>Ga0315541_1000001_pt1 | contig 314704 bp, 306 predicted proteins | sample SalMarSW160190MG_FD_203095 | JGI IMG/M metagenome (GOLD analysis project Ga0315541, IMG submission 203095) | Salt marsh sediment microbial communities from the Plum Island Ecosystem LTER, Massachusetts, United States - Salt Marsh Sediment SW1601-190 ... | reverse complement strand
GGGAGCACGTCTACAATACCGTGCGCCCCCACCAGGCCCTGGGATATAAGACGCCTAAGCAGTTCCTGGAGGACTTCGCCCTTGCGCGCCCTCCTTAGTGTCACTAATGTACTGGACGAGTACAAAGGCTTGCTCGCGGCTGCAGCAATTGCTAGTATACAGCGTCACCATCTTGGGAGGGGGCATGGAAATGTTCGAGAGGATACTGGTACCACTGGATGGATCGCCCTTGGCGCAAGCGGTCCTGCCTTATGTGATGGTAGTGGCCAAGGGGTTCCATAGCCGTGTCATCCTCTTCCATGTCGCGGAGACGGCCCTTGACCTCGAGGCTCCTGAGCAGAAGACCTACGCCGATGAGACCATGGAGCGCATGCGTCCCCTGGCCGAGAACTACCTGGCGGGGGTAGCCGACGAGTTGCGTAGAGAGGGGATCGATGTCCAGACCAAGGTAGTGGGGGGCCGGGCAGCAGCACAGATCGTAGAGCACGCCGAGCAGGAGAACGTTGGCCTGATTGCCATGTCTACCCACGGACGCTCGGGGTTGGCCCGCTGGGTGATGGGAAGCGGGATCGACAAGATTCTGCGCGCCTGTGAGCAGCCCGTCCTCCTGGTCAGGCCACGCGACGAGGGCGCCAGCGGCGAGGCTGCCGCACGGTTATCAAAGATCATCCTCCCCCTGGACGGCTCCAACGCTGCCGAAGCGGCCCTCCCCTTCGCCGAGGAGCTGAGCAAGGCCCTGGGGCTGGAGGTTATCCTTATTCAGGTGATCGGCGTCGAGACTACTGTGCGCTTCGGCCCGATGGCACCAGATAGCTGGCCGGTGCCTAGCGATGTCCTGCAACGGCTGGACGTGGTGGCCTCCGGCTACCTCGCGGGCCTGGCCAAGCAGCTTAAGGACAAGGGATTGACGGTGCAGTGGGAGGTACTGCGCGGCGCGGCAGGCTCCAGAATCGTGGAGTTCGCCAAGGAGACCTCCGACAGTCTGGTGGCCATGACCACCCACGGGCGCTCCGGGTTCCGCCGCTGGGTTATGGGTAGCGTAACCGACGAGGTAGTGAGGCACACGGGCGAGCCAGTCCTGGTGATGCGTCCCCATCGTTCCCGCTGATTGACACGAAGCACAACCTTTGTCAAAATTGGGGCAGACCAAGCGAATAGGGTGCCGAATCTCCGTCAGGGGAACGGGGGAACCAACTGCTTGCTGGCTAGCAGGCACCGGGGTGAATCTCCGACGGCGTCGGAGTAGGCTAGCTCCTTCAAGCCGAACCCGTCAGCTAACCTCGTAGGCATGCGAAGGAGAGGCTAGCACAGAGGGACGCGAGGCTAGGCCTCCCGTCCCTTCGTTCGTATTGGGCACAGACGCCGCTCGCTGGCTGGCGGGGAGAAGGCGACGGTGGGGGAACTATCCGAAGCATGAGTCTCCCCAATGAGAAGAGCACGGTAATGAAGGGCAGGCGATGGGCTGCCTGGCGCTTGGAGTATGGCCTTCTCATCTTCGTCGTCGCTTTGATGACCGTCTTTGCCTTCGCCTTCTTCTATTTCCAAGTGGAGGTGAGCAGGCTCAAGGACTACGGCTACGCCGGTGTGTTCATCATCAGCTTCATCGGGGCGGCCTCGATGATCCTGCCTACCCCTGCTCTTGCCTCCGTGGTTGGCGGTGGCGCGATCCTCAACTCCTATCTGGGCATACCCACCTTCGTTTTCGTGGGTGTCGTCGCTGGCCTGGGAGAGGCTCTGGGCGAATTCACTGGCTATGCGGCTGGCTACGGCAGCCGCATCGTGATCCAGGAGCGCCCAGAATACAAGCGGGTTCGAGGCTGGATGGAGCGTCACGGGGTGATCACCATGTTCGTGATGGCTCTCATCCCCAACCCCCTGTTCGATGTGGCTGGCGCAGCGGCAGGGGTTGTTCGCATGCCCCTGGGGCGCTTTTTCCTGGCCGTTCTGGCAGGGAAGATCATTAAAGACATGTACATGGCAGCCGTGGGCGATTTCGGTACCGACATCCTGGGAGGGTTGTTGAGCTAGGCTCTGACGGCTTTGACGCGTGTACGAGCGTATGTTATACTTCCCGCAGATCATCTGGCCTTTATTATTTTGAGGCCTCGCTGAGGGAGTGTGCATAGGTCACCTCTCTCTTAGCTCCGCCCTAGGGCGGAGAGCTGCGGTCGGCGGGGAGGTATTATTCGATGGCCATCAATCTCAGCGTCATTTTTCGTGTTGTTGGGGCTATCTTCTTTGGCTATGTGGGTCTTCGTATGGGGGCGTTTCTGGCCGAGGGGGACAGTGGCACTACGGCGGTGATCTTCTGGGCGGCGCCGCCGGTGCTGTTTACCATCTTCGGGGTCATAGCAGGGCCCTTCCTCTTTCTGGAGCCCCTACGCCGCTTCCAGCAATGGACCAGTGACATCGAGCCCATTCAGTTGGTGCTGGGCACCGGCGGCCTGGTGGCTGGCCTGTTGGTGGCGGCTCTCCTGACGCCCGCCCTCGTCTCTCTTCCTGGCATCGGCGGCGTGCTTGCTCCTTTTGTGGTTAGCGCCATCCTGGGCGCTCTGGGCGTGGCGGCCATGATCAATCGTGAGGAGCAGTTCGCCGATTTCCTTTCCCGCTATCTGCCCCTGGCGAGCAGGAGGATGGGCCATGTGCCCCACCAGATCATTCTCGATACCAGTGCTGTCATCGATGGTCGCATGGCCGATATCGTCCAGACAGGCTTCGTCATGGGCACCCTGGTGGTACCTCGCTTCGTTCTGGATGAACTACGTTACATCGCCGATTCCCCGGATGCGCTCAGGCGCAACCGCGGCCGGCGTGGTCTGGATATCCTCGGTCGCCTTCAGAAGGAGGCGCCGGTGCCCGTACAGGTCTCGGAGACTGATTTCGAGGATGCGCGGGATGTGGACAGCAAGCTGATCCGCCTGGCCAAAAGCATGGGCTGTTCCATCATGACCAACGACTTCAACCTCAATCGCGTCGCAGAGCTGGAGGGGGTACAGGTTCTCAACGTTAACCACCTGGCCAACGCCGTCAAGGCGGTGGTGTTGCCCGGCGAGGAGATGGAGGTGCACATCATCCAGGAGGGGAAGGAGAGCGGCCAGGGGGTCGGCTTCTTGGATGATGGCACCATGATTGTGGTGGAGGGCGGCCGCCGCTACCTGAACGAGCAGTTGGAGGTCATCGTCACCCGCGTTCTTCAGACCGTGGCTGGTCGGATGATCTTCGCTGCGCCCAAGACGGCTAGCTAATACGTCGATTAGAGCTCGCCTATGTTGGCCAGTCAGGAGTCAGTGGGGGCCATTATCGCTGCTGCCGGCCGCAGTGAGCGGATGGGCGGCAGGGATAAGCTGTTCGCCGTCGTTGGTGGCGAGCCCCTTCTCGCCCACGCCATCAGCGCCTTCGATGCCTGTCCCGGCGTGGACAGGGTGGTGCTGGTCGTTTCGCCAGAGAACGTGGAGCGGGGACGAGAGCTGGTGGCCGAGGCCGGCTTTAGCAAGGTGGCAGCCGTCTGCCAGGGGGGCGAACGCCGCCAAGATTCGGTGCGTAACGGCCTGGAGGCGCTGGCGTCTTGTCAGTGGGTGGTGGTGCATGACGGGGCCCGCCCCCTGGTGACCGCCGGGCTCATCGAGCGGGGCCTGGAGGCGGCGAAGGAGACAGGGGCAGCCATTGCCGCCCTACCCATCGCGGATACGGTCAAGGAGGTGCAACCACTGGGCCTCATCGGGCGCACCCTCTCCAGGGGCCAGCTGTGGGCCGCTCAGACGCCCCAGGTCTTCCGCTATGACATCCTGCGCCAGGCTCACCAGCGGGCCCAGGGTGAGGCCACCGATGATGCCGCTCTGGTGGAGAAGCTGGGCTACCAGGTCAAGGTATTTGAGGGCTCGCCCCGGAACATCAAGGTGACCACCGCCGCTGATTTGGCCCTAGTGGAAGCGCTCCTCGCCCAAGGCAGGGCAGGTTAGACATGCGGGTGGGCATCGGCTATGATATACACAGATTTCAGGAGGGGCGTCGGCTCATTCTGGGGGGCGTGGAAATAGCGGGCGAAAGAGGGCTCGGCGGCCACAGCGATGCCGATGTCCTCCTCCACGCTATTATGGACGCCCTGCTGGGGGCCGCGGGCCTGGGCGACATCGGATGCTTCTTCCCGCCGGACGATCCGAGCTACGCCGGTGCTGACAGCCGCCAGTTGCTGGCCCAAACCAGCGAGATGATAGCCCAGGTGGGCTACGTGGTCTGGAGTGTGGATGCTACCGTCATTGCCGAGAGGCCCCGGTTGAGCGCCCACATCCGCTCGATGCGGCAGCGTATCGCTGACACCCTCGACCTGGACGAATCGAGGGTAAGCGTTAAGGCTACCACCAACGAGGGCATCGGCGACATCGGTCGCGGTGAGGCGATTGCCGCTCTGGCTGTAGCCCTGCTGCAGGAACGTTAGGAACAGAAATCGGTATGGCCTTATCTCATAGGACGGTTCCTTCTCTGGCCGTGGCGGCGCGCTGTCGCTTGGTCTGCATATGTATAGAGGGGTGCCCCGCTGGGCCGGGACACCCCATAGAGGGAAAAAGACAGCCACGGACAGGAGGGATAGCCCGTGTCAGTCTTACGAGGCATTAAACGCGATATCCAAGCTGCGCAGGAGCGAGACCCAGCCGCTACCAGCGCCCTAGAGGTTGTTCTGGCCTACCCCGGCTTTCACGCCCGCCAGTTTCACCGCCTGGCTCATTTTCTTCATCAAAGGCGCCTGCGTGTACCGGCCAGGGTCGTTTCCCACCTCAGCCGTACCCTCACCGGCATCGAGATCCATCCCGGCGCTGAGATCGGCGATGGCTTCTTCATCGACCACGGCATGGGGGTGGTCGTCGGTGAGACGGCTCAGATCGGCGACAACTGCCACCTCTACCAGGGCGTGACCCTGGGGGGCACCAGCACCAAACGGAGCAAGCGCCACCCTACCCTGGGCGACAACGTGGTGGTGGGGGCTGGTGCCAATCTCATCGGGGCAATAAAGGTGGGGAACAACGTGCGCATCGGGGCTGGCTCCGTGGTGGTCTCTAACGTCCCTGACAACGCCACCGTGGTGGGCGTGCCCGGCCACGTGGTGGCCTATCATGACCCCGGCAACGATACGATCTTGAAACTGCCCGACCCTGAGTGGGATATTATTCAACGGCTGGAAGGGCGGATCAAGAAGCTGGAGAAGCGCATCGCCGAGCTGGAGAAGGAGAGAAAGCAGGAGCCAGCCGCCAGCCAGCGCCAGGAGGATACCCTTTGAAGCTCTACAACACCCTCAGCGGCAAGAAGGAGGACTTCACCGCGCCGGACGGCCCGGTGAAGATGTACGTCTGCGGCGTAACACCCTATGACCGCAGCCACCTTGGCCATGCCATGAGCTACATCATCTTCGATGTCCTCCGCCGCTACCTGGAGTACCGCGGCTACGAGGTACGCCACGTCCAGAACTACACCGACATCGACGACCGCATCATCGCCCGCGCCCACCAGCTGGGTATCTCCCCCAAGGAGCTGGCCGAGCAGTTGATCGCCGACTATGCCGCCGAGATGGAAGCCCTTAACGTCCTGCCGGCCCACGTCTACCCCCGCGCGACCGAGGAGATCCCCACCATGATCGAGATGATCGCTACCCTGGTGGACAAGGGCTACGCCTACGTGGCCGACGGCGACGTCTACTTCCGGGTCAGCGCCAAGAAGGACTACGGCAAGCTTTCTGGCCGCACCCTGGAGTCCATGCAGGCCGGCGCTCGATGCAGCGTGGCGCGGGAGGTGGAGCCCGGCGAGAACAAGGAGCACCCGGCCGATTTCGCCCTCTGGAAGGCCGCCAAGCCGGGCGAGCCTTCTTGGCCTAGCCCCTGGGGGCCTGGTCGTCCCGGCTGGCACATCGAGTGCTCCGCCATGTCCGTCAAATACCTGGGCGAAACCTTGGACATCCACGGCGGCGGCGTCGACCTCATCTTCCCCCATCACGAGAACGAGATCGCCCAGAGCGAGGCCTACACCGGCCGCGAGCCCTTTGTTCGCTTCTGGCTGCACAACGGCTGGCTGTACCTGGGTGAGGACAAGATGAGCAAGTCCCTGGGAAACATCATCCCCATCGCCGAGGGCCTAGAGAAATACGGTGCCGATGGCTGCCGCCTGTTCGTCCTCAATTCCCACTATCGCAGCCCCCTCACCTACAGCGAGGAGGCGCTGGAGGCAGGCAAGCGGGCTGCCGAGCGCCTTCGCCTGGCCGCCGGCCTGCCCGGCGCTGGAAAGGGGCCTCCCCTCGACTCTGAGGCCTTTCGCAGCCGCTTCATCGAGGCCATGGAAGACGACCTGAACACAGCCCAGGCCTTGGCCGCCCTCTTCGACCTGGCGCGGGAGATAAACCGCGGCCGCGACCAGGGTCAGCCAGTGGAGGAGGCCCAGGCGGCCCTGCGCGAGCTGGCGGGGGTCCTTGGCCTGACCCTGGCCGAGGAGGAGGTGGGGCTGGCCGCCCGCCCCTTCATCGACCTGCTGGTGGAGCTGAGAGATGAGCTGCGGGAGGCCAAGCTCTACCAGCTCTCCGACAGGGTGCGCAGCCGCCTGGCGGAGCTGGGCATCGCCCTGGAGGACACCTCGGAAGGGACGCGCTGGCGCCGCAGGGGCTAAAGAGAACAAGACCCTTCTCCTGACTGGTTCATTCTTTGTGGGTAGGGGTTTTCGGACTATCCCGCGGGTTGTCCGCCTTGCGGACTCCGCCTCTGGCGGAGAAACCCGCGGCTTCTCAGAATCGAAAATTTGGTGCTGCGGGATTTATCCTGCAGACTTAGCCGGTGGTGAACCAGGTACCCCCTTCTCCTGCCCATTGCGTGCCCCTGGGCGTTGTGCTATCATCGCTGCTTGGCCCATCGGCTGGACATCTTGCCTGCCGCCAGGCAGGGGCGCGAAAGGGGGGATTGATGCACCTGATCATCGATGGCTACGGGGGCGTTCCCCACAGGCTGGCTGACCTGGAAGTGGTCCGCGCGCTCTTAGACAGGGTCCCGCTCGAAATAGGGATGGTCAGGATCGCGCCGCCCTATGTTTGCCGCTATGAGGGCCCTAAACCCAGCGACTGGGGCATCTCCGGCTTCGTGCTCATCGCCGAAAGCCACCTCAGCGTTCATACTTTCCCCGAACGCGGCCTGCTTTGGGCCGACATCTTCTCCTGCAAATCGTTTGACGCCGACCAGATAGTGGAAGCAGTGCGAGAGGCCTTTTCCTTAAGGGAGGCGCGGGTCACCCTGCTGGGGCGGGGCTTGGATTACAGCGAAGTGTTGGCCCCGGCAGGTGTTCGTGGGGCATCTCCCTAGGGAGAACGGCGGGTGCATGAGCTGTTCGGCTCTTCCGTAACCCCCTTCCCTGTGAGCGATAAGGCCGGTGCCGCCGAGCTGGTGCGGCGCATGGGCGGCACTGCCTTTCAGGCCCGCAAGCTGGCTCAGGCGGTGCGCATCTGGGACACCATGCTCCAGGGCGAGGTCACCATCTTCCTGGGCCTGGCAGGGGCTATGGTGCCGGCCGGCATGCGCTCGGTGATTGCCTACCTCATCGAGAACCGCCTCGTCGACTGTCTGGTGAGCACCGGCGCCAACCTCTACCACGACCTCTACGAATGCCTCGGCTATCGGCACTGGCAGGCCGGTCAAGAGATCGATGACCTCCGGTTGGCCAGGGAGCAGGTCTATCGCTTCTACGACGTGCTGGCCAGCGAGCAGGACTTCTCTGAGGGCGAGCGCTTCATCACCGACTTCTCTCTGACTCTGGACCCCTCGCGCTCCTACACCACTCGCGAGTATTTCCATCTTCTCGGACAAGCGCTTGTGCCGGTGGCTAAGGAGGAAGGGATCCTAACGGCGGCCGTCCGGCAGGGTGTTCCCATCTACTGCCCGGCTCTGGGAGATAGCGTTTTCGGCTTGGCCATAGCCGAGGGTCGCCTGCGCAGCGGCACTCGGCTCACCTTCGACATCATCGCCGACGTGGTGGAGATGGCCCACATCGCCACCCAGGCCAAGACTAGCGGCGTCGTCTACATCGGCGGCGGCACCCCCAAGAACTTCGTCCAGCAGGCGGCGGTGGCTGCCTATCTTTTCGATCGCGAAGGGTCGGGCCATGAGTACGGCATCCAGATCACCATGGACCAGCCCGACTGGGGAGGGTTGTCAGGCTGTACCTTCGAGGAGGCCCAGTCCTGGCGCAAAATGGCGGCCGATGCCACCTTTGTGACGCTGCGGGCCGAGGCCACCATCGCTCTGCCCATCATCGTCAGCGCCCTGGCCGAGGGCAGCGCCCAGGCCATCCGCGACCGTCGGCGGCCCGTCATCTCCTTCGAAGGCTTGGCTGGAGCCTAGCGGCGGCCGATGGCTCAGGAACACTTCTTTCCCCCCACCACCTTCGCTGCCATCCCCCGGGAGTACGCCCGTTTCGAGCAGGCCCGCGTGGTGATCCTGCCTGTCCCCTACGAGAGCACCGGTAGCGGCCGTGCCGGCTGCCGCGAGGGGCCACGAGCGATCATCGAGGCCTCGGAGGAGATGGAGCTGTACGACTTCGACCTGGAGTGCGAGCCCTATCGGGTGGGCATTCATACCCTGGCGGAGGTGATGCCCCACACGGGCGACCCGCAGGCCATGGTGGAGCGGATCGAGGGGATAGTGGGGGAGCTGCTGGACGGCGGCAAGTTCGTGGTGACCCTGGGGGGCGAGCACACGCTGGCTGTGGGCGCCGTGCGAGCGCACAAGCGGCGCATCGCCAACCTCTCCGTTCTTGCCCTGGACGCCCACGCCGACCTGCGGCAGGAGTACCTGGGCACCCCCTACAATCACGCCTGCGTCCTCCGCCGTCTCCTGGATGACGGCTGCCCCCTGGTGCAGGTGGGCCTGCGCAGCGCCACCCGTGAGGGGCACGAGCTCATCCGCCAGCGGGAGCTGCCCTTCTTCTCGGTTTCGGCCTATCGCGCTCTGGCGGGTGCCTCAGGAGAAGTCATTTCCCGTCTGAGCGAGGACGTCTACGTTACCATCGACTTGGACGTCTTCGACCCCTCCCAGATGGCGGCGGTGGGCACCCCCGAGCCGGGCGGCCTCTTGTGGGATGAGGTGGTGGCTCTGCTGGCGGCTGTGGCCAGGGAAAAGCGAATCGTAGGCTTCGACGTGACAGAGCTGGCCCCTCGTCTGGGCCCTTTTGCTAACGCTCAGTTGGCGGCCAGGCTGGTCTATCGACTCATTGGCCTGGCGGTAGCTGCCCCCGAAGGGCCTTGATCTGCTCTAGGTGCTCGCGGGCCTGGTCGGCGACGATCTGGGCGTACTGAGCTATGCTTATTCGGCCCTGCTCCTCGTGGCGGCCCGTGCGCTGCCACTCCTCCTCGCCTAGGTTCTCCAGCAGGTAAGCGAGGCCACCCCAGAAGGCCCGGATGGCGGTCAGCACAAGGGGCGTGCTCTCGTTCTGGTAGTCGCGCTCGCGGGCCAGCGCCTCCTGATCGTAGGACGGCAGGAAGGGGTCGTCCTCGCTGAGCATGTGGCCGATGCGCTCGCCCCCGATCTCGGAGAAATCGCGTAGCTGACAGCAGACCTCCTTGATCGATCGCTCGCGGGGCGATGGGTGCCAGCGGAGGGCGTCTTCGGAGAGGCCCTGCACCAGCTCCTCTATCTGACTTGGTAGGGCCCGCAGAGCATCTATGGTCTGTTGGCGAGTCATGGGTCATCCTTCCTGCGAGGTCGCGCTGGCCTCATACGGCCGTAGCCGTTCTTCGACCTGCTGGCGGCTGGCGATGGCCGCTGTGCCTGGCGCCTCCACCGAGACGCTGGCGGCGGCAGCGGCAAACAGGGCTGCCTGCCAGGCATTGTCCGTCTCGACGTAGCGGCTGAGGAAGGCGGCGGCGAAAACGTCGCCAGCGCCGGTGGGGTCGACCTCCTCGGCCGGGATTGCCGGGACCTGACGCCAGCGGCCCTCGCTCCACAGGCGAGCACCCTTGGCTCCTCGCGTAAATCCCAGGAGGGGCACCTGGGCCGCCCAGCGAGCCAGCGTTTCCTCCACCTCCGTGGGCGGCAGGTCCTCGTCGGACACAAAGAGGGCCCGGCTGTGCTTGAGGAGAAGGCGCGGCCGCCAGCTGCGGGGCGAGATCTGCTCCACTCGCCCGTCGGGGCGGATGGCGCGCAGCCACCCCTGGGGAATGATGGCCAGCAGGGAGCGGCTGAAGCAGCGCGCTACCTCTTCCTCGACCTCGCCCACCAGCGGCCCCAGCAGGACGACCTTGGCCCTCAGGAACTCTTGAGGCACGTCCCTGGCGGCGATGGTTCCTGCCCTTGCCCAAACGTATTGAAGGCGTCGTTCGGGGCCGTAGACGTTCTCGAAGATGGTGGTTTCGCTGGAGGGGAGCAAGCGGACGTCGATGTCGGGCAGGAGCAGCGATGGGTCCAGGTCGCTGGCAGCACTGGTGAGCACGGCCGTACGCAGGCCCAGCTTGCTTGCGGTGAGGGAGGCGTAGGCCGCGCTACCGCCCAGGCGCCAGCCTTCGGCCGCCTTGTCCTTGGCCAGGTGGCCGATGACGAGGAAATCGGGCGCCCCCATCGGAGTTTCTAGGGCGAGCGGCGCTTGAGGGAGATCGCCACCTTGCGGCTTTCTCCGTCGCCAAGGCTGAAGCTGCTGACCTGGGGGTCATCGGCCAAGGCCAGGTGGACGATGCGCCTCTCGTTGGCGGGCATGGGCTCCAGGGTGATGGTGCGGCCGGTGCTCTTGACCTTTTCGGCCAGGCGGAGGGCCAGTCCTTTCAGGTTTTCCTCGCGGCGGCGCCTGTAACCCTCAACGTCCACGGTCACCAGGGCTTTCGACTTGAGCTGGCGACTCACCATATGATTCACCGTGTACTGAAGGGCGGCCAGGGTAGAGCCGCGTCGCCCAATGAGGATGCCCAGGTCTTCCCCAGCCACGTCCAGGACGGCGCTCGCCCTTCCCACCCCATCGCCGGGGGTCTCAGGCGGGCGCGTTGTCACTTCAGCGTCGATGCTCATGAGTTCCAGCAGACGCTGCAAGAACTCCACAGCCATCTTGATGGTGGGGCTCTCCAGGCCGACCTGCTCGGTGGTGACCGGCCGCACCAGGACGCGAGCGTTCTCACCGCCGAGGCCAAACAGGCCGGTACGTCCAGCGCTGACAACCTCTACCTCAACCTGGGAGCGATCCAGGTGCAGTTGCTCCAGGGCGGAGGCTATCGCTTCATCTACGGTCTTTCCGCTTCCCTCTGCTTCTTCCATGGCTCAACCTCTTCTTGCGCTTACCCCCCGTGGGTAGGGCAGCCTCGACAGGCTCCTCGGCCGGCTCTTTCTCCTTGGGCGGCGGCTCCCCTCGGCGGCTCGCTTGCTTGCCGGCCGGGGCGGCGGACGGCGGCAGGAGGACGGTGCGCCAGTTTATGCGCTCTGGGCCGTGGGCGAAGTAGTACATGATCACGCCGATTATATTGCTCATGGCCCAGTACACGCCCAGGCCGCTGGGGACCTGCAGGGTAAAGAAGGCGAACATGAGGGGCATCATCCACAGCATCATCTGGTTGGTAGACTGGGTGCGGGGGTCGGTGGTGGGCGGGGTGGCCAGCCGCTGCTGAACGTAGGTCGAGGCGAACACTATGAAGGCCAGGATCAGGCTCGTATCCGGCTGGCCGAGGTCCATCCAGAGGAAGTTGTTCTCCAGTGGCACCGCTTGCTCGATGTAACCCCAGGGGTAGAGCCGCTGCGATAGGCCTACAAGGCTCTCGGGCGTTCCGCCCACTGTGATCCTTAGGGCGTTATAGAGGGCGATCCAGATAGGGAACTGAACAAGCATGGGCAGGAGGCAGCCCAGGGGATTCACCCCCGCCTCGCGGTAGAGCTTCATCGTCTCTTCCTGGCGGCGCTTGGGGTCCTTGTACTTCTTCTGGAGCTCCTGCATCCTGGGCTGAAGGGCAGACATGGCCCGCGAGGAGCGGATCTGGCGCAGGGTGAGGGGCATGGTGAGAAGGCGCATCGAGATGGTGAAGATGATGATGGCCACCCCGAAGTTGCCCAGGACGATGTTGTTGAGGATGACCAGGCCGTTGGTTATGGGGTTGACGAAGACGAGATCCCAGAGAAACATGCCCCAGCTACCTCACTCGGTTAGGAGCAGCCGCTTGTACGTGCCGTCCGTGCTCACTGTGAACAGGTCGCCGCCCTGAGCGCTGATGTAGGCCGTGGCTCCCTGGGCCAAGGGGTCGGCCAGGACAGTCTTGGCCAGGTCGATGGGCAGGGGCCACACAGGCTGGCCATTCTGGGGGTCAAGCCCGAACAGCTTGCCCTTGCGGTTAGCGATAAGCAGCACGTCGTCGAGGAGCACCGGCGCCGCCCGCACGGGAGCCTCCGTATCGAAAGGCTGCGCCCACTTGGGCGTGCCGTCGTTCACATCCAAGGCGTAGACCTTGCCGCTCAGACAGCCGGCGTAGACGCTGTCCCCCAGCACCAGCGGCTGCGTCCAGAACCAGTCGTCGGCCTTGAATTGCCACTTCTCTTCGCCGCTGGCGGCATCGAGGGCACGGATCCTGCTGTCCAGCCCCCCCACCAGGAGGGCTCCGTCGGCCAGGACGGGCGTGGAGGCCAGGCCAGCCTTGGCCTTGAAGTGCCACTTCTCTTCGCCGCTGGCGGCATCCAGGGCGTAGACCTTCTTGTCCATGGACGCCACGTAGACGACACCATCGGCCACCAGCGGGGTCGCCCAGATGCTATCGCCGCTCTTGAAGGGCTTGTCCCAGCGCTCCTGGCCGCTGTCAGCATCGAAGGCGTAGAGCTTGCCGTCGTCCGAGCTCACGTACACCACGCCGTCCTGAACGACAGCGCTGCCGATGATGGACCCGCCGGTCTCTACTTGCCAGCGAATGTCGCCTGTCGCCAGGTCCAGGGCGTAGAGCCAGCCATCATAGGCGCCGAAGTAGACAGTGCCATCAGCCACCAGCGGCGTGCTGTAGATGGCATCGGGGTCGATCTTGCTGCCGTCGTCGTGCTTCTGGTCCTTGGGGGGGAAACGCCAGATCACCCTGCCGCTGGAGTCCCCGATGTCGATGGCGGCCAGCTCTCCCCGCCCGATGCTGGCCACGAGCAGGTCGTCTGCCAGCGTCGGCCCTGCCCATCCCTCGGGCTGGGCGATGCGGGCGCAGGCTGTAGTAAGAAAGAGGGTCGCCAGCACCAGCAGGAGAAGGAAAGACGACCCTAGGAGCTTTTCACGTCGAATTGTATTCCTCCTGGCAGAGGCGATGCTCGAAAGCTCGCCCTGGCTGGCCTGATGGATGGGTTAGGGGACAGGGTCATAGCCGCCAGCGCTGAAAGGATGGCAGCGGAGCAAGCGTCGCAGGGCGAGCCATCCCCCCCTTGTCAGACCGTAGCGCTGGACGGCCTCGTAGCCATACTGAGAGCAGGTAGGCAGGTAGCGACAGGAAGGCGGCATCGTCGGGGAGATGTGCCGCTGGTAGAAACGGATGGCCGTCAGGACTGCGCTCTTCACCGTTCCTTCCTTGCCTGCTGCCAGACAGGGTCAGCCCCGTCCAAAAGGCGAGCGCGGGATAGCAGGTTGACTATCGCCTCTCGTAACTCATGATAGCTTGCCGTGGCAGCCGGAGGTCGTGCCAAAAGGATCAGGTCCCATCCCGGCTGGACAGTCAGGGGACGCAGCCCCTCCCTCAGTCGCCGCTTGAGCCGATTCCGCACCACTGCCTTGCCCACGCGCTTGCTAACAACGAATCCGCAGCGGTAGTGAGGCAAGTTCCTAGGCAAGGCGCGCAAGACCAGCAACTGGTTGACCCAGGCGCGACCCTTTCGATAGACGCTAACAAAGTCCTTGCGTGCCTTCAGCCGTTCCCTCTTCTTCATATGGCGACAGCCTATGGCGGTAGGCCGCATCTAGACAGCGAGACGCCAGCGCCCCTTGAGCCGTCGGCGCTTGATTATGTGACGACCGCCGCGGTCGCTCATGCGAGCGCGGAAGCCGTGTTTGCGCTTGCGAGGGATTCGTTTCGGCTGATAGGTCCGCTTGGGCACAACTCTCTCCGCTGCCTCAGGCTGCCGCCATTATACTTTAGGGCTCGTGGGGGGTCAATTGAACCTGCCTGGCGGCGGGCAGGTTCGTCTACGAGCCTGGGCTGGCCAGGAGCGTGGGGTGGGCGGCGCCACCATAGAGAAAGCGGTACACCCCATAGTTCTCGAGCACCACCTTTACAAAGGTACGGGTCTCGGTGATGTCTATGAGCTCGACGAACAGGTCCATGTCTGCGGCGGGGAGGCTTTCCCGCCAGCGGATGGCGTTGCCCGGGCCGCCGTTGTAGGCGGCCAGGGCGAGGAAGAGGTTGCCATCGAAGAGATCGAGCTGGCTGTGCAGGTAGTGGGCACCGAACCGGATGCTCACCAGCGGCCGCAGCAGGTCTGGGGTGGAGAAGTCCTCGATGCTCAGTTTCTGGGCGATCTCCTGGGCGGTAAGGGGCATAACCTGGGTGAGGCCGAGGGCGCCGGCGGGCGAGCCGGCCGTGGGGTCAAAGAAGCTCTCCTGGCGGATCGTGGCCAGGAGGAGAAGAGGCGACAGGCTGTTTTCGGCGGCAGCAGCATCGACGAGCTGCGCGTAGTCCAGCGGGTAGGCCAGCTCCAGAAGGGCCCGCGGGGCCTGCTCCAGGTGGACGTCGGCGCTCTCCAGTAAGTCGGTGGCGGCGCGGGCTGCCAGATGGGTGAAGCCGAGGTCATGTAAGGCGCGCGCCAGGCGGTAGAGGCTCCAGGGCTGCGAACGGCTCTGGTCGATAAGCCAGAGAAACTCGTCGGTCGCCTTTCGGGCCAGGCCTAGCTGGTGGAGCTCCTGGCCTCGCTGCCAGGCGGGCAGGTCGAAGGGCGACATGGCGGCTGCCAGGGCCTCCGGACCCCAAAGGGAGGCTAGCCATGCTTCGGCTGCATCCCAGTCAGGGGCAGCCGTCGCCTCTATGGTCTCGTCGGGCCCGAGGGGGAGGGCGACGGCAGCTTGGTCCCTGAGCCAGGCTTCGGCTCGCAGGGCGTAGAAGCTGGCGGAGACGGTCTCTAATGCCTGCTGGAAGTGGGCGGATGCTCCCTCACTGTCGCCGAGGAAGAGCAGGTCTGTCTGTCCCAGCCAGAGATGGGCCTGAGCGCGGCGCTCGGGGCTGGTGGAAGCGGCGAGTATCTCCTTCCAGGCGGCACTGGCCGCGGCGGGGTCGCCGGCCTGGTAGGGGATCAAGCCGCTGAGGAATGCTGCCCTGGCCGCCCAGAGGGAGTCAGGGTAGGCCTGCCAGAAGTCTCGGTAGGCTGTGGCGGCCTCGAGCGGCCTATCCATCTCCTCAAGAAGGAGGGCATGGGCCCAGGCTGCATCCTCGCCTAGATCCCCGTCAGGGTCGAGCTGGAAAGAGGCCTCGTAGTCAGCCATGGCCTCTTGCGTCTCGTCCTGGCGCTCGCGGATCACTCCTCGATAGTAGTGAGCCACCGCCGCTTGGGGTGCAGGCGGGTTGCCTTCCAGGAAGGAATCGAAGGTAGCCAGGGCTTCATCGAAGGCCCGCTGGCGGTAGTGGACGATTCCCTGAGTCAGAAGGCCTAGCGGCACCTCTGCCGCCAGGAGCGAGTCAAGGGCGTTCGGCGCCTGGGCCGACCCAGGGTACTGCTCTACGATGTCCAGCAGGGCTTGCTGCCAGCGGTCGCCGTCACCCAGGCGGCGGCTGAGACTGGCGATGTGGGATAGGGCCAGGGCCTTGTAGGCGTCGGAGGGGCTCTCCTGGAGGAGCCTGCCGTACCACTGGATGGCCTGTTCGTCGTCGCCCGTCTCTCGATAGGCGTCGGCCAGCCTCAGAAACAGGGTGGGGGCCAGCGAGGGCGGCACGTCGAGGGCCAGGGCCTTCTCTAGCTCCTGGGCGGCCTCATCATGGCGGTCCTCCTGGGCGAGAAGCTGGGCCAGCTCCAGACGGGCGTAGACGGCTGCTGGCCCGTCATCGTCGGCGTAGTCCTCCAGAGACTGGCGTGCCTTGTCCCCGTCGCCCAGGGCGGCGTAGGAGTAGCCTAACAAGAAGCGGGCGCGTAGGCTCTCTTCCTGCGAGGGTTTGGCGTCAATGTAGGCCTTCAGTTCAGTGACAGCATCATCGTATCGCTCGATGGTGATGTAGGTCAGGGCCAGGTCGTAACGGGCCCGCTGCTGGGCCTGGCCATCGGCCTGTTGGATCACCCCCTGATAAGCGGCCGCGGCCTCCTCATACTGGCCGTTTCGCTGGTAGTCGCGAGCTGCCGCCAGGTCGGCCGTCGTCTGGCTGGGCGTGGCAGGGGTAGCGCTGGCCTCTGGTGAGGGCGCGGTTTCGCCGCCGCAGGCCGCAAGGAGAGCCAGACCCACGATGGCCAGCACGGCCACCCCAGCCCTGAAGGGCGCTCTCTTATGTAGGATAACGTCCATCTGCTGGTTTGTTTTCTTCGTTGACAATGCTCGAAGCGAAATGTTACGCTACTTTAGACTGCTCAGGCAAGACGGCGAATGCGGTTGTGAATGTGATCCGTTGTACAGTGGTGGATGAGCGGGGTGCCGTCAGCTTCATAGTTCATGCTGATGCCTTGTCGGCCCTGACTGCTGCTTGCTCGACCAACCCTTCTAGCCTGCAGGAACTGCTGGAGGGAACTGAGCCCTACTATCACAATCTCAAAGAGCAGGTGCTCAACGGCCTGGCCATCTTTGAAGAGCGCAATGCCAGAGGCAACTATCAGGTCATCCACCAAGCCCTGACGTTCTTCGCTCCCCATGAGCAGCCTGTGTTCCGGGTCGTCGATGACTTGACCCGTGAGATCAGCCTGCGGCCGGTGAAGGCGGGCGCTGTGGTCTTCAACCTGCGGGCCAAGCGCATCATTCAAATTGTCAACACTTATCAGGAGATACGGCGCACGGGTCGCGCTCGTGTGTTCGATGGCAGCGGCCTCACCGATACCGTCTACAGCTACCGCCTGCCAAGGGATTGGGCCCTGGTCCCCTGACTGGCGCTGTCTGGCCTTATAGAAACCTTTTCTGCGTGGGAGCGTTCTAAATTAGCGAACTGGCTATGCAGCCGCAAAGCGTATCTTCACATCCCTGGCAGGGGCGTTCGGTCTGGGCAGAGATTGACCTGGACGCTCTGGCTGATAACGTCCGTCTCCTTAAGAGCCAGGCCAATGGAGCCGCCCTTCTGGCCGTGGTCAAGGCCAACGCCTACGGCCACGGTGCCGTAGCGGTGGCACGAGCGGCTTTGGCCGCTGGTGCCGACCGGCTGGGCGTCATCTGCGTCGACGAAGGGGAGCAGCTTCGCCAGGCTGGCATCACTGCCCCCATCCTAGTGATGGGCCACACCTCGGCGGAGGAGGCCCAGCGTCTGGCTGACCTGTCCCTCACCCCCTCGCTTGTCTCTGACCAGATGGCTCTCGCCCTCGCCCGCATGGCCAGCGAGCGGGGGATCGAGATGCCCGTCCACCTGAAGGTGGAGACTGGCCTCAACCGCTACGGCCTTCCCCCCAGCGAGGCCGCTGACCTGGGCCGCTGGCTGCGTGACTTGGACGGTATTCGAGTGGAGGGTCTGTTCACCCACTTCGCCTCGGCTGACGAGGGGGACAAGAGCTACACGCTGGAGCAGCACAGGCTCTTTCTATCGGTGGCCGAGCAACTAGACTGGGTGCCTATTCGTCACGTGTCCAACACAGCCACCCTTCTGGACATGCCGGACATGAGTTTGGAGATGGTACGGCCGGGCCTGGGTATCTACGGCTGCTATCCCTCGCGCCAGGTGAAACGAAGCCTACCCCTCAGGCCTGTGCTGTCCCTTAAGGGCCGCGTAGCCCGTCTGTCCTCCCTTGCCCCGGGTGAGTCTGTGAGCTACGGTCGTACTTGGAGGGCACCTCGTCCCAGTCTCATCGGCCTGGTGATGTGCGGCTACGCCGACGGCCTGCCCCGCGCTCTCTCCAATCGCGGCAGTGTGCTCGTCCGTGGTCGGCGGGCGCCGATAGTGGGGCGGGTGTGCATGGACATGTGCATGGTGGACCTTAGCGACATTCCCGATGTGGCCGTGGACGACGAGGTGGTGATCATCGGCCGCCAGGGGGAGGAGGAGATATCGGCTGATGAGGTGGCCGAGCTGTGTGACACTACTAGCTACGAGATACTGTGCGGCATCTCCGCCCGCGTGCCCCGCCTCTATCTGCGGCAAGGGCGCATCGTCTCCAAGCAGACGCTGGTGACGCAACTTCAGGAGGAAGTGACGGTGGGCGTCCCCGAGGGGGTGCTGGCCGAGGAGCCTTCACCGGGCAGTGCTTGAGCAGATTGACAGAGGGTTTGAGCTAACTTAATTTTTCCTTGTGAGTCAGCGTTTCGATTCTGAAGAAGAAGGCCATCCCGCCGAGGGGATGGAAGCAGCGAGGGGCAGGGCACAGCGGAATCCCCTGCTCATCTTTGGTGTCGCCATCTTTGCTGCTGCTGCTTTTTACCTCGCTCTCATCGTGGCCACCCAGGCCGACGATATTTTGCTGCCCGGGAATGAACTCAACCTGCCCGGTCTCAATAGGCTGCCTGGTATAGATAGCGGTAACCCCGAGGCCGCCAGCATCGAGGAGCGGATCAACATCCTGGTGATGGGCCTCGACCGCCGCATAGACGAACCGAAGGACTCTCCCACTCGCACCGACACCATGTTCGTGGTCAGCGTTGATCCCTACAGCAAGACGGCCGGCGTCTTCAGCATCCCCCGCGACCTGTGGGTGGAAATTCCCGACCGCCAGGGAGGCTACGTCAAGGACCGCATCAACGTGGCCTACGAATATGGGCCCATCAGGAAGTACCCTGGCGGCGGGCCGGGCTTGGCCGTGGCGACGGTGGAGCACAACTTCGACATCGAGATCGATCACTACATGGTGCTGGACTTTGTGGGATTTATGGAGCTGGTCGATGCCGTTGACGGCATCGATGTGGAGGTGGAGGACTATATCTTAGACCCTTCCTACTGCCTGACGGCCCACTGCGATGATCGCCAGATCATCATGTTCGAGCCGGGGTTGGAGCACATGGACGGCGAGCGGGCTCTAGCCTACGCGCGCGTTCGCTACGGTTCCGGCGACCTCCAGCGCATCGAACGGCAGCAACAGGTAATAAGGGCGGCGGTGGACGCGGCCCTTGACGCTAAACTGCTCATGCCCAACAGGGCCGTCTCTATCTACAATAAGTTCCGCGATGCCGTGAACACGGATGTCAGCGTTTTCAAGGTGCCAGGGCTGGCCCTCCTGGCCAAGGACATTCCGCCGGAGGATATCACCACCATCTCTCTGGCCTCGGCGGTGCAGGACGCAGTAATCGGCGGTGCCCAGGTGCTGGTTGCCGATTGGGACGAGGTGGAAGCGCTAAAGCGGGAGGTCTTCTTTGATGGCCGGTTGCGGTCTGAAGGGGCCTTTGTGGAAGTACAAAACGGCACTGCTGCTCCCGGCTTGGCCACCAGTGTTGTGAACTACCTGGCCAGCCGCGGCCTAGCGAAGACAGACATCGCTATCAGCGATACCAGCGACGGTCTATACCATCAGGAGACGCTAATCTACGACCTGGCGGGAAAGGGGTACACCGCCAAGAAACTAGCCGAATGGCTGGGTCTGCCCAACAACTGTATACGGGAGGTGGGGACAGACGAAACCACGCCTATCCCCACTTCCTCCGCTGATATCGTTGTTGTCCTGGGCGCCGATGCCCAAACTCCCGAGAGCTAGACTCTCGGCCCGCTGGTTGACGCTGGCGGGTGGTTCGTAATCTACTGCTCGAACCAACTCCCCATCTGCATGAGGGTGCCCATGTCGCCGGTGAAAGTGAACTGGCCGCTCATGAAAGCGGTGGTTGCATCCAGCTCGCGGCGCATGATCTTCAGCCAGACATCGGAGGGGGTGTTGATAGTGACTGTGGGGCTGGCGTGCTCTCCTTCGCTGGCAGTGCAATTGCCTTCCTTGACTTCGAGGTAGTAGTCGCCGGTCTCGGGCCCCGTCACCTTGAACTGGATGACCGCACTAACGCCCGCTGCCTTGTCGGCCTTGAACTGCGTGGGCATTCCCAGGAGCCCTTCCTTGCAGGTCTCGGGAAGCTGCTGAGTCATACTTGCACCTCCTTCTTGCTGACTGCTAAGTTCGCGACGCAGCATCGGTTAGGATACCACTAAAGACTTCAATTCGTCCATACCCAGGCGCAAGGAATATGCCTTGAGTTCATCATGAATTTTTTGGCCGACGGGTGTTTCTTTCTTCCGTCTTGAAGTCGTTCTGGACAGGCTGTGGACGCTTGGGCCCAGCCTATTTCGCTTTCTTCTTGCTAGGGCGCCTCTTCTTGGGTACTTCTTCAGCGGCGGGTTCCTTCTTCTTGGTACGACGCTTTCGAACCGGCGCTGCCTTCTCCTCAGCGACGGTAGCCGCCGCCAACACAGTGCTGTGCTTTTTCATGAGACGGGCCTTGCGGCGAGCGACGCTTCTATGGTGAAGCGCCCCCTTTTGGGCCGCTCGATCTAAAGCGCTGATGGCTATCCGCACCGCCTCGACCGATGCCTGCGGGTCGGCGCTGGCCATGGTTAGCTCAGCACGATGAACGGAGGTCTTGGCCGTGCTGCGGCGTGCTCGGTTGCGCAAGCGCTGTTGCTCCGACCTTCGCCAGGCCTTGGCCGCCGAACGACTACCCAAAGAGATGATTCCTCCTTCGAAGCAAACTGGAGCTATCATAAGCGAGCCGGGCTGCTTTGTCCAGTGGAACTTGCCTGAGGAGCTGTTGCTATAATGAATGGCCTGTGAGGCAAGGACACAATGACGGGTAAGAGCGACAGCGAAGCGATCTTCTTGCGGCCCTGGGGCGGGGTGGCGGGGGCGGCCATTATCGTGGCGGTGGGCTTTTTGGGTAGCCGCCTCCTGGGCGTGGTCCGCACCATGGCCATCGCTGACGCCTTTGGTACCACCCCCGACCTTGACGCCTACTGGGTGGCCTTCCGCCTGCCCGACCTTATCTTCCAGGTGCTGGCGGGCGCCACTCTGGGCAGCGCCTTCATCCCCACTTTCGCCCGCTATATCGCCCAGAAGGACGAGGAGGAGGCCTGGCGCCTGGCCAGTTCGGTCCTGAACCTGATCGCTGCCCTAACCGGCGTCTTGGCCGTAGCGGCGGTGATCCTGGCCCCCTGGCTGGTGCCCCTAATGGCGCCGGGCCTGGAGGAAGGGCTGCAGGACCAGGCGGTGGAGCTGACCCGTATCATGCTGGTGTCGCCCGTCCTATTTGCCGTCAGCGGCATGCTCACCGGCATCCTCAACGCGCGCCAGCACTTCTTCCTGGTAGCCCTGGCGCCCATGCTCTACAACCTGTCCATCATCTTCGGTGCCGTCTTCCTGTCCGAGCCCTGGGGGGTGCGGGGTCTGGCCGCTGGCGTGGTGCTTGGCTCCGGTCTCCACCTGCTGGTGCAGGTGCCAGGGCTTTTCGGCGTCGGGATGAGGTATCGCTTGGAGGCCCGTTGGCGCCATCCGGGGGTGCAGGAGGTGGCCCGCCTGATGCTGCCGAGGATGGCAGGTCTGGCGGCCGCCCAGGCCAACTTTGTGGTGGCAATCTTCTTCGCCTCGCGCCTGGAGGTGGGAAGCATCTCTGCCCTCAACTATGCCTGGCTGCTGGCGATGATGCCCCTGGCCTTATTCGGCATGGCTATCGCCACCGCCGTCTTTCCCACCATGGCTCAGCAGGCAGCCACCGATAGCCTGGATAGAATGCAGAGCACGCTCTACACCAGCCTCCGCTACATCCTCTTCCTTACCATACCAGCCAGCGTCGGCCTTATTCTCCTGCGGGGCCCCCTGGTATCTCTCTTGCTGGAGCGGGGCGAATTCGACCCAAGGTCGGCCAGCATCACTTCCTCCGCCCTCCTCTTCTATTCGTTTGGTTTATTCGCTCACAGCGGCATCGAGATCCTCAGCCGCGGCTTCTATGCCCTGCGCGACACCCGCACGCCGGTGGTCATGGCCGTGCTCTCGATGGTGCTCAACCTACTGTTCAGCATAGCCTTGGTGGGCCCGATGGAACACGACGGCCTGGCCTTGGCCATGTCCCTGGCCACCATAATCGAGGCCTCCCTTCTCTTCATCGTTCTCCGGCGTCGCCTGGTCGGCCCCGAGGCGGGCCTAGCGAGCTTCCTTCTGCGCACGATTGTCGCTACCGCCCTCATGGCGGCGGTGGTGTCGGTGTTCATAGCGGTGGAGGAGGCCGCTGACCCTCTGGGGAGCCATACCGTCTGGGAGGCCCTGGTGAAGGTGGTAGGGGGTGTTGCCCTGGGCGGCGGCACCTTCTTCCTGGCCGCCCTTATTCTGCGCTGCGAGGAGGCTCGCACCTTCTGGCGGCGTGTGGGGCTGGTTCGTTGACGAGAGGCTTGTGGTTGCTTTTCCGGCCGATCTGACCTATAATTTGTCTAGAAATGGCTTACAGCGATAAGGTTCTCATATGTCGCGATTGCGGCACCAGTTTCACCTTTACGGCGGGTGAGCAGGCTTTCTATGCCAGCAGGGGCCTGTTGAATCAGCCGACCCGCTGCCCCTCATGCCGTTCGACGCGCAAGTCGGGTCGAGCGCCGGAGGAAGGTGGCTACGTGCACTATGGCGCCGCCGCCAGCTTTGGCGGACGTACGCCGCGCCAGATGCACCCTGCGGTCTGCGCCGAGTGTGGCCAGATGACGGAGGTGCCCTTCCTGCCCAGGGGCGATAGGCCTGTCTATTGCAGCGAGTGCTATAACAAGATCCGCGAGCGCTCATAGGGGATAGCGGCAGCCCAATCCCAGGGGCTGGTATTTAGTCAGCCCTTATCTCTTTCGGTAGGGCGTTGATGAGTAAGAGAATAGCCATTATTCAGCTTTCCCGCCTCCTGGGCAAGGAGGAATTCTACCGGTATCTCTCTCTGGAGGAGGGTTCAGAGCCGGACGAGCTGAGCGGTGAGCAGACGGCGCGATTGAGACTGCTGGTGGACGAGCGGCTAGAGGAGCTGGTGCGGGGGTTGGCCGCCGAGGTGGCGGCCTCCGACGATGTCACTGACGTTGTGTCGGGCGTGGCCTATCTAGAGGACCGCTTGTCCTTCTTCAGCGAGCTGCTGACCGCCGGCCAAAGGGAGAAGGTTCGCGACGGCTTCGCCAGCTTCTCCTCTCGCTGGCGATGAGCCGAGATGTGTGCGCCGTTGACACAGGCGGGGGCCGAGGCTAGACTGGGGGCAAATCGAACAAAGGCGACGACGGAGACGAGTAGGGCGGCGCATCTGCCCAGCGAGTCCCGTAGGGTGGAAGGGGACGCAGCGCTGGTTGCTCGAAAATCCCTCCCGAGCCGCCGACCGAACGCCCCGACAGGTCGGGGTCAGTAGGCTCGGCCGAAGCGCCCATCGTTACCAGGGGCAGGGGCATAACCAGCGGTCACGGACAGGGGCTGGCGTGCCTCCAAAGAGTGTCCTCCGCCTCTGGCGGAGGGAACAAGGGTGGTACCGCGGGTATCTTGAATGAGGCGCCCGTCCCTTAGGGGGCGGGCCTTCGACATATTGGACAGGTGGTGCAGATGTTCCGGCCCGTCAGTAGCAAGGTGAGCTTCCCCCAGCTGGAGGAGAGCATCCTCCGTCTGTGGAAGGAGCGGGACATCTTCCACAAGAGCATCGACCAGCGCCCGGAAGACCGCCTGTTCATCTTCTACGAGGGCCCTCCCTACGCCAATGCCAGTCCCGGCATCCACCACGTGCTGGCCCGTGTGTTCAAGGACGTGATCGTGCGCTACAAGACGATGCGCGGCTATCGAGTGCCCCGCAAGGCGGGCTGGGACACCCACGGCCTGCCCGCTGAGCTGGAGGTGGAGCGAGCCCTGGGCTTCAAGAGCAAGACCGACATCGAGAGCTTTGGCATCGAAGAGTTCAACCGCCGCTGCCGCCAGAACGTCTTCTCCTATCTGAAGGAGTGGGAGGCCCTCACCGAGCGTATCGCCTTCTGGCTGGACCTGGGCGATGCCTACATCACCTGTACCAACGACTACATGGAGTCCTGCTGGTGGGCGGTCAAGCAGTTGTGGGATCGCGGCCTGGTCTACCAGGACTATCGGGTGACGCCTCACTGTCCTCGCTGCGGCACGTCGCTGTCTGACCACGAGGTGGCTCAGGGCTATGAGGAGAACACGCCCGACCCCTCGGTATGGATAAAGTTCCGCCTGACCCCGGAGAGCGAGCAGAAGCTGGGCCAGAAGGTGCCCGGCGAGGCGCCCACCTACTTCCTGGCCTGGACGACCACCCCCTGGACCCTTCCCGGCAACACCGCTCTGGCGGTGGACCCCGAGGCCGACTATGCGGTGGCGGAGGTGGCCGGCCGCCACGGCCCCGAGCGGCTGATCCTGGCGGCCACCCTGGTCGACCTGTCACTGGGGGACGACTACAAGGTGGTGGCTCGCCTGGAGGGGCAGGAGCTGGCCGGCTTGCACTACCAGCCGCTGTACGACCCGCGCGACTCGGGCGTGGAGGCTCTTGGTTTCAATGAGGAGGGCCGTCTGGTGCCCCTGGGGCGAGGGGAGACGGTGGAGAAGGCCTATGGCGTCATCACCGCCGACTTCGTATCGCTTACCGAAGGCACAGGCATTGTCCATATGGCCCCTGCCTTCGGTGGCGAGGACTTTGAGGCCGGCAAGGCGGAAGGGTTGCTGTTCGTCCAGCCGGTCGACCTGCGGGGCCAGATGACAGCGCCGGGTACTTCCTTCGACGGCCTGTTCGTCAAGGATGCCGATGAGCTCGTCCTGGACGACCTGGAGGAGCGAGGCCTCCTCCTGCGCCGGGAGACCGTCTATCACACCTATCCCTTCTGCTGGCGCTGCGGCACCCCTCTCCTCTACTACGCCAAGCCTAGCTGGTATATTCGCACCACCGCTGTCAAGGAGCGCCTGGTGGCCCTCAACCGGCAGATCAACTGGTACCCGGGCCACATCAAGGAGGGGCGGTTCGGCAACTGGCTGGAGAACAACATCGACTGGGCGGCCTCGCGGGAGCGGTTCTGGGGCATCCCCTTGCCCATCTGGCGCTGCCAGGCCTCCGCCGGAGGCGGATCCGCCTCTGGAGGATGCGGCCAGTACGACTGCATCGGCTCTCTGGCCGAGCTGCGTGAGCGGGCGGAGGACAAGACGAAGGCTGAGGCCCTGGACGACCTCCATCGCCCCTACGTAGACGAGATCACCCTGGCCTGCCGCCAGTGCGGCGGCAGCATGCGGCGGGTGGTGGAGGTTCTGGACGTCTGGTTCGACTCGGGGGCGATGCCCTACGCCCAGTGGCACTACCCCTTCGAAAACGACGACACCTTCGGCAGGAGCTTCCCCGCCGACTTCATCTGCGAGGCCGTAGACCAGACCCGCGGCTGGTTCTATACCCTGCATGCCCTGTCCACCCTGCTGTTCGATAGCGTCTGTTTCCGCAACGTCATCTGCCTGGAGCTCATCCTGGACGCCAAGGGCGAGAAGATGAGCAAGTCGAAGGGGAACGTAGTGGAGCCTTGGGCGGTGATCGATGCCCACGGCGCCGATGCCCTCCGCTGGTATCTGTTCACGGCCACGCCGCCAGGGACAGCCCGTCGCTTCTCGACAGAGCTGGTGGGCGAGGGCCTGCGCAAGTTCTTGCTCACCCTCTGGAACATCTACTCCTTCTTCCTGACCTACGCCCTCATCGACCGCTTCGACCCTCGCGGTCAGGCCCAGGGCGAGAGGTCGGAGCTGGATCGCTGGGTGCTGTCGGAGCTGAATGTGCTGGTAGATAGGGCCAGTCGCTACATGGACAACTACAACCCCACCGATGCCGGCCGTGCCATTCAGGCCTTCGTGGATGACTTGTCCAACTGGTACGTGCGGCGCAGTCGTCGTCGCTTCTGGAAGAGCGAGGACGATGCTGACAAGCTGGCTGCCCACCAGACGCTGTACACCTGCCTGGTGACGGTGGCCAAGCTGCTGGCCCCCTTCGCGCCCTTTCTGGCCGAGGAGATGTACCAGAACCTGGTGTGCGGTTGGTTCCCCGAGGAGCCGGAGAGCGTCCACCTGGCCCTCTGGCCCCAGGCGGACACCTCGCTGGTGGACGAGCAGCTCATGGCGGACACGCGCCTGGTAATGCGTATCGCCAGCCTGGGTCGCAATGCCCGCAGCAAGGCGGGGATCAAGGTGCGTCAGCCTTTGCAGAGGGTGCTGGTCAAACCCCGCTACCCGGTGGAAGGGGAAGGGCTGGAGCGCCTGGCGCCGCAGATCCTCGAGGAGCTGAACGTCAAGGAACTGACCGTGGTGGGTGAGGAGGCGGGGTTGGAAGGCGAAGGCCTTGCTCTCGCCGCGGAGAGCAGCTATGCCGTCGGGCTTGATACGACCATCACCCCCGAGCTAGCCGACGAGGGGCTGGCCCGCGATCTGGTGCACCGCCTCCAGACGATGCGCAAGAACGCCAGCTTCGACATCGCCGACTACATAGTCACCTACTATCAGGGAAGCGAAGAGCTTTGCCGCATCATGGACAAGCACGGTGGCTACGTCCGCCAGGAGACGCTATCGCGGGAACTGGTGGCTGGGCCGCCGCCGGCCGGTGCCTACGTGGAGGAGCAGAAGATCGCTGGGCAGGCGATCACGTTGGCAGTGGAGCGACGGCCCTGAGCCTACACAAAATTTGTTTCGCAGCCAAGGTGGGCGAGGGTTGACGTTACTTATTAGCCGCTTTATAGTCGCTCGTGTGTCCTGAACCGCTGATAACCCCTCTGGGCGAGATGCTCCAGCGAGCGCGTCAGGCTCGAGGGCTAACATTGGAAGAAGTAGAGCGGGATACCCGTATCTCGCGCCGCTATCTGCAAGCCCTGGAGAACGAGAACTTTGGCCTTCTGCCGGCGCCGGTCTACGCTCGTGGTTTCCTGCGCACTTACGCCCGCTACCTGGGCCTCGAACCGGCCAACCTCCTCCCTCTTTTCCCCGTGGGCTATGTGGAGGAGCCAGCCCTCCAGCCCTGGCCGGAAGTGAAGACGCCTCGGACCTGGCCCAGCAGCGGCCTGCTGGCTGGCGCTGTCGTTGGTGTGCTCATCCTCATCGTGGTTCTGCTATACAGCCTGGGGGGACAGGGGGAGAGCAGCCACCCCCTCTTCGGCTTCCAGACCGCCACTCCTGAGACGGCCGCAGTGCTGCCAGGGGCGGAGGCGCCCGTGGTGGCTGCGACCGTGGCCGAGACGCCGTCGGCTCCCCTGGAGATCCCTCCCGGAACTATGCCCGACCTGCGAGCACAGCCCCTGGCTGACGCCGAAGCCGCCTTGCGCGACCTGGGCCTGAGCTATCTGGTGGTGCAGGTGAGCAGCAATGAGATGCCCGAGGGCCACATCGTCCGCCAGAGCCTCGAGCCCGGCAGCGAAATCGACCCCAACCAGGTGGTGACCCTGGAGGTAAGCCGGGGCCCCTAGCCCATGGCCCAAGCCAATAGCACCCCCGGTGCCGGCAGCCGCTGGCTCCGCACGACCGTCAAAGTCATCTCGCTGGTGCTGGCTGCCGCGAGTGCCCTCGTGGCCTTAGCGGGCTACCTGTGGGTGAAGCCGCTTCGTCTCCTGCTGGAGGAGCCCATCCCCCCCCGACGTCTCCGTCGAGGACGTCCACTTCCCCAGCCGCGACGGCACCCGCCTGCACGGCCTGTACATGGCCGGCCGACCGGGATGGCCTGTCCTTCTCCTCTGCCATGGCTACTTCAAGAGCGTGGCCGAGCCCTTTGGACTCGCCTGCGAACTCAATCGCCTGGGCTATCAGGTGCTTCTCATCGACTTCCGGGCTTGCGGCCTCAGCGACGGCCGCTTCACCACCCTGGGCTATCGGGAGGTTCTCGACCTGCTGGGGGCGGTAGACTACCTGCGCGCTCGTCTGGGCGACCTGCCCATCGGCGTGCTGGGCATCTCCATGGGGGCAGTGGCGGCCATCATGGCGGCAGCCGAGTGCTCTCACATCAAGGCCATGGTGGTCGATTCGGCCTATGCCGACCTGGAGAGCGCCCTCGGAAAGAAGCTGGCCGATTATCTGCGCCTGCCCTTCCTGGTGCCCCTGGGATGGGTGAGCATCAGGCTGGGGGAATGGATCTCGCAGGGGAACGTAGCGGCGGTGAGGGCGGTGGACTACGCGGGCCGCCTTGCGCCGCGGCCGTTACTGATCATCTACGGCGAGCGGGACGATTACCTGCCCTCTGGCCATCCCCGGCGCCTGTTCGACGCAGCTAACGAGCCCAAGGAGCTGTGGCTGGCGCCGGGCAGCGGCCACGCCATGGCTCGTCTTGATCACCCTCGGGAGTACGTTCAGCGGGTGCAGGCCTTCTTTGGGCGCCACCTGTTGTCGGCCTAGGCGGGGGTCTTAGTCCCCCAGGGCCTGGATGATCTCGATCTCGTAATCGACGAGCTCGGCGTCCAGGCGCTCTCTCTGGATGAAGCCGACCACCCTGGAGAGAACCTGGTGGGCGTGCTGGCCGCTGGTGCTAACGCAGCTAATGCCTATGGCGGCCATCTGCCAGCGGTCGTGCTCGTCGATCTCGGCTACCGAGACGTTGAAGCGATTGTGGATGCGAGTGACGAGGGACTTTATGACCTGCCGTTTGTCTTTCAGGGAGTGGTTCTCGGGCAGGTGCAGCTGGACGCGGCAGAGCCCTATAGTCATGCTAGTCTTCTGATTCGCCTTCTGCCTCTCGCAGGGGAGGCAGGTCGTCCGGCTTCTCTAAGCCGAAGTACTCCAGGAAGCGGAAGGTGGTGCCGAAAAGATAGGGGCGGCCCTGGGCTTGGGCCCGGCCAACCTCGGCGATGAGCCCTCGCACCTTGAGGGAGGCAATGGCCCGCTCGCAGTTGACGCCGCGGATGGCCTCAATAGTCATTCGGGTTATGGGCTGCTTGTAAGCGATGATGGCCAGGGTCTCCAGGGCGGCCTGGGACAAGCTACGGTCCTCATCCAGGCCCAGGAATCGCTCCACGTAGGGGGCTACCTCGGGGGCGGTGACCATCTGTACGGCGCTACCCGTGCGCTGGAGGCGGATGCCGCGCTGGCGGCATTCCTCGTTGAGAGCGTCTACCGCTTCGGTTACCATCTGGGGGTTCACCCCCAGAGAGCGGGCCAGCATGTCCATGTCCAGGGGCTCCTCTGCCACGAAGAGGATGCTCTCGACGATGGCCTTTAGCTCTGAGGGCGAGGGGGACGGCAGGTCATTCATGGCAGGGGTGGTCTAGGCGCTTCTTGCTCGCCCTCCGGGGTAGGCTCAAGCCCCCTCTCGGGCGGGCTAAACCTTATCTGAACAGTGGGCAGGCCCACCAGGGCCACGCCTATCTTCTGCTCGATGGTCTCCTGGGTCACCCGACAGGCCTCTTCGGTGGCTTCGGGGACGTTGGCATCCGGGCCGAGGACCAGGTTCAAGGCCACTGCCAGCCCTCTATCGCGGGCGGTTACCGAGGCCTTGGACTCTTTGACTTGAGGCAGGGCGGTCACTTCCTGCTCGATGCGCTGGTTGATGTCCTCAGTGGAGAGGACGGCGGTGGCCCCTGTCACCCCCTCCAGGCGGATGTCGGCGCTCGGCCCCGCCGGCGCCAGCTCGGCCACGATGACGATCAGGCAGAGGACGACCAGGGATAAGGCGCCCAGGGTGAGGATGAGCTTGGAGGCATTGTCGGTGTGGTCGTCGAGGTAGCGGACGAGGTCGCCCAGGCGGTCGATGGTCTCAGTGTCGGCAGCCCAGGTCACCAGGATGACCACGGCCATGAAGATAACCCAGATGGCCGCCAGAGCCACGATGATGCCCCGGTTGAAGGCATCCACCCTGCTTACCTCTCAATCCACCCTGCCTGGCGGCGGGTCAACTGCTGGCTCAAGCTCTCCCCACAGACCGTCGCCCAACGGCTCAGCCAGGCGAGCAGGCAGGAGCCGGTTGGCGAGATCAAAGCCGGGCTGGCGGCCGGATGCCGAGCCGTTTTCGGCGCATAGGCCAGAGGCCCATCGGCCTCTGGCGGAAGTGTAGACGCGCAGGTAGTTGTCGGTCAACCCCCGCCAGAGGGGCGGTCGGCCGTCCTGCCGCGTCTTGGCCTCCTCCCACAGGACATCCATCGTTCGCCCCCGGAAGCGGGCGCGGAAGGCATCGGCGGAAGCACGGGCCATCTGCAGCATTCGTTCCAGGCGCTGGCGCTTGACGGCGTGGGGTACCTGCTCCTTGGCGAGGGCGGCCAGTGTGCCCGGCCGTCGCGAGTAGGGGAACACGTGGATGGCGGCGAAGGCCAGCTCCTGGCAGAGGTCGTGGGTGCGCTGGAAGTCCTCGTGTTCCTCGCCGGGGAAGCCGACGATGACATCGGTGGTGATAGCCGCGTCGGGCAGCCACCGACGGATGAGGGCGACGGCCCGGCGGAACTGATCGACCGTGTAGCGACGGCGCATGGCGGCCAGGATGCGGTCGCTGCCGCTCTGCAGAGGGAGGTGGAAGTGGCGGCAGAGGCGATGGGTCTGCCATAGGCTCAGAAGGTCCTCGCTGATGTCCTGGGCCTGGAGGGAGGAGAGGCGCAGGCGGGGGATTGTGGTTTCGGCCAGGAGGGCAGCCAACAGCTCTCTTAGACCTTGGGCCAGGCCGAGATCGCGGCCGTAGTTGCCCACCTGGGTGCCCGTCAGGACTACCTCCTTCGCCTCCTCTGCCTGGCGGGCCAGCACCTGGGCGACCACCTCCCTTATCGGCACGCTCCGCTCGCGGCCGCGGGTGCGAGGGACGATGCAGAAGGCGCAGACCTCGTTGCACCCCTCTTGGATCTTGACGAAAGCGCGGGTGCGGAGGCCGCTGCCGGGCCTTATCGCTGCGGGGCCAGCGCCGAGGCGGCCTTGCTCCTGCCACTGGCGGAGAAGGCGCTGAGCGATGGCTGGCTTGTCGGCGTTGGCGACCAGCCAGTCGGCCCCCAGACGCTGGCCCAGGTCGCCGCCGCCGTCTTGTTCATAGCAGCCGGTGAGGACAATGGTGGCCTCGGGGGCCAGGCGACGGGCCAGGCGCGCCAGGTGGCGCGACTTGCGATCGGCTACGTGGGTCACAGAGCAGGCGTTGATGATTACGGCGTCGGCGGGCGCCGGCCGGTCGATGACCCGGCAGCCGCGGGCCAGAAGCTCGCGGGCCAGGGCCTGGGAGTCGGCCTGGTTGAGCTTGCAGCCCAGGGTGAGGATGGCGACGATCGGGGAAGGGCGTTCGGACATGATAGATGCTCGCGGTTTCCATCATATCCCCTTGGCGGCCGCCTTTCAAACGGGCCGGTGGTCAGCGGGTACGAGGGGCGCTCCTAGGAAGGAGGGTGCCAGTCGTGCCAGGGGCCCCAGAGGGCCCAGAGGCTGGCCACGCCGAAGACCAGTAGGGTCTGGATGGCGACGGTCAGTGGGTCCATCTCTTCCTCCCTGCTGTCCTTTTCTAGCAGCGGGTGAAGCCGCAGAGGGGGCAGCAGATGCAGCCTTCGCCATGCACCAGGGGGCCGCCGCAGTCGGGGCAGCGGGGGCTCTTAAGGGGACTAATTCTACGCATCGCCCATTCTCCTAAGAACATTCGTTCTTTCTGAGGACGAGAATAGCAGAACGTCTGTTCGTTGTCAAGGGGTTAGCTGCAGAAATTTTCGGTCGGTAGGATACGGGCTATGGTTGTTGACCTGCCCCCTGCGGGCTGATAGAACTAATAGCATGGCGGTGCTGGGTATACGAGTGCATCCTAGAGACAACGTGGCGGTGGTGGCCGCAGACGTTCAGGCGGACGACATGGTGCGGCTCGACGACGGCAGTGAGGTGCGGGCGGTTGAGGCTATTCCCCGCGGCAGTAAGATGGCCCTCGGCGCCATCGCTTGCGGCGAGGCGGTAATCCGCTACGGCGAGGAGATCGGCAGGGCCACAAAGGACATCGCAGCGGGTGAGTACGTGCACACTCACAATCTGGCGCGCGATTAGATGAGCGAGGACTTTGTTTTCCAGGGCTGGCGGCGGGCGGACGGCCGCATGGGCATCCGCAACCACTGCCTGGTGCTGGCCACGGTGGCCTGCGCGGCGGGGGTGGTGCGGGAGGTCGGGCGTCGACTGCCGAACGTAGTAGCGGTGGAGCATGCCCACGGCTGCGGCCGCGGCGGCCCCGACCTGGGCCTCCAGATCAAGACCCTAGCCGGGCTGGTGCAGAACCCAAACGTGGGGGCGGCGGTGCTAGTGGGCCTTGGCTGCGAGGTGGTCTCGACCGGCCTGCTGAAAGGCGTCCTGGCCAGGAGCGGGAAGCCGCTGGAGACTGTGGTCATCCAGGAGGTGGGTGGGTCGAAGAAGGCGGCGGATCAGGCTGAGGCCGTGGCCCGCCGCCTGCTTGGCGAACTGGAAAGCCTCCCGCGCGAGAAGGGCACGGCCGCCGACCTGATGGTGGGCCTGGAGTGCGGCGGCTCGGACACCTTCTCCGGGCTTACTGCCAATCCGGCGGTGGGAAAGGCCGCCGACCGGCTGGTGAAGCTGGGCGGCACGGCCATTCTTGCCGAGACCACCGAGATGATCGGTGCCCTGGGGCCGCTGCTCAAATCGGCGGAGAGCGAGGAGGTGGCCGCCAAGCTCAGGGCGAATGTGGACCGGCAGGAGGCGAGGACCCGGGAGATATTGGGGCCTCTGGCCGGTACCGTTCTGGCCCCCGGCAACGTCGAATCGGGGCTCACCACTATCGCCGAGAAGAGCCTGGGCTGCATCGCCAAGGGCGGTAGTTCGCCCATCCGGGAGGTGGTCGACTACGGGGATCGACCAAGCAGCAAGGGCCTGGTGGTTATGGACACCCCCGGCTACGACATCGAGAGCCTGGCCGGCATGGCGGCTGCCGGGGCCCAGGTCATCCTGTTCACCACCGGCCGAGGCACCCCGGTGGGATTCCCAGCCGTGCCGGTAATCAAGATCTCCTCGAATTCTCAGCTCTTTGAGGCGATGCCTGACGACATCGACCTCGACGCTGGGATCATCCTGGCCGGAAAGAGCATCAGCGAGGTCGGCGAACAGGTCCTGGACCTCCTCCTGCGGGTCGCCCGCGGTCAGAAGACCAGGGCCGAGATCAATGGTCAGGCCGTGTTCGCCATCGCCCAAGAGGGGCCGGCCTTCTGACCAGCCGACTTTTCCTCTGACTGCAGCATCATTCCCGAAGAATGGTTCTCATCGTTTGCTCTTGTCTTGCCACCGTTCCCCTCGTCCCTGTTCGCCGCTACAATAGGGGCGTTGTCGTGTCATGAAGATCGTCATTGCCCCCCAGGAGTTCAAGGGCAGCCTTACCGCCATCCAGGCCGCTCAGGCCATGGCTGAGGGCCTGCGGCGGGCTCTGCCCGACGCCACCGTGGTGCTGGTGCCCATGGCCGACGGCGGGCCGGGCACGGTGGAGGCAGGGGTAGCTGCCGCTACGAACGGGCGGCGGATGACGGCGGCGGCCCACGACGCCCTGAGTCGTCCCCTGGAGGCCGCCTGGGGCATCATCGACCACGATACCGCCGTCATCGAGATGGCCGCCGCCTCCGGCCTGATCCTGCTGACTGAGGACGAGCGCGACCCCCGCATCGCCTCTACCTACGGCACGGGCGAGCTCGTCCGGGCCGCCCTGGACGCCGGCTGCCGTCGGATCATCGTCGGGATAGGGGGCAGCGCCACCAACGACGGCGGCGCTGGCATGGCTCAGGCCCTGGGCGCTCGCCTGTTGGACGATGCGGGGCAGGAGCTGCCGCCCGGCGGCGCCGCCCTGGCTCGTTTGGGCCGCATCGTCCTGTCGGGCCTGGACCCGCGCCTCGGGCAGTGCCGGGTGCTCGCCGCCACCGATGTCTTCAACCGTCTGTGCGGCCCTGAAGGAGCTTCGCTGCTCTACGGCCCGCAGAAAGGGGCGACGCCTGAGGTGGCGCGAGAACTGGACGCAGCTCTGAGACAGTACGCTCAGGTCATCGAGCGCGACCTTGGGGTGCGGGTGCTCGACCTGGCGGGGGCGGGGGCAGCGGGCGGCCTGGGAGCCGGGTTGGTTGCCTTTCTGGGGGCAGAGCTCGTTCTAGGGGCCAAGCTTGTGGCTGAGGCGGTGGGGCTGAGGGAGAAGCTGGAGGGTGCCGACCTGGCGCTCACCGGCGAGGGGCGGCTGGACGCCCAGACGAGCTTCGGCAAGGCGCCCTGGGAGGTGGCCAGACTGGCCAAGGGCTGCGGCCTGCCGGTGATAGCTATCGCCGGCTCGCTGGCGGAGGACTGCCGGCCAGCGCTGGGCGAGGCTTTCGATGCAGTGGTAGCCATTACGCCGCGGGCGATGTCGGTCGGAGAGGCCATGGCCCAGGCGCCGAAGCTGGTGGCCGATGCCGCCGAGGGAATGGCCCGCCTGATCTTGGTCGGCGGGCACTTGGGAAGGCGCTAGGAGTGCAGTGATGGATTCTCTTCTAGAGGAATTCCACCAGGTGGGGCGAGACCTGTATGCCGCTGGCCTTGTCTCCTCGCACGGGGGCAACATGAGCGTTCGCCAGGGCAAGGGCCTGATAATCACCAGCCACGGCAGCCGCCTGGGTCACCTGGCGGAGGGGGACCTGGTAGAGGTCGGGCCGGGCCTGGAGCCCAGGGTTGAGCCGTCCATGGACCTGGCCCTCCACCAGGCTATCTACGCCGCGGTCAGCGAGGCGGAGGCGGTCGTCCATGTCCATCCTCGCCATGCCATCGCCCTGTCGCTGGCGGGGAGGGAGATCCGGCCCCAGGATCTGGAGGGTCAGCACTATCTGGGCGTCGTGCTGGTCGTGCCCAGGAGCGAGAACGTAGCCCAGGCTCTGGCCGATGCACTGCGGCAGCACAGGATAGTCGTGGTGGCCGGGCATGGAAGCTACGCTCGCGGCGACAGCCTATGGCAGGCTCTCCAGTGGACATCGGTGCTGGAGGAGAGCGCCGAGGTTCTGTGGCTGCTGCGCGCCCTTAGGCAGAAGGCGTAGACGGCGGTGCGGGTGGCGCTTCGGGCAGGGGTGCCTCCTCGCGGGGCTGGAACAGGTTCAGAAAGATGAGGGCGATGAGTCCCGCCGATATGGCAGCCGGAATGATGGTTCCTGCCCAGGTGATGTCCCCCGCGCCCCGGTGATAGAAACAACTGAGCACGACGACCACCTGCTCGATGAGGGCCAGCCAGAAGACCTGGCGATAGCGCTTCGGGTCGCGGGCCGCCCACAGGTAGATGATGGCTGGGATGACCATGGAGGCGCTGAAGGCCCGTCCCGCAAGGATGCCAGAAGCCTCATGCCCTTCCATATCGAAGAGGAAGCTGTCGGACAACACCTGGGCGACGACGCCCACGATGTCCCAGACGGCCAGCAGGATGAGGACGATCCTGGGCCGGCGCAGCGTGTCTAGAATGCCAGCTTGAGGCGCGGTTGGTTGGACTTCCCCGGTCGACGCCATGGGCAACCTCCTTTTAGCCCAGGCCTAGCTCCTCCAGGCCCTCCTCATCGAACCCCAGGTAGTGGCCGAGCTCGTGGAGCACAGTCTTGCGCACCTCCTCGACCATCTCCTCCCGACTGGAGCAGAGCCGCTCGTGGGTCTCTTGGTATATGACGATCTTGTCGGGCAGAGCCATGTTGTAATAGGCGCCGCGCTCGCTGAGGGGGACGCCCAGATAGAGCCCGAAGAGGGCATCACCGTAGCGACTGCCCGCCTGGTGGCGCTCCGCCAGGTTGGGGCGCCACTTGACCACGATATCCAGGTTGTCCAGCTGCTCTTGGAACTGGGCGGGTAGCTTGGCCAGGGCTTCGAGAACCAGCTTCTCGAACTCGTGCCGTCGCATCAGCCTACCGCGTTCTCTCCCAGACACAGTGGTAGCCCTTGCCGGCGATGGCCTTGAGGATCTCCTGCTCCTCCCGCCGGTCGAGCTCCTCCAGAACCTCCTGGCACTGCTCGGCCGCCTGAGGGAAGCCAGCGCTGGTCAGCCGCCTTACGATGCGATCCCAAACGCCGCAGGTGACCAGCTCCCGGACGTGCTTGGGCCACCAGACGGCGGTGATCTTCTCGGGGAGACGGAAGCGAGGGCGTAGCTGTTTGATGCTCTTGAAGCGGTCCTCCAGCGATGCGGCCCGCGGCACAAGCTTTATCAGGGGGCCTTCGCTCTCCGAGCAGCGGGTGTCGATGAGGAGGCGCTGGGGCAGGATCAGGAAGCGGACGGTGATAACGTCGGCCTTATTGATGACCGCGAAGATAGCGTCAATATCGATGGCAAAATCGTTATCCATAACGGGGTGAGGAGCATAACAGCTTTCCTTTATTGTAGCATCGCGCCCAAGGGGCCAGCAACCAGGCCTAGCCGCCCGCCAGGTAGGCCTCCAGGACGCGCCGCACCATCGGTCCTGCCTCCAGGGAGCCCGACTGTCCCTCGTCCAGGGCTACCAGGGTCACGATGGCCGGGTCGTCGCGGGGGGCATAGGCTACGAAGAAGACGTGGTCTTGGAAGATGATGTCCTCGGCCGTGCCCGATTTCCCCGCCGCCGCCACGCTTGAGCCCAGGAAGGTGCTGTAGGCGGTGCCGCCCGGGTTGGCGATAACCAGGGTCAGGCCCTCGCGGATGGCCTCCAGGGTGGCCTGAGAGGCTGGCAGAGGGTTGATCTCCGCGGCGGTGAACTCCTGGGACATCAGCCCATCGGCGGAGGCGATGCGCTGCACCAGAAGGGGCGCACGCAGGATGCCGCTGCGGGCGATGGCGTTGTACATGTTGGCTAGCTGCAAAGGGGTGACCAAGAGAAAGCCCTGGCCTATGCCCATGTTCACGCTGTCGCCGCTGTACCAGGGCTCCCCCACCTGCTCTTGCTTCCAGGCCGGGCCCGCTGCCACTCCCTGGGCCTCCTCCAGGCCGACCACTCCCGCTGGCTCGCCGAAGCCGAAGGCGGCAGCGAACGAGGGCAGGATCTCAGGGTCGGTGTGATCCAGGGTAAGCGCCACCTCGTAGAAGACGGTGTTGCAGGAGGCCATCAGCCCCTGGCCCAGGGTCAGGAGGCCGCGGTCCACCGACTGCCAGTTGTGCTTGGGGTTCTCCGGCCCCAGGCCGTACCACACTGGCGAGCAGGGCAGGGTGGAGCTGGCGGTGTAGCCGCCCTTCTCCAGGCCAGCGGCCATGGTCACCACCTTGAAGGTGGAGCCCGGCGGGTAGGTAGCCAGGACGGTCCGATGGAAGAAGGGCTGGCGCGGATCGGAGGCCAGTTGCTGGAAGACCTCCGCGCTAAGGCCATCGATGAAATCGTTAGGGTTGATGGTCGGGTGGCTGGCGATGGCCAGGATGCTATTGTCGATGGGGTCCATCACGATGATGCTCCCCTCGCGATCGCCCAGGGCTGCCTCCGCTTCCCGCTGAACGTTGATGTCGATGGTCAGGTGGATGTCCCTGCCCGGCCTGGCCTCCTTCTTGGCCAGCACATGGGAGATGGTGCCCTCGGGGGTGATGATCGCCAGCGTCCCGCCCCGCTGGCCGGCCAGCTCCTCCTGGAAGTAGGCCTCCAGGCCGGCCGCACCCACCATGTCGCCGGTCCGATAGCCCTGGCCGGCCAGCTCCTCTAACTGCTCCTGGCTCACCTCCATGAGATAGCCCAGAGTGTGGCCGGCCAGGCTGCCCTGAGGATACGTCCGCTGGAGCTGTGGCCGGACGACCACGCCCTCTATCTGGTAGAAAGACTGGGTGACCTCCTCGGGCGTGCCGTAGGGCAGGGTCTTGAGGGGAATGAAGTAGTAGGAGGGAACGTCTGCCTCCACCTCCTCCCGAATCTTCTCCTCGGCCATCTCCAGCTTCTCGGCCAGAGTGGAGATGAGCGCCTCCTTGTCCGTGATCAGCCCTAGCACCGCCCCCACCACGTGCACGCGGCCGTCCAGGGCCAGAGGGATGCCGTGACGGTCGTAGATGGCGCCTCGCTGGGGCACGTCGGTGAAGAAGTGGACGAGCGAGGCGCCGCTCAGCTCCCGGAAGATGAGCGAGGGGCTCCACAGGATGCCCCAATGCTCCTCTTCACCCTGGCCCTCCTTCACCAGCTTCATGGTGTTCACCTGGGCGATGTCGCCGAAGAAGGCGGTGGAGATAGTGACCGAGAAGGGCAGCTCGGTGGCCTCGGGGTCGGGCGAGGGCTCAAACAGATAGCTGACGCCGCTGATGGTGGCCTCCTCGGCGATGGCCTGGTAGCGGGCGACGAAGTCCTGGCGGCTGATCTCGGCCTGGGCGGAGGAGGCCAGCAGGTCGTACATCTGGCTGTAGCCGCCGTCCTGCCAGAGGCCAAGGAATTCCTCCGCTATGCTGGAGGAGGACGGCGCTGGCGTGGGGGACGGCGGGGTCTCTTCCCCCTGGATGCAGGCGGTGAACACCAGCGTCGCCAGCAAGAGAAAGGCGGCCAGAAAGGCACCGACACGCACCCTGTTACCCCCTTCGACCCAATGGCGATTAGCTTATTCTATCACCGAGTTGCAGCCACAGCCGGGCGTAGTACGTCATCTGGAGTGAGACCCTTCGCTACGCTCAGGGTGACAGCATGGGCCAGCGTCATTCTGAGCGTAGCGAAGAATCTCAGCGGCGATGTGGGCAAAATGGCAAGAGCCTACCCTGAGCAAAGCGAGGGGATGCGTCGCCACATGTGGGAGGCAGTACAGATTAGGTCATCTCCGGGCTGAGGGAAGGCTGGCCGTGAAGCTCCTTGCGCTGAATCCAGCGGCTGCCCTGGGGGGTGATGAGGAGGACGTCGATGGGGCCGCCCACATTCTTGGGCCGCGCCTCGAAGCGCATGGTGTCGATGGTGGTGCGCACGGCATAGATGGCGAAGTCGATGGCATCCTGGACGTTCATCAGGTGCCAGTTGATCCGGGCTCCCGTAATCTCCAGGAGCTGGCCGTCGGGGCCCACGACCTGCTTAGCCTTCAGCAAGCGAGTGATGACATCCACCTGGCCAGCCCAGGTGGCCCCGTAGGTGATGTCGCCTGTCTGGGGGTTCACGTTTCGCCTCTGCACTAGGTTCTTCTGCACGTGGCAATAGTAGACGTGGGGAACGCTGGCCCGCCCCTCTCGCTTATAGCCGGCCACGTAGAAGCCGGTGTCGCCCTCCGGATACTTGTCGTGCAGAGAGCTCACCAGCTTGCGGGCCACGGCCTCGACGTCGTCTTCCTCGTCCACCACCTCCTCAGCGAAGCGCTCCAGCTGGCTTTGCACACTTACGCCCCCCAGCACGGCCTGGCCGAAGGTGCTCACCCCCACCTGCTGGCGGGACAGAAGGAAGGTCTTGTAGGTGAAGTCGGAGTTGACGGTCTCCACCTTGCCCTTGAGGGTAAGCGTCTGGCGGCTATCAGAGGCCATGACAATAGCTTCGGGCACGTAGACTGTCACTACGAAGGACATGACGCTACCTCATATCTCAACGCCGATTTCCGACGTTGGTTCCGCTCCTCCTGCTCTCCTACCCGTAGACGATATCCCCCTCCGCCAGGCCGCGGGCTATGATCATCCGCTGGACCTGGCTGGTGCCCTCGACGATCATCAGTTGGCGGGCGTCGCGATAGTGGCGCTCCAGCGGGTGGTCCTTCATGTAGCCCTGGGCACCCAGGATCTGGAGGGCGTCGGAGGAGACCTTGACCGCCATCTCGGTAGCGAAGACCTTGGCGAAGGACAGGTAGGGGGCGTACTGGCGCTCGTACTTTCCCTGGTCGACCATCCAGGCCGCCTGGTAGACCAGGTGGCGGGCGGCCTCGATCTGGGTAGCCATGTCGGCCAGCATGAACTGGATGGCCTGGTGCTCCAGGATGGGGCGGCCAAAGGTACGACGCTGGCGGGCGAATTCCAGGGCGTAGGCTAGGGTTCCCTCGGCCAGGCCTAGGCCGCGGGCTCCCACCACTGGGCGGATGGTGTTCAGGGTGAGCAGGGCGATACGGAAGCCTCGCCCCTCCTCACCGATGAGGTTTGCGGCGGGCACGCGGCAGTTCTGGAAGACGAGGTTGGCGGTGGGGACGCCGGTCACCCCCATTTTGCGGTCGAGGCGGGCGACCGAGAAGCCAGGGTTGTCGGTGGGAACGATGAAGGCGGAGACGCCACGCGTGCCGGCGGCAGGGTCGGTCCTGGCGATGACGATCACAAAATGGGCCACGCTGCCGCCCGAGATGAACATCTTCTCGCCGTCGATGACGTACTCGTCGCCATCACGGACAGCGCGGCTTTCGATAGCGGCGGCATCGGAGCCAGCGTTGGGCTCGGTGAGGCAGAATGCCCCCCTGATCTCACCCGCCGCGGAGCGTGGGAGCCAGGCTTGCTTCTGCTCCTCGCTGCTGCCGATAACGATGGACTGAGTGGATAGGGCGGAGAGGAGAAGGATGAGACCGCAGGAGCAGCAGTACTTGGCTGTCTCCTCTACAGCTAGAATCAGGCCCAGCAGACTGCCGCCGCCGCCGTACTCGACCGGGATGCTCAGGCCCAGAAGCCCGGCCTGGCGGAAGACGGCGAAGATGTCCTCAGGGTATTGGGCCTGCTCATCGATCTCGGCGGCGCGGGGCTGCACCCGCTCGCGGGCGATGCGCCGCGCCGTGTCGCGGATTAGCCTGTGGGTTTCGCTCAGTTGATAGTCCACCGCTCGCTGTCCTCCTTACGAATCTAGGTCGTCCTGGCCGGGGCGGACGCTACGGTCGCTCGGCAACCCCCAGTATAGCCTCTGATCTGAACGTGGTGCTACATCGTGGTACACAGCGAGCAGCTCAGGCGGGAGTTCGCGGTGGCGCTACTCGGTGACCACGGCGGTGCCGTACACCAAGACCTCGGCGGCCGAGCCCATTATGTCGGCTGTACTCATACGCACCGCCACAACGGCGTTGGCCCCGAGCTTCTCGGCCTCCGCGGTCATTGCATCTATGGCTTCCTCTCGGCTCCTTTCCAAGAGCTCGGCGTAGACCCCGACCTTCCCGCCAACGATGGAGCGGATGCCGGCCTGGATGTCCCGGCCAAGGTGGCGGGCTCGGACTGATTGACCGCGCACCAAGCCCAAGGACTTGACCACCTTACGACCAGGCACCTCATCGGAGGTAACCACGAGGATTTGACCTTTGGCCATGATGAACCTCCTGGCTGACTTCGTAGAATTGCGGTTTGTCAAGTATACAAGCGCCTTGCTTGAAACACCACCAAAGGTCTACCTGCATTTAACTTCCCTAGGGGCTGATGTGTTTATATTATTGACGCATGATGGCGGCAGGGCTTTGTTTCTTTGTCGAGAGGCCTGGCAGGGCGGGATGGCTTATAGACCGATAAGCGACTACGGGGTCATCGGCGACATGCACTCGGCCGCCCTGGTAAGCAGGGACGGTTCCATCGACTGGCTCTGCTTCCCGCGCTTCGACTCGCCTAGCGTCTTCGCAGCGATCCTGGACGACAAGCGAGGCGGCTGCTTTGCCATCCGACCAGCGGGCGAGCACCGCTTTTTCCAGTCCTACCTTCCCGACACCAACGTGCTGCTCACCTCCTTTCAGACAGACGCAGGTCGGGCCACTGTCACCGACTTCATGCCGATGGCTACGGACATCACCGTCTCGGAGCACGAGGTCATTCGCATCGTCCGCTGTGAAAGCGGCCAGGTGGTTCTGGACTGCCTCTTCCAGCCCCGCCTGGACTACGGTCGCGGGCCTACTCACTTGACCTCCACCTCCCGCGGGGTGGTGGCTAGGAATGGCGCTGCCTGCCTCGGCCTTGCCTCGCCGGTGCTATTTGACATAGGGGACGGGACGGCGCGGGCTACCCTTGCTCTTGGGCCGGGTGAATCGGCGGCCTTCGTGCTGCGCTGGGGCGAGGAAGAACCGCGACCCCTGGCCGATTACGATATCTACGGCAAGCTGGGGGGCACCGAGGCCTACTGGCGAACGGTAGCCAACGACTGGCGCTATCATGGGCGATGGGCGCAGGCCGTCAAGCGCTCGGGGCTGGTTCTCCATCAGTTGCTGTATGCCCCCACCGGTGCCATCTGTGCCGCCGTTACCACCTCCCTGCCCGAGAAGGTCAACAGCCATCGCAACTGGGACTATCGGCACTGTTGGTTGCGAGATGCCGCCCTCACCCTGGATGTCTTCCACCGCCTCGGCTATACGGCTGATACCTCTCTGTTCATGGGCTGGCTGGGGCAGTTCTTCCGCGGCATCGGGGGTACGGTGCAAACCCTGTATGGCATTGGCCACGAGACCGAAATCACGGAGTACATCCTCGACCACTTTGAGGGCTACATGGGTTCGGGCCCCGTGCGCATCGGCAATGCCGCCGCCGAGCAGCTTCAGCTGGACATCTATGGGGAGGTGGTCCTCTCTTTTGCGTCGTTCTATCGAGCCGGCGGCTACATCGGCGACGCCCTCTGGGCTTTGACGGAAAGCCTGGTGGAGGCGGCCGTCAGCAACTGGCGTCTGCCCGACCACGGCATCTGGGAGGTGCGGGGCGAGCGCCGCCACTTCGTCTACTCCAAGCTCATGTGCTGGGCCGCTCTGGACCGAGGCATCCGTCTGGCCAAGGCCCTGGGCAAGACGGTGGATTTGCAGCGCTGGCAGCAGGCGAAGAGAGCCATCCACCGAGATGTCTTGGCTCGCGGCTGGAATGAACGGATGGGCTCCTTCGTGCAGTCCTATGGGTCCGACGTGCTGGACGCCAGCCTTCTGTTCATGCCGTTGGTTGGCTTCCTGTCCGCCAAAGACCTGCGCATGGAATCGACGATCCTGCGTATCCAGCAGGAGCTATCGGCGAACGGTTTGGTCCGTCGCTATCTGCCCTGGCAGGCGGACGACGGCCTGGGGACGGACGAGGGCACCTTCACCATGTGCACCTTCTGGCTCATCGGCTGTCTCATCCAGCTAGGGCGGCTGGAGGAGGCCCAGCGGCTCTTTGAGAGGGTGATCTCCCTGAGTAACCACGTGGGGCTTTTCTCGGAGATGGTGGATCCCCAGAGCGGGGAGTTTCTCGGCAACTACCCCCAGGCCCTCACTCACATCGCCCTCATCCACACCGCGCGCAACCTCGACCTCGCCCTGCGCCAGGCCGAGCTGGGTAAGGTCGTCGCCTACTAGAAGCCGGCGGCTTCTCCATCCGGCACCTCGCCTGCGATTGTCATTCCCTTCACTCAGGGCGGACCCTCGGGCGATCTCGACTGGACCGGCGGTCACCTGACCTAGGAAAAGACGAGGGCCAGGCGGCTATTGCTCACACCTGGCCCTCGCTGCTCGGGGCGAGGAGTAGCAGTGGCCTGCCATAGCGGCAGGCCACCGCCGTCGATTAGGACTTGTCCTCGATGACCGGGTGGGCCTTGACCTTGATGGTCTTAGGCTTAACCTCCGCCGTCTTGGGCAGGGTGACGGTCAGGATGCCCTGCTCGAAGACAGCCTCTGCCTTGCCGTGCTCCACCTGGGTGGGCAGAGGCACAGAGCGGCAGAACGAGCCATAGCGCAGCTCCCGCCGGTGGTAGTTCTCCCGTTTGACCTCCTCCTCGCTCTTAGCCTCCCCCTTGATGGTGAGGACGTCCTCAGTGATGGAGATGTCCACATCCTCGGGCCGAACGCCGGGCAGGGGGGCCTTCGCCACCAGGGATTCCTCGGTCTCGTAGACATCCAGGGGGAAGACGAACTCGGTGCTCTCCCAGGGGATGAGGCGAGGGCCGGGGAAGAAATCATCAAAGAGACGGTCGGCGTGTCGGCGAAGGCTCCTAATGTCCGCGAAGGGATACCACCGCATCAAGCTTGCCATCGATACACCTCCTTTGCCCAGGCTTGGGCTTTTTGTTATCCTTCCGCTACAATCATAGCGGGGGGAACATGAGTTGTCAAGACTCTTTACAACATCATTATCACAGTTCCTTCTTTTCATTTGACATGCGCCCTGCCCCTCTCGTATAATGAGCCCAGAGGGAATTGTCTATGGCCAAAAGGGACTATTACGCCATCCTGGGTGTCAAGCGGGGCGCCAGCGATAAGGAGATTCGCCAGGCCTATCGCCGCCTGGCCCGCAAATACCACCCGGACGTCAACGCCGGCGACAAGGCGGCCGAGGAGAAGTTCAAGGAGATCAACGCCGCCTATGAGGTCCTTTCCGACCCCCAGAAGCGACGCAAGTACGACCTCTACGGCGACCAGTGGCAGTACGCCGATCAGTTCGAGCAAGCCCGTCGCCAGGGCGGCCAGCGCTGGGTCCGGAGCGGCCGCGGGGCGCCCTTCGGCGGCTTCGACCTGGGCGACCTCGGCTTCGCCGATCTGGGCGATTTGCTGGGTGGGCTATTCAGCGGAACTCGCACTCGCCCCCGCCGTGGCGAGAATGTTCAGCATATGGCGGAGGTAAGCCTAGCAGAGGCATATCGCGGCACCACTCGCGTCCTTAACATCCAGACCGAGGAGCCCTGCACCACCTGCGGCGGCAGCGGTCGCCTAGTAGGTGCCGTCTGCCACGTCTGCCAGGGCAGCGGCGTCATCGTGCGGCCGCGACGCCTGGAGGTTAAGATACCGCCCGGCGTCAGCGACGGCTCACGGGTGCGGGTGGTCGGTGAGGGGCCCCGACCGAGCGGTCGGGGCGGCGGCGCCAGGGGCGACCTCTACCTGGTGATATCGGTCAGGCCCCACGAGCGCTTCAGCCGCCGCGGCGACGACCTGCACACGGAGGTGGAGGTGCCTCTCCTGGACGCTGTCCTGGGTGGCGAGGTAGCAGTGTCTAGCCTCAAGGGCAAGGCCATGCTCAAGATACCGCCGCTAACCCAGAACGGGCGCGTCTTCCGCCTGGCCGGCCTGGGCATGCCTCACCTCGGTGGTAGCGGCAAGGGCGACCTCTACGCCAAGGTAGAGGTGATACTGCCGGCAGACCTCTCGCCCGAGGAGCGGGAGCTGTTCGAGAAGCTGAAGAAAGTGCAGAGAGTGGAGCCGAAGGGACGAGGCTAGTGCTTCAGCAAGTGTGTGAGGTGAAGTTCGTTGCGAGAGCGGATGATTCCTGAAGAGGAGCCCTGTTACATAATAAGCGTGGCGGCCAGGATGGTGGGCATGCACGCCCAGACTCTCCGCTACTACGAGCGAATGGGCATCATCGCCCCGTCACGATCGCGGGGTCGCATACGTCTTTACTCTCAGGCGGACATCAGCCGCCTGCGCCAGATCCAGCGCCTGATCAACGACCTGGGGGTGAACCTGGCGGGAGCGGAGGTGATTCTGCGCCTCAACAAGCGCATCCGCCAGATGGAGGAGGAGATGGAGGAGCTGCGGACGGATCTGCAGCGGATAAGGGACAGGCACCTGCCGCAGCCGATGGAGTGACGGATCATCCGAGAGAGGGGGACAGGACAATGCCAGCGCCGACGGAAGAACTGATTGCCACCATCAGCGAGAGCTTGAAGGCTGCCGCTGACGTCAAGGTGGTCTACGGCGAGCCACAAGTCATCGAAGGCAGGACCATCATCCCCGTGGCTGTGGCGTCGTATGGCTTCGGCGCCGGGTCCGGCGGCCGGGGCCGGTGGGGCGGCGGCGAGCGGGGCGAGGGAGGCGCTGGCGGCGGTGGCGGCGTCTCAGTCAAACCCATCGGTTGCCTAGAGATAACCACCGAAAGGACGCGCTTCATTCCTATCGTCGACGTCAATCGCCTGGCCACGCTGGGCCTGATTGCTCTGGTCGTGATCCTCTTCTGGTTCCGGCGTACATTTCGGCGGCAATAGCTTTGCAAGAGGTGTGACTTGCCATGATGAGACAAGACAGATTCACGGAACAAGCCCAGGAGGTGCTGGCCGCCTCCCAGGAGCTGGTGCGCAAGGAGCGCCACGCCCAGTGGGACGTGGAGCACGTCCTCTTCGCCCTGTTGAACCATCCCGGCGGCCTGGCCCAGCAGATCCTGGAGCAACTCAAGGTTGACCCCCAGCAGGTTAGCCAGCGGGTGGGGGCCGTTCTGGAGCACATGTCCAAGCTGGCCTACGATGTGGTGCAGGTCTACACCACCCCTCGCATCGTGCGCATGCTGGAGGCGGCCAACGCCGAGGCCGAGCGCTTCAAGGACGAATACGTGGGCGTGGAGCACCTCCTGATCGCCATCTCCGACGAGCGAGAGGGCGAGTCGGCCAGGATCATGCGCGAATTCGGCATCGACAAGGAGAGGATCTACCAGGCGCTGGCTCAGATTCGCGGCGGGGCCCGCATTACCGACCAGCGGGCGGAGAGCAAGTACCGCGCCCTGGAGCGCTACAGCATCGACCTCAGCGAGCTCGCCCGCCAGGGTAAGCTCGACCCGGTCATCGGCCGCGACGACGAGGTCAAGCGGGTGATGCAGGTCCTCAACCGCCGCACCAAGAACAACCCGGTGATCATCGGCGAGGCGGGCGTGGGCAAGACGGCCATCGCCGAGGGCCTGGCCCAGAAGATCGTCGCCGACGATGTTCCCGAGAACCTGAAGGGCAAGCGAGTGCTGGCCCTGGACATGGGGGCGATGGTGGCTGGCAGCAAGTTCCGCGGCGAGTTCGAGGAGCGCCTGAAGGCGGTGATGGACGAGATCAAGCGGGCCCAGGGCGAGGTCATCGTCTTCATCGACGAGATCCACCAGGTGATGGGCGCCGGCGCCGCCGAGGGGGCCATCGATGCCAGTACCATGCTGAAGCCCGCCCTCTCCCGCGGCGAGCTTCAGTGCGTGGGGGCCTGCACCCTGGACGACTATCGCCAGCATATCGAGAAGGACCCTGCCCTGGAGCGCCGCCTGTCGCCTGTGTACATCGACGAGCCCTCGCCTGAGGACACCGTTGAGATGCTGAAGGGCCTCCGCCCTCGCTATGAGGCTCACCACAAGGTGAAGATAACGGACGAGGCCATCGAGGCGGCGGTCAAGCTGTCCAGTCGCTACGTCACCGAGCGCTTCCTGCCCGACAAGGCCATCGACCTGATCGACGAGGCGGCCAGCAAGCACATCATCGAGGCCCAGGCCCTGTCGCCGGAGCTGCGGCAGACGAAGGGTCGCATCGATGAGCTGGCCCGCCAGGAGGAGGCGGCCTCCGGTCGCGGGGACTACCAGGAGGCGGCCCGCATAAAGAGCGAGCGGCTGCAACTGGAGAATGAGTACGAGACCGCCAAGGCGCAGTGGGCGGGGGAAGACAAGGTCGACATGACGGTGAGCGCCTCCGACATCGCTAGCCTGGTGGCCAACATGACCGGCATCCCCGTCGACCGGCTGATGGAGGGGGAGGCCGACAAGCTCCTGCGCATGGAGGAGCGCATCCACGACCGCATCGTCGATCAGAACGAGGCGGTGGCCGCCGTATCCGACGCCATCCGCCGTGCCCGCTCCGGTCTCAAGGACCCCAAGCGGCCCATCGGCAGCTTTGTCTTCCTGGGCCCCACCGGCGTGGGCAAGACGGAGCTGGCCAAGGCCCTGGCCGAGTTCATGTTCGACGACGAGGACGCCATGGTGCGCGTCGACATGTCCGAGTACCAGGAGCGCCACACGGTGTCCCGCCTCATCGGCGCCCCGCCGGGATACGTGGGCTATGAGGAGGGCGGCAGCCTCACCGAGGCCGTGCGCCGTCGCCCCTATCGCGTCGTCCTCTTCGACGAGGTGGAGAAGGCTCACCAGGACGTGTTCAACATCCTCCTCCAGATACTGGAGGACGGTCGTCTCACCGACGGCCACGGCCGTACGGTGGACTTCCGCAACACGGTGGTGATCATGACCTCCAACCTGGGCACGGCCGAGTTCCAGCGGCCCGCGGTGGGCTTCATGCCCGCCGAGAGGCAGACCAAGAGCGAGAGGGAGCGGCTGCGCAGCGCCGTGGAGAAGGCCCTCAAGGAGGCCTTCCGCCCCGAGCTGCTCAACCGCATCGACGAGACGATCATCTTCGAGCCGTTGACGGAGGAAGACCTGAAGCAGGTCGTCGAGCTGCTGACCAACGACGTGCGCAAGCGCCTGGCCGAGCGGGGCGTCGGCCTGGAGCTGACGGAGGCGGCCAAGGAGGCGCTGGTTAAGGAGGGCTTCGACCCCGTGTTCGGCGCCCGCCCCCTGCGGCGCACGGTGCAGCGGCGGGTGGAGAACCCGCTGTCCAAGCGCATCCTGGCCGGCGAGTTCGGCGAGGGCGACACGGTGCTGGTGGAGGTCACCGACGGGGAGTACGTCTTCAGCCGCGAGGAAGCGAAGGTGGCGGCGAAGGCAGGGACGAAGGCGGCGAGCTAGACCGCTGACAAGCCCCAAGGTAGCGAGAAAGCCGGCGCCTGTGCTTTCCTTAGCCCTGCGGTCGGCTTAGAATGGCTTACGTAGTCACGGGTGCCCCGGTCGGGCGTGGAGGTTGAGGGACGATGACAATGAGGCTTTCGGAGGAAACGCGGCATCACCTGCGGGTGGCCTGCAAGGAGAACCTGCTGGCCGTCAGGGCGGTCCTTGATCTGCTCATCGGCGGGGTGGAGCCCGCCCCGTCCCGCGCTCCTGCCCCCTCCGAGCGGGCGGCCAGGCCGCGAGCGCCCCGCCGCCGTCGGCGGCCGCCGCCAGCGGAGTAGCAGGCACCCTTCGCATCTGGCCTCTTGGTTCCACTGACTGGTGACTGGTTCATTTTTGGTGGGTAGCGCTTTTCGGACCATCCCGCGGCTTCCCAGAATCGAAAACTTGGTGCTGCGGGATTTATCCCCGCAGGGTTAGGGAGTTCACTCACCGGCGGTGAACCAGTCACACTGGTTGCCGTCGGTTGCGTTTAGTAGCCGAGGCCGCTATCATGGGCGCAATAGATGGCTCAGGAGGAGCCCGATGCGCGTGAACACTCGTACCGAGGCCCTGGTAGTCGCCCTGCTGCCGCAGAAGGGTATCTTGGTGCAGGTGACATTGGTGCTGGCAGCCAGCGCCTTCACCGCCCTTGCCGCCCAGGCGCGGATCAACCTGCCTTTTACCCCGGTACCGATCACCGGCCAGACCTTCGCTGCGCTCCTAGTGGGGGCGCTTCTCGGCAGCCGCCTGGGGGCAGCCAGCATGGTCACCTACTGGTGTCAGGGAGCAGCGGGCTTGCCCGTCTTCGCCGGCGGCATGAGCGGCTGGGCCTACGCCACCGGCCCCACGGGGGGCTACATCGTGGGCTTTATCGCCGCCGCCTATGTGGTGGGCTTCCTAGCCGAGCGGGGCTGGGACCGCCGTCCCTGGACACTGGCCCTGGCCATGTTAGGGGGACAGGTTCTCATCTACGCTGCGGGGCTCTCCTGGCTCGCTCGCTTCGCTTCTGGCAAGAACGTTTTCGAGTTGGGTCTCTATCCCTTCATCCCCGGTGACACCGTAAAGCTACTGCTAGCCGCCTCTCTTGTCCCCTCGGGGCGCGCTGCCCTGGGCGCCCTGCCCATGGGCGGCCTCCCAAGCAGGGCGACAGGATGGACGCTGGCTCTCCCCTGGCGCTGGCTCTACTGCCTGGGCGCCTCTCTCCTGGTCATTGGCTCACTTCTGCCCTGGGGCACCGATGCCGGCCGTCAGGCCTCCGTCAATGGCCTGGTGGCAGGTGAGGGGGCAGTGACCCTAATAGCGGCGGCCTTAGCCTTTGTGGGGGTGGCCCTGGCTTGGCGGGGGTTCCTCGCTCCTTTCCTCTCTCACCTCTGGCAGTCGACGGTGGCCATCGTGGCCGGATTCGTCGCCTTCTTCAACATCATCCACGCCGTGACCGATGAGGCCTTCTGGCTGGCCAGCATCGGTCCCGGCCTAGCGGTCATCGCCATCGGAGCGGTGGTCATCTTCCTGGCCGCGGTGGGGGAGGGAGCGCCCGAGGCCTCCCCAGGCAGCGCTGAGCCGCAGTAGCAGTATCGCCGGTCGGTCCTCTTCTAGTCCCTTGCTATCAGCGCACCTTCACCGTATCCGCGGTCACCGTGTCCGGCAGGGTGTAGCCGCGGAAGGCCAGGAAGCCCAGCAGGGCCGATAGGCCGGCCACCGGCCCTATCAGGCGCACCCCCAGGGGGTTGTCGGCGGTGCTCCCCAGTACGAGCAGAGAGGCCAGGATCAGGGGGAAGAGGGCCGAGGCTATCTTCTCCAGAGTGGCCTGAGTGCCGTAGTAGATAGCCTCCCGTCGCATGCCCGTCTTCAGCTCGTCGTAGTCGATGATGTCGGCCATGATGGCGTTGGGGAAGGTGAAGACGGCCGCCATGGGCAGCCCCATCAGGGCCACGAAGAAGACCGCCTGGAGCAGCGTGTCGATGCCTGGCAGGAAGCCCATGAAGGCGATAAACGGCAGATAGACTCCTCCTATCAGCATGGCCGTCGAGTAGACCCAGGCCTTGCCCCGGCGTAAGGACATTCGGTAGACCAGGGGAAGACAAAGCAGAACAACAATGATGGCCGCGGCCATCAGCACGGCGACGATGGTACCCTCTGCCACGCCAAACTCCAATCCGAACAGTTGGAGAGTGGCCGGGTTTCCCGCCTCCACTTTGGCGATGTCGCTGGGGAAGTCGCCCAGGAGCACGGCGCCGGACCAGAACGGGAGGGCGGCGGTCATCATCGATATGGCCATATTGAACAGGATGAAGGTAGGCAGGAAGAAGAGGAACGGGTTGTTGGTGAAAGTGGAGCGAATCGCCTCGATCGGGTTCACCCGGGCGGGCTCCACGTCCAGGCGCACATGTCGCCAGGCGCCCGACAGGGCGATGTAGCGGGAAGCCATTCCCATGACGGCCATGCTGATGGCCATCGCCTGGAAGCCGAAGGCGTCTCGTATGATCCCACTGCCCACCAGGGCGATGGCCGCCCCCACCGTGCCAAAGAACACCTGCCAGGTCACTATGCTCACCCGACCCTTGGAGGTCACGGCGATCTCCGGCAGGAGGGATTCGAAGGGGCCGCCGGATAAGGTGCTGAACAGGTGGAAGGCCTCCAGCATGAGGAAGAAGTAGAGGGCGTTGACCATGCTCTCGCCAGCGATGGGGGGCGTCCAGAGGAGGACGAAGAACACGGCGTAGAAGGGCGTGGCCAGCACCACGAAGGGGATGCGTCGCCCCCAGCGGGAGCGAGTGCGGTCGCTCCACCAGCCGATGAGGGGGTCGTCCAGGGCCTCGATGAGGCGAGCCGCCGTGAACAGAGCGCCGAGGACTAGGATGGGTACACGCTTCTCGATGTCGGCATCGCCGGGAGGAGCGTAGAAGTAGATGAGCCAGAGGTCCTTGGAGCGGCCGATGACGTTGCCCCCGAAGCTGCCGGAGGCATAGACTAGTCTATTGAACAGTGGTAGTTCCTGGCGGTCGTTAGCCACGATCCCTCTCTGGCCTCAGGGGGCAGTCCATCTGGCGGGCTGCGACCTAGCGATCGGCCCTCTCCTGGGCCAGCGCTTCCTCGATGGCTGGCGCATACACGCCCCACAGCTCGCGAGGCAGCAGGCGACCGATGGCCACCATCACCTGCTGGCTGGCCAGGCGCTCTCGCTCTCCTTTCTCCACGCTGCGAGGTACCTGGATCGAGAAGGGCGGGCCAAAGGATGCGATTAGCCTCCCTTCTTCCTCGAAGATGCCGACGGGAAGCAAGGGTATGGCGCGGCTGCTCAGAGAGAGGAGGAACGCGCCCACCCCCGGCATGGGCTCGATGAGGTGCCCCGTGCCTATCGCCTCAGGGAAGAGGCCGATGGCGTCTCCCGACCCGCGCAGCACGTTCAGAATGGTGCGCAGAGCGGCTGCGCGGCCCACGCCACGTTCGGCGGCGCGGGGAACGATCACCAGTCCGTATACCTGGGCGATGCGTCGAAATAGCCAGCGGAGCGCCCAAACGGGCACGGGGAGCGGGCCCAGGCGAAAGTTGTACCATTCGCTGGTCATCAGCCAGTGCAGCGATTTCTGGCTGGTGCGCCTCTGAGCCACGGCGTGAGAGGCCAGCATGCCGCCCCAGAACACCTTCAGGCCTGGGCGCTCGTAGTGATTGGCCACCAGAACGAAGGGACCTTCGGACGGGACCTGCTGGTCGTTGCGAGCCTGCGGCTTGGGCCTGGCGGCCATGAGGGACGCTTCCACGTCCGCCGCCAGGTGGCGAGTCTGGCCGCGAAGCACCGCCCAGATGAACCTGAGGATGAGAGACGTGCGGAAGCGGTACACCTCTTGCCGTTCTTGCGTTGGCTCGTCCATGCTCTTCACCGGCCTCAATTATAGCAAGGGCCGCCCGTTCCGGGCCGCAGCCTCTTTGGCAGCGGCCAAGATCTTGAGGTCATTGCGTATGTTATGGCGAACGTCAAACGGGAGCGAGGCCAATCTGCCTTAGGTTGAAGCATCGTTGGCATTGGAAGCAGGGCCAGCCGCCGCCGGAGGTTGTCGGCTATTTCGTCGCAGATAGAAGACGTCCTCAAATCGAAGATTTAGCATCCAGATCGCTATCAGGCCAGTCAGGCCAATCCAGATTGAAATGAAGACGTGCGTTCCGATGGCATAGCCCGCCGCCAGGCTCCGGTCGACCCCGAAGAGAGCGACAACCTCCGCGAGGGCGACTTCATATACGCCAATGCTGGTGGGGGTGAGAGGCAATGACACAACCATGTTCGCCCCAATCATGATGACGAGATAGGCACTAAACGGCAGGTCGAGGCCAAAGGCTTGGCCGAAGAGCCAGAAGACCACCACCTCGATGAGCCAGGCCGGGAAGGAGATCAACATGGCTGGGGCAGCGAGCCGAACATCGCGTAGGGCGGCCAGCCCGTCAACAAAAGGAGGGATGAGCGCGGCTGCCTGGTCTCGCAGCCAGCGAGGCAGCCAGCTGGCCCACTTGGCCTGACCAAGGTCGGTTGGGAGCCTTACGCGGGCTGCCAGGGCGGCTGCCAGCAGCCCCACCGCTACCAGTGCGGCCAAGCCCCACAAGACGCTGGTTCGCAGGACCGGGGCATCCTGGAGTGATAGACCAATCACGAGCAAGGGGATAAACGTAGCTGCGTCCAGCAGCGTTTCCACCACTATAACGGTGGCCGTGAGTTCCGCCCGCGGAATGTTGTACCTCTGGGCAGGCACCTGAATCCGCACCAGGTCTCCCGCGCGCACCGGCATCAGGTTGTTGATCATGTTGGAGATGAGAAACGTACCGAAGAGGCCAGACAGAGGCAGCCCCGGGATACGGCCAAGGAAGATACGCCAGCGAAGTGTATGGATCAGCTTCGATAGGGTGAAGACCAGCAGGGCCGCCGCCACCCAGGCGTAGTGTACATCGGCGAAGGTCCGCAGGGCCTCGCCAATGTTCACCCGCCAGGCGAGCAGCCCCAAGAATAGGAAAACGAATGCCAACTGGAACCAGATGCGCCGTCTGTGAACCGTCTGCCTCCCGACATTCATCGGCTATTCCTTGCTGCCCTGGCCAAACAGGCCGCCGGTCGCCTAGATTCTATCGCGAGCACTGAGCGGCAGCAATTTGGGGCCGCGCTTTGGCCGCCATTCTTGACTGGCGTCATAGTATACTGTAATTGCAAGGAAGGTGGTCTGCTATGCCCGTAGTGACCATGTCCGGGACGATAGGCAGTGGTGCCCGCGAGGTGGGTCAGCTAGCGGCGGAGATCCTGGGCATTGACTATGTGGATCGGCAGATCATGGTGGACGCCGCCCGTCGCCTGGGCGTCAGCGCTGAAGCCCTGGCCGAGCGGGACGAACGTTGCACGGGCTTCAGGGACAGGCTGGCCAATATGCTGCGCGCCTTCTTGGAGCGCTCGGCCGCGGCTGGCGTTGGAGACCCCGTAGTAGGTAGCGACGGCCTGGAGGTTCTCTTGGCTCGCTCCTACCGCGAGATGGGCGCCGACGTCGGCAGCTCGGCCCAGGAGCTGGACGACGCCGTCTACATAGAAGCGGTAAGCGCCATTATTAGCGAGTTGGGTCAGAGGGACAACATCGTTATTGTGGGTCGCGGCGGTCAGGTGATCCTCAAGGAACTGCCCAGTGCTCTCCACGTGCTCATCCAGGCCCCCCTGGAACTGTGCGCCCGCCGGATCGTCGAGCGCGACCAGCTAGCGCCTGAAGAAGCTAGCAAAAGGGTTCACGAACTCGACAGCGGCCGAGCGGCCTTCCACCGCAAGTTCTTCAAAGTCGACGTGAACGATCCCTGTCTCTATGACTTGGTGATCGATACCAGTCGTCTCCCCTACGCGGTGGCAGCGGAGATAGTCGCTCTGGCAGCGCGGGCCAAGGAGAGCTAGGCCTTTTGCTAGTGGCCCTACTTCTCCTCATTTGCCTCTAAGCGGTTGAGTATCCCCCTGAGGACGGTCTCGCCTCGTTCCAGGCGGGCTCGGATGCCCCAGGAGCCTTCCAGGGGCAGGTTGAAGGCGGACGCTTGCTCCTGTCTGTCGGCGGGCATGGCGCCCACGGCCTGGAGGAAGCTATCGGCCTCGGCCGAGTTCTCCCCGAAGAGGCCTGTCAGCAAGTAGCGGGTCTCATCTATCCAGCGGGCGTGGTCATTGGGGACGGGGCCCAATCCCCGCAGGTGGGCCAGGCGCTCCAGTTGGCGGCGAATCCTGTCGGCGGCTGACATGAGACACGATACCTACGCTAAGCATTATAGCCAGCCGCGAATAGCAGGGCTAGCCCGTCGGCAGGAAGGGCCGTTCGCTGTTGATTCGCTGCCGTTGGCGCTCTAGACTCGGAGCTATGTGGCGAGGACGAAAGGGCGAAGATCCAGCAACGGCAGGCGTGTCGGTTGCCGGGCAGGGTGCGCCTCTGTGGACGGCCGACTTCCTGATCGTCCTGGCCTGTACGCATCTTGCCTTCGCCAGCTTCGTCTCCACCTACACTACCCTGCCTCTCTATCTGAGAGATGCAGACAAGTGGCAGATCGGCCTGGTGGTGGGCAGCATGGGCCTTGCCGGGATGCTCATACGACCCCTGGCCGGCCTCTGGACGGACCGCTATGGGCGCAGACTGTTCATGGTGATAGGCGCCGGGGCTGCAGCCCTCAGCCTGGCGGCCCACGCCCTCAGCGATGATCCCTACCTGCTGCTGCCGCTGCGGATGGTGAATGGGGTGGGCATGGTTCTCTTCGTCACCGCCGCCTTCGCCACTGTGGCCGACATGGTACCCGCCGACCGCCGCGGTGTTGCTTTCGGCTACCTTGCCATGATGAACAGCTTGCCCCAGGTCTATGCTCCCTGGCTGGGGCTGACGATAGCCAGGACCTGGGGCTTCACGCCCTACTTCCTGACGGCGGCCGTGCTTTCTGGCCTGGCTTTCCTCCTCAGCAGCCGCATCGGTGGCGGCAGGGGTGGGGCGAGGGCGCCGGAGGGATTCACGGCTGCTGCCCTGGTGAGCCGTAGCACGCTGCTTCCTGCTTCCTTGTTCCTGTCCCTGACGGTGGCCTTCGGGGCTATTCAGGCCTTCCTGCCTCTCATGGCCGAAGATCGGGACCTGGGCAACCCCGGGCTCTTCTTCGTGCTGTATGGCGTGGTGGTCGTGCCTCTGCGGCCTGTGGTAGGGGCCATAGCCGACCGTTATGGCCGGGCGGTGGTGTTCCTTCCGGGCCTGGTTGTGGGGGGGCTGGGCATGTTCCTGCTGGCCGCCGCCTCCGCGCAGGGGGTGATGCTGGCGGCAGCGGTGCTCTTCGGCCTTGGCTTCGGTGCGGCTCATACGGCTCTTCTGGCCCTGACCGTGGACCGTGCCGACAGCGAACAGCGAGGCGTGGCTATGTCCACATTCGGCTTCGCCTGGGACACGGGCTCGGGTGTGGGGGCGCTAACCTTTGGTCTGATGGCTGGGTTCGCCAGCTATGGCGCCGTGTTCGCTATGGCCGGTGCCCTTCCCCTGGCGGCCAGCATGCTCTTTGTGGCTGGCAGTCGCCTGCCCAGGCGTGGCTCGCCTGCTACGGTCGGCTAGTGGAAGTTGAGCTCGTAGTGGCCACAGCGCTCGCGGTGCTCTCGCCTGAGACGCTGGCAGAGCTCCTGATACGGAGCGGAGTGGATGGAATCGGTGGTCATGATTACGGCGTCTTCGTGATTGTCGGAGTAATAGCGGTGGCGAACACCAACCTTCCTGAAGCCGTACTTTTCGTACAGGGCCTGGGCCGCCTGGTTGGAGGCGCGAACCTCGAGGGCGATGACCTCGCGTTCGTTGAGGGTGGCCAGCGCGATGGCAGCGATGAGCATGAGCTCGCCGATGCCACGGCCGCGGTGGCTCTCGCGCACGGCGATGGTGACGATGTGGGCCTCATCCAGCGTAAGCCAGACGCCCACGAATCCCACGATGGGCTCGCGGCTGGTCTCGACCTCCTCCTCGCTGCCAAATAGCCGCTTGAGCTCGCCCAGCCAACGCCCCATGCGCAGCGGCGTGGGAGCCATCCTCGGTTCGTCGTCCGCCAGCGGGGCCACTGCTTCCTCGGCTCCCTCTCGCTGCTCCACCGCCACTAGATAGCGGGCCAGGCGGTTGTGCTGGATATCCTGCTTGAAGGCGGTCGCCGGCCACATATTAAGAAACGACTCCTCCTCGATCTCCATCACCTGGGAGATGTCGCCCAGGTCCATCGGGCGCACCTGATAGCGGACGGCCGTTGTCTGCATGTCTGCCCTCCGACGGAGTTCTCGGCCATTTTAGCACAGGGGGCAAGGGGGCCTCACGCGGGCCCTGTAGAAGATAACCCGCGACCTGGGACCGATGATTCAGGAGCGGCACCAACGGCGGGCAGCGTCAGCAAGGCCTACCTGAGCCTCCGCCGAAGGCGGATCAGCCCCTGGCTGAACCGTCTCCTGGCGTACCACCCGCCTGCCGTGAGAGCGATCAGCGCCGCCGCCGCTAGTCCAGCCAGAGCTAGGTGATTGGGGGCCGACGAACCAGAGACATCGGGCAGCTCCGCTATGCCGCCAACAGCAGGAGGGTGGGCCGCGCCGGTGGCCGTCCAGCCCAAGGTGCCCGAGTCGCACGTCTCCGGCTTGTAGACCACCAGTCTAAGGGTGCCCTGGGCGTTGCCCTCGCTGGGGAATGAGCCGCTCACTTCGTACATGTCCTGAATACCCGGGCCGAAGCTGTTTTCCACGATGTCAAGATCGTAGGGGAACACCTGTGGACCCGTGAATTCGCAGACGTCACCAGGCACATCGTAAGCCGTGAATCCCTGCACCTGTGAGGCGTCCCCAGACACTCTGAAGTGCACGGTGCCACAGGGCGACTCGCCACAGCCGGTGATCTCCCCGTCGTAATAGCCCCAGGCCACCGGCTGGGCCGAGGCATGCGACATCGACAGGAGGGGCACCACCGCCGCAACCGCCACGCCAAGGCCGAGAATGCGCATCGTTTTCATCCGCCTCACCCCTTACTACCCGCGGGCCGCCGAAAGGACTGCCACTGCCTCGATCTCCACCAGCATCTCGGGCTCGGCCAGGCGGCTTATCTCCAGCATGCTGGAGGCCGGCCGCACATCGCCGAAGGCCTCCCGATGGGCTCGAGCCACCTCCCGCCAGCGGCCGATGTCTATCAGGTAGATGCGCGTTCGCACCACGTCCTTGAGGCTGGCCCCGGCCTGTTCCAGGGCCGCCTTCTACTGTGCGCCGTTCCAACCATTCGCCTTAGCCCAGCCTCGCCATCCCTCAAGGTAGGTAGGCGTCCCTGTCTCGCTGAAGGGTTTGCCGAAGGGCCTGGGCGGCTCGCCACTGGCATTCAACTTCTGCCCATCCCAGGTGTAGACCACCTTATCCCAGACACTGGGACAACAGCGGGGATCGCCAGGGGCATAGGTCGTATAGCCAATGATAAACTGGCCAGGGTCTTCTGACGGGATCAGGCTTCCACCCCCCAGGTAGGTATAGAAGGTGTCGGAGCCCAGATACTGGTCTTCCAGGAAAAAGTGGGTGGTGGAGCAGGGAAAGCCAGGGTTAGCGAGCATGGAGATGTCCAGGCCAGGCGGAAAAGGACAACCGCTAGAGACGGCCAGGAGGCGGCGGCCCTGCTGATCCACTGTGAAGCGGTAGTCGCCGACATCGTAGCCCCGCTCCTGCACGGAAGCCTTCGCCAGCTCGAAGAGCACCTCTAGGGGAATAGGCGTTGGCGCAGGTTGCGATGTCGAAGGTCGTGGAGTGGGCGTGACCACTGCGGTGGGCCTTGGCCCTGGCGTGGTCCTCTGTCTCGATTGGGCGACCACGGTGTGAAGGCGTTCTTCGATGATTCCTGCTAGACGCTCCTCTTCGTTTGTATCGGGCCTCTCGAAGAAGTCACCAAACATCATGCCGCCTACGATTCGGTCCACCCGTATGCCAAATATGTCCCCATAGAAATCCAACGACAGGAAACCAGCATCGAGTTCAACGCTCATGCGTAAGGCCATACTCTCGTCCCCGTACGCGGGGAACGACAGTCTATCTACGTTGAAGTCGGTGAGCTTAATGTCCTCGAATGGAAGGTCTTCGCCCTCTTCCCGAATCTTCTCTTGAAAGTACTGCGTGACTGCCTCGCGCAATGGCTGTCGGCAGCGCTCAATGAAGTCGCTTACGTCCGCGAAAGTTTGGGAGGCAGCCGCCACGTCCTCAAAGATTGTGACGCTTGACTGAACCTCTTCGTCGTCTGACCCGTGGAATTCGCGGGACTCGACCTCAACCAGAGTGCCGGGCGCCTCCTCCTGCTCTATGAACCATGCGCACTCGGGGGGCAAGTCGGGTTGAAAATCCTCCTCGTCCTCCTCCGCCGGTCGCTCTACCCATCCGGTGGGGAAGTCCTCAAGCCGGAGGAGAGCTTGCTCAGCCAGCGCGCGTGCTTCCTCCTCCGCCATGCCGACTGGCGTTTCATGCGCAGCAGGGGCCGCGGTCACCGTTGCCGTCTGCTCGACCTCGGTGGGGGGCTTCCCGTTGTCGCCGTCCGCGCAGGCTACCCCGACAGCCAAACAAACCACCACGATGGCAACTACGAACCCCGGCTTCATGGGTGCTCCACCTTGAGCTCCGTTGCTTCCATTCGCTCAATTATACGACTGCCGCTACTCCCTTACCACTGCTACTGCCTCGATCTCCACCAGCATCTCGCGCTCAGCCACAGCGCTATTCCCAGAAGCTCCTCTGGGCCGACTCCGGTCGCTCCTTGGGCGGCAGGCCCAGGTGCTCGTAGGCGTGGCGGGTGGCTATGCGCCCGCGAGGGGTGCGCTGAAGGAAGCCTACCTGCATCAGATAGGGCTCGTAGACGTCCATGATCGTGTCCGCCTCCTCGGAGATGGAGGCGGCGATAGTCTCGATGCCCACCGGCCCGCCGTCGAACTTGTCGATGATCGTGTGCAGGACCTTGTGGTCAACCTCGTCCAGGCCCAGCTCATCGATCTCCAGGCGGGACAGGGCCTCCTGTGCCACCTGCTCGGTGATGACGCCGTCGGCCATCACCTGGGCGTAGTCGCGTACCCGCCTGAGGAGGCGGTTGGCCACCCGAGGCGTGCCGCGGGCACGGCGGGCGATCTCCTGCGCTCCCTTGTCCTCGATAACGATGTGCAGGAGGGCGGCGTTGCGGCGAACCAGGCCAGCGATGTCTTCCTGCTGGTAGAAGTCCAGGCGGTAGACGGCGCCGAAGCGGTCGCGCAAGGGCGGGCTCAGCAGGGCGTAGCGGGTGGTGGCGCCGATGAGGGTGAAGGGCGGCACCGACAGGCGCACGCTTCTGGCCCCCGGACCTTTGCCCAGGATGATGTCCAGGGCGAAGTCCTCCATGGCCGGGTAGAGGATCTCCTCGGCTGCTCGCGGCAGGCGATGGACCTCGTCGATGAACAGCACGTCCTCCCGCTGGAGGTTGGTGAGGATGGCTGCCAGGTCGCCCGCCCGCTCGATGGCCGGGCCGGAGGTGAGGCGAATGTTGACCCCCATCTCGTGGGCGATGATGTGGGCAAGGGTGGTCTTGCCCAGCCCCGGCGGCCCGTAGAGCAGGTGATGATCCAGGGCCTCGCCCCGCTTCTGAGCCGCCGCGACGGTGATGCGTACGTTGTCCTTGATCTTGGCCTGGCCCACGAAGTCGTCCAGGCGCTTGGGGCGCAGGGTTGTATCGAGGGTAACGTCCTCTTCTTGCTGCTTGCCGGAGGTGATGCGCTCGGCCATGTTCAATGCAGGGAGGTTCTCGCCAGCCTTTGATGTATTATAAGACGAGAGTAGTCATTCGTCTACGCGCTTATCCAGAAAATGGGCTGCTCTGGGCCGCTGGCCTGCTAGGGCATGCTCAAGATCACGTAGACCTCGCCAGCATCGGGGCGAGCGTTGTCGGGGCCGTCGGCCAGAAGGGCGCCGCCAATGATGTCGTCCCTGCCGTCACCGTTGACGTCGCCGCTGGCCACCGAGAAGCCCAGCTCATCCTCCGGCTCGGCTCCAAGGACGGTCCTCTCCTGTTGGCCCACAGCGGCATCGACGGTGGCCGGCCACTGGGCCGAGCCCAGGAAGACAAGGACCTCTCCGGCCTTCTCGCGGGAGTTGGCCGCCGGGGCCCCGACCAGCACGTCGGCTAGGCCGTCGCCATTGACGTCGCCGGCGGCCAGGGAGTGGCCGAAGAGGTTGTTTGGGTCGCTGCCCATAAGGGTGACGTCCTGTTTTCCCTCGGCGATGTCCATGGTGCTGGGCAGCTCCGCCGAGCCGAAAATAACATAGACCTCGCCGCAGTTGTTGCGGCTGTTGTCCCGCCCGTCGGCGTTCCGTGCGCCGATGAGGATGTCATCTACCCCGTCGCCGTCGACATCAGCGGCGGTCAGGGCGAAGCCCAGCCAGTCGTTGGCATCAGCGCCCCAAATGGGCAGGAACCCCTCGTCGGAGGTCAGGTCAAGGGTTCCCTTCAGCTCAGGCGAGCCGAAGATGACATAGGCTACGCCTCCGTCGGCGCGCTGGCCTTCGGGGCCGTCGGCCATGTGCGTCCCTAGGAGGATGTCGTCGATGCCGTCGCCATCGACGTCGCCACTGGCGGCAAAGTTGGCCAGAAAGTCCTCGGTCTCAGCGCCAAGGATGGTGAAGTCCTGTTGACCCTGGCCCACATCGACGGTTCCCCTCGGTTCGGGCGAACCGAACACCACATAGACCTCGCCGCCACCGCTGCGGTTGTTGTCCGGTCCATCGGCGCCCGGGGCGCCAACAATGACATCATCAACGCCATCCCCGTTGACGTCACCGGCCGCCAGGGCATAGCCCAGGTAGTCGCCGGCCTCAACGCCAACGATGGTCAGGTCCTGCTCGTCGAGGGCCGTATCCACTGTGCCGCTCAGGTCGGGTGAGCCGAAGACCACATAGGCTTCGCCGGCGTAGGTGAGGCCGCCGTCGGGGCGGCGGGCGAAGCGGGCGCCTACCAGGACGTCGTCGATGCCGTCGCCGTTGAAGTCGCCGCTGGCTACCACAAAGCCGAGGTTATCGCCCGCGTTGGTGCCTATCACGGTGAAGTCGTGTTCATCCTTGCCTATGTCCACCGTGCCGCTGACATCGGAGGAGCCGAGGATGACGTAGGCTTCGCCGGCGTTGATCCGTTCGTTGTCCGGGCCGTCGGCCTTGGGGGAACCCACGAGGATGTCGTCGATGCCGTCGCCGTTGAAGTCGCCCTGGGCCAGGGAGAAGCGGTCGGCGAGATAATCGTCGGCGTCGCCGCCGAACACGGTCAGGTCAGCGGCTGTGGTGGCCAGATCGATGGTCGAAGGGGCTGGCTGAGACATCCCCACAGTGGGGGTGGGGGTCTCTGGCGGCGACGGCCCGCCTTCGCCCCCGCAGGCAGCCGAGGCTACAAGGAGGGCGAGGAAGGCAGCACAAGCTGCCGCAGCGGCTATGGTTCTCCAAGGGTGGCACATCGCATATAGAATAACACACGAGTTGGCAGCGTCCAGGCGGGAGTTCGAGGATTGTGCCCGTTCTTGGGGCCAGCGGCATCGATATCTGCTACGAGCAGGCGGCCGCAGGCTTTCCAGCGAGCGGTGGTTGAATTGCTAGAGGCTGTGGAGGCTGGACGGCCGGTCGGCGGCGAGTTCGACCTGTAAGGGGTCTCAGGCGGGCGAGATCCCTAGGTCGCCTGTAACGAACTGCTCTATGGGAGCGAAGTCATCCGCACTCAAGCGGCCGAAGTCCGTGGAGCTCATCGCAAATTGCTCGTACCGTGCCAGCCTTGCGCGGTTATACAGCCGCAGGTACCCGCCCGCGATGGTGGTAAGGAACCGGTTCACCGCCTGGTTGCGCTCCCCGTGGCTAGTGAAGTGCCTGTCGAGCTTTCTACAGAACCAGGCCTCCACGTAGTGTAGGGCGCAGTAGAAGAGCACCGTCACTGCCCAGTCGAGGAAACGGGGTCCGCTCACATCTATCGTCGCGAGGAACGCCTTGTTGTGGCGCGCTTTGCGGAGGTGGACGGTCTCTGAGGTCATGTTTGATGGGGCGAGCAGAGGTGGTCACCCCAGCTAGTGACAACCTCGGGCCCAATTTCATCCGCCGACGCTATCATGAACTCAATGCCTAGATCGGGGAACATTCCCATGAGGCTTTGGAAGACGGGGATAATCACTGTCTCGGCTTCGTATAGTTCCGCGTCGACTGTGACCAGGAAGTCCAAGCCCTCGGCGCCCTCTCGCACCCGCACGCTGTGGATGCCCCTGACTCCAGAGAGTTCGCGACGTAGTCTTTCATTTGCCTGGTCACGCTGAGAGGGCGTGCCGAAGACCCGGAGTCCCGCAAAGGCCACTACCTCGGCAAACGGCAGTCTTACGTCGTCGTCGAAACGAATGAGGGCGTCCAGCCTCGTGTCACCCGTGACCCCGCCGAACGCTACGTGATTCCAGTAGACGCGCTGCAAATCCGTCGTGACTTCGAGATCCTTCGGAGCAGTGACCATGCTGAGCCCCTTGCTATTCGCCAGGTGTGCGCTCTGGGCGTCCGCCTACGCTACTCTGCACCAGGTGTGGCCGGCTTGTCTTCACGTACCATGACGGGCACTTCTTGCTCGAGCACCCCGTCGAGATAGGCCCTCACCTTGTAGAGCTGGGGTGACTTGAAAGTGACGCCGAACCCGGCAAACCATTGATGCCCCTTCGTTGAGGTGATATCGCAGACCACCGGCTCGGTCTCTACGACTGTTTCGTCAAAAGAATCGACTATCTTCATGTAAGCCGTATGTGTACCCTCGCCCTGGATCCGGCAGTAGATCATGAAGCTGACATTCACCGGAAACCCGCGAGCCCCGATCGTGTCGAACACTCCTATTATGTGGGATCGCCCCCGCTTGTCCTCGAAGGCGTCCTGCGCCACTATCAGGGCGGTTATGGCGGCGTCACGTTTGCGGTCGACAGGCATCAATTAGTTCTCAGGCGAGAGCTATAGCACCAGCTCAATTCTATCACATCTGTCACCCATGTTTCTGAACGAGCTCAGGGAAGATGTCGTGGTAGAAGAAGCCGCAGAGGCCGGCGGTGTCGTGAGCGCTGATCTCGAAGCTGTCGCCCGCCTTGTGGTTCCAGTGGCAGGTGCCCTTCACTGACTTGATGGTGGCGACCACGTGGTGCCCTACGTGGAATTTCTCCTCCTGCTGCGCCAAGCTCTCCCTCCTTGGTTCGGTTCGACCGTGAATGGCTAGAGGGAGCGTACTGGCGCCACGATAGGGCTGTCAAGGTGGGCGGCCGTCACTCCTCCCACACCGCCGCCATGACGATGGCGCCGCTGCGGATGACCTGCGCCCGGCCCAGGGATGGGTCGCGGGGCACGTCTTTGCCCAACGATGGAGCCTCCTCGCCCAGCGGCGGCCGAGGGCGAGAGGGAGTAGGCGGCTGGAGAGGCTGGGGCTTGTCGGCCATGCGTTCCTCCTAGGTATAGACGCCCACCACAAGAGCGTCGCGGGGGTCGGACTCCGAGAAGAAGATGAGGGCGCAGCCGCGGCCGACCACCATGTCGGCGGCGTCGATATTGCGGGCCACCGGCACGTCCTCCAGCCACACCGCCAGGCTCCCCGCCACCTGGACGGTGGCCGTATAGGAGCCGGAGTCGAAGCCCTTAACCGTCCCCTTGCGCACGATCATCCTACACTGCTCCCAACCACAGCCGTTGCTCGTAGACGGGTACCCTGCCGCCCGCCGAGTAGCGCATACTTAGGCCGACCACTCGCCGCCGAGCGTCCGTCAGGCCCGCCGACTGGTCGCTGATGGAGATGACGTCGTAGAGCTCCTGGCCGCAGTTCACCGGCACCACGATCTCGCCGCTGCTGGAGGCGATCTCCTGGTGGCGCATCTCGGCGTCGGCCCGGTCTTGGGCGCGGGCGACCGTGTCCAGGTTCAGGTCATGCACCTGGCGGACGCGGTCGTAGGCATCCTCGATTTCATCCCAATCGAAGGCCTCCACGAATAGGTCATCGCCAAACACCTGCACCCGGTTGGCCTGGGGGCGCTGGCTGCCGTGGCGGCCGCGGAAGATGGCGTGATCCGTGCCGTACGAGTAGTCGCTGGCCTCGTTGGCCTGGGGGTTCTTGATGTAGGCGAAGTGGCCCCGGAAGAAGAGAACGTCGGGCACCATGGCCAGCAGGCGACGCACCGCTGTGGCCCCACTCTCGCCGGGGTGGATGGTGAAGCTGGGGTAGAGGTCAGTGAGGACACTGCTGCTGCCGAGGCTGGAGAACTCCAGGCCCGCTCGCGCCATGACGAAGGAGAGTAGCTGGAAGACGTTCCTTTCGCCTTGAGCCCAGGCGTACTGATGACGCGAGCGCCAGCCCTCCATCAGTTGCCAGGCATCGCGAGCGTCGAGGACGAGGGTGGCTTTCCCTTCGCCCGAGGTGTATTCCCATCGCTCGATCCAGTAGGCGAGGCCCGAGGAGGCCAGGGGGCCGCCGGCAGTCTGATAGCCGGGGCTCACTCGCACCTCGCCGCCCGCCTTGATGACCGCCTTCTCCCCTGATAGATCCAGGTAGCGACCGTCGTCGTTGCGCAAGACGAGGCGAAGGCGGCCACCGTTGGGATCGGTTTCGCTGGTCAGCTCTAGGACGTCGGTGGTGACGTCCAGGGCGGGAGTAGTGAGGGAGGCCTGCCAGACGCCCGAGGGGGTGGTCAGCCACACGTCGCTCGTGCTATAGGCGATGGCCAGCCCGCAGTCGCTGGTAAGATTCATGGGCACCGGCTCTCGCCAGAGGTTATTCACGTAGTCGGCTGTGACCGGCGAGAAGGAGAAGCAGGGGCGGGAATAGCTTTCGCTGCCCGTGTACTTTTCCACGAAGGTCAGGCGGAAGACATCGGGGTAGGCCAGGAAGGGGGCGCGGAATTCCATGTCCGAGCCCGCGCTGGCCGCCGCGAACTCCCGCAGGGGCGACCAGGTGTCGGGCGCCTGAGAGTAGCCGTCGCCGTAGATGCAGGTCCAGACCTTGTGGGCCCCCTGAGCGTCGCTGCCCGAAACCACCACGTCGAAGTCGGCCTCATACTGGCAGGCCAGCCCGCTCACCGAGGCCAGGCTGTTGGTCCAGGCGGCGGGGCTGCCCCAGGTGCCGTTGCGCTTGACGGCGTAGACGGTGCCCCCTACGGAGTAGATGAGGAGGACGGTGTTATTGGCCTTGAGGTCGGCAGCCAGCCAGCCCACAGCGGCTGCCGCCGTGGTTATCGCCGTGGCTGAGCCGAAGGTGGCGCCGTAGTCGCTGCTTTCCCGCACGTAGATGGTCCTGCCATTGGTGCCTACGTACAACAGCAGCACCTGGGCCGCTCGGCTGGCCAGGGCGACGCCGGCGTTTGCGGCGGAGTCCACGAAGGTCCAGTTGCTGAAGTTGCTGCCCGGACCGGGGCTGACCACCCGCTGGAGATAGAGAGAGCCGCTGTCCACACGGCAGCGAATGAGGGAGCCATCGCCCGGCATGGTGGCGGCATGATAGCTATCGGCCTCGCTGCCCGAGTACAGGCGCTGCCAGTCCAGGCGGCGGATGCCGCTGATCCTGTCGGCGACCTCTACCTTCACGTAAGGGATGGCGCTGGCACTTTTCTGGGAAGCGAGCAGGGCAGAGGGCAGGGTTCGCATGTTCCCTATGATTGCCAGACAGTGCTCTGGTCGGCCGGCTGCGTCGCCGGCGTGTACAGCCGGCGCACCCGCACGGCGTTGCGTCGACTGTGCTTAGCCAGAGCGCGGGAGAAGACGGCCAGGCGCTCCTGGCCCCAGGTGAGGTAGTGGCGCCAGACGTCCTGCCCGCCCACGTTGATCCGATTGGTGGCGAAGCTGGCCCACTCCAGGGCGGCGTAGGCGGCGGCCCCGGTTGCCACCAGCTCCTCGAGGTGGGGTGGGATGGTGGAGGTAGTAGCGTCGAGGGTGTGCATCTTGCCGTAGTAAATGTTGACCGATTGGCCGCCAGGGGGTGTCGCGTCCACTAGAAGGGTGAGAGTGCCTGCCCACAGGGAGAAGGGGACATAGCTGGGGGGATACTTGTCTATCGGGTACTCCACCGCTTCCACAGCCACTAGGTCGCTGAGGCTGGCCAGAGAGATATCGCGGCTGCCTTCGCTGGTGGCCGGGGTAGCTTTGGCCTCCAGGGGAATGGCCAGGCTCAGCTCCCGCACCGCCCGCTCGATGTGGCGGTCCAGCTCATCGTCGGTCCAGCGCTGGTTGGCCGGGTCCTCGTCGTGCAGGTCCCGCCGGACCCGCGTTCTCATCTCCGATAGATTCACGGGCTACCTCCCCTGACTACGCCTGCCGTGCCATGGCCCTCACTGAGGCAATGAGAACCTCTGACTCGCTGAGGTAAGCGTCTATGAACTCTTCCAGCTCAGTGCGCTGGGCCTCCGAGAGGGCTACCGCCAATTGGCCGTCTACCGAGCGCCAGACGACGCCCGTGTGCAGGTGGTTGGCCAGCTGGCGGATCGTCTCCTGGCGCTGGGCCAGGCCGTTGAGCATGTTCACTAGCGTGTCCAAATTCTTTTCACTGAGGCCCATGTTTTCTCCTCCCTTAGGCCGTTTCCAGGGTCATGTAGCTTCCAGACTTGACCACCCGATAGAGCGTGCCGCCGAATTTCAGGTAGAGGTTGCTCTTGTTGGTCGGCGGGTCGCCGCCGCCGACCACGCGCAGATAGGGTGTACTGGGGCCTGCCTCGATAAGGTACTGCTTGTTGCCCGCGGCCCCTAGCTGGTCGGCAATCTTAAGGCCAATGGTATCGAAGGCAGCGCCAGAGTACCCCTGGTTCTCAACCTCTAGGCCAACTATCTGGCTGGGGTTGGTGCTGAACATCAGCATTGGCTGGCGAATCAGCGTTCCCCAAATCTGAGAAGCGGGGCCAGAGTAGTTCATCAGGCCAGTGCGAACCCAAATCCCGTATAGTTTCTCGAGGGTTCCCGCGTTGGCGGCCAAAGCGGTGAAATAAAGCCCTGCTGCTATCGAGGCAGTCGCTCCAGAGTAGACGATGGCTGATGCCTGCCCCTTGAAGGCGTAGATGCCCGCGCTGCCGCTGGTGAGGCTAAGGTGGCTGGGGGTCACGTCCATGACCTGGACTGACCTATTGGCGCCAGAGACAGATGGCTTACAGGCAAACCCCGTATAGCTGTCAGGGTTGGAGCCCAGGCCAAGGCGGCTGCCCACTTTGACCTCGTCGCTGAGGGTGATGTGGGGGCTGGCCGTCGACAGAGTAATGCGGTCGTTGCCTCCTGAGTCCCGGATGACATTTTGGTTCAGCCGCAGGATGTCGATGAGGGCCTCTCCCTGTGAGGGGACAAAGCCGGTGTGGCCGGCGTTGGCGTAGTCCAGGTTCTCCAGAGCCGAGTGGTCGTCCGTACCGCCGCCTTCTTGTTCGCCTATTAGCTTCAGTCGGCCCACGCTCTCCTCCTAGCTCAAGGAAGCATAAACGGAAATGGAAAGGCTGGCGGCGGTGGCCGAGACCACCTTCAGAAACACAGTGGCTCCCCTCACCTCCGCCTCCAGGCTGGGGATGGGATTGGCAGCCAGTTCCTCCTGGCCGAAGCTGCGCTCGCCGCCGCGGAAGTACTTAGCGGCGGTAGCGTCCCACACCAGGAGCTGCACCTTGAGGGCGGTGAGCTCCGTAGAGCCGGTAGTGTCCACATCGAAGCGGACATCGCGGTAGCCGGTGCAGTCCACGCCCTCGCTGGCGCTGGTAGGGTCGGAGGGGTCGGCTGCCGTCAGGCCGCTGCGATGGAGGACGGGCGTCGTCTCCTCATAGACCGGCCCCTTGGGCACACCCTGGGAATCGATGCGAACGTTGGCCACGGAGTCTCCCTTCGGTCGGCCGGGCTAAGGGCCGAGGGCCAGGGCTTCCGGCCCCAACCTGACCCTCGGCCCTTGACCTCCGCCTTGCCTATGGCCGCACGCCCACCAGCTTGGCCAGCTTGAGGGTGCTGAACAGAGCGATGGACGTGTACCACTTGATGCGGCTGCGGCTGGCATCCTTCTGCTCCAGGCTTCCTACGCGCTCCACCTGGAGGCCGCCCGGCCCGGTGAGGCCGGCCAGAGCCCCCTCGCCGAACTGCGTGCCATAGATGGTGGAGCAGTCGCTGCTGGAGCCCACCGTCTGGTCGTCGGGAATGTAGTCGGACACCCCGATGGGGATGCCGTCGTAGTACTGGGCCATCTGGCCGAACTGGTCGCGGTCGGTCTCCAGCAGGGTGCCGGCGGTGCGGGCCAGCTTATTGATGATCCGACGGCTGCGCCGGCTCATAAGCAGGAGCTCCGGCTTGCCGCCCTTCACCGTATCCACCAGCTCGTCCAGCTTGTCCAGGCTGAGGGAGCCGCCGTTCACCCCCATGCTCAGGGTCTGACTGGACTCGCAGACGACGTCGATGCCATCGAAGGCCTTGGGGTTGGATGTCGAGTCGCCGCTGATGAACGTCTCCTCGAACAGGTCGCGCACCGCCTTGGCCTTCAGCTCGATGACGGCCGCCTCCAGGTCCTGGATGTTGGAGCGGGTGGCCACAAGGTAGTTGTCGATGTCGGCGTCGCCGCCCATGATCTTGAGGGCGGCCGTGATCTGGGTGAAGGTAGGGGTCGATTCCGTCCAGGCGTCGCCCACATCGTAGAAGGAGGCGGTGGCGGCGGTGCTCTCGCGGTTGTAGGTGAGGCCGTTGCCCACGATCTCGATGAAGGGCAGTGCCTGGAGAATGGGGCTGTCCTTGATGATGGTCTCGATGACGCCCACCAGGAGGACGTCGTTGGAAAGCTTGGATGCTTCGGCCAGGGTTAGGGCCATTTTCTACACACTCCTTTCTTCTTGCTCCGTAGCTGCAGACCTTTAGGTCTGCAAGAATTCTGGCTTTCTGCGGGTTTCAAACCCGCAGCTTGGATGGAAGCTGCGGATTTCAATCCGCAGGTTTGTTCCACCACGCCTACCGTTGGTGCTGTGATAGGCCGCGAACGATCTTCTCGGCGGGGCTGAGCGCCGAGAGGTCGGGGGCGCGCCGAGCGGGGGCGCCGGTAGGCACCCGCATGGCCTGGGCCTGTGACTCCAGGTGGCCGCGCAGTTGGGCGACCATGCGCAGGGCGGCCTCCAGCTGCTGGTCCACCTCCTCCACCGTCTCGCCGCTCACCAGATCGGGCGGCACCTCCGGCTGGCTGGCCAGCAGGGCATCGCGATACTTGCCGGCCGCCGCCTTGAGGCCGGCCTGGAGGGCTTCCACCTCCTGGCGAAGGGCGGCCAGCTCCTCGTCGCGGGCGGCAAGCTGGGCCTGGGCCTCGTGCAGGGAGGCGGAGAGCTGGCTTTGCTCCTCTCGGAGCTGGGCCAGGGTCTCCTCCAGGTGGGCCGCTCGCGCCTCACGGTCGGCGGCGATGGTCTGCAGGCGGTCGACCTCCGTCTGGGCCTCGGTTAGCTCATCCTGAAGGGCAGCTATCTCTTCGTCTGTCACTGTTGAAAACCTCCGCTAGCTAAGCTTTGCGAGGGGGATGGTAGGACATTTGTTCTACTATCGTCAAGGATGAGATGGCACAGCGGCCGCTTGCTGTAACAAATTGGGGCGTTCAGCCTCTTATCTGTTTGGAGATATCCTGGGAGCTTTGGAGGAGGGCGATTCTGTGGAGGGGAAAAGATGAAGAGATTTCTTGGAGCGGCGGTATTGGTGGCGGCGCTGGCTCTGGCGGTGGGTTGCGGATCGGGCGGTGGTGAGGAGCAGCCGGCTGCTGACATAGGCGGTGGAGGTGACACTCAGGAGGGCCAGGCGCCGCCCATGGCCCAGTCCATCCGTGTGGACAGTGACGGCGATACCGTCGACGAGGCAATGGAAGCGACAACATCGGCCACGCCCTCGGCGGCATCGGACCTGCGCGAGCAGTTGGGCGAGCTGGTGTTGAGCGAGGACGACGTGCCGGTTGGCTTTTCTTCGCTGGGCAGCATGGACTTCGATTTCGGCCTCGATTTCCTGGACATGCCCTCACCCCAGGGAGTGGCAGCCTACATGAGCATGTTTGCCACCCCGGAGAGCGAGGACATGATCGTGTCCATGGTTATCTTGATGGAGGACGACACGGCCTTGCAGGAGGCCTTCTCGCAGATAGACGACCTGAGCATCGAAGAGATGCAGGACGCTTTCGACATGGTGGGCGCCTACGCGGACGTGAGCCTTCTGGACACCCGCGAGCTGGACGTTTCCGGCCTGGGCGACCGGGCCTACGGCTTGGGCCTGACGGTAGATGTGCCTCAGGTGGGCGCTATGGACAGCGAGATGGTGTTCTTCGGCGAGGGGCCACTGCTGGCGATGGCCATGACGATGGCCATGGGCGGCGACGCTGCCGTGGATGTCGTATCCCTGGCGAAGGCGATGGCCGACAAGATAGAAGTTGCTGTCCACTAGACGACATCAATGCGCAAAACGCTCGCCGCGCCCCCGCCATCAGCACACCGCCGATTGTCTGTGGAGTCGGCGCGGCCAACGGGAGGAGGACCCAACATGAAGCAGATCACTGTGGACGCCGTCTGCCGGTCCGTGCGAGTGGCCCAGACCACCTTGAACCTCTTGCGAGAGTGCGAGCGGTGTTTCTGGCTGCACCTCCACGGCGTACGGCGGCCTGGGGGGCCTGCGGGGCCGTCGCCTACGGTCACGCGCGGCCTGGACACGGTCATCAGCCACTACTGCGCTCCATACCACGACCAGGACATCCTGCCTCCCCTGCTGGCCCACCACCTGCGGGGCCGCCTGGTGACGGCTCGGATCGGCCCTTGTGTTCATGAGGAGACGGGGCTGACCCTGGTCGATAGGCTGGACGAGTGCCTGGAGGTGAATGGCGGCCTCTTCGCCCCGCTCGATCACAAGACGCGGGGCTCGGCGCCGATGGGCGTGTGCGCTGCTGACCAGTTGCAGCTCGATATCTACACGCTGTTGCTCGCGGAGAGCGGCTATTCGGTGGCTGGCTACGGTGTCCTCGTCTACTACGTGCCAGTGGATGGGGAGCTCCACGAGGGATTTCCGTTCCAGGTCTACGTCCGCAAGGCAGACACGGACGCCGAGCGGGCCAGGATATGGCTTCGGCGGGCGCGGGCGGTGCTCGATCTGCCCGCTCCTCCCGAGGCGTCGCCGGACTGCGCGTACTGCGGCTGGGCTCTGTACGGCGCCGCGGCCGTTGACGTAGTGCCTGCGGTGGAAGCGATGTCCAACAAGATAGAGGCTCTCGTCCGATAGACGACACCAATCGGCAAGACGCTCGCGGCGCCCCGGTGCAAGGCCGGGGCGCTAATTGCCCTCGCTACGCGTCTCCCCCTCCTCCTCCAGCCAGCGGGCGAACTCTGTCTCCGGGTCCTGCACCCCCAGCTCGTCGGCCGCCCGCCGGCGGGAGTGGATGCCCGCCGCCACCAGGCGCGCCTCGTCCTCCACCAACCGGCTGCGGTCCTGAGGCAGCAGCGGCCCCCAGATCACCTGCGTCCGGTAAGGGGCGTAGGACACGCCGGTGTGCTGCTCGAGGATGCGCAGGATCATCTCGTTGCGCCGCTTGTAGGCCACGCTGCGCAGCAGTCGCTTGCGCTGCACCTTCTTGAGCAAGGGGTCCAGCTCCATCTGGAGGGCCACGCCCGATAGCCCCCCGCGGTTCTCCCCGAAGGCCGTGCGGGGCGATTCGCCCAGGTCGTGCAGCGTGCGGTACACCAGGTCGATGTAGTCGGCGTGCAGCCGTATGCCGCCCCCCTGGAGCAGATCAAGCAGGTAGGCGCGGGCCTTCTCCGGTAGCTCCCACACCGCCCCCGGCTGCACGGCGATGTCCTGGGCCTCGGTGATATTCTCCAGCACGGCAATGGGGTTGCCGGAAAGCTCTAGGATCATCGAAAGCTGAGACATGGCCCGATTGAGCTCCCGCACCGACTCCCGGATGGCCGGGATGTCGGAGACGCCCCAGAACTTCTTGGGCTCCCGCAGGTTAGGGAAGATGACGAAGGGGATGAAGCCGTAAGGATTGGCCTTCGATTCCAGCAGGTCGTTGTCCAGCCACAGCTCGAACTCCTGCTCCGTCCACACCTCCACCACCGTCGACTCCCGCCGCCGCCCCGACGAAGTCGGGGAGGGCTGGATGCCGTACAGCATCTGCACCTCCTCCGCCGATAGCTGGTAGCGACTGGCCACCCGCCACACGCGGGTCACGTCGTCGCCCAGCCACCAGACGTAGAGGCCCTGCACGTCCGGCGCTCCCACCCTCACCCGTCGCTCCAGGGGGTCCCAGGTCACCTTGAAGGCAGCGTCGCCCAGGATCGAGCAGTCGCTCTCCGTATCGAAGTCCAGTTGCTCCAGACTATTGGCCTCCGATACCTCCCGCAGGGCGGCCTCCGCTCGCCGGGCCGCCTCGGCAGCCTCGGGCGAGCCGTCCACAGGGTCGACGGCGAACTTGAGGCCGCTCATCACGTAGGAGGCCGTCTTGTCGATGATGGTCTTGGCGTAGTTGAAGATGAGGCGGCGCTCGCGACGGCGGGCCGGCTCTGGCCACTGCGCTCCCTGATAGAAGTCCAGGTTGTCGCGATAGGCCTTCAGCCGTCCCAGGTCCAGGCGAGCGAGTTGCTGGGGAAAGGTTAGCGTGTTGGTGGTTGAACTCCTCATGGTTTCCCCTTTCTCAGGATTCGGAACACAGTGCGGCGGGAGACGCCGTAGCGCCGGGCCAGCACGTCCACCGACAGGCCCTGGCGTCGCCGCAGGCGAAGGATCTCCCGGTCGCGCCTCACGTTGAAGATAGCCCGAGCTCCCCCCGGCTTGTCGTAGCGGCAGCGGGGCAGGGGACAGGTCAGGCAGGAAGGGTAGAGGTCGCACCCTTCGTCGCGATAGCGGGTGAATTCGGGCAGGGCGTCCTGTCGGACACGTTGCTGGCCCTCGATCATGCCCAGACTTCCTCCCGCAGGCGACCGCGGGCGGCCCGCGGCCGAACGTCCCGCGCCGCCTCCACCAGCAGGGCCAGGCTCATCAGATAGTCGTCGTGCCCCTGCGACGGCTCGACGAAGAAGTTCATCGTCCGGTTGGGCCGATAGGCCGCGCGGGCTCGCTCCATCTCCCGCCAGAAGCAGCGATACTCCAGCGAGCCGTCCTGGGCGTATACCTTCAGGCGGCCGCCGTTGACCGCCGCCAGCAGCTGGTAGCCCAGGCGCGACTTGCTCTCGCTGGAGAAGCGCACCGGCAGCACCACCCCTGGCCGCAGAGCCGTCGCCAGGAAGCGGGCCACCGTCTCCCCCAGGCCGGTGGCGTCCACCGCCACTCGCCGCACCCGCCAGACGCGGCCCAGGAGGTCCACCAGCCGCCCGTGGAGGAGGTCGTGGCGCTCGCCCTGGAAGCAGCAGTGCTCCACTACCTCCAGGCGTGGCTCCTGCACCAGGGCATCGCTGGGCGGGAAGACGAGGCGGCCGATGGTGAGGACGGTGGCGTCGTGGTGGTCAGCGGTCTGGCCGTCGCTGGCCTCGCCGCCGATGTCCAGGCCGGCGGCGTACGTCTCGCCCGCGGTCGGCTGGCTCCGGCGGCTGTGCTCGCCCTGGAGCTGGGCCCGCTGCGAGGGACTGAAAAGCCTGCCGCCGTCGGCGATCGGCTTCAGACAGTACTGGGTGAGGAACAGGGGATGGTTCTCGCCCAGGCGCTGGCGCTCCCTTTCCACGTAGCGGCCGTAGGCCGGGTTGCATTCGGCCACCGCCTGCCAGTCGTACTGGTAGTGGCGGCGAATGCCATCCTTGCGCTCCAGCTCCAGATTGGTCTCTCTGGCCTGCTCCAGGAGGGTGGAGTCGTTCCAGGGGGTGCCGTAGTAGACGGTGGTGGCGTTGGCGGTGGCCGCCATCGGGCGGAACTCCCTGTCGAACTTCTCCTTGTCCACATCCTGGGCTTCGTCTACCTCCAGGAGAAGCTGGGCAGTGTGACCGACGACATTGCTCTGAGGTTCGGCCGAGAGGAATACCTGGCGGGCGCGCCCCACCCGGATGATGTGCCCCTCCTCGCGGGCGCAGACGGCGGCCAGGCCGGCCTCGCCCAGGCGAGACCACAGCCGTCGCATGCTGATGCGAGCCTGAGGCTGGAAGGTGGGCGCGCACTTGATGGCGTCCACGTTCCACCCCATGTGGGCGGTCAGCAGCAGAAGCTCCAGTTGGGCCGACAGCTCGTTCTTGCCCGCCTGGCGAGCCATCATCACCGAGATGCTCTGGCCCTGCCCCTGGAAGACGCTGCGGGCGATGGCTCGTCCCGCCTCCACCTGATAGGGGCGCAGGCGGTGGCGCAGTCCCCTTCCGTTCTTACTTCCCTTTTTCATCACTGAATGAGCTTGATGATCACCTGGGTCAGCGCCGTCCCTGCCACCAGAAAGATGAGACCGTTGACCCGCCCCTTCAGCTCGCCGAGCTGCTGTTCCAGGTGGCGCAGCCGCTCCTCTACTACCGCCCGGAAGGGGTCGCCGCTGCTCGCCTTCGTGACCTCCTTCTGGGCTGCCCGCTGGCGGCGGCGGAACTGGGCCAGGGCTCTCTCCAGCTTGCTAGCCATCGTGGGGAAAGCCCTCGGGGTAGAGGGCGGTGCCGATGCCCCGTACCACCCCGGCAATGCTATCCGACAGCTCCCTCTGGGCCTTGGGCGACAGACGGTACTTGGCAGCCACGGCCTTCACCAGAAGGTCGATGCCTTTGGCGATTAGCTGCATGTCTTGAGGGCGTTCTTCCAGGGCTTCCTTCAGCCTTACGCGCAGGAGGGCGACCTCCTCGTCCAGCCCTTCCATCTGGCGGGCCCGCTCCCACTTTTCGGCCTCGCTGAGAGAGGCTCGGTAGAAGCCCTGGGCCCGTCGGCGGGCCGCCTTAGCGGTGCTGGCCACGGCCAAGCCTTCCTCTGCGGGGTGAGGGCAGGCCCTCTCCGCCCTCGGCGGACAGCACCTCCAGCAGGCCGTAGATGGCATCGGGGGGAAGCTTGGCCGCCGCTCGACTGACGCCGAGCAGTAGATAGAGGGCGGCCAGTTCCCACTCTTTTCGTTCGATGGCCAGGGCCAGGGCTGACATCGCTTTCATTCCTTTCGATCGCTCCTATGGTTGAGGGCACGTAGTACCAGCAGGGAGACGAAGAGTGTCCCCAGGAACGGAAGGGAGCGGGCCAGGAGCCAGGGGAAGGGGGAAAGGAAGGGCATCTCCGCTCGCCAGCCCAGGCGATAGGTCGTGTACAAGCTCGACAGGTAGAGGCTTTCCACCAGGGCCCCGGCGTTCACCAGGGCCAGGGCGGCAGCCCCGACGCGCCTCGGCAGCGTCTCCTGACGCCGCAGCAGGTACAGAAGAAAATAGAGGGCGTTGAAGCCCCCGCAGAGAGCGGTGGTCAGGTCCTGGGCCACCGCCAGCGCGTCGCCAAGCCTGTCCACCAATGCCTCCCTTGGCCATAATGGCCGCCCATCGTGGAGTCACGACCGTTTTCCCTTTCGTGGTCCCGTTAGCCAGCGCCCCCGATCGTGCTAGCAGGGGCGATAATAGAACATGCGTTCTCTACTGTCAAGGGGAGGCAGTCACCACCAGGGCAGCGGTGAGTAATAAGTAAGATGGTTTGTCGCAAATAGGAGATTTATTTGTGGGTGGGGATAAGCGCGTAACGTGGCAAGTATTCACCCGTCTATAGAGTGTAAGGGTATGCCGTAACCAAGCCCATATCCAGCTCACACGCCGCGCCAGCGCCTGTGAGGGAAAGGAGGGGGGAACGCAAGGCATGAAGGCTTTACGTCCGCAACGGAGATTCCTGTTCTATTAGCATCTGTTTCCCCATCGCTGGCCGGTCCGAAGACCGGGTGGGTTCGGTCCGTGCTGGCAGTTGCTTTCTACTAGGGGAAAAGGACGGAGACAATGAGAGACCTATCGCGGAGACACCTATCGCGCATCCTGGTGGTGCTGCTTGCTGTGGGAGTGGTAGCAGCGAGCCTCGGGGTGGCTAGCAATGCCATTTGGACGGACAGCGCAGACGTTGATGCCAACGTCTTCTCTACGGGGACGCTGGACATATCGACCGCCCCGATCACCGCTCTCGTCACCTACAGCGACATGGCGCCCGGCGACAGCACCGGTAGTCAGCAGCTCACCGTCTCCAACGCTGGCTCCCTGGACCTGCGCTACGCCGTGACCATGACCGCCGACAACACCGATACCAAGGGCCTGTACGCGGAGCTGGACCTGACCATCAGGGGGGTGGACGTGACGACGCCGGCGACGCCGTGCGATGACTTCGACGGGACGGTGCTCTACGGGCCCGACGCGCCTTTCCTGCTCACCGGCAACCTCATCGGTGACCCCACCCCGGGCGATGACACCGGCGACCGGACCTTGACGACGGCGTCGCCCAGCGAGTACCTCTGCTTCAAGGTGGACCTGCCGATCGATGCCCCCGACAGCGTCCAGGGCGCTTCCACCACGGCTGTCTTCACCTTCGCGGCTGAGCAGACCGATAACAACCCGTAGTAGCTGGGTCCAAGGCGCAGGCGAGCAGGAAGACCCCAGCTGGCCCAGGGCCTAAACGACGGCGCGGCGAAGACGTTCCCCCAACCTGGCCACGGCTGGACAGAGGGTCGCTCCTGCCCGGCGAGCGCCTTGGCGGCATTCCTTATGAGGAGGCAACCGTGAGCGGCAGATCACTGCCCGTCTCCCAAGCGGAAGCCAGGGCCGAAGAAGGGAAAGCCTCGGTCTGGCCGAGGCGGCTCTTGGACATCGTGGGCTACCTGGCGCTGGCTCTCGCTCTGGCGCTGCTGGGCTCGCTCCTGACGGTGGCGGCCACCAACTTGCTGGGCTACCAGAACTTTGTCATCTACAGCGGCAGCATGGAGCCCACCGTCGGGGTGGGGTCGCTGTTACTAACCCGGCCGGCGGATGTGGAGGACCTCCAGGTGGGCGACGTCATCACCTATCGCTCCCCGGGAAACCACACCACCCTCACTCACCGTATAGTCGGCATCCGCCAGCAGGATGGCGAGTGGGTCTTCAAGACCAAGGGCGACGCTAGCCTCGAGGCCGACCCCCGGGAGGTCATCCTGCGCGGTCAAGTGTCTAAGATGGCCTTTGACATCCCCTACCTGGGCTATGTGGTAGATTTCGCCAAGAGCATCCAGGGCATCGTCTTGCTCTTGCTGGTACCCGCTGCCGGCCTGGCGCTCATGCAGGCGAGCAAAACATGGAGGGCGCGCGCTAGCACGGGGGTGGAATAAGGCATGCCCAACCGCGAGCCTTCTGCTAGGCGAACGTATCGGCTGGCCGTCCTCGCGGTCGTGCTGGCCGTCGCCGTAGGAGCGGGGGGTTTCCTTGTCGCCTGGGCCGCCACCTTCAGCGACCAGGCCTCGGTGCCCGATAACACCTTCTCCACTGCCGCCGATTTCTCGCCTCCCTGGTGGGATGGATCGTACGGCTACCGTCAGCAGATCACAGTGACAACCGGGGCCAATAGCCCCTTCAACGACTACAACGGCTACAGCGTTCGGCTCTTGACCGACACAGCTTCCCTTATCAATGACAGCAAGCTTCAGGCTGACTGCGACGACCTGCGCATCGTGTTCTGGAACGGGTCCGTATGGACGGATCTGGATCGTGACCTCTACTCCTGCGACAACGCCAGCACGGAGGTTTGGTTCCAGTTGCAGGACGACATCGCTGCCAGTGCCTCCGCCGCCAACTACTATCTCTACTACGGCAACACGTCCGCGTCCAACCCGCCGGCAAACCGCAGCAACGTCTACCTTCACCACAACGACTGGAGCACCGACCGGCTGAGCGAATATGCTATCGGCCGCCAGGACGACTGGCACGGGACCGGTAGCTACACTGGTTTCACCTGGGACGGCGTGAACGAGCGGGTCAACTTCGACACCGGCGACGACTCCACAGGAGGCCTGCGCCTGGCGGTCTTTGGGGAGCGCGACGTGTATATGGAGCAGGTGGTCCGCTATACGGGCTGCTTTGAGTCCGACGTGACTCAGGGCCTGATGGCCCGCTACATGGGGGACGGGGCGAGCAGTGACAACTGGTATGCCTTCGTTCAGACCAACAGCACGGGATGCAGCAGCAATCCCTACACCAGCCCAGCCATGCAGAAGGACAACCGGACCGACGCTGGCTTCTGCGGCAGCGGCACGGGCTCTGAGTGGGTCCTCGACGGGAGCGCGCACCGCCAGGCCTTTGCCATCTGGGGCGTCAATGACACCAACATGAAGGGCTGGCTTGACAAGTCGCCTCGTAAGCCCAGTGACGCCGCCGATCTGTCCTGCTCGGATCCCTCCGATCATGAGAATGCCGGTGACGTGGCCTGGATGCAGGCCCAGGTGGCCGGTTCATTCGACGACTTCTTGGCTCGGCGATACACCGAGCCGGAGCCCTCGACGTCTCTCGGAAGCGAGGAGACAGCTCCTTAGATCGCCGCCGCTCACTCCCTCTGCCGCCGCGCCAGCAGCAGCTCGTTGCGGGCAGCCACTGCCTGGGGATGCAGGGGCCAACCTTCTTCCCTCGCCACGATCAGCATCTGGTCGAGGTATTCCAGGATAGCTGCGTCCAGGTCGCGGTCGGCCAGCTCTCGCACCCTGGCCAGGGCTGGGCTGGCGCGCACCTTGCCGGGCTCGATCTTGTCGGCCACGAAGATGACCTTCTCCAGAAGCGACATCTCCGCCCGGCCGGTGCTGTGGAAGCGAGCCGCTGCCAGCACCTGCGGGTCGTCGATGCCGTACTCCTGGCGCAGGATCTCGGCGCCCACCGGCCCGTGGAGGAGGATGGGGGCCTCCTCTTCGACGGGGCTGACCTCTAGGCCGAACCCGCGGGCCCTGGCCAGAAGCTCCTGGGGTGAGAGAGCGCGAGCGATGTCGTGACCCCAGGCGGCCAGCGCCACCTGCGCCCTGTCTAGCTCTTTGAAACCAGTCGCCAGGCGGTCGGCCTCCGCTGTCACCCGTTGGACATGCTCGGCCAGGCCCCTGGGCAGGCGGGCCACCGCCTCCCTGACGGCCTCGACTTTGGCCCGCATATACAGGAAAGAGAGGCTAACCCTCGGCGCCCAGACGCCGACCGCCGAGGACGTGCATGTGGAGATGCTGGATGATCAGGCCGCCGTACTCACCAACGTTCAGGGCCAGACGGTAGCCCTTATCGCCGATCCCCTCCCTTTGGGCCACCCGGTTGGCGACCTCGATCATGTGAGCAAGCAGCGGGCCGTGCTCTTGGCCGATGTCGACCGCCGAAGGAATATGTTCCTTAGGGATGACCATGAAGTGGACAGGCGCCCGCGGGTGGATGTCGCGGATGGCGAACACCTGATCATCGTCGTGCAGCTTGTCTACCGGCGTCTTGCCGGAGCCCATGTCACAGAAGAGGCACTCGGTCATGGGAGCCCTCCTTGTGCAGCTTGCCTGGCTACTTGATGCTCAGTATAGCGACAACGAGGCCACAAGCAAAGCGGCAAGCCTACCGCCCACGAGGACTAGACATCGCGCTGCTTCCAGGATGGCGACGGTCTGGGAGGGAACAGTAGTCTCCAACCGTCCTTTTCGCTGGCTGGCCGCTTCTCTCTCGGCGCTATCCCTATCCAGATCGTCGCCTGGCGGCACGAGATAGACTGGCTGCGGTCAGCATCAGGGCCAGAAGGCCTGCCGCTGACAGGAGCGCTGGTAGCGGCAGGGGACTCGCGTTCAATAGGCCTCCACCGCCACTAGGGGGCACCGTCACGGGCGAGGCCGCCGGCGTCGGTGTGGGCGTAGCTGTGGGCGAGGCTGTGGGCGAGGCCGTGGCCGTGGCTGTGGGCGTGGCTGTGGCTGTGGGTGTGGCTGTGGCTGTGGGTGTGGCTGTGGGCGTAGCTGTGGGTGTAGCTGTGGACGAGGCTGTGGCTGCGGGCGAGGCTGTGGCTGTGGGCGAGGCTGTGGCTGTGGGCGAGGCTGTGGCTGTGGGCGAGGCTGTGGCTGTGGGCGAGGCTGTGGCTGTGGGCGAGGCTGTGGCTGTGGGCGTCGGCGTGGGTGAGGGTGTGGGCGTCGGCGTGGCAGGGACGCTCGCCGTCCAATCTACGGTGCCTGTATCGCAAACAGGCGGAAGGGGCGTAGATATTCTCAACACACCCTCTGCCGTGCCCTCAGTAGGAAACGAGCCGCTGACTGTGGTATCCAGGATGGTCGCCGTAAATTCGTGGGTCGCAGGGTCGATGTCGATAGGCAGAGGGAATGTGAAAGTGGGGATGACGCACGTACACTCATCGTCTGGGCCAGTGCATTCATAATCTGGAACATGGGTCGCTGTAAAGGTCTCAACCTTCGTCCCATCCGCGGAGACCGTCAGATCCACAGTGCCGCAGCCCGACCTGGCACAGCCTGTGATGTCTCCGGTGTAATTGGCCCCGGCGATCGGCTGGGCCGAGGCGTGGGGTCCCGTCAGGAGGGCTGTCAGGCCAGCAATGGCAACCACCGCCATGCTAGCCAAAGCGAAGAACAACCAATACTGGACTCGCACGCGTTTCCTCCTGGTTCTGCAACCTAAGACGTGCGGGCCGTGCTATCGTTACACTATTCGTTGGCGAAAGGCGAACCAATATGATGCCAGCAGCGCTGCCACGGTAACGAGTGCTACGAGACCAGCGGCCAGCCTCTTAGGGAGCTGGCTCCCGAATACTGCCCCCTTTCGATGCCGCTAGGCCTCCAACTTCCCGGCCACCAGCTCGCGGTGGTAGTCGGCGTCGCCCCACATCAACTCCATCCACTTCTGGCGACGGAAGTAGAGTTCGATCTTGTAGTCCTTGGTGAAGCCGATGCCGCCGTGGATTTGCTGGCCGTGGGTCACCACCCGCCGAGTGGCCTCGTTGCACCAAGCCTTGGCCATGCTCACCAGCATCTCGGCGTCAGGCTCGTTCTCCTGAAGGGCGCAGGCTGCCTTGTAGGTGATGAAGCGCGAGCCGTCCACGTCAATGATCATGTCGGCGAACTTGTGCTGGATGGCCTGGAAGCTGCCGATGGGCCGCCCGAACTGCATTCGCTCCTTGGCGTAGTCCAGGCTGGTATCGAAGTCCATTTGGGACAGACCCACCAGGTAGGCGCAGGCGGCCACAGCGGCCCTATTCTTCACGCCCTGGATGATCGGCCAACCCTTGTCCACCTCGCCCAGGACGTTGGCCTTGGGCACCCGCACCTCTTTGAAGGCCACCTCGCATTGCTTGTCGGCGGCGATGGTCTCGAGGACGGTGAACTCAATACCCGCGCTCTTGCTGTCCACCAGGAAGAGGGTGACGCCGGCCTCTGGGTTCTCGCTCTCCTTGGTGCGGGCGGCCACCAGCATGTAGTCGCTCACATGGGCGTCGGGCACGAACAGCTTGGTGCCGCTGAGGACGAAAGAGTCACCCTCGGCCTTGGCTGGCATGGCAACGCCGTCGGCCTCCCACTTGGCGCTGGGCTCGGTAAGGGCCAGGGTCATGATCAGTTCGCCCGCGGCGATCTTGGGCAAGAACTCCTGCTTCTGCTCTTCCGTGCCCGCCTCCAGGATTGGCATGGCACCCAGAACCACAGTGGAGATGAAAGGTCCGGGCACAAGGGCCCGGCCGAACTCTTCCAGCAGCACGATCAGGTCGGTGAAGGTCATGCCGGCGCCACCGTACTGCTCCGGGATGATCATGCCCTGCCAGCCCTGGCCGGCCATCATCTGCCAGAACTCCGGTGTATAGCCCCTCTCATCCTCCTCCATTTCCCGCACGAAGGTGTCCGGGCACTCCTTCTCCAGGAAGTCGCGGGCGAAGTTCTTGAGCAGCCCCTGCTCTTCAGAAAGGCCTAGGTCCATTGCTCAGGCTCCTTTCTCTTCTCTAGGCTTCATAGTCATTCTTTCCTTAGCCCCGCGGCAATCCCAGGCCGCGCATAGCGATGATATTGCGCTGGATCTCACTCGAGCCGCCTCCCACCACCATGGCGATGGCGTACAGATACGACTTCTGGAAGCGCCCCATCAACTGCGCCCACTTGGAATCCTTCTGTAGTTGCCCATACAGGCCCAGGATCTCGATGCCGGTGTTGGCCAGCCGCACGTCCATCTCAGTGTTGTACAGCTTGCACACCGCCGCCTCGATGCTGCCCGGCTCGTTCCGCGCCTGCAGAGACACCACCCGATAGACCATGTACTTGCCCACCTCTATCTCGATGGCCATCTCCGCCAGCTTGTGGCGCACCATTGGGTTATCCAGGAGGCTTTTGCCGTTGGCTTTCGTTTCCCTGCAGTAGCCGAGGAGGTCGTCTAGGCTGCGCTTGGCCATGGACACGCCGGCTGCCACCAGGCTGGAGCGCTCGAAGTCCAGGGTCATGGCGCCAATGTACCAGCCCTGGTTTTCCTGACCCAGGAGGGCGCTCTTGGGGACGCGCACGTCCTCGAAGAAAACCTGGTTGAAGCTGTGCACGTTGGCCATGTTGATGATGGGCTGGACGGTGATCCCCGGCGACTTCATGTCCACCAGGAAGAAGCTGATGCCCTTATGCTTGGGCGCCGCTGGGTCGGTGCGGGCCAGGAGGATGCACCACTCGGAGCGGTGGGCGTTGCTGGTCCAGATCTTGTCCCCGTTGATAACCCAGTCGTCGCCGTCTTTCACAGCCCGCGTCTTGAGGGAAGCCAGGTCGGAGCCGGCCTCCGGTTCGGAGAAGCCCTGGGTCCACACCGTTTCGCCGGCGGTGATGGGCGGCAGATGCTGCCTCTTCTGCTCCTCGGTACCAAAGAAGAGAATGGCCGGCCCGATGTAGCCCACGGCCTGTACGATCGACCCGATGGGCGCCCGATGATAGCCCATCTCCTCATCGTAGAGCAGTTGCAGGGCGGGGGAGGCTTCCATGCCCCCGTACTCTTTGGGCCAGGCGGGGGCCACCCACCCCTTCTGGGACAGCTTCTTGACGAAGGCACGTCCCTGCTTCCACTCCTTTTCCGTCTCCTCCAGGAAGACGCCTTCCCAGTCGGGCGGGACGTTCTCTCTCAGCCAGCCTCGTAGCTCCTGACGGAATGCTTCCTCTTCGGGCGTAAAGCGAAAGTCCATGGATCCTGCTCCTTACCCCTACCTTTGCCCGCTTCCCCAAGGCCAACTGAATTATAGGGCCTCCAACGTAAGAGTCAACGTAACGATACCTCCCGCCCTATCGCTCCGGCTGCTGTTCCTGGCGGCGGGCCTCCTCTTCCTGGCGTCGCTCCCTCTCTTCGGCCGTCTCCTCCAGCTCCACTGTGCCCTCCTCGCTGGTCCTCAGTTGAGCCTGGCTTCTCTCGCCCAAGATGGCGTACAGTTCGCCCCCCAGGTAATGGAGGGGCTTGCAGTCGTCGTCCTCCAGGAGCCAGGCCTCCTCGAAGGCTTCCCTCTCGGCCTGCGCCGCCAGCACCTTGCCCACGAACAGATGGTGGTCGCCCAGGCGCAGCACCTCCTGCACGCTACACTCGATATGGGCCAGGCAGCCCTCCAGAAGGGGGACGTCCACCCGCTGGGCCTTGAAGGTCGGTAGCTTGGCCACCTCGATCTTCTGCACATCGCGGCCGCTGACCGTCCCCAAGTACTGCACGTGGTTCATCAAGCGACGGCTGGGAACATTCAGGGCGAACTCCTCGCTGAGGCGGAGCATGTCGTAGGTATGGCGAGAGGGGTGGACGGCGATGCCCACCAGGGGCGGGTCATGGGACAGGGGCATGTTCCAGGCCAGCGGCATTACGTTGGCCACCCCGTGCCAGCGGGTGGTCACCAGCACCACCGGCGCGCCGGCGAGAAGGCGACGGGCATCGAACTCGCTCAACATGCGGCGCATGGGCACCTCCCCGGCCGACGAGACTCGCGCTATCGGGGTCTGCCGGCCAATGCAAATTGTAGCACGCCTTCTCCCTCTGCCAGGAGGGTGCTCAAGGCCGTTGATTCTCGCTCCACCACGATCGGCCTCTCCACACCAGGCCAGTCGCCCTTGGAGCACTGGATGTTTCCTTCGCCTCGCGCCATAATAGGCATCGCCATGACCGCCCGCGTCCTCGTCGGCACCTGCTCCTGGACCGACCCCACGCTCATCGAGAGCGGCGCCTTCTACCCGCCCGAGGTGAGCACGCCCGCCGGGCGCCTCCAGTTCTACGCCCAGAACTTCCCCATCGTGGAGGTGGATAGCACCTACTACGGCCTCCCCTCGGAGCGCAACGCCGGGCTCTGGGTGGAGCGCACCCCGGCCGACTTCACCTTCGACCTGAAGGCCTACGCCCTGTTCACCCATCACCCGACGCAGGTGAGGTCGCTGCCCAAGGACGTGCGCGAGGCCCTGGACGCCGAGGCTCGCCAGAAAGCCAACCTCTACTATCGCGACCTGCCGCCCGAGCTGCGGGACGAGATGTGGCAGCGCTTCGCCTCTGCCCTCCTGCCCCTGGACAGCGCCGGCAAGCTGGGGGTGGTGCTCTTCCAGTTCCCGCCCTGGTTCATGCCCGCCGCCGAAAGCACGGACTACATCCTGGAGGTGAAGGAAGAGCGGCTATCCCAGTACACCGTCGCCGTGGAGTTCCGCAACAACCGCTGGCTCTCGGACAGGAGCCGCGAGCGCACCCTGCGTTTCCTGGCCGAGGAGCGCATCCCCTTCGTCTGCGTGGACGAACCCCAGGGCTTCCGCTCCAGCGTGCCGCCCCTGGCCGAGGCGACGGCGCCCGATGCCCTGGTGCGCTTCCACGGCCGCAATCGGGAGATGTGGGAGCGCAAAGGGATCACCGCCAGCGAGCGCTTCCGCTACCTGTACTCCGAGGACGAGCTCAAGGAGTGGGTATCGCCCATCCAGAGGCTGGCGGAGCAGGCGGAGCGAGTGCACGTGCTGATGAACAACTGCTATCAGGACCACGCCGTGCGCAACGCCCGCCAGATGGCCACGCTCCTGGGCGCCGCCGGCGAGCCGCCACTCTCCGCACCCCAGCCGCGCCTGCTGTGATACCTTCTTCCCTTGCCAACCCTCGCGCCTGCGAGTAGAATAGGAGCGCCACTCGTCCCAGTGCGGGCTCGGAACGCGCCGAAAGGAACGAACCATGCCCAAGAGAAAGTGGAGTGCCCTGGTCGGAGGGCGAAGTCACGAAGTTCAGGTGCATTGGAGCAGGTGGACGAACTCGGGCCACCTCGCGGTCGACGGCAGCGTCGTCGAGGCGTGGGGCCCGTCCCTTTTCGGCCCGACGAAGCATTTTCAGATAGAGGGTCAGCCGGCGATCCTCCAACCCACTTTCACCGGCTTCGACCTCTTCGTCGGCGGCAAGAAAGTGCGCAGACGGTAGTGCTTAGGCCACCAGGCCACCCCTCCTGCTCGCCAACGCCCTCGCGGGGTTCGTGCTGGCGATGGGGAAGCCCATGAACCGCAAGCACGGAGCCAGTGTGACTGGGAAGACCAGGCATAGGGGAGCTGCATGGAAATAGCCATAACAGCCATTGTGGGATTCGGGGCCGCGCTTCTCGGTGCCGCGGCGGGTTTTGTCGGAGCGCTACATATCGACACGCGGCGTACTCGGCGCTCGAGAACGGGCGTTGTGCGGGCTCTAATAGGTGAACTCCGGCAGAACGGAGTTGCCGTCATCCAAGTGCTCCATCGTGGGACAACTGCGGCGGAGTATTCCTCGGACACGTGGCAAGCGGCCAACTTCGAGTTGGCCCAGTTTCTGGGTGAAGCACTGTACCAGGACATCCTCGTCTTGTACATCACACTGCCAGCAGTCAAGATGCTTTCGGCCGTGACCTCGAGTGCCAAAGAGGACCAGAGGCTCTTGGAGGGCTGGCTCGAGCGGGCGAAGAAGGCAATGAATGATCTACAGCAATTGCCGGAAGCGGCCGAGTTTCGGCCGGAACCCCCTGAGTCGCTCGCGCTGTTGGAAGAAGCCGCCAGGACAACGGAACGCCAAGGGGACTAGCTGGCCACGGGTCACCATGGGACCGCCACTGGGTAGGCCGAACAGCCTGAAAGAGAGCCACTCGTGCCGCTCCCGCTTCGGTCCCCTTCTGATGCTATAATAGCGTTCGGAGGGGTGACCGAGAGGCTTATGGTGCCGCTCTCGAAAAGCGGTGTGGGTTTGTGCTCACCGGGGGTTCGAATCCCTCCCCCTCCGCCAAGCCTGACCCCAGGAGGGGTGCTGGAGTGGTTGATCAGGCACGCCTGGAGAGCGTGTGTACCCTTTGGGTACCGGGGGTTCGAATCCCTCCCCCTCCGCCAGCTAGGCCGACGCGTTGGGCAGAAGACGAAAGATCCCCCGGCCAGCGGGGGATCTCGCTTTTGGTTTAGGGCGTTCTACTCTTCGGTGCCCTTGATCGCTTCCTCACGGCGGGCCCGCAGCTCCTCCTCCGCCTCCTCCTTAGCCTCTCGCCCGGTCCTCAGAGCCTCCTCCACCCGCCGACGCGCTGTCTCCACGCCCTCACGCGTCCGCCTTATCGCCTCCTGGGCCCGCGCTTGCGTCTCCTCGCTGGTGCGCTCTCGCCAGGCCTCCTCCAGCCGCTGCCGCGTCTCGCGGCCGGGAGCGGGAGCCATCAGAGTGGCCCAAGCAGCCCCCGTAATCGCACCCAGGATGAATCCGAAAAGGAACCTCATCATTTCTTCCGTCCCTTCTGGCGGCCCTTGCCGCCTCCCCCTCTCTGCGTCAGCCCGCTCAGCACACCCAGCCCTCGCCTCGCCCCCGAGAGGAGGCCGTAAGCGCGAATGATAGGCGACACCGCGGTGTCTGAGATGAAGGTGACCGTCTCCCGCACGTTACTCACCATCGGCTTGACCCCTTCATCGACGAGGCGGCGCGCTGCCTTGAAGGCGTTGGTGGCAGAGACGCCTACCACCACGGTCACGACGATGGCCACCAGAAAGAGGACCGTCCCGGCGATGGTGAAGGCAATAATCGTTACGTCCCGCACGTCCTGCAAACTGTCGATGCCCATAGCCGCGACCTCCTAAGCTACAAGAGCTGCCCGTTGGCAGCGCTGGCGGCCCATTATAGCACAGGTCAAGCGCGATCTGAACAACTGTGGTGAGCCTTTGGGGCCGCTCATGGTGAGCTTCTCCGCCGCTCATGGTGAGCTTCTCCGCCGCTCATGGTGAGCTTCTCCGCCGCTCATGGTGAGCTTCTCCGCCGCTCATGGTGAGCTTCTCCGCCGCTCATGGTGAGCTTCTCCGCCGCTCATGGTGAGCTTGTCGAACCATCAGCCCTCGCTTATCCTTCGACATGCTCAGGATGAGCGGGACGCCACATGCTCAGGATGAGCGGGACGCCACAGGATCGAGCTGAGCGGACAGAGGCGGTCTGGCCTCCATCTCTCACCCAGAGTGAGACACTAAGCGCGATCTGAACAAGGATTGGCCCTGGCCAGAGGCAATCGGCCGCCAGCGCTTTCGGCGATGATGCCGCCGCCCAGGACCTTCTGGCCCTGGTAGAAGACCACCGCCTGGCCGGGGGTGATGGCTCGCTGGGGCCGCTCGAAGCGCACCTCCGCTCGCCCATCGTGCAGCGTAAGCAGGGCCGGCGCCGCCTGGCTGCGATAGCGTATCTTAGCCTCCACAGCCAGCGGCCTCCGTGGCGCCTCGCCCGAGACGAAGGAGAGCTTCTCCGCCCAGAGGGCATCGCTCAGGAGCTCATCCTCGCTGCCGGCGATGACGGTGCTGGTCAGCGGGTCCACGCTCAGGACGTACAGGGGCTCCCTTCCGCCCCTGGCCGGTAGGCCCCGCCTCTGGCCGACGGTATATCCACCAATGCCCTCGTGGCGGCCCACGATGCGTCCGCTGCTGTCCACGATGTCGCCTGGCCGCTGAGGGAAGCGCTCGGCCAGGAAGGAGCGATAGTGGCCCTGTCGAACAAAGCAGATGTCGGCGCTATCACGTTTGGCGGCCGTCGGCAGGCCCATCTCTGCTGCCATCTGACGGCTCTGCTCCTTGGTGTACTCGCCCAGGGGGAAGAGCAGCCGCGATAGCTCCTCCTGCCCCAGCATGTACAACACGTAGGACTGATCCTTGCCCTCGTCCCTGGCCTGCCACAGCTCGTGGCCCTGGCCATTGCTGACGATGCGACAGTAGTGGCCGGTGGCCAGATAGTCGACGCCCAGGGCCAACGCCTTGGTCAGCAGCGCCCCGAACTTCACCTGCTCATTGCAGGCCAGACAGGGGTTGGGCGTGCGACCCCGCAGGTACTCCTGGCAGAAGTAGTCCACCACCGATGAAGTGAACTCCCGCTCGAAGTCTAGGATTTGGTGAGGGATGCCCAAGGCATGGCAGACCGTGCGGGCGTCCTCGATCTCCTGCGGCGAGCAGCGGCGCCGACGCGGAGGCGCATCGGCGTTCTCCGGCGTCCACAGGCGCATGGTCACGCCGATCACCTCGTAGCCCTGGCGCACAAGAAGGGCCGCCGTTGTGGAGGAGTCCACCCCTCCGCTCATGGCCACAATCACTCGCTTTCTATCCATTGCCACTGTCTATGTTATAATCTTCTTAGCCTTGACTGAAGTGGGAGGCCATCTGGAAGGGGCAACCCTCGCTCGCAGAATCGTCGATCTCCTCGCCGATAGGCAGGCCGAGGATATTCTCCTCCTGGATATCGGCAAGGTCACCCTGTTCGCTGACTACTTCGTGATCGCCAGCGCCCAGACCGTTCGCCAGATGCAAGCCCTCCGCGATGCCATCGACTTCGAGTTGGCCAAGGATGGCATCACCCCCTACGGCCGCGAGGGGGCGGCGGAGTCGGGCTGGGTGCTCCTGGACCTGGGCGACGTCATCGTCCACATCTTCGGCCCCGACGAGCGCCACTTCTACGACCTGGAGGGCCTGTACCGGCAGGCCACGCCGGTAGTGCGCATCCAGTAGCGTCCTAGTCGAACACCCAGGGGTCGATGCTGCGCTCGTAGCTGAACATCTCCCCCTCCTGGAAGAACAGGCGGATCTCCTTCTCGGCGGCCTCCAGAGAATCGGAGCCGTGCACCAGGTTGCGGCCGGTATCTATGCCCAGGTCGCCGCGGATAGTGCCCGGCGCGGCCTGGGCGGGGTTGGTTGCTCCCATGGACTGACGCGCTATCTCCACGGCGTTTTTCCCCTCGAAGACGGCGGCGATGATGGGGCTCGAGGTGATGTACTGGAGCAAGCCCTGGAAGAAGGCTTTCCCCTCATGGGCGGCGTAGTGCTGGCGAGCCAGGGCCTCGTCCATGTGAAGCATGCGCATAGCGACGATGCGCAGGCCCCGTCGCTCCAGGCGGGCGATGATCTCCCCCGCCAGGCCTCGCTGCATGGCGTCGGGCTTGATGAGCACCAGCGTTCGCTGCATGGGGTTCCCTCCTTACTTGCGACCGCCGCCGCGCGGTTGGGCGACAACCGCCTCTCGCAGGTAGATGGGCTTGAGGCTGGCGGCATCGTCCGTCTGGCCGGCAGCCAGCCTCCGCCAGGCCAGCTCGGCGATGAAGCCCGCCCGTCGTACCGACATGGCCGCTGGCCCGACGGCGGCTTGGCGCCCCAACGCCTCTCTCAATGCTTCGGCCAACTCCTCCGATATTTCGCCGCAGAACAGAGCCCTCTTGAGCCGCCGTCTTGCCGCCCCCAGCAAGCCATCCAGCGATGACAGCCGAGGCGGCACGACCTCGCGCCAGCCCGAGGCGCCACGAGCGTAAACGGCCCAGGCCAGATCGCCCCGACCAGCCCGATGGATAGGGCAGATGGGGCCGGGGTAGTCGGCGTGCTGGTAAGCATCCGTCTCCAGGCGGCCCACGCCCACCAGGGGCAGCCTCAGGGCGAAGGCCAGCCCCTTGGCCGTGCTCACGCCCACCCTCAGGCCGGTGTATCTGCCCGGCCCGATGCAGACAAAGATGGCCCTAAGGTCACTCTTGTCCACGTCCGCCCGCTGCATGAGGTACTGCAGCGTGGGCAGCAGCTCCGTCGAGTGGTTGCGGGGGCAGCGCCAGGTTATCTCGGCGACGAGGGCACCCTCTTGAGATAGGCCCACGCTGGCCATGTCGGAGGCGGTATCGATGGCGAGCTCCACCCTTGCTCTCCTATGACCGCCTGCGCTGGCCGCGGGCGAAGGCCGCCAGCAGCCGCTCGTAGCGCTCGCCGTGCGCCTCGAGCGTCAGGTCGCGCTCCCTGGCGCCGCTGATGTCCAGCCTCACCAGCAGGTGCTCGGGCGGGAAGACCTCCCAGGCTCGGTCAGCCCACTCCACCACCAGGGCTCCCTCGGCGCAGTATTCGGTCAGGGCCAGCTCTTCCGCCTCCAGGGGGTCCTCCAGGCGGTAGAGATCGCCGTGATAGAGTGTCAGTCGGCCCTGATATTCGCCCAGGAGGACGAACGACTTGCTGGTCACAGGCTCAGGCACCGCCAGGCCCCGGCCGATGCCCTGCACAAGGCAGGTCTTGCCCGAACCCAGCTCACCCGAGAGGAGCACGATGTCCCCCGCTTGCAACAATCGCCCCAGACGGGCGCCGATGCGCCGCGTCTGAGCGGGGCTCTTGCTCTTGAGGGTAAGGGAGGCCGCTACCGTCGCCACGCTGCCCCTCGCAGGTGGTCCCAGCCAGCCGGTGGCGGGGCCAGCTCACGGCCGTCCTCGCTCAGCAAGCGGATGCGATGCTCGCGGTCGGTCACCATCTCCCCGATGACAGCGATGGGCACCTCGGCCTTGTCCTGCACGCGCTCGATGGCCTCTGGCGGCGCCACCAGCAGGAGCTGGTAGTCCTCGCCGCCACCGCAGGCCAGGGCCAGGGCATCCTGGGGGAAGGCCTGCCGCAGCGCAGGGCTGATCGGTATCTTCTGGGCGTGGACGATGGCCCCCAGGCCGCTGGCCTGGCAGACGTGGCCCAGGTCCTGGAGGAGGCCGTCGCTCACATCGATGGCCGCTCGCACCCCTTCGCGAGCAGCCATCTGGCCGATGGCCAGAGGCGGCCTGTGGTGCAAATGGGCTCGCTTCAGGTAATCGGCGGCCTCCGCCGAGCCCGCGCTCTCCCCTAACAGGATACGCAGGCCGCCGGCGGAGTCGCCCAGATAGCCCGTCATCGCTATCGCATCGCCGGCCTGGGCTCCGCTGCGGGTCATTAGCAGCGGCTGGCCTCGATCATCGACCAGCGCTCGGCCGATGAGGGTGACTGTCACCATCGTCGTATCACAGCCAACGATGTCCCCGCCCACGATGGCTGCCCCGTATTCGCTGCTTGCCTCCAGCATCCCGTCCAGAAACTCGTCCACGTCGGCCACCTCCGTCTGGGGCGGGAGCGCCAGGGTCAAGAGGGCCTGCTCGGGGATGCCGCCCATGGCGGCGATATCGCTCACGTTCACTGTCAGGGCATTCCAGCCAAGGTCTCGCCAAGGGACGTGCGGCAGGGAGAAGTGGGTGCCCTCGATGAGCGTATCGGTGGTGACGAGCTGGACGCCGCTCGCTTTCCAGGCGGCGGCATCGTCGCCGATGCCAATGACCAGAGAAGACGGCTGGCCGCCCCTGACGAAGGCCTCGGCCAAGCGGGCGATGAGGCCGAACTCTCCCAGCTCAGAAACCTTCACAGGCCCGATTATAAGCTATCGGCGGTAGACGCTGAAGCCCGCCGCCAGGCGGCTGTGCGCCCTGATGTTGTGGTTCGGTCTAGGTCAGAGATGGAGGGTCAGCCGGCCTCTAGCCGTTCATCCTGAGCTTGTCGAAGGATGAGTGGGGCTCATGGTTCGACGGGCTCACCATGAGCGGCCCACAAGCCCACCTCTTGAAACACCCCAGGCGTGCAGCCCTGACCGATCGGGTGCTATCCTGTAGGCGAAGTGCGCATCGCCATTATCGCCGACGTTCATTCCAACCTAGAGGCGTTGGAGGCCGTCCTCCGCCACGCTGGGGGGGAGAACGCCCTCGGTCAGGTGTGGTGCCTGGGCGACATCGTGGGCTATGGTCCCGACCCCGCTGCTTGCATGGCCCGCCTTCGCCGCTTCGACCTGCGCTGCGTGCCCGGCAACCACGACCATGCTGCCATCGGTCTCCTGCCCACCGACGACTTTAACCGCGATGCCGCCGCTGCCGCTCACTGGACGGCTGGTCAGCTTTCCCCCGAAGAGCGGCAGTACCTGGAGAACCTGCCTCACGTCGTCCAGGAGGGGGATTTCACCCTGGTGCATGGCACCCTGCGCTGGCCCATCTGGGAGTACCTCTATTCCCCTGAGGTCGCCCTGGCCCACCTTCAGCGCCAGCAGACGCCCTTCAGCCTGGTGGGCCATACCCACGTGCCGATGCTGGTGGTGGAGGACAAGAAGGCGAAGGAGGGCTGTCAGATGTACTACCTGGAAAATGGAACGACGGTCAAGCTGGCTGACAAGCGTCTCGTCATCAACCCCGGCGGGGTCGGCCAGCCCCGCGATGGCGACCGCCGCGCCTCCTATGCCGTATACGACGCCGATGCCCGCACCGTCACCCTCCACCGCCTGGAATATGACATCGCCGCCACCCAAAAGAAGATGGAGGCGGCGGGTCTTCCCCGCTGGCTCATCTACAGGCTGAGCATCGGGCAGTAGGCAGGCGTGGGGCCACTACGCCTTGCTAGACGTGGCGACGGCTTCCTGGCGCTCGACCGCTCGCACGAACGCCTTCACCAGCTCCGGGTCCAGCTGCGTGCCGGCGCAGCGCTGAAGCTCAGTCAGGGCCTCCCTTGCGGTTCGCCCCTTCCGATATGGCCTGTCCAGAATCATTGCCGAGAACGCGTCGGCGATGGCCATGATGCGCCCCAGCAGCGGTATCTGCTCCCCCTTCAGAGCCCTCGGGTAACCCGTGCCGTCGAATCGCTCGTGGTGATTCAGGGCGGCATCTCGTACCTGGTCCACGTTCGGCAGATCGACGAGCAGGTGCTGGGCAATGACCACGTGGTGCTTCACGATTTCGTACTCGCCGGGTGTGAGAGGGCCGGGCTTCCTGAGAATGCGGTCAGGTATGCAGATCTTGCCCGCGTCGTGAACCAGGCCGGCAATGCGCAGCGTCTTTTGAACCTGCTCGGAATGGCCGAACTCCTGGGCCAGCATGACCGCACAGTCGGTCACGATCTCGCTGTGAGCCTTAGTGTAGTGATCCTTATTGTCGACGGAAGTCACCAGGCTCTCCAGCATGCCGAAAGTGCCCAGCTTGCGCAGCTCTGCCTTCTCCCGGCTCTCGGGCCGTCCGACGATCTTGCCTCCCAGGCGCTTGGACTCGTAGAGGTTGGCGTCGGCCACTGCTAGCAGCTCGTGGCGTCTGTGGCCGTCCTCAGGAGAGACAGCCACGCCGCAGCTCACCGATATGGGAATGCGCTCGCCGCCGCGAACCTGGAAGTGTTTTTCGGATAGCCATCCCTGAACTGACTGAGCGAAGGCAAATGCGGCCTCCCTGTCGGCCTTCGGCAGGATGACCATGAAATCATCGCTGCCAAAGCGACTTGCCAGGCCGTTGTCCTGGCAGAGCTCGGCCAGGTGGTCAGCGATCATCTTGAGAACTTGGTCTCCGGCCGAGTGGCCGTAGGTGTCGTTGAACAGCTTGAAGTTGTTGATATCCGTCGCCACGATAGCCAGCGGCTGACCCCGCCGCGACGATGTCTGCAGAGCGCGCTCCAACTGGGTCTGGAGGGCGCGATGGCTGTACAGGCTCGTGAGGAAGTCTCGGTTGGCCTGCTCTCGAGCCTCCTCGTACTGCTGGGCCCTGTCCAGAGCTATCCCGATCTCCATGCCAAGGGAGTGAATAAGCCGGATCTCGTCGGCGGTTAGGGTTGGTGTCCTAACTAGCTCCACCTCTAGAACGTGGCGGGCAGGCCCTCTCCGACCCAGTGGAAGGTAGAGTCTGCTGCCCCCGTTGCCCGACGGGCCGGCCCCTCTGCCTGCCCCATCGCCACTTCCCGGAATGATGAGGGGCGTGCCCTGGCTAGCGGTGCGCTTCACCCGCTTGGCGTCAGCGGGCGAAGGTGCCACGCCCGGGTTTTCCGATCGCCTGTGGGGATTGCTGGCCCAGCGATGGGCCTCACCGTCCTGTACCTCCCACACCGTAGTGTGCTGGCTTCCCTGACACTCAGAGACCAACTTGCGGCCCAAGGTCAGCACGCCGTGAGTGCTAAGGGTCTGGCTAAGGGACGATACAGCCCTGTGCAGAAGGGAGACCTGCTGGTGGCGCCGCTGGAGTTCATCTGTTCTCCTCAGCAGGGTCTCCGTCATCTCGTTGAAGTCCTGGGCCAGCGAGGCTATCTCCTCCGGGCCGGAGACGTCGGCCCTGACCTGCGAGTCACCCGCTGTGATCGCTCTGGCTTTCGCCCGCAGGGAGGCCAGCGGCCGGACCACCGAGCCGGTGAGGGCTACCGCCCCGCCGACCGCCAGCAAGAAAGCGACGCTGCCGAGGCCGACCAGAGACAACAGGGCGATGTCGGCATCGTGAGCTGCGGCCGCCCGCTCAGAGGCCAACGTCTCTTGCTTTCGCTGGACTGCCTCCTCCACGCCGTAGACTGCCTGCTCTCCGCTAACCCAAGCCTCGCCCTGATAGGTCGCCAGCAGCTCCCTTAGCATGTCCGCATCGCCGGCGGCCACGATGGGGATGGCGAGCTCGCCCATCTGCTCGAGTTCGCCCATCTGCCCAGCCATCTCTTCGAGCGTCGCCAGGTCCTCCGTGTCGCCTCTGGCCAGGGCTAGCGCTCGGGCTTGCTCCAGGTCCTGGTGCAGCTGCGCTTGAGCTAGGCGGTACTCGTCAATCAGTGCGGGCTCTTCCGTAAGCACCAGGCTGGCAAGAATAGCGGTTTCCAAGTGGAATTGTCCACGCGCGTGCTCCAGAGTGGTGGCGGCCAAGGAGGTTTCCTCCAGCGACGTCAGTCGCGACTGATGATTGCGGGCGCTCCAGACCGCCACCGCCGAGATGGCGACCAGGAGCAGGACGAACAGCACAAGGGCCGCCGCAACCTGCGCTCGGGCTGACCTCAAGATACGCATCGTGTGACGTTCCTCACCGTCTATTCGGCGATTGCTTCCGCCAGCACGTCCGCCCTGGTTGATGCCTGCCCCGTGGCATTTCCCCGCCCGTTGGGCAGCCCTCCCTCATTGACGCGACGATCTCTGGCGGGCATCCAATTATAAGGACGCACGCCGCTAAGGTTTCGCTACAGGGGCAGGCATCCTTGCTGGCGGACTCCGGTGCTGATACGATAGGTGTAGGGCCATGGCCGACGTGAATGTTCTCGTAACTTTTGGTCTGGACCGCGAGCTGGTGGAGCGGATTGGGGAGGTCGACTCGCGGTTGCGGGTATCCGTTCTCAGTCCGGCCCAGCGTCGGCTCTTCCGGGGTGGCAGACCCGTCTGGCGCCGCTCCAGCGAGGTGGCACAGGCGATCGAAGAGAGCGAGGAGGATGCCCGGCGCGGCCTGGGCGAGGCCCTAGCGGAAGCCGAGGTTCTGCTCACCCTCTCCACCATGCCTGCTGACCTCCTGTCGCGGGCGCCCCGCCTCAAGTGGATACAGCTCACCAGTGCTGGCGCCGGTCGCTTGGTGGACAGGGAGCTCTTCCGCAGCGGCGTCGTCGTGACTACCGCCGGCGGCATTCACGTCACCCCCATCGGCGAGTACGTCCTGGGGATGATGATCATGCTGGCAAAGGGTTGGCCCCATCTCTTTCGGGCTCAGGAGAAGCGGGAGTGGGCCCGCCTCACCCCCCAGGAGTTGGAGGGCAAGACAGTGGGGGTGGTAGGATTGGGCAACGTCGGCCAAGAGGTGGCGCGCCTGGCCAAGCTTTTGGGCATGCGAGTGCTAGGCGTGCGTCGTTCGGGGGCACCCCTGGAGAGCGGCGAGTATCTGGTCGACGAGATGTTTGGCCCCCTGGATCTGCTGCACGTCCTCTCCCAGAGCGACTATGTGGTGCTGGCCCTTCCCTTGACTGAGGAGACCCACCACATCATGGGCGAGCTGGCCTTCCAGGCCATGAAGCCCTCAGCCTATCTGATCAACGTTTCTCCCGGGGCGATAGTGGACGAGACGGCCCTCGTGCGGGCTCTCAAGGTGGGGCTGATCGGCGGAGCCGGCCTGGACGTCTTCGAGAGCGAGCCTCTGCCGCCGGAAAGCGAGCTGTGGAGGCTGTACAACGTCATCATCAGCCCTCACATTGCCGGCGAGACCGCCCACTACAACGAGGGGGCGGTGGCCCTCTTCTGCGACAACCTCCGTCGCTATCTGGCCGATGAGCCGCTGCTGAACCTGATAGACCCTCAGCGGGGGTACTGACCGGGCCTATCGCTGCTTGGCGGAGGGCCTGCCCCTGGCAACCGTCGGGGGCTTAGCCGTCGCCTTTCCCTTAGCGGTGGGCTTCTTCCCGGCGGCCGCCTTTCCCTTGGCGCTGGGCTTGCCTTTCGCTCTGCTGGCAGCCTCTTCTGCCTTCGCTGCCCTCTTGCCTCTGGTCACTGCTTTCTCTTCGCCCTCCTTGGCCAGCTCGATGCTGGCGATGGAGGCCACCGTATCGCCGGGGCCTACGCCCATGAGGGTCACGCCCATGGTGGCCCGCCCCTGTACGGCAATGCTGTCCACGTCGGTGCGGATGACGATTCCGTCCTCGGAGATGAGCATCAGTTGTTGGTTCGCATTGACGGTGCGGGCCGCCACCAACTGCCCTCTCCTCTCGTTGACCGTGAACGTCCGCACACCCTGGCCTCCCCGCCCCTGAGTTGGGTACTCCTCGAAGGTTGTGCGCTTGCCGTAGCCCTTGCTGCTCACCACCAGCAGTTGCTGGTCGGGACGAGCGATCTCCATCCCCACCACCCGGTCGCCCTTCGCCAGGCGGGTGCCCCGCACGCCGCCGCTCTGGCGGGAGGCCGAGCGCAACTGCCTCACCCGGAAGCGCAAGGCCTGACCGGTGGCGGTGACTAGAACGGCCTGATCATCGCTGCGCGCTAGCCGAGCAGCTACCAGGGCGTCGCCCGGCTCCAGGTCCATGGTGATGAGGCCGTTGCGGCGTACCGTGGCGAACTCGCTCAGGGCCGTCTTCTTCACCTCGCCCTGTTCGGTGGCCAGCACCAGGAACTCCTGATCGCTGCCGTCGGTGGTCACCACCGCCGTCACCCGCTCGTCTTGCTCTAGGTAGATGATATTGATGAGGGGGATGCCCCTCGCCTGGCGGGATTCATCAGGTAGTTCATAGGTCTTGACCTGATACACACGGCCGCGGTCTGTGAAGAACAAAAGGCTCTGGTGAGTGTCGGCCACCGCGATGTGGCGGACGGCGTCGCCCTCCCGCCTGGCCACGCCGATCTTGCCGCGGCCGCCTCGCCCCTGCGCTCGGTAGATCTCCAGGGGTACACGCTTGATGTAGCCGCGAGTCGATAGGGTTACCACCGTCTCCTGGTGGGGTATGAGGTCCTCTTCGCTGAAATCCACCGCTTCCTGCTCGATGATCTGGGTGCGCCGTTCGTCGCCGTACTTCTTCTTGACCTCTAGCGTCTCTTCCTTGATCAGGTAGTCGATCTTGCGGGGATTGGCCAGCAGGTCTTCTAGGTAGGCGATCTGCTTGATGATCTCGGCGTACTCGTCTTGGATCTTCTGGCGTTCTAGGCGGGCCAGACGGCGCAGTTGCATGTCCAGCACTGCCTGGGCCTGGCGGTCGCTCAGGCGGAAGGGAGCCCGCATCAGTCGCTCCTTGGCCTTTTCCGCCGATTGCGAGCGACGGATGGTCTGAATGACCTGGTCCAGATGATCCAGGGCCACCAGCAACCCCTGGAGAATGTGCTCTCGCTCCTTGGCCTTCTTCAGATCGAACAGGGAGCGGCGGCGAGTCACATCCCGCCGGTGGTTGATGAAACAGTCCAGGATCCTCTTGAGGCTGACGGTTCTGGGTTGGTCATCCACCAGGGCCAGCATGTTGACGGCGAATGTCGACTGCATCGCCGTGTGCTTGTAGAGGCTGTTCAGTATCTGGCGGGCCTGCCCCTCCCGCTTGAGCTCGATGACGACGCGGATGCCATGGCGGTCCGACTCGTCCCGCAGGTCAGCGATGCCGTCAATGCGGCGCCCCTTGGCCAGCTCGGCAATCTTCTCCACCAGGGAGGCCTTGTTGACCTGATAGGGCAGCTCGGTGACGACGATCCGGTAGCGGCCGCCCTTGGCCATCTCCTCGATGTGGGTGCGGGCTCGCATGATGATGCGCCCCTTGCCGTCGTAGGCAGCCTTGATGGCGTCTTGCTTCTCGTACAGGGGGCCTTGGCCGCGCTGACCATCGCTGGGCTGCTTCTTGCCCCGGTCGTAGCGGAAGATGACGCCGCCGGTGGGGAAATCGGGCCCTTTGACGATCTCCGTCAGGTCGTTGGTGGAGGCTTCCGGCTTGTCGATGAGGTAGGCGATGGCGTCGCAGACCTCGCCCAGGTTGTGGGGCGGGATGTTGGTGGCCATGCCCACTGCGATACCCGCCGCGCCGTTGACCAGCAGGTTGGGCAGCCGCGAGGGCAGTACTTTTGGCTCTTGGAGGGAGTCATCGAAGTTGGGGATGAAGTCCACCGTGTCGCGGTCGATGTCGGCTAGCGTCTCCTCGGCGATAGCGGCCAGGCGAGCCTCGGTGTAGCGCATGGCCGCCGGGGGGTCGTTGTCCACGCTGCCGAAGTTGCCCTGGCCGTCGACCAGGGGGAAGCGCATGGAGAAGCCCTGGGCCAGGCGCACCATCGCTTCGTACACGGGGGCGTCGCCGTGAGGGTGGTACTTGCCCAACACCTCGCCCACAATGCGGGCGCTCTTCTTGTACCGCGAGCCTGGCCGAAGGCCCAGCTCGGACATGGCATAGAGAATGCGCCGCTGCACCGGCTTGAGGCCGTCGCGAATGTCGGGCAGGGCCCGCGCCACGATAACGCTCATGGCGTAGTCGAGGTAGGAGGCCCTCATCTCCTCCTCGATCTTCGTGGGGCGGACGTTTCCGGATGGTGTCTCGGTAACCATGCTCTCCCTACTCGGTCAGGCGGGCATCGGTCTGCCGCAGGCGGCGGGCCAGCGTGCGCAGGAGCTGCGCCGCCATCTCGGGCCTGCTTTTCAGCTCGGCGAGGAAGTCCCAGCGAGTCATGACCAGGCACTGGCTATCCTCGAGGGCGCGGATGCTGGCTGTACGGGGATAGCCGTCCAGCAGGGCTGTCTCCCCGAAGAAGTCTCCCTGACCCAGAGTGGCCAGGACGGTCTCTTTGGGGCCGCCCAGGTCCTTCACCACCTCCACTTGGCCCGAGGAGACGATGTAGAAGCCCGCCGCCTCCTCGCCCTCTTTTAGGACTACCTCGCCCGCCTGGTACTGCCTGGGATAGAGGTCCCTAGCGAGACGTTTGAGCTCCGCCGAGCCGAACCCGGCAAACAGGGGAGCATTTGCCAGCATCTCTTGCTTGCCCATCGCCGCACCTCCTTCCTGAAGTCGCGGCAGCGGGTCGCCACACTTTGCTACCGGGCTACCTCATGCACCTTAAACGGCTCTTGGAACCCCTTCAAGGCGACTCGAGCCCTCTCTCCGAAGGCGAAGCCCTTGCCAGCCAGACAGGTCAATACACGGCAAACATCTGCCCGTGTTTGCATCTCTAAGAATACCACCTATCTGAGGAAGGGGAAAGACGCCTACGTGCCTTACTGAATGAGGCGGCGGCGCATGGAGATGAGGGCCAGGTAATAGAAAATAGCGGCCACTACTGCTATCCAGGCCAGGTCGCCCAGATGGCCCAGGTTGAGGTGGCCTTCCACTAAGCCGCGGTAGATGTCCACTACGTGGGTGGCCGGCACAAACCAGGAGGCCACCTGTAGCTCCTCCGGCAGATTCTCCAAGGGGAAGAAGACGCCGCCCAGCCAGAACTGGGGCGTTATGAATAGAGCAAAAAAGTAGTTGAGGGAGCTGATGGAGCGGGCGATGGAAGTGTAGGACAGAGAGACGCTGGCGAACATGAAGCTCGAGATGTAGGCCATGACAGGCACCAGCAGCGCTAGCGGCGAGTCCAGCAGGCCGAAGGCGGCCGTTACCGCTAGTATGTAGACACTGCTGATGAAGCCCCGGGTGGCCCCCCACAGGACCTCGCCAGTAATCACGTCTTCGATGCTCACCGGCGTGGCGATGATGGCATGGTACGTTCTTTGGTTCTCCATGCGGAAGAAGGAGCCCCACCCGCATTCGCCCGCGGCCGCCCACATGGGGAAGACTGCCAGAATACCGGGGGCGATGAATTCGATATAGCGCTGGTCGCCGGGCAGCTCCGAGCGAGTTATCAGCCCTCCCAGGCCTAGACCCAGGGCAAGAAGGGTGATAAGAGGCTCCGCCAGCGGCCATATGGCCTCTGCTTTCCACAGGCGGAGGTAAACGTCGCGGTTGCGTTGCCACACCCGATAGGCCCGGTAGGAGACATCGGGGAGACGGATGCCGAGACGAGGCACGGCGATACTCATTCCATGAGCCCTCTTCCGGTCAGGTGCAGGAAGACGTCCTCCAGGTTGGCCTGGCGGTAGGCCACGCTCTCGCTGTCGAGGATCAGGTCAGCCATCTGCGCTCGGCCGTCGGGGGTGCGGGCGTAGACGTAGAGGGTGTCCTCCACCTCCTCCACCGTCAGGCCGGGCCGAGATGCCATCTGGGCCAGGAGCCTCTCCCGTTGTGGACCGCTGGCGTGCACTTCCGCTACCTCCCGTCCGGCGTGCTCCTCTACCAGTTCCGCCGGCGAACCCTCCACTAGGATACGCCCCTGATGCATGATGACCAGGCGGTCGCAGAGGTGAGCGGCCTCCTCCATGTAGTGGGTGCAGAGGAGCATGGACACCCCCTGCTCCCTGAAATAGCGCAACTTCTGCCAAACCAGGTGGCGGGCCTGGGGGTCGAGACCGGTGGTCGGCTCGTCCAGCACCAGGATCTTGGGCTGATTGATCAGACCGCGGGCGATGGTCAGCCGCCGTTTGAGGCCTGTGGACAGGGCCCAGATGGGCTCGTGCTGCTTCTCCGTTAGCTGGAACAGAGCCAGGCTCTCGTCTATGCGCTCATTGGCCAGCTCCCTGGGCATATCGAAATAGCGGGCATAGACCGCCAGGTTCTGGCGCACGGAGAGGTCCGGGTCCAGGTTGTCCTCCTGGGGCACTACGCCCAGAATCGACTTGATTCGCCGTGGCTCTCCGCGCACGTCTATGCCGTCCACCACCAGCTCACCCTCGGTCACGGGCGATACGCAGGAGATCATGCGCACGGTTGTGGTCTTGCCCGCGCCGTTCGGTCCCAAGAAGCCAAAGCACTCTCCCCTACGCACCGAGAAGTCGATGCTGTCCACGGCGGTGAAGCCGCCATAGCGCTTGATCAGGTTGCGAGCGCGAATTATCTCAGTCATAGCTCAACATCGGATAACACGCACCTTGCCCCAGGCAGACCCAGGCGATGATAGCAAAGTCAGCTTGGCAGAGGCAAGAAAAGGGCCGAGGCAGAAGAGAAGCCTCGGCCACCAAAGTTCCTTCGCCAGCGTCGCTTCGCCTACTCTTCCTCCTCCTCTTCCGCGCTGGTGGCGAACTCGTAGATGGTGACATCGACCCCGGGATTCTTGCTACGGCTGTCCCAGTCCTCCACGTCCTCTTCCTCGTCGAAGCTTTCCTCCTCCTCCGCATCGCGGCGCACCAAGCCCTCCTTGGTGTAGGGGCGGAAGGCTTCCCCGGTCGTGGGCGGGAAGGAGGGCTTGCCCGCCTGGCTGGGGTGCTGGAAGGTCTCCTTGATGATCACCCGGATGTCGTCTTGGCTAAGGGTGGCGATGGCAGCGGCGTACTCGTTGCCCCCCTCCATCAGCTTGATCAGGCGCATGCCCAGCTTGGGCTCCACTTCTCCCAGGTATTCCCCCTGGCTGCTCTCTACTACCAAGGTGTTGTTCTGACGGCGCAGGAACACCTGATCCCCTGCCGTCATGCGGGCAGCGGCCTCGGCGGCCGGCCGCGTCAGGACGGTTATGCCAGTCTTGCCCATCTCCGATATGAACATCGCGGGAGAGAGCTTCTTGCCTCCCTCCGCTTGGACAGTTGCCCCCTCGCCCAAGGTGGCTAGACGAGCCAGGTTCTTCTGGGCGATGGAGTTGAGGGGGTCAAGCTCCAGGGTCTTGCCGTAGGCTTCCCGTGCTTCTGAGTAGCGGCCAAGCTCGGTCAGGGCCTTCCCCAATCGATTGTAAGCATCCACATCGTTGGGGAAGACAGCGATGATCGCTCGGTTGACGGCCGCAGCTTCTTGCCACTGGCCCTGCATGGCCAGTTGGATAGCCTGCTGGGTCCGCTGCCGTCGAAACAGCCTCGTCCTGTCGTCCGCTGTAAACACCATATTCGTCAAATCACCCCGCAACGCCGCGCATTTTAGAGGTTTCTCCAGTTTTTTGCAAGTCCGCCCTGACAGCGTCTCGGGGAGGATTGCCGCCGCGCATCTCCTTTAAAGACGCCAGGGCAGGCCAGACGTTACGCCATCCTTCAAGAAAGCCCCTGGAGTTGCCCAAGCTTCCCTCAAGGTGTGGCTAAGCAACTTACCTAAGAACGCTCATCTGGTCAGATGGTTACCTGAGCTCGGCGAAGGACCGGCATTTCCTGCCTGCGCGGATCGTTGCAGCTTCCTGGAAGATTGTCTCGTCCTGGGGGGATACGGTTGTCAGACAAGGGGAATTTCAGAGACGCTCTCGGCCGCGCCTGCTCACCGTCTGCCATCTGGTCGGGGTGGGCAGATTCGAACTGCCGACCTCACGGTCCCGAACCGTGCGCTCTAGCCTGACTGAGCTACACCCCGCCAAACCTCCTCCAAACCACCGAACCGGTGGATTCCTATTCTAGCAAACACCGCTCAGGGTGTCGAGGTCTAAGGCGTTCGGCGATAGTGGGGTAGTGGTGACGAAGTGGAGGCCTGCCGAATGAAGTATCCGGGGGAGGTCGATAGGAAAAAAGCTAAACCAAACCCCGCCAGGCCTTTGTGTCTATCTTGAAGGATGCGGCGAAACGAGTGATAGCCGCTTAGCGAACACGGGGGGTATGAAGAGCCCCGTCGCTGATCGGCTCGTCGATGTATAGATCGCCATTCCGGATCTTGATGTTGAACCCACAGGCGGGGTTAGTGCACGCCCACGCCTTGTAATGGATGGGCGCTCCCTGGCTCCCAAAATCGGACAGAGGAACCAGGTCACCGGTTTGGCACTTTTGACACTTGGGGAAACCGTTCACCACTACCACGAGACTCCTCCCAACCAAACGTAATCGCCAGGCAGTATAGCAGAGCACCGCTGCCCTGGCAAGCAGCAAAGGCATGCTTATTGTCAAGTGGCCGAAAATTTTGCAAGAGTGACCTCGTCCCGAATCTGAGCCAAGCGGTAAGCGTTATTGAATGTGGAAGCCATCAATCCGGGGCTGTGCCTGCGGAGGAGAGCGGTAATCATGAGTCGATGGCTTAAAGTGACGATAGCCGGGTTTGTATTGAGCATCGCCCTGGGGGCAGGTGCGACGGTAGCTGTCCTGGCGGCGACCAGCAGCGGCGGTGATGAAGACCGTTCGCCTGCTCCCGCTGGGGCGCTTGTCGAACAGAACGAGGAGCGCCCCTGGCTGGGATTGATCGTCAGCAAGTTCGGCGACGAGGGCCTTATCGTGCAGCAGGTCATCGCCGATAGCCCTGCCCACAAGGCGGGGGTCAAGCGCGGCGACATCATCAAAGCCTTCCAGGGCAAGGATGTCCGAAGCATTAGGGAGCTGGTGGCGGAGCTAGACGACAGGGGCCCCGGCGACGAGGTGACCCTGACGTTGCTGCGTGACGACGAGGAGATGCCACTCCAGGTCACTCTCGGCGAGTGGCCGGAGCCCCTGCGGCCGCCCGAGCTCAAGGGGCCCTTCGCCGAGCTGGGCGAGCTGGAGTTCGCCGACATCCTGGGCGGCCGCTTCAGGGTCAAGGACGACCAGGGCAACACGGTGGTCGTCGAGGTGGTGGCTGGCGAGGTGGGGAGCATCAGCGACGGCGAGCTGACGATGGCCGCCAACGATGGCAGCGAGCGCACTTTCACTATCACCGACGATACGGTGATGCCTCGCCGCCCGGAGGAGGGTGATCCGGTGGTAGTCGTGACGGTGGGTGAGAACAACGAGGCGCGGCTGGTTCTGCCGGGCAGGGCCTTTGACCTGCTGGGCATGTCCGACAGCCTGCGCGAGCGCATCCGCGAGCGCCCCATGCCGCCGGAGGTTCCCTGGCTGGACATTCCCCGCCGCCTCAGGGAGCGAGGGCTTGACCTCATCCCGGGGCAGCGGTTTCACCTTTGGCCCAGATGGGGCCCCGAGCTGATGCCCCTCCCCGAGGGGCCGAGATAGTCGTGGGTCATACCGATGGCCTGCGCATCTCTACGCTACCCTGCGACGGCTTCTGGCTCTGGGACGAGGATAACGGCGAATACTAGCGCCTTTTAGAAGGCTCCTCCCCTGATGAGAGGCTGGACTGTTGTAGCGCGGCAGGCCAGCCTCTCCTTTTGTGGCAGCCTAAAGGCTTGCTTCCCGCCTCACCAGCCACCACTCCAGGCTGTCGGCCAGGGCCCGCGAAGAGGCCTCGATGATGTCGGTGGAGCTGCCTACGGTGGTCCAGTGGTGCTCGCCGTCGGTGGACTCGATGAGCACCCGCACGTAGGCGGCGGTGCCGCCGGTGCTATCGATGATCCGCACCTTGTAGTCCACCAGCTTGATCGCCTCCAGCGTGGGGTAGAACTGGACCAGGGCCTTGCGGAGGGCGGCGTCCAGGGCATGCACTGGCCCGTTCCCATCGGCGGCGGTATGGATGACCTCGTCGCCCACCCGCACCTTGACTATCGCCTCCGATAGCATCTCCCGCTCATCCTCCTCGCCGCCGCAGGGGTGGCGGCGCTCCACCACCATGAAGTCGTCCAGTTCGAAGGGAGGCCCGTAGTCAGGCTGGCTGCGCCTGGCCAGGAGCTCAAACGAGGCCTCCGCCCCCTCGTACTGGTAGCCGCGGCTCTCCATCAGCTTGACCACGTCCAGGATGTGGCGCACCTCTTCCCTGCTCAGAGAGATGTCGACGCCTTGCTCCTTGAGCTTGGCCTGGATGTTGCGCTGGCCGGCCAGCTCCGACACCAGGATGCGGCGATCATTGCCCACCAGAGCGGGGTCTATGTGCTGGTAGGACTCTTCGTGCTTCATGAGGGCGGCCACGTGCAGCCCCGCCTTGTGGGCGAAGGCGGCTGTGCCCACGTAGGGGTGGTGAGGGTTGGGAGGGAGGTTGGCGATCTCGCTAACGTAGCGGGAGACCTCGGTGAGCCTGGCTAGCTGCTCATCGCTTACGCAGTCGATGCCCATCTTGAGCTTAAGGTTGGCGATGACGCTGATCATGTCGGCATTGCCGCAGCCGTCGCCGTAGCCGTTGATGCAGCCCTGCACCTGGGCCACCCCCATCTCCACGGCCGCCAGGGTGTTGGCCACCGCCAGGTTGGCAGCGTTGTGGGCGTGGATCCCCAGGGGCGTGCCTACAGCCTCTATCGCCGCCTTGATGGCTTCTGCCAGGCGAGAGGTGATGGTGCCCCCGTTGGTGTCGCACATGATGATGCAGTCCACCCCGGCCTCGGCCGCCGCCTGCAGGCACTGGAGGGTGTAGCGGCGGTCGGAGTAGAAGCCGTCGAAGAAGTGCTCGGCGTCCAGGAAGACGGTGAGGCCATGCGACTTGAGGTAGCGGATGGAGTCGGAGATCATCTCCAGGTTCTCATCCAGGGTGGTCTCCAGAATCTGGCGCACCTGCATGTCGCTGGCCTTGCCCACCAGGGTGACCACCGGCGTGCGGGCGTCGACCAGGGCGCGGATGTTGGGGTCCTTGTCCGCTTTGCCGCCAGCCCGACGAGTGGAGCCGAAGGCGACCAGCCTGGCATGGGAGAGCTTGAGCGACCTCGCCCGCACGAAGAACTCGGCGTCCTTGGGGTTGGAGCCCGGCCAGCCCCCCTCGATGTAGTGCACGCCGAGCTCGTCCAGCTTGCGGGCGATCTTCAGCTTGTCCTCCACGGAGAGGGATATCCCCTCCATCTGGGTGCCGTCGCGAAGGGTGGTGTCGTATAGTTCAACCGTAGTCATCGCTAGTGCCCCTCATGGATCCCTTTTCGCCAGTGGAGCTTCCCTCTTTACGTCAGCGATTATACGTAGCAGTTCCTCATAGGTGCTCTCTCCACCAACGAGATCCCAGAATTCCTCCCCGATTGTTACATCTTCCACCATATCCATTATTTGCAGAGTGGGCCACCAATTGTATTTGCCTCGTTCTACGTAAGGATTGTACGGGAGAGCGAAGGTGGCTCTTCCGACTTGCTCCTGGATTTCGGAATGGGCTCGACAATACAGCATTTTCTTTTTTGACTCTGCAGCCACGTCGAGATTAGGCTTTGGGCTTTTCAGCTCCGCGAAGAGTGGGCCGCCACGAAAATCTGGTATGTAGAGGTCCGCTATTACCTGGGTCGTTCGCGGTGGTCCGCCGGTGCTACTGAGTATTTCGTCCATTTCTGTCGCGAAGTCCGGCTTACGCGCCGCCGTCCTTAATTCCGATACTGTCTGCTCTATCCTGTTGCACATGTTCTCGTCCAGCGTAACCTCGAGGGGATATTCGAGGCGGGGGTGATAGTTCTGCGCGGCAATCAGGCGAGCAATCTCCGGGTAGAAACCCATCCCCATTGAGGTCACGATGCTCCGCTGGAGCTTAAAGGCGACGATGGCCTCGTCTCTAAAGAAAAGGTCGTGAAACGGGAAGGCCCTTCTGACGTCCTCGACGCTGAAATCCCCGACCTTGGTGGACATTCTCCGCACAAACTTCTTCATGTATTCTTTTAGGGCGTTCCTGGTGGTGCTGTCCATACGTCACTTCCTCAGAAGCATAATGTGCTCGTAGCGCAGCCTGGCGTATCCACCGAGAATCGGGCGTCTCATGCTCAAGGCTTCCCCGCCCATATCAGTCCACCACTCAACAATCCTGTCACAGAAATTGGTGCGTATCGATCCGACAGTAACGTCGCCAAGAAGTATAGCGGCATGCGCTCCTGGCCTAAGCACGCGCCGCATCTCTTCTAACGCCCTTTTCATGTCCTTCTCGTACAGGCGTAGCTTTTCTGTGGCGCTGCCCCTGAGACCAACCATTGCCTGCCGAAGCTGCGAAGTATTCATGTTCATGTAGCGAAGTAGGTGCGCATCGTTTTTCACATAGTCGAGGGCGATGCTGTATGGCGGCGAAGTTACGATACCATCGACCGAGTCGCTCGCGAGTGGGATGTCAAGGGCAGTGCCGAAGAGCACCCGCGGGGGTTGAATGTGGATGTCTAGGCGATTGAGGATCTCATAGGTTCCCTCAAGGGTCGCCATGTACTCGTTAAGGTCTCTTATGAAGAAGGCGTCCAAGCTCATGGCTTTGTTGGTGCCCATCAAGTAGCTGTAATCCGAGTGGGCATGCATGAAGCACACGAGCAGAACGTTCCGCCATTTGAACGGCAGATCTCGAACCATGCCGGGGGGAAAGTATTCGGTCCAAACCTTTTCCAGCAAGACCTGGGCGTCAGTACCAAACTCGTTTTCGCTAATTGGCCACTGCGCGAGCGAGACCTCTTTGTCCCTAAAGTACTTGAACACAAGAGTAGGGTTTGTCGAATTGATGAAGTCCTCCAGGTCCGGGTAGTGAATTGTCAGAGCGTCGCCCTTTGTTTGGGACACCATACAGAGAGCTGGATTGATCTCGATCCCCAAGCTTTGGATGCCCAGGGTGGCGCACTCGACAAGGGTGGTGCCCGACCCCACAAAGGGGTCGATGACCAGGCCGCCTTCCGGGACGCCCATGAAGTTTATGAGTGCCTTTACCATCTGCCCATGGAACTTACCCTTATATGGGTAAAACCAATGCGTAAGATACTGATTGCTGTGCCCGATTTGTCCCTTGCCGCGTACAGAGGACAGGAAGAAATGGTCACTTTTCCGTCCCATCACCTCTTCAAAATACGCTGTCCTCCGCCCAAATTGCTGGAGGTCATTGCCAAGTGTAAGAAATTCCATGCGGCTTAACTGCAGCTCGTACAGCTGCGCAGCATCATTGAATAATCGCAGTTCCTTGCTCGAAAAGCGCTCGTCTGTAATCCACTTCACCGGATCGACAAGGCTGGGAAGGCTCACTGCCTCAGCGCTAGGATCAGTTGACACCTTGTACTCCATCCTCGGCGACATTCGCGCCCCTATCTTCTCCCTGTACAGCCCTCACACGTAGCTCGCCACCAAATCCCCCACCTCAGACGTGCTCAGGCCCATGCGACCGGCGCTCAGCGACTTGATCTTGCCGCTGGTCAGGGCCTTGATGATCGCCTGCTCGACGCGATCGGCGGCTTCCGCCTCCCCGAGTACATCGAGCATCATCTGGACGGCAGCGATGGCTGCCAGGGGGCAGATGACGTTCTGGCCGGTGTACTTCGGCGCGCTGCCGCCAATAGGCTCGAACATGGAGACGCCCTGCGGGTTGATGTTGCCCCCCGCCGCCACACCCATACCCCCCTGGATCATCGCCCCCAGGTCGGTGATGATATCGCCGAACATGTTCTCCACCACGATCACATCGAACCACTCCGGGTTCTTGACGAACCACATGCAGGCGGCGTCGACGTGGGCATACTCCCGCTTGATGTCGGGATAGTCGGCGTCGCCCACCTCGTTGAAGGCCCGCCACCAGGTATCGTGCACGTAGGTCAGGACGTTCGTCTTGGCCACCAGGTGGAGTTGCTTCTGCTTGTTGCGATTGCGGGCCAGCTCGAAGGCGTAGCGGATTGCTCGCTCGGCGCCGAAGCGGGTGGTGCAGTGGATCTGGGTCGAGACCTCCTGGGGCGTGCCCTTGTACTGGACGCCGCCCATGCCTGTGTAGAGCCCCTCGGTGTTCTCGCGAACGATGACGAAGTCAATATCTTCTGGGCCCTTGTCCTTCAGAGGGCAGTCCACGCCAGGGTAGAGCTTCACCGGGCGAAGGTTGACGTACTGGTCCAGCTCAAAGCGGAGGCGCAGCAGGATGCCCTTCTCCAGGGGCCCTGGCGGCACGTCCGGGTGGCCGACGGCCCCCAGGTAGATGGCGTCGAAGCCCCGCAGCTCCTCGAGGGCAGAGTCAGGCAGGGTTTCCCCCGTCCGCAGATAGCGGTCGCCGCCGAAGTCATAGGTGGTCGTGTCGTAGCGAAAGCCGGTGGCCTGGGCGGCCGCTTCCAGCACCTTCAGGCCCTCGCGAACAACCTCCCCGCCCGTTCCGTCGCCAGGGATTACAGCTATCCGGTACATTCATGCCTTCCCTTCGAGGGTTCGCTCCTTCTGCTGAACGTAAGCTCCATTTGCTGGAAAGTGTAGCATAGACGCTGGCCGTAGAGCGACGCCGAAGCATATGACTACGAGGCCCTGGTGCGGCGGCGGCCGCGTCGGAGAAGCTGGGCTTGCTCTCTGGCCACTTCCCCGAACACCGCTCTGAAGGTGATCAGGCCGCCGGCGGCGAAGGCCAGAAATACGGGGTAGGTGCGCCAGTTCTTGGTGTGCACCAACCCCAGGCTATAGACCAAAGTGGCTACGGCTGCTATCAACCCCGGGATGAACCAGACGGCGGCGAAGGCCGCCGCTACCCCTCGCACGAGCCTGTGCCTGATGCCGAAGATGAGGTCGCCGCTGAGAAGCCAGAGCAGGCCGCCAAAGCCCAGCAGCCCCAGCACCCTCTCGTATACCGTTGCCTCGCTGGTTTTCCAAAGGGTGAGGAACCCCTGAAGGGAGGTGAACAGCGTGCCCCGCACCGGCTCTTCTTCCTCCTCTTCCTGGTCCGCCCATTCGTAGAGCTCGTCCTCTACCTCCGTGCCCAGTTTCCTCAGCCTATCGAGTGCTTGTTTGAACACGCTCATGCTGCTTCACCGCCGCTGGCCTTGCTCAGCGTTTCTCGCTGGCCAGCCTGCGCCTCGTATGCTCCACCAGTCCGCCCGCCTGCATCAACTCCAGCATGAAATCGGGGTAGGGCTTGGCCCTGAACTCGCTGCCCTTGGTCAGGTTGCGGATGGTGCCCGTCTCCAGCTCCACCGCCAGCTCATCGCCCGCCTCGCTGCCGTCGACGGCTTCGGGGCACTCCAGGATGGGCAGGCCCAGGTTGATGGCGTTGCGATAGAAGATGCGGGCGTAGCTCTTGGCGACGACGTAGCTCACGCCCGCCCCCTTGATGGCCAGCGGCGCGTGCTCCCGCGAGGAGCCACAGCCGAAGTTGGTGTCGGCCACGATCACGTCGCCCGGCTGCACCCGCTGGGCGAACCCGGCGTCGATGTCCTCCATGCAGTGGGGGGCCAGCTCCTCCGCCGTGTTCAGGTTGAGGTAGCGCGCCGGGATGATGACGTCGGTGTCGACGTTGGCGCCGTACTTGTGAACGCGTCCGCGAAGGGTCATCGCCGTTCTCCTATAGCACGAACCGCGTGCCTACACTGTTCTGGATGAAGGCCTCCGGCATCGCCCTGGCGATCGCGTGCGCCGCCTTCCAGCCGGTGCAGTGCCCGGGAACCACCACCTGCAGCGCGGCTGCCTTCAGCTCCTCGACCGTCTGGGGGATGATGGCCTCGAACAGCGGCCCGCTGAGGTGGAAGCCGCCTATCAGGGCGTACACGTTTTCTATCCCTGTCACGTTTCGAGCATGCCTGATGATGTTGATGACCCCCGCGTGGCCGCAGCCGGTCAGAATCGCCAGGCCCTTGCCGCGCACGTGGACGACCAGCGCCTGGTCGTCGTAGATCCAGGGGTCGGGCTGCCAGCGGCCGTCGACCAGGCTGTGGTGGATGGGGAAGCCCTTCTCGAAGTCGGTGGTCCTGGCTATCTGGCCGGTCACCAGCGCCCGTTTGTCCAGCAACAGCGATGGCTCCCTGTCCTCGACAAGCTCCGCGCCCTCCTGGAGCAATGCCTCCCGGTCGGGCGGGGGCAACTTCACCTCCCGCCCGTCGGGAATAACGACCTTCCGCTGGAGGAAGGCGTCCGGATGGGCGATCAAAGGCAGCTTTCGCTTGCCCAGCCGCCGCAGGAGGCCGATCAGGGCACCGGTGTGGTCGGCGTGGCCGTGGCTGAGAACGATGGCTCGCACGTCGTCCAGAGGGGTCTCCAGTATGTCTATATTGTGAAGCACGCCATCAGGGCTGAGGCCAGCGTCGAACAGGATCGATTCCCGCTGGCCGTCGGCTATTACCGTTACTAGCGCGCAGAAGCCGTGCTCGGCGATTAGCCTGCTCTGCGCCTCCCCCAAGGTATCTCCCAGCCGCGGCTGCTTGGCGACCTCGCCGCTGACCATCAGCAGATCGACGTAATTGTCCATGAGGATGGTGATCTCTACGCTATCCACTTCCTTCAGGTCGACGCTGTTGGGTCGCATCCTTCACTCCTTCCGGGCTATTTGGGGGCGCTCTCTAGCACCTCTTCGGGTCCCGCCAGCTTTCCGGCGACGGCGCTCGCCGCCGCCACTGCCGGGTTGGCCAGGTACACCTCCGCCTTGGGGTGGCCCATGCGGCCGGGGAAGTTACGATTGCTCGTCGCCACGCAGCGCTCGCCCTCGGCCAGGATGCCCATGTAGCCGCCCAGGCAGGGCCCGCAGGTGGGGGTGGAGACGGCGCAGCCCGCCTCGGCGAAGGTGGCCAGCAGTCCCTCCTTGAGCGCGGCCAGGTAGACATCGTGGGTGGCAGGGATAACGATGCAGCGCACGCGGGGGTGAACCTGGCGGCCGGCCATGATCTGGGCGGCAAGGCGCAGGTCGGATAGCCTGCCGTTGGTGCAGGAGCCGATGAAGGTCTGATCGATCTCCACCCTTGGCGCCCGGCTCAGGGGCACAGCGTTGCCCGGCGAGTGAGGCAGGGCAACGGTCGGCTCCAGTTCCCCTACGTCGTACTGGCGCACCTCGGCGTACTCGGCGTCGGGGTCAGGCTCGTAGGTCTGCCAGTCACGGCGAGCGCGCGCTCTCACGTAACCCAGGGTCGTGACATCGGGCACCATCAAGCCCGCCTTGGCGCCAGCCTCGATGGCCATGTTGGCCATGGTGAAGCGTCCCTCCATGGGAAGCCGGGAGATGGCCTCGCCCTGGAACTCCACGGCCGAGTAGAGGGCGCCGTCAGTGCCGATGTCGGCGATGGTGTGGAGGATGATATCCTTGCCTCCGACCCAGGGCTTGAGCTGGCCGTGGTAGACGAGCTTGAGCGACGGCGGCACGCGCATCCAGATGTCGCCGGTGGCCATGGCGCAGGCGATGTCGGTGGAGCCCATGCCGGTGGCGAAGCAGCCCAGAGCGCCGTAGGTGCAGGTGTGGGAGTCAGCGCCCACCACCACCTCGCCGGGGAGGACCCAGCCGTGGTCGGGCAGGAGAGCGTGCTCGATGCCCCCGCGCCCCTGCTCGTAGTAGACGAGCCCCTGCTCAAGGGCGAACTCTTTCATCGCCTTGGCGTTCTCGGCGCTCTTGATGTCCTTGTTGGGGGTGAAGTGGTCGGGGATCATGGCCACCCGCTGGCGGTCAAAGACGCTGGCCACGCCCAGCTTGCGGAACTGCTCGATGGCCAGGGGCGCGGTGACGTCGTTGGCCAGCACGAAGTCTACCCGACAGTTGATCAGTTCGCCGGGCCGCACCTCCTGGCGGTCGCAGTGGGCGGCCAGGATCTTCTCGGCCAGGGTCATCCCCATGTCGAAAGCCTTTCTAGTTGGCCGTTTTCCCTAGGCGGAGGACCGCGCCCTAAGACGGTGTCCTCGCCGCCTCCCCTCGCCCCTGGGCCGAGAGCAGGCGGTTGAGGGCGTTCAGCAGCGCCTTGGCCGAAGCGACCACGATGTCGGTGTCGCCGCTCCGACCCATGAAGGTCTGCTCGCCGCTCTCGATGCGCACCGTCACCTCGCCGAGGGCGTCGATGCCCTCGGTGATGCTCTTGATCGAGAACTCGGTCAGGACGTTAGGCACCCCCACCAGGCGATTGATGGCCCTGTAGGTGGCATCGACGGGGCCGGTGCCGGTAGTCGTGTCCACCAGCATCTGGCCGTCGGGGGCGATGAGGCGGACGGTGGCCGTGGGCACCAGGTGGTTGCCGCAGGAAACCTGGAGCAGGTCGAGGTGATATAGCTCCTCGAAGGTCCGCCGCTCGTCCGCTACCAAGGCCTCCAGGTCACGGTCGTCGATCTCGCCCTTCTTGTCGGCCAGCTCTTTGAAGGCCTCGAAGACGCGGTTCAGCTCCTCCTCGCTGAGCTCGAAGCCCAGCTCCTCCAGGCGGGCCTTGACGCCGTGGCGACCGGAGTTCTTGTTGAGCACCAGGATGCCGCCGCGGGGCAGGCCGATGTCGCGGGCGTCCATGATCTCGTAGGTCTCCAGCAGCTTGAGGATGCCATGCTGGTGAACGCCCGACTGGTGGCGAAAGGCGTTGGCGCCCACAATGGCCTTGTTGGGCTGTACCGCCAGACCGGTGAGGTCGGATACCAGGCGGCTGGTCCGCACGAGGTGAATGGTATTGATGTTTGTGGACAGGCCGATCAGGTCGTTGCGGGTCCTGATGGCCATCACGATCTCTTCCAGGGAGGCGTTGCCCGCTCGCTCGCCGATGCCGTTGATAGTGCACTCCACCTGACGGGCCCCGGCCCTGACGGCCGCCAGGCTGTTGGCTACCGCCATGCCCAGGTCGTTGTGGCAGTGCACGGAGATCACCGCCTTGTGGATGTTGGGCACCTTCTCCAGGATGCTGCGGATGAAGGCCTCGAACTCGTAGGGGATGGCATAGCCCACGGTGTCGGGGATGTTGACGGTGGTAGCGCCAGCGTCGATGCACTCCTCCACCAGCTGGTAGACGTAGTTGGGGTCGGAGCGGGTGGCGTCCATGGGAGAGAACTCCACGTCGGGACAGTACTTCGCCGCCCTGGCCACCATGGTGCGGCCCATCTCCCGCACCTCATCCTTGTTTTTCACCAGTTGATGCATGAGGTGGATGTCGGAGGCGGAGAGGAAGACGTGGATGCGCGGCTGAGCGGCGTGGCGAACCGCCTCCCAGCAGGCGTCCACATCGCCAGGCACGGCGCGGGCCAGGCCAGCGATGACTGAGCCGCGCACCTCCTTGGCGATGGCGGTCACCGCCTCCAGGTCGCCCGGGGAGGAGGCGGGAAAGCCCGCCTCGATGATGTCCACCCGCAGGCGCTCTAAGGCGCGGGCGATCTCCAGCTTGTCCTTAGCGTTCAGGGCCACCCCCGGCGACTGCTCGCCATCGCGGAGGGTGGTATCGAAAATGAGTACCTTGTCCTCAGCCACGGCATTCACCCCTTTTGCCCACACTCTAGAACTGGGCGAAGAACTCCTCATCGATCTCAAGGAGACCCAGTGGGCCTTCCTTGACACCGATCCTCTTATCGATCATGGCATCCAGCAGAGCATCTCCCTGAACAACGTGGACGCGTTGCCGGCCCTGCTCGGAGGCAGTGTCTAAGGCAGCTGGACCCAGCCGCTCGTTGGTTCCCATGAGCAAGACACGCTCGACTCCGCCTGCCCGGTCGCGGAAGGCGGCGACATCGCTTGGACCGACAGTTCCCCCACGCTGCCTGTGTTTGACTTGGACACGTAGGGGTACCTCGATGAAAGGCGGTCCATAGGTCGCGGTAATGTCTACATTCCGATCCCCGGGGCCTCCGGTGCGCCGGACATCTGAGTAGCCCTGTCGGGTGAGGAACTCTGCCACGAACTGCTCGAATTGGTCTGCCGACAAATCAGCAATCCGCTGCGCCAAGCGACTTTTCACCTCTTCCAGATGGACGCGAATGAGTTCAAGTAGAGAGGTTCTAGCTGGCGGCTCAGGGTGGGGCGGTGGCGGCTGCACTGCCTGAGGCTTTGGCCCCCCAAGCTGCTTGCGATATTCGTCCAGCGGGCGCCCGTTGACCTTGACTTCCTTCCAGCCATTGCGGCTGTTTCCTGCAAGAGTCGTAGCAGCATCCGACGGAGCGTTGAACTGCCTTCCGTCGAGGGTGAGATCTCCGTTCGCTTCAACTCGCCCCCTGTATACCTCGCCCCTCCGAGGCTCAAACGTCGCCTCGTCGCCAGGGTTCAGAATTCCGGCCCTGATCAGGTCCAGCACTGTTACGTCGTAGTAGGCCTTACCCCTAGCCATAGCGCTGCCCTCCCTACTTCCCCAGCACCATCTCGAAGTGGCGGGCCTGCTCCTCCCGTCCCCTCATGCCCCAGCCTTTAGGCTGGGGGTATCATGAATCGCCCTCGACCCCAACCTGAAGGTTGGGGCATCATCTTTGTTCATACCGCTCATACTTGTCCAATCGGTCCCACTGAGTACGGATGTACTGGCCCACCGAGGCCGCGGCGGGCTCCGGCACTACCTTGGCCGCGTATCGATGCTGCCAGAAGCTGTTGAGCCCGGCATCCAGCTTTAGGTCGGGGAAGCGCTGGAAGAGCCGCCGAGACGTTGCCCCCTTCAGCAGATTCATAGCCTTAGAAAGGTCTGTCCTATCATCCACTGCGATAAGCAGATGGACATGATCCATCATCATCTCACATTCCACCAAATTGATGCTCTTCTCCTTCGCCACCGTCATTATTAGTTCCTTGGCGGCTTCACCAACGTCCCCTTGCAGCAGCCACTTGCGCCTTTTCGTCGCAAACCAGACGTGGTAGAGAGCCATCCACGCCTCCGCCTTCCTCATGCCCCAGCCTTCAGGCTGGGGTGGGTGGAGATCATCCTCCTCATCGGCTAGGAAGCCCCCTCCTCCTCATCGGCTAGGAAGCCCCCTCCTCCTTCAGCCCCTTCATCATCGCCCGCAGCTCCTTGCCCACCTGCTCGACCTGGTGCTCGGCGTTCTGCTTGCGCAGGGCCAGGAAGCTGGGGCGCCCCGCATGATTCTCCAGGATCCATTCGCGGGCGAAGCTACCGTCCTGAACCTCCTTGAGGATTTGACGCATGGTCTGGCGGACGTGCTCGTCGATGACCCGCGGCCCGCGGGTGTAGTCGCCGTACTCGGCGGTGTCGCTCACCGAGTAGCGCATGTAGTTCATGCCTCCCTCGTAGATCAGGTCCACGATGAGCTTCAGCTCATGTATGCACTCGAAATAGGCGCTCTCCGGCTGGTAGCCGGCATCCACCAGGGTCTCGAAAGCGGCCTTCATGAGCGCGGTCACTCCCCCGCAGAGGATCACCTGCTCGCCGTAAAGGTCGGTCTCCGTCTCCTCGGCGAAGGTGGTCTCCAGAACGCCGATGCGGGTGCAGCCTATGGCCTTGGCGTAGGCCAGGGCTACCTGCTTGGCCGTGTGGCTGGCGTCCTGATGGATGGCCACCAGGGCGGGCACAGCAGCGCCCTGGCTGAACAGCTCGCGCAGGCGGTGGCCCGGCCCCTTGGGGGCGACCATGGTCACGTCGACGTCCGCCGGCGGCAGGATCTGGTTGAAGTGAATGTTGAAGCCGTGGGCGAACATGAGCATCTTGCCCGCCGTCATCGCTGGCTCAATGCTCTCGTAGTAGACGCGCCGCTGAACCTGGTCCTCTACCAGCATCACAACGATGTCTGCTTGCTTGGCCACCTCGGCAGCGGTCGCCACTTCGAAGCCAGCCTCCTCGGCTTGCTGCCAGCCCTTGACACCAGGCAGTTCGGCGACTAGCACCTTGCAGCCGCTGTCTCTAAGGTTTTGGGCGTGGGCGTGTCCCTGGCTGCCGAAGCCGATGATGCCGATAGTGCGGTCCTTAAGCAGCGATAGGTCGGCGTCCTGGTCGTAGTAGATCTTGGCCACGCCATCGCTCCTTTCCTGCCCTAGTGCGGGCGCTGGAACCCTCTTTTCTTCTGGAACTCAGCGATCAGACTACTCGGGCGAATATGGCGTTTCGCCCTCTGGATAGCGCTCGAACGGCTCTTCACCAAGCTCGTGAAGCTCGGGAGTGGAGCTGGCGGCGCCACGCACCAGAGCCACTCTACCCGTGCGCACCATCTCCACCACGCCGTAGTTCTTGAGCAGGTCGAATATGGCGTCGATCTTGTCGTCAGGTCCGGTGACCTCGACGATCAGCGATTCCGGGCCGACATCGATGATATCGGCCCGAAAGATGTGCACGATCTCGATGATCAGGCTGCGGTTCTCGGCGGTGGCCTTTACCTTGATGAGGGCCAGCTCGCGGGAGACGATGTTTTCATCGGAGATGTCGCGAATCTCCACTATGTCCACCAGCTTGTCCAGTTGCTTGACTACCTGGTCGGCGTCGGTGTTGGCATCGACCACGAAAGTCATGCGAGACAGGCCCGGCGTGTCCGAGTGGCCCACCGCCAGGCTCTCGATGTTGAAGCTCCGCTGCCGCCACTTGCTGGCGATGCGATTGAGCACGCCCGGCTTGTCCTCCACCAGGGCAATGATGACGTGCTTTCGTAGCTCTCTCATGCGCGTGTCACCACCTTCTCTTCCTTGAGCTTGGGTAGGTCCATTGTCTCTTGCAGGGCTGCCCCCGGCGGCACCATCGGGAAGATGTTCTCTTGCTCCTCCACCTGGAAGTCGATGACCACCGGCCCGGGGTGCTCCATGGCCCTGTAGACGGCCGATTCCACCATGTACTTGTCAGTGACCCTTATCCCCAGAATGTCGTAGGCCTCGGCGATCTTCACGAAGTCGGGGTTCTTCAGGGGCGTGGCCACCAGGTTGTCGTGGTAGAAGAGGGTCTGCCATTGGCGCACCATCCCCAGGTGAGCGTTGTTGATGATGGCGTACTTGATGGGCAGGTTGTTGACAGCGACAGTGGCCAGGTCCTGCATGGTCATCTGGAAGCCGCCGTCGCCCCCGATCGACCACACCAACTCTCCCGGCCGGGCTATCTGCACGCCGATGGCCGCCGGCACCTCGAACCCCATGGGGCCCAGCCCGCCGGCGGTGATTAGCGAGTTGGGCCTGTCGAACCACAGGAACTGGGCTGCCCACATCTGGTGCTGCCCCACCCCGGTGACCACCGTGCAGTCGCCCTTGGTGGCGTCGTATATCGTCTTGATAACGTACTGGGGCAACAACTTGTCAGTCTCGCGGATGGTGATAGACGGATGCTCTCGCTTGAGTTCGTCCAGGTGAGCCAACCAGTCGTCCCGCTGGCGGCTCTCCACCCGCCGGTTCAGCTCCTTGAGGACGCTCTTGGCGTCGCTCTGGAGGGCCACCGTCGGCCGCACATTCTTGCCGATCTCCGCCGGGTCGATGTCGACGTGGATGACCTTGGCGTTCGAGGCAAAGTCACGCAGGCGGCCGGTCACTCGGTCGTCGAAGCGCATGCCGATAGCTATCAGCAGGTCGCATTCGCTGATGGCGATGTTGTTCCAATACATGCCGTGCATACCGGGCATGCCCAAGCACAAGGGGTGAGAGCCGGGGAAGCTGCTGATGCCCAAGAGGGTGGTGGTGACCGGAATGTTCCCTTTCTCGGCCAGCTCCCTAAGTTCCTTGTACGCCTGGGAGATGATCACCCCGTGGCCGGCGAGGATCAGCGGCCGCTTCGACTCGTTGATCAGCTCCGCCGCCCTGTCGATGTGCTCACGGTCGGGCTGGGGCACGGGCCGGTAGCCCCGCATCTCCACTTTCTCCGGGCAGACGAACTCTGCCTTCTGCTGGAAGACATCGCGGGGGAAATCGATGAGCACTGGCCCCGGCCGCCCTGTGGCGGCGATGTGGAATGCCTCGCGAATGATTCGCGGCACGTCCTTCGCGTCCAGAGCCAGGTAGTTGTGCTTTGTGATGGGCAGGGTGATGCCGGTGATATCTGCTTCTTGGAAGCCGTCGCGGCCGATGAGCGCTCTTACCACCTCGCCGGTGAGGGCCACCATGGGTACGGAGTCCAGATAGGCGTTGGCGATCCCGGTGACGAGGTTCGTAGCCCCCGGGCCGGAGGTGGCGCAGCACACGCCTACCCTGCCCGAGGCCCTGGCATAGCCGTCGGCGGCGTGAGCGGCCACCTGCTCGTGCCGCACCAGGATGTGCTTTAGCTGGGGATACTGGGGCAGGATGTCGTAGAAAGGTATGGTCGCCCCGCCGGGAATGCCGAAGAAGTGCTCCACACCTTCCCGCACCAAACACTCGCAGATCATCTGCGCTCCCGTAAGTTCCATCTCTTCTCCTCCCCCCTAGTGGCGGGCTCCTGCTGTAGCCATGGCCAATTTCTCTGCCAATCGCAGGGCCATCTCTTCGTCAATCCTTAAAGACGGCGCCCTTGCTGGCGCTCGTTACAGACTGAGCGTAACGTTTTAGATAGCCGCTGTCGATCTTGGGCTGGAAGTCGGGCAGAGCGGCCAGGCGCGCCTCGATCTCCCCCTGGCTAAGGGCGGTATCCAGGCGCTGGTTGGCGATATCGATGATCACCTCATCGCCGTCTTGGAGGGCGGCGATCGGGCCGCCAGCCGCTGCCTCCGGCGACACGTGGCCGATGGCAGCGCCGCGGGTAGCGCCCGAGAAGCGACCGTCGGTGATCAGGGCCACTTTGTCGTCTAACCCCATGCCCGAGATGATGGAGGTCGGGGAGAGCATCTCCGGCATGCCGGGGCCGCCCCTGGGCCCCTCGTAGCGCAGCACGATCACGTCGCCTTCCTTGAACTCCTGGTTCATGATCGCCTCGACACACTCGTCCTCGGAGTCGAAGCAGCGGGCTGGTCCGCGATGGCTCATCATCTGGGGAGCCACCGCCGCCGACTTGACTACTGACCCTTCCGGTGCCAGGCTGCCGAAGAGAGCGGTCAGGCCGCCCCGGGGCGAGTGGGGCTCGGCGAAGGGGCGGATTACGGCGCGGTCGCCTACCTCGGCGGCGGCGATGTTCTCGCCCACCGTCCTCCCTGTGACCGTGGGTACCTCTGTGTGCAAGACCGACTCTATTTCCTTCATGACGGACGCAATGCCGCCAGCCCGATGGAGGTCCTCTACGTGGTGAGACCCCGCCGGGCTCAGGCGACACAACTGAGGCGTACGGGCGCTGATCTCGTTCACTATGTCCAGGGGGAAATCCGCCCCTGCCTCGTGAGCGATGGCTAGCAGGTGGAGTATGGAGTTCGTGCTCCCCCCCAGGGCCGTATCCACCGCCAGGGCGTTCCAGATGCCATCGCTGGTCACAATCTGTCGTGGCCGCAGGTCACGCCCAAGAACCTCCATCACCTGGGCTCCGGCCTCCTTGGCCAGGCGGATGCGGCCAGAGTCCACGGCAGGGATGGTGCCGTTGCCGGGCAGGGCCAGCCCCAGGACCTCGGTGGCGCAGTTCATGGTGTTGGCGGTGAACATGCCGGCGCAGGAGCCGCAGGTGGGACAGGCCACCTCCTCCAGCCGCCCCAGTTCCTCCTCCGACATGTCTCCCTTGCTCACCAGACCCACCGCCTGAAAGACGGTGGCCAGGTCCACCGCCTGGCCCTGCCACTGGCCGGCCAGCATCGGCCCACCGGAGACGAAGATGCAGGGCAGATTGAGCCGCAGCGCTGCCATGAGCATTCCCGGGACAATCTTGTCGCAATTGGTGACGAACACCAGGGCGTCGAAGGCGTGAGCCATGGCCATGCACTCCACGCCATCGGCGATGACCTCGCGGCTGGCCAGGCTGTAGCGCATGCCGATGTGGCCCATGGCGATGCCATCGCCCACGCTGGGGACGTTCACCTCGAAGGGAGTGCCGCCAGCGCTGCGCACGCCGGCCTTGGCTGCTTCGGCGATCTGGCGCAGGTGGATGTGGCCGGGAATGATCTCGTTGTAGCTGTTGACGATGCCGACGAAGGGTTGGTCCATCTCCTTGTCGGTGATGCCCAGGGCCCGCAGCAGAGACCTGTGGGGCGCCCGTTCCACGCCCTTTTTCACCTTATTGCTTATTAAGACAGGGCTAGCAGCCGCTGCCATGGCTTATCTTCTCCTCCAGGCCGGGGACCTACCCCGACCGAAACAACCGATCCCGTCCCCCAAAGGGACGGGATCGCACAAGAATCCTCGCGGTACCACCCTTTTTCTCCGTCAAGCCAGCACTCTGGCAGCACCCTAAATACAAGTCCCGCCCCAAAGGGATCCCGCTGGGGCGGGACGGTGCCACCCTTCTTCTCCAACCTGCCGGAGCCCTCTAAGCGCTTTAACGGGCGCTCCCGACCAGGCCTACCGTGTGTGCAAGAGATTCAGCCTGATAGCTCTGGGGCGAGTTCGAGGCTCCTATGCTGCCGGGCTCTCACCCTATCCCAGTTCTCTTGAGCAGGGAGAAACCTCTACTACTCCCCTTCGTCGCCTTTTTCGCTTTAATTGTGAGCGCCATTCTAGCAACGAAAATTGGCAGTGTCAAGCAAGATTTGGGCGCGTGCGACAGCGAGGGTCGAAGCTCAGGAGATGCCGAGTGCGAAGGTGCACGCGAAAGGTGGCCTAGTTCTGGAATTGGCTAACGGCTTCGCTCAAGTCTAGCATGTGTAAGACAGCCGTCCGCAACATTCTAGTTGTTGCAGCGTCTATTAAGTAGACAAATACTATGCAGGTCGTATGGAACACGTACAAAGTCTCCTGCTCACGGCCGCCTTTGTCGCCATCGCCGCCACGATGTTTGGCCGCCGGGAAGACTGGGGCCTCTTTGGCCTTGTGGTCTTTGCCCTGGCCGTCCTCGCAATTTATGTTTCTCTCACCGTAGGGGCCCATATCGTCGGATATAGCGAACTCACCCCTTAGGCTGCGTTTCTGAAGCAGACAACCGCCTTTCCTGATACAAGGAAGGTTTTGCACTTCGCTTAATATTGTTCACTTGTTGCTGTTCTAGTTCCTTCCTGAGCTTCTCGGGAGGCAAAGGGTGCCCGCTCTTGCTGGCGGCGGCGTCGTAATCCATCGAAAACCAGGTCAAGTGATAGCGATGGCGGCTGCAACGAAGAAGAGGCCCTGGAGCAAGATGGCCCCCGCTAGCAGGAGGTAGGAGGCAGCTCGCTCCCACTTGTGGAGGGCCAGGCCGGCCGCCAGGCTGACCGCCAGCAGGGCGAGGGCGGTGGCAGGAATCTGCAGCAACTCTCGCTTGGGTCTGAGCTCGGTCTGGCCCAGGGGTGGGAAGGCCAGGTTCAGCTCGTCGGCGAGGCCGGGGTAGACGGCGAAGACGAAGCCGAAGAGGGCGACGTTGGCCAGCACCGCGATGAGAGCCAGCGCCTGGCCGTGGCGGTCCAGCCAGAAGGGGTAGGTCGCCACCAGGGGATGCTCAGCCCTTTGCCTTGGCGCCTCCTCCGCTGCGGCTGGTTCAGAGTGCTGGAGGCGCTGCAGCTCCTTGGTGAAGCGGACGCTGTTCTCGGGCGAGATGGCGTAGGAGCGAGATGAAGTGACGATGTAGATCAACTCCCAGGGCGACTGATGGCAAGAGTAGAAGAGGACCTCGCCGATGGTCGGCACGCTGGCTCGCCCCACGTGATAAGCCCACCAGTTGACCCCGCCGATCTCGGACAGGCGGGCCTCCCGACCGGGAACACACCGCTCGATTTGATTCAACGGAACAAACTGGCGGATGAGCCCCCAGCGTATCGAGAGGCCCTTCTCGTCCAGGGCGTAGCTCATGGCAAAGCAGGCGTAGGTCCAGTAGGCGAAGATGGCCGCCAGGGCGAGCAGCAGGAAGGCACCCCCGAAAGCCAGGAATTTGGCCGTCGAGATAGCCCAGGGGCTGGCGAAAGTCATCAGCAGGGCCGCCAGGAGGAGAGCCAGCGTGACTATGGCGGCGCCGGTGGCGGTGCCGATCAGGCGGGCAGGACGGTAGATCACCGGGGCAACGCCTTCGTCTCCTATCTGGCGATGTGACAGGCGGTGCACCAGTGGGCGTATTTGCCGTTCTTCCCGCGCTCCACGTCGAAGTAGAGGCGCTGGAGCTCAGCGGTGATCGGCCCCCGTTTGCCCTCGCCCACAGGCCGGTGGTCAACCTCGATCACCGGCGTCACGTGGGCGGCTGTGCCCGTCATGAAGCACTCGTCGGCCAGGTAGAGCTCGCTGCGGTCGATGGGCCGCTCGATGGTCTCGATGCCCAGTTCCTCGCGGCCCAGGGTGATGACAGTGTCGCGGGTTATGCCCATCAGGATATTGGCCCAGGCAGGCGGGGTGATAAGGCGGCCGCCCTCGACGATGAAGATGTTCTCGCCGCTACCCTCCGAGACGTGGCCGTCCTCGTTGAGAATGATGGCCTCGTCGTAGCCGTGTTCCACCGCCTCCGTCTTGGCCAGGGCCGAGTTGACGTAGATGCCGTTGACCTTGGCCCGGGCCGGGATGCTCGTATCCTCTATCCGCCGCCAGGAAGAGGTGCCGCAGCGGGCCCCCTTCTCGATGTCCAGATAGGGGCCGAAGGGGATGATGAAGATCAGGAAGTCGTCCTCCAGGTCGTGCAGGCGCACGCCCAGCGCCTCCGCGCTCTTATAGGCGATGGGGCGAAGGTAAACGTCCTCCTGATAGCCGCACATCTCCACCAGCCGCACAGTGATGTCGCACAGCTCATCATTGCTGTAGGGGAGGTCGATCTTGAGGATACGACAGCTCTGGCGCAGGCGCCGGTAGTGATCGGCCAGGCGGAAGATATAGGGCTGCTTTTCCTCTTCATTCCAGTTGCCGCGGATCCCCTCGAATACAGCGGTGCCGTAGTTGAAGGCGTGGGTCATTACGCTGATCTTGGCCTCGGCCAGCGGGACGAACTGCTTGTGGAGGTAGGCATAGGGTGTGGCCATAGCAAAAGCGCTCCTTTCGAGGGGAGTTGGGGTAATTATAGCAGTTCAGGGGCTGAATACAAGTGACGAGAAGACGCCAGCTAGGGGGGGAGGCCTACGATTCTTGAAGCGGCTCCAGAATGAGTCGGCGAAAGTCGGGTTCGTCTTGGGGAGCAACATTCCACTTCACAATGCTGCCGGTCTCTCCGTCGATGGTTACCTTGGACTGCCCCCTCTTGATTATGTGGACGTGTGTGGGGCCCCGGGCGTCCACGCCTGCGGGATAGTCTAGGAACTGCTCGACGTACACGGAACCAACCGGCAAGTGGATGGTCCTCCCCGCCATCTTCATGGGCACTTCATAGGGGACGGGCTTCCCCAGGTCGATGCATGTCTCGCACTCTTCCGGCTCCCGCGGTCGCTGAAAAAGAGACGACAGGTCGGGGGTCTTATCGGGCGGCGGCTGGTCGGCGGGTATGCAGGGCCACGGCGGCGGCGCAGCCTCGCCGGGAGTTGCTGGCCCGCCCGGCGTGGGGGTGGGCGTAGGTGGCGGGCAGGTGGGATACGGCGTGATTGTCAGCGCTGGCGGCTCCGTCCCCTCAGCTAGCCATTGCTGGATTAGAGCGTCCGGCGTTGAAGCTGGCTTTTCTGCCCCCTCCTGAGCGGCGGTGGTGCCATCGCTCAACTGGCTGGCGAAGTAGACGCCCACCGCCACGCCGACAGCTACGACCACAAAGATAAAGAACCCGTTAATCCTGGATCTCATGAAGACCGCTCCTACACGCCAAGCTTAGCACCTCGGCATATTCTGTCAAGGGGCTTGTAGCTTACACCAGCAATTCTTATGGCAAATTCTTCGGCCCGGCGCCTCCATTGACCCTGCCTGGCCGCGCCCAGCACCATAGCCAGCGTCAGGCCCCCCAGAAGCCCGAGGACGAGGCCCTTCCTCACCGCGATCGCACCTCTAGGGTGGCAACTATCTCGTCGAGGACCGCGTCGGCCGCCGGGTCACGCACCAGTCGGCTCGTCTCGCAACCGTCTGGCCTCAGGTACAGATACGATTGACTCTCTATATCATACAGCCAGAGGAATGACCCGCCCGGACTGGACACGCCGCCGCCCACCCGGAACTCCCTGCCGGCGGGCAGCTGTAACGTGAGGTCGCCCACTGTGAGCGGCGCCCCTCCCTTCGCCGACTGACCCCCTATCTGCGACAGGGGCGGAACCTTCTCCGTCCCCGGGAAGTCCTCCGGCGTCACCCGTCCCGCCGATGGGCACGCGTACGAACCTCCTATCTCTAGGCTCGCCATTATCTCGTCGAGCACCGCGTCTCCTGCCGCATCGCGCACAGTGCGACCCTTCTCGCACCCGTCGCCACGCACGTGCAGGGCCGACTGCCCCTCGACATCGTAGATGGTGATCTGAAACTCTTGCGAATACCACCCGCTGTCCACGACGAACTGCCTTCCCACCGGCAGGTGGAGCGTGACGTATCCGTCCGTGTGCACTGCGCCGCCTTCGAGCCGCCAGCGGCCAACCATGGCGCTTACTGTTCCCGATTTCCGGTATGGCGGTGGGCAAGCGCCCGGTTCAGGGGTAGGGGGCGTGGGGCTGGCGGGCGGAGAAGGCGAGAGCCCGGGCGCGCTCTGCCTCGCTATCGCCGTGGGCACCGGTGTACCCTCCACAGCGCTAGTGGTACCGTCGCTGGCCTGGCCGGCGAGGTATACGCCTACCGCCACACCGACAGCCACCACGACAAACGTCAACAAGCCGATAATCCTGGATCTCATGAACTCCACTCCTACGCGCCAAGCTTGACACGTTGGCGTATTTTGTCAAGGTGCTTGTAGCCTACGCCAGGAATTCTTATGGCAGATTCTTCGGCCCGCCGCCTCCATTGACCCAACCTGGCCCCCAGCGCTATCTTGATGGGGGGCATTCACCACCACTCTATAAAACGTTTGCTATGAGCGATTGGTTCCCATTAGGCGATTGTGAACTGCTGGTCGTGAGCGATGGCGTTCTCCGCTTGGACGCGGGCTCCGTCTTCGGCGTCACGCCCCGCGTGATGTGGGAGCCTCTGGTGGGGCCCCTCGATGAGGAACACCGCCTGGCCGCGGGCCTCAATTGCCTCTTGGTGCGATCGCAGGGCAAGCTGATCCTGGTGGAGACGGCCGTGGGCAATAAGACGACCCGCGTCCCCGCCGGCGCCGGCGTCGCTCAGGCGGGAACGCTGCTGGAGGATATGGCCCGGCATGACGTCCGGCCCGAGGATGTGGACATCGTCATCAACACCCACCTCCACTTCGATCACTGCGGCGGCAACACGATCTATCGCGATGGCAAGCTCGTCCTCACCTTTCCCCGCGCCCAGTACTTCCTCCAGAAGGGCGAGTGGGAGGAGGCCAACCACCCCAACGAGCGCACGCGGGCCAGCTACCTTCCCGAGAATCTGGAGCCCCTGGCCGACAGCCGCCAACTGGAGTTGGTGGAGGGCGAGGCGGAGGTGGTCAAGGGCGTGCGCATGCTGCCTGCCCCCGGCCACACCGCCGCTCATGCCATCGTGGAGGTGGCCTCGGCTGGGCAGAAGGCCCTCTACATCGGCGACCTGGCCCAGCATCCGCTGATGCTGGAGCGCCTGGTCTGGATATCTTCCTTCGATGTGCTGCCCCTGGTCTCGCTGGAGACCAAGAAGCGTATCCTGGAGCGGGCGGTAGCTGAGAATGCTCTGTTGGTCTGTGTGCACTGCCCGCCGCCTGGCCTTGGGCGCCTAAGGCTGGTCGACGGCAAGCGGAAGTGGGAGGCGCTATGACCAGCGGCCAGGCCTCCACCCTGCGCCGCACCGCCCTCTACCCCCAGCACCTCGCTCTGGGCGGGCGCATGGTGCCCTTCGCAGGCTGGGAGATGCCCGTCCAGTACAAGGGCATCGTCGAGGAACACCACGCTGTTCGCCAGCGGGTCGGCCTCTTCGATGTCTCCCACATGGGCCGCCTGGAGGTGACCGGCCCCGACGCCGCCTCTTTCCTGCGCAGCCTGGTGACCTACGATATCGCCAGGCTGGAGGTGGGCGGAGGCCACTACGCCCTTGTCTGCCAAGAGGACGGTGGCGTCCTGGATGACGTGTACGTCTTCCGCCTGGCCCCCGCCGGAGGCGGGTCCGCCTCCGCCGAAGGCGGACGTCCTCTGGCGTCTGGCGGAGAGCAGCGCTTCCTGATGGTGGTTAACTCCGCCAACGCTGACAAGATCCGCGATTGGGCTCAGCGGCACCTGGCTCCCTCGCTGCGAGCCACGGTGGAGGATCGCCAGGCGGAAACAGTCATGGTGGCCCTTCAAGGCCCTGATGCGCAGCGTTATCTGGCCCGCCTGGTGCCATCTCTGGCCGAGGGCCTGCGACCGCGCCGTTGCTCTGAAATGTCGCTGGCGGGCGTCACCGTTTTCTTTTCCCGCACCGGTTACACGGGCGAGGACGGCATCGAGATCGTCCTGCCATCCGCCGCTGGCGTTATCCTTTGGAAATGGTTCGTGGAGCATGGCGTCCAACCCTGCGGCCTGGGCGCCCGCGACAGCCTGCGCCTGGAGGCGGCCCTCCCCCTCTACGGCAACGACATCGATATCACCACCAACCCCTTCGAGGCCGGCCTGGGCTGGGTTGTGACCTTCGACGACGGCGCCGACTTTATGGGGCGGGAAGCCCTCCTGCTCATCCGTGAGGCCGGCGTCCAGCGCCATCTGGTCTGTCTCAAGGCTCAGGAACGGGGGGTCATGCGAGCGGGCTACCCCATCCTGCGATCGGGCCAGCGGGTGAGCGAGCTGACCAGCGGCGGCTTCTCGCCAACGCTCGGGGTGAGCATCGGCATGGCCTACCTGCCCACGGAGCTGGCCAGCGTGGGCACGGAGCTGGAGGTGGACGTGCGGGGCCGGCTTCTGCGGGCGCAGGTGGTCCAGCGACCCTTCTACAAGCGGCCGAAGGCGGGCTAGTCTTCTACCTCAAGCGTGGCGACTATCTGGTCGAAAACGGCGTCTGCCGCCCCGTCGCGTATGAACCGACTGGTCTCGCAACCGTCTGGCCTCAGGTACAGATACGATTGAGTCTCTATATCATACACCCAGAGGAATGACCCGCCTGGACTGGAGACGCCGCCGCCCACCCGGAACTCCCTGTCAGCGGGCAGCTGTAACGTGAGGTCGCCCACCCTCAGCGGGGCGCCTCCCTTTGCTGACTGACCCCCTATCTGGGACAGGGACGGAGCCTTCTCCGTTCCTGGGAAGTCCTCTGGCGTCACTCGTCCCGGGGATGGGCACGCGTAGGAATCTCCGACCTCTAGGGTCGCCATTATCTCGTCGAAGACTACATCCGCCGCGGGGTCACGCACTAGTCGCCAAGTCTCGCAACCGTCGCCCCGGATGATCATTGGCGACTGAGCTTGAACGTCGTAGATTGCGATGTACACCCCGTCCGCGTCAGTACTCCAGCCGGTCTGAATGATGAACTGCCTTCCGGCCGGCAGGTGAACCGTCACATACCCTTCGGCGAAGCTTGTGCCTCCCTCAACGTGGCGCCCCGGGGGCTCGATCGCCGGCGGTGGTTCGGGGAAGTCCTCGGGCGTCTGTCGCACAGGGGGCGGGCAGACGCCGGGCTGAGGCGTGGCCGGCTCAGGGGTCAGTTGTGGGCCGCGGGTAGGCGGCGGGGAAGGCGCGAGGTCAGGGGCACTTCGCCTCGGTATTGGCGTAGGCGGAGGGGTTGGTTCCTCGCCAATGGTGGGGGAGCCGTCGTCCGCCTGCGTGGCGAAGTGGGCGCCAAGTGCAATACCTGTCGCCACGAGTGTGACCCCAATGAGGCCAACAATCCATCGCGGAACCAGTCTGAACACTCCCCACCACCACCCCGATTATATCACCGAACGTCAAAGGCCTTCCCGGACACGAGCCCCTCAGACAAAGTATGTGTCGCTTTGCGCCCAGCCCGCATTGACTTGCCCTCGCCTCGACGCTAATCTTGGGCTTAATCAGTCAAGAGGAGGAGAGCCGTGCCTAGCCCTACCGACCGCCGCTATACCAAAGAGCATGAGTGGGTGCGCGTCGAGAACGACCTCGGCACTGTTGGCATCACCGACTACGCTCAGGACCAGCTTGGCGACATCGTCTACCTAGACCTGCCCTCGCTGGGGACGCAGGTCAAGCAGCTCGACAAGCTGGGCGAGATCGAGTCGGTGAAGGCCGTCTCCGACCTCTACTCACCCGTCAGCGGCGAGGTGGCGGAGGTCAACCAGGAGATCAGTGACAAGCCGGAGCTGGTGAACCAGTCGCCCTACGACGAGGGCTGGCTGGTGCGCGTGCGCCTGGCCGACCCTGCCGAGGTGGACAATCTGCTCACCGCCGAGCAGTACGACGAGCTGATCGCCCAAGCCTAGGAGACATGACCCTTCCCTACATCGCCAACACTGAGACCGACCGCCAGGCCATGCTGGCCGCCATCGGCGTCGCCTCAGCCGAGGAGCTGTTCGCCGATATCCCGCCCGAATTCCGCATCGCCAGCCTCGGCCTGCCGCCGGCCCTGTCGGAGCCAGAGCTGGTGCGCGAGCTATCGGCTCTGGCCGAGGCCAACCAGCCGATCGACAGCATGCCTTGCTTCCTGGGCGGCGGTGCCTATCGTCACTTCATCCCCAGCGTCGTCGGCGAGGTCATCGGCCGCAGCGAGTACGCCACTGCCTATACGCCCTACCAGGCGGAGATCAGCCAGGGGACGCTCCAGACCGCCTTCGAGTTCCAGTCGATGGTCTGCGAGCTGACGGCCATGGACGTGGCCAACGCTGGTATGTACGACGGCGCCAGCGCCCTGGCCGAGGCCTGCCTGATGGCGGCCGCGGTCACCGGCCGTCGGCGCATCGCCCTTCTCTCCACCGTTCATCCCCACTGTCAGGCGGTGGTGCGCACCTACGCCTTCGGCCGCGACCTGGCGGTGGACGTGCTGCCCCTCGATGACCTGGTCCTCAACGAGGAGCACGCTTGCCTGGCCGTCCAGCAGCCCAATTTCTTCGGCTATTTCCTGCCCGAGGTCGAAGCGCTGGAGAGGGCAGTCCGCGAAGCGGGAGCCCTTTTCATCGCGTCCGTCGACCCCATATCGCTGGGCCTTTTCCGACCACCCGGCGAGTACGGGGCTGATGTCGTGGTCGGCGAGGGGCAATCGCTGGGCAGCCCCCTGAACTTCGGCGGGCCCTATCTCGGCCTCTTCGCCTGTCGCCAGCAGTACCTGCGCCACATGCCGGGCCGGATCGTCGGCCGCACCAGCGATGCCCAGGGACGCAGTGGCTATGTGCTCACCCTCCAGACCCGCGAGCAGCACATCCGCCGCGAGAGGGCCACCTCCAACATCTGCACCAGCCAGCAGCTTGTGGCCCTGGCCGCCGCCGTCTACCTGGCGGCGATGGGCAAGCAGGGCCTGCGCCAGGTGACCGAGCTCTGCTATCACAAGGCCCACTACGCCGCCCAGCGCATCGCCCGCCTGCCCGGCTACTCCCTGACTTTCGATGGCCTGTTCTTCAAGGAGTTCGTCGTGCGCTGCCCGCGGCCGCCGTCCGAGGTGAACCGCGCCCTGCTGAAGCAAGGCATCGTCGGCGGCCTGGACGTGAGCCAGTACGTAGAGAACGGGCTCCTCCTTTGCCTGACGGAGATGAACACGCGGGAGGAGATCGACCGTCTGGTGGAGTCCCTGGGGGAGATAGGAGGCGGTAGGTGAGCAGCGGCCCCAGGCAACCCGATATCGGCGCTCGCCTCACCTTCGACCTGAGCAAGCCGGGGCGCATGGCCTGCTCCCTGCCGGCCTGCGACGTCCCTGCGGCCGAGCTGCCGCCGCAGTTCCTGCGCCGAGAACTCAACCTGCCCGAGCTAAGCCAGGTGGACATCGTGCGCTACTTTCTGGCTCTCAGTCGGCTCAACTACAGCATAGACACAGGCTTCTATCCCCTGGGAAGCTGCACCATGAAGTACAACCCCAAGGTGCACGAGGAGCTGGCCTGCCTGCCCGGCTTTACTGGCATCCACCCACTTCAGCCCCTGGAGACGGTGCAGGGGGCTCTGGCCCTGATGTACGATCTCCAGCGCTGGCTGGCTGAGATCACCGGCCTAGATGCCGTGAGCCTGGCCCCGGCGGCCGGCGCTCAAGGCGAGCTCACCGGCATCTTGATGATCAAGGCCTATCTGGCTGGCAGAGGCGAGGAGGGCCGCAGCCGCGTCTTAGTGCCCGACTCCGCCCACGGCACCAACCCGGCCACTGCCGCCATGGTTGGCTTCCAGGTGCTGACCGTGGCCTCGGACAATCAGGGCAACACCGACATGCAGGCCCTGGCCTCGGCCCTGGACGAAGGTGTGGCTGCCCTCATGCTCACCCTGCCCAACACCCTCGGCCTGTTCGAGCCCAACATCGGCCGCATCGCTGAGATGCTCCACCGCAAGGGTGCCCTCCTCTACGGCGACGGCGCCAATCTGAATGCCCTCCTGGGCCGTGCGCGCTTCGGCGACATGGGCTTCGACATCGTCCATCTGAACATGCACAAGACCTTCAGCACCCCTCACGGCGGCGGCGGCCCCGGCTCCGGGCCCGTGGTCGTCAAGGGTCATCTGGCCCCCTACCTGCCGACGCCCGTAGTCGACAAGGAGGGCGACGGCTTCGTCCTGGCCACGCCCGAGCGGAGCATCGGCAGGGTTGGCCTGTTCTACGGGCACTTTGGCGTACTGGTGCGGGCCTACGCCTACCTTCGCACCCTGGGGGTCGAAGGCCTGCGCCAGGTGAGCGAGAACGCCGTCATCAACGCCAACTACGTCCTGGCTCGCCTGCGCCAGGCCTATCACCTGCCCTACGACCGCCGCTGCATGCACGAGGCCGTCTTCTCAGGCAGCCGCCAGCGGGCGAAGGGCGTGCGCACCTGGGATATCGCCAAGCGTCTCATCGACTACGGCTTTCATCCGCCCACTGTCTACTTCCCTCTCATCGTGGACGAGGCGCTGATGATCGAGCCCACGGAGACGGAGAGCAAGGAGGCCCTGGACGCCTTCTGCGATGCTCTCCTGGCCATCGACCGCGAGGCCCAGGAAGAGCCGCAGGTGGTGAAGGAAGCGCCTCACACTGCCCCCATCGGCCGCCTGGACGAGGCTACGGCTGCCCGCCGGCCGGTGCTGCGCTGGCGAAGGGAGGCCGGAGATGAATCGTAAGCCGACAGGCTCGCTGGTGGGGATAGTGTTTGCCTTTGCCATCGCCGCCGTCCTCTCTCTCGCCGCCTGCGGCGGGGGAGGTGGGGGCGAGGAGCAATCGCCCACGCCGGCGGACGAGACGGCAGGTGTCGAGCCGGAAGAGCTAGACGCAATGATGCTCCAGGCGGAAGATCTGCCTCAGGACTTCTCCTACGACGTGACCAGCGATGTGCTTCCTCTGGCGGGTCTGGACGAGCCTGCCGAGCGAACGGCGGGGCGTAAGCTGCGGTCGCTGCTGGAGGAGAGTCTGCAGGGGGAGCGCAAGACCGTCTGCATCGTTAGCGACCTCGAGCTCTATACGAGCGCGGAGGCTGCCGCCGCCAGATTGGCAGAGGAGCAGCAGACAATAGAGGCGATGGCCGCTGGCCTTCCGGCGGAGGAGGGCATACCAGAGAAGCTTGAGCTGTCCGCCCTTGGCGACGAGGCCAGCGGCTTCTTTCTCTCGGCTCCTCGGGTAACCTTCTGCGGCTGGGAGGCCGTCCAGGCCGAGGTTGTCTCCCTGACGTTTCGAAAGGGTAGGCTGCTAGCCGATATCAGGACCTACACCCTCGACCAGGGCGCGTCGACTGACCAAGCCATCGAGCTAGCCAGGAAGCTCCTGGCCCGCATCGAGGCCGGCCTGGGCGAACAATAGACTGGGAGGTCATCGTGAGCAATCGCACTTTCCCCGATCTGAACCCGCCCCCGCGCATTCTTCTGGGTGCTGGGCCCTCCAACGTCCATCCCCGGGTCTATCAGGCCATGATGACGCCGATCCTGGGCCATCTCGATCCCGACTTTCTCCACATCATGGACGAGACCAAAGACCTCCTGCGGGCTGTCTTCCGCACCCAGAACGAGGAGACCATCGCTGTCTCTGGCACCGGCAGCGCCGGTATGGAGGCGGCGGTCGCCAATCTCATCGAGCCGGGCGAGCGGGCGGTGGTCTGCATCAACGGCTTCTTCGGCGACCGCATCGCCGAGATGGCCTCCCGCTATGGGGCGGAGGTGACGCGGGTGGAGGCCGAATGGGGGCGTATCATTGAGGCGGAAGCGGTGGAGGCGGCGCTAAAGGCCGTCGGCCCCACCAAGGTGGTGGCCATCGTTCACGCTGAGACCAGCACCGGTGTCCTTCAGCCCCTGGACGATATCGTCCGCCTGGCCCACGAGCACGACGCCCTACTCCTGGTGGACACCGTCACCTCCCTGGGCGGATGCGAGGTGGCGGTGGACGGCTGGGGCATCGATGCCTGTCACAGCGCTTCCCAGAAGTGCCTCTCCTGCCCGCCGGGGATGGCTCCCCTGACCTTCAGCCCTCGCGCCGCCGATGCTCTGCGCGGTCGCGAGACCAAGGTGCGCAGCTGGTACCTGGATATGACCCTCCTGGACAACTACTGGGGCGGCAAGCGGGCCTACCACCATACGGCGCCCATGACTATGGTCTACGCCCTGCGCGAGGGCCTGCGGCTGGTGCTGGAAGAGGGGCTAGAGGCCCGAGTGGGCCGTCATCAGCGCAACGGTCAGGCCCTCTGGGCCGGGCTGGAGGCTATGGGCCTGACGCTGCATGCCCAGGAGGGCTATCGCCTGCCTGTGCTCACCACGGTGCGTATCCCTGAGGGCATCGAGGATGTGAAGCTGCGCCGCGCCCTCTTGTACGAGCACAATATCGAGATCGCCGGTGGGCTGGGGCCCCTGGCGGGCAAGGTATGGCGCATCGGCCTCATGGGTGTCGCTTCTTCGGCAGAGAACGTGCTGGCGGTGCTGGCCGCTCTGGAGCAGGAGCTATCGGCTCAAGGGTTCCGCCTGGAGAAGGGCGCGGGGGTGGCTGCGGCCGATCGCCTGCTGGGCTCGCCCTAGATCAGTCCCCTACCCGTGGCACGGCAAGCTGGCCGAAGGGCAGCACCAGAATGGCGGGCTCTTCTCCGCCACTCCTGCGGCGGAAATCCTCGGATAGGGTGGCCACCGTTTCGCCAACGTCCGGGCAGTGCTTCAGGTGAGCCCTTCTCGTCTGTTCGGGGCCCAGCGACGAGTAGAGGTGGACGTCAGCCCTGACCTGCACCATGGTCTGGCACTGTATCCCCCACTGCTCCAGCTCAGCGAAGCCCGGCTCTAGCACCATGTCCAGGAGTTCCTGGGGCGTCTGTCGCCAGGCAAGCATCTCGGCGTAGTGGGCCTGGCCCAGGCCATCGGCGCATTCGGTGGCTAGAACGATCGCCCCGCCCTCCTTCACCGCCTGGGCGGCCACCGACATCCCCTTGCCCGACTGGTAGAGATTGATGTCCGCTGGGTAGCCCATGTTGGTGACCACCACGATATCGTATCGCTGGGGCAGGCGCCGCAAGTACGCCCTCTCGGCGAAGGCGATGCCCGCATTGTGGGCCTGGACCATCTCCCCGGCGAACACGCCCGTGACCTCCTTGCGCTCGTTCAGGGTGACGTTGACGATGAAGGTGGGCTGCGTAGCCAGAGCCACCTGTCGCGCCTCCTCGAAGACGGGGTTTCCCTCCGTCTGGCACCAGGTGGCCCTGGGGTGGGCAAGCATAGGGCCGCCGTGGTTGCTCATGATGATCTCGGCGCCAGCGATGCCCGGCAGCACGGCCTTGCCGCCGCCGGAATAGCCGGCGAAGATGTGGGGCTCCACGAAGCCGGTGAGGATCCTGACATCGGCCCGCATATAGTCGTCGTTGATCCAGGTCTCTGCCCCGCGCTCGTTCTTGGAGAGGAAGACCTGCTGCCTCTTGTCTCTGGCGTCGTGCTGAACGATGCGATAGCGGTCGACGACCTCCTGCCCCAGCATCGCTATCAGCTCCTCGCGAGTGTTGGGGCGGTGCATGCCGGTGGCGTTGATGAGGGCGACGTTCTCCTCGAGCACTCCCCTGGCAGCGAGTTCGGTGAGGATGGCGGGGAGGAGGATGTGGTTGGGCGTCGGGCGGGTGATATCGCTGAAGACGATGGCCACCGTATGGGCGGGTCGCACCAGCTCGGCCAGGGGCGGCGAGCCGATGGGCTGGCGCAGGGCTTGGCGCACGGCCTCCTCTGGCCGGGCCACGGCTGGCACGCGCTCGGGCAGGAGCACCTGGGCCTGGCTTGGCAGCTCCACCTCCAGGCCCTGGCGTCCGTAGGGGAGGTGAACCTTCATGGCGCTCTCCAGTGTAGACGGCTGGCGGGAGGTGTGTCTAGAATGAGGTTCGGCGCAGAGCAGACGATGCTTTCCTGCCAGGAGGTTCTTCCATGACTACGCAGCAAGCGCCTATGTGTGAGAGCTGTGCCATGCCCATGCAGACGGCTGAGGATCACGGAGGGAGCGACACCGCCAACCCTCGTTGCAAGTACTGCGCGAACCCGGATGGAAGCTTCAAGATGTATGAAGAGGTCTTCGAAGGGCTTGTTCAGGCTCTTATGGCCGGAAGGGTCCCCGGGTTCGGCAAGCTGAGCCGCGAGGAGGCGGAGAAGCAGGCTCACTACATCGATAGCCTGCCGGCCTGGGCAGGCCGTGGCTCGTGATCGCGAGCGGTGAAAGAGAGCTGCCCGCTCTATCCCTCGTTCAGATATTCGACCGGCTCTGGCCGCCGTCGACGTTGATGCAGGCCCCGGTCACCCAGCTAGCCCGCTCCGACACCAGGAAGACCACCACGTTGGCTATCTCCTCAGCAGTGCCGAAGCGGCCCATGGGGATGTTCTGGCGCACGAACTGGGCCATGCCCTCGGGGTCCTCCTGCTGGCGGCGCCACCAGGAGCCGCCGGGGTGGCTGATGCTGCCGGGAGCCACCGAGTTCACCCGGATGTTGTCGGAAGCAAGCTCCAGGGCCATCATCTTGGCGTGGCTGATCATCGCCGCTTTCAAGGCGTTGTAGGTGGGGATGCCGCCCGACTCGCGGCCCCAGATGGAGGCGATGTGCACTACTGCCCCGCCGCCCGCTCGCTGCATATGGGGGACGACGAGGCGGGTGGCGCGGGCGGCCGTCAAAAGGATCATCTGAAAAGTGGCCTGCCAGGCCTCGTCCGAATCGGAAGCCACCGAGCCGTTCACGTTGTTCACCAGGATATCGATGCGGCCGAAGGCGTCGGCGGTGGCCTGTACCAGCCGCTCTGTGTCCTCGGCCTTGGTGACGTCGGCCTCCACCGCCAGGGCGCGCACACCCTTGGCCTCGACCTCCTTTGCCGTCTCCGCCAGCTTCTCCTGGTCGCGGGCGCAGAGGGCGACGTCGCAGCCCTCCCCGGCCAGGCCCAGAGCGATAGCCCGGCCGATGCCACGGCTGGCGCCGGTCACGATGGCTGCTTTGCCCTTCAATCCTAGGTCCACGGCGATCTTCACCCTTGGCAACAAAAGGCAGGCGCGTCCGGCGCGGATGATACAACGGCCGTTGCCCTGATTGCAACGGGGCCTGGCTTCATTGACACCATTTGTGGGCCTTGCTACGATACCTGACGCTGGAAGCAGCGATGCCCTATCAGACCATCAGGCTCTCGAAGCGCGACACTATCGCCTACCTCGATCTGCGGCGTGCCGAGCAGGGAAACCGCATCGACGGCCAACTGCTGCAAGAGCTGGCGGCTGCCTGCGCGGATATAAACGACGACCCCCAGGTGCGGGTGGCCATTCTCAGCGGCGGGGACGCTTCTGTCTTTTCCCTCGGCTGGGATATGTCACTGCTGGCCGCTGAAGGGGGGCCAGCTCGCCGCAGGGAGTTCCTGGGCTATGCCTTCGATTGCTTGCCCCAGCTCTCCCGACCGGTCATCTGCGCCATCAACGGCGATGCCATCAGCGCTGGCCTGGAGCTGGCCCTGGCCTGCGACGTTCGTCTGGCCTGCGCCGAGGCCCATTTCGCCCTGCCCGAGACCTCCTGGGGCTTGATACCCCTGGGCGGCGGCAGCCAGCGCCTGGCTCGCATCGTTGGGCGGGGCAAAGCCCTGGAGCTGATCCTCACGGCGGAGGCCATCGATGCCCAGGAGGCTCACCGCATCGGCCTGGTGAGCCAGGTGGTGCCCCGCGACAGGCTCATGGCCGAGGCCGTGGCTCTGGCCGAGCGCATCGCCGCACGCGGGCCGATTGCTGTGCGTTACGCCAAGGAGGCGGTGAGCAAGGGCCTGGATATGACCCTGGAGCAGGCCCTGCGCTTTGAGACCGACTTGACCATAATCCTTCAGACCACTGAGGATCGGGCCGAGGGCGTCCGCGCCTTCTTGGACAAGCGGCCGCCGCAGTTCCAGGGACGATAGGAGCGCAAAGGGAAGCAGTATGAACTCCGAAGTTCTGGTCTATGAGAAGGACGGTGGCATCGCCTGGGTCACCCTGAACCGGCCTGACGTGCTGAACGCCCTGAACATGGAGATGCGGGACGAGTTGTGGCAGGTTCTCCACGCCTTGCACGACGACCCCGATGTGGCGGTGGCTATCTTCAAGGGGGTGGGAGAGCAAGCCTTCTCCGCCGGCGCCGATATCAGCGAGTTCGGCACAGCCCCGTCGGTGGTCGAAGCGCGGCGGGCGCGGCGGGAGCGCGACCTCTGGGGCTACATGCTGGCCATCGAGAAGCCCCTCATCGCTGCCATCCACGGCTTCGCCCTGGGGGCCGGCATCGAGTTGAGTATGTGCTGCGACCTGCGCATCGCCGCCGATGACGCTCGCCTGGGCCTGCCGGAGGTGAGCCTGGCCTACATCCCCTCGGCTGGAGGGACCCAGCTCCTTCCCCGCACCGTCAGCCCAGGCCTGGCCATGGGGCTTATCCTGTCGGGCGATGCCGTCGATGCCCAGGAGGCCCTGCGCATCGGCCTGGTGCAGCGAGTGGTGCCCCGCCAGCGCCTTTACGCCGAGGCCGAGGCCCTGGCCCGCCAGCTCATGACGCGCGGGCCGCTGGCCCTGCGTTACGCCAAGGAGGCGGTGACCCAGGGCCTGGATCTGCCCCTGGCCGAGGGCCTGGCCCTGGAGGCTCGCCTGGCCCGCCTGGTCCTGGCCAGCCACGACGCTCGCGAGGGACTGCGGGCCCAGCGAGAAGGCAGGGCGCCGCAATTCGCGGGGGTGTAGGAGTCACCAGCCAAAGGGAGGGGGTGAAGATGAACACTGCCGAATTCCTGACCATCAGCGCTTCCATCGTGCCTGAGCGCGAAGCGCTGGTCTGCAACGGCACCCGCCTTACTTACCTGCAGGTGCAAGAGCGGGTCAATCGCCTGGTCAACGCCCTCATGGACCTGGGGGTCGAGCGCGGCCAGAAAGTGGCCATCATGGCTCTCAACTCCCACCGGTACATCGAGACCTACTACGCCTGCGCCAAACTGGGAGCAATATTCGTCCCCCTTAACTATCGGGCCAAGCGGGAAGAGTTGATCTACATGGTGAACAATTCCGAGGCCTCGATATTCTTCGTGGGAGAGCGCTATCTGGAGCTCATCGCCTCTATACGGCCGGAGCTGAAGGGCATCCGCCACTTCATCTGCTACGACGCCTACCCCCAGGGGATGCAGAACTACGAGGACATCATCGCTAGATACGAGCCCGAGGAGGTGTTCGTCGAGGTCGACGACAACGACCTCACCGTCCTCCTGTACACCAGCGGCACTACCGCCCTGCCCAAGGGCGTCGCCCTCACCTACCTCAGCCTCTCGGTATACGTTACCAATACCGTAGAGCCCGCCAGCCCAGAGACGCACGATATTATGATGCTGTCGGTGCCTGTCTACCACGTGGCGGGGGCCACGGCCATCATGTCATCCATCTGGGGAGGGCGCACCCTGGTCGTCTTGCCGCAGTTCGAGCCCCACGCCTGGCTGGAGACGATTCAGCGGGAGCGGGTCACCCATACCTTCGTGGTGCCCACTATGCTCAAACGGGCCATGGAGGAGCCCGACTTCGGCAAGTACGACCTCAGTTCTCTCAAGCTTCTGGCCTACGGGGCCGCCCCCATGCCCCACGAAGTGGTCCGCAAGGCGGTGGATGTGTTCAAGTGTGGCCTGATGAACGCCTACGGCCAGACAGAGAGCACCTCTACCATCACTTACCTTGGCCCCGAGGATCACGCCATCGAGGGCACAGAGGAGGAGAGGCAGAGAAAGCTGGAGCGCCTGAAGTCGGTGGGACGGCCCATGGAGGATGTGGACATCAGCATTATGGATCCTGAGGGCAACATCCTGTGGCCTGGTCAGGAGGGGGAGATCGTGGCCAAGGGAGCCCGCCTGATGACCGGCTACTGGAAGCGAGAGGAGGAGACGGCCGAGGCCCTAGTCGATGGCTGGCTGCATACCGGCGACGTCGGCTGGATGGACGAGGATGGCTATCTGTTCATCACCGGTCGCACCAAGGACCTGATCATCCGTGGGGGCGAGAACATCTCGCCCGGCGAGATCGAGACTGTCCTACAGCAGCACCCCAAGATCGAAGATGCGGCCGTCATCGGCGTGCCCCACGTGGAGTGGGGTGAGGAGGTGAAGGCCATCGTCCAGCTCAAGCCAGGGGAGGCAGCCACCGCCGAGGAGATTATTCAGTACACCAAGAGCTGCCTGGCCAGTTTCAAGGCGCCAAAATACGTGACGTTTGTGGATGAGCTGCCCCGCAACTATCTGGGCAAGGTGCTGAAGACGGATCTGCGTAAGCTATACGGTACGCCCACGCCCTAGGCTCACGGTTGACCCTCGCCTGGGCGGACGCTATGATGGTGAACGGTTTCACACTGATGGAGCGACCTCTGGCATCCACTATGACGGCGATCTTGGCATTGGAAGGAGTAGCGGATGGCCCCCTCTGTCCAATTTCCCGGTAACATATTCTTCTACCTCATACTTGTTTCTGTCCTCGTTTTCTTTGCCTATACCGCCTATGTTCGCATCGCTCTTCTCTTGGTCGGCAAACCCGACTGGCGCTTCGACCGCCTTTGGGAGCGGATAGTCTCCTTCGTTCCCCTGGTGTTGGCCATCTGGCGCGTGATTCGTCCCCGCTACTGGTACTCGGCCATTCTTCACCTGGCCATCTTTTGGGGCTTCCTCACCTTCCAGGTGAACACCATCAACTTCTTCCTGGAGGCCTTTCACGAGGATGCCGCCTTCCTCTCCTGGGCCGAGGGCTTCTACACGGGCTACTTCCCGGCCATGCAAGTCTTCGAGGTCCTGGTGATAATCGGCGTGGTCATGGCGGTGGCCAGGCGCCAGATCGTCAAGCCGCCCCGTCTCAGCCTCAACTGGGACGCCCTTCTCATCCTGGGCTTCATCGGCCTGCTCATGGTGAGCGATCTGTTTGCCACCGGCTTCCGCATCGCCATCGACCCCTTCCCCCACCACAGTCGCGCCTTCATCTCCAACACCATCAAGGAAGGCGTCCTGGGAACGGATATAGATGTCCTCAAAGCCTGGCACACCACCTTCTGGTATCTTCACCTGCTGACCTTCATGGGCTTCCTGGTCTGGATCCCTTACTCCAAGCACCTGCACATATTCACTGCCGCCCCCAACGTGTTCTTCCGTCGCCTTCAGCCCACGGGTATTCTCCAGCCCATCCCCGACCTGGAGACGCAGGAGGTATTCGGTGTGGGGCGTATCCAGGACTACACCTGGAGGCAGCTCCTGGATGGCTACACCTGTACCGAGTGCGGCCGCTGCCAGGAGGTCTGTCCCGCCTATAACACTGGCAAGGAGCTGTCTCCCAAGGAGATCGTCCACCAGATCCGCCAGCAACTGCTGGTGAACGCATCGGATCTCCTGCCGATACCGGTACTGAACATCAATGTCACTGGCGAGCGCGGTGTGCCACTGACGGAGGCCATGGGTTTCAATCCCATATGGGACTGCCTGACCTGCGGCGCCTGCCAGTACGAGTGTCCGGTGTTCGTTGAGCACATCCAGGAGATCATCGACGTTCGTCGCTACCTGGTCATGGACGAGGCCCGCATGCCGGAGACGGCTCAGGCTACCCTCATGCAGTTGGAGCAGCGCGGCCACCCCTGGCGGGGCACCCCCCTTGCTCGCACCTCCTGGATCGAAGAGATGGGCGACGTGCCCATGTTCGACGGCAGCCAGGAGTATCTGTTCTGGGTGGGCTGTACCGGTGCCCTGTCGGAGCGGAACGTCCTGATCACCAAGGCCATCGTCAGGCTGCTGAACCAGGCCGAAGTGAGCTACGGTGTTCTGGGAGCCGAGGAGACCTGCTGTGGCGACCCCGCTCGGCGCTTGGGGAACGAGTACCTTTTCATGCTCCAGGCCCAGCAGAACATCGAGCTGTTCAATACCAAGGGCGTCAAGAAGATCCTTACTAGCTGCCCCCATGGCTTCAACACCTTCAAGAACGAGTACCCCCAGTTCGACGGTCGTTTCGAAGTGATCCATCACACCGACTTCTTCGCTCAGCTCGTCAGGGAGGGTAGGCTGAAGCCACAGAAGACTCTGGCCCAGAGGATCACCTACCACGATTCCTGCTACTTGGGCCGCCACAACAATCTGTACGAGGCGCCTCGCCGCATCCTCGCCAGCCTGCCCGGCGCCGAGGCTGTCGAGATGGCTCGGTCACGGGCCCTAAGCTTCTGTTGCGGTGCCGGTGGTGGCCACATGTGGGTGGAAGAGAACCCAGGCAAGCGGGTGAACCACGAGCGCACCGAAGAGGCGGCAGCCACAGGCGCCGAGATCGTCGCCACTGCCTGTCCCTTCTGCTTGCAGATGTTCGAGGACGGCATCGGCTCCGTGCCTACAGCGGCCGAGCGAGAGATGAAGGTCTACGATGTGGTAGAGCTGCTAGATATGGCGGTGGCTCCTGCGCCCGCCGTTCCTGAGGCAGCCAAGGCCGACCCGCCGCAGGGCCAGGCCGCGGAGCCACCTCAGTGAGAGGATAGGTAAGTGGCTGCCTCTATAGCCCTTGTGCGGCTGGCGAAGCAGGGTATGCGCGGCGCCATCAAGATTATCGGCGGTTTGCCGTAGCGCCTGCCAGCAGGCGGGCTCAGCAATCTTACAAGTTTGGGCGATAAAACCGTGCCCCGCCCCAAGGCAGGCGGGGCTGAGGGAGGAGGTACATCATGCTTCACATGATTTGCTGCGTCAAGCAGGTGCCCGACCCGGAGACGCCTGCTTCCCAGTTCAAAGTGGATGAGGCGGCCAAGAAGGTGTTGCCGGTGCCGGGCATCGATCCGGTGGCCGACGAGTTCGCTATCCTGGGGGTGGAGGCCGCTCTGCGCATCCGCGAGGCCCTGGGCGAGGCCAAGATCACTATCCTTTGCCTAGGCGCCGAGGCTGCTCGCGATGCCGTCAAGAAGGCCCTGGCCATGGGTGCCGATGAGGGCGTGCAGCTCACCGATAAGGCTTTCGAAGATGGAGACAGCTTCGCTACCGCCCGTGCTCTAGCGGCGGCTATCAAGAAGCTGGAGCCCTTTGATCTCGTCCTTTGTGGTCGGCAGGCGCCGGACTGGGACGTAGGCGTGACGCCGTCCATCATCGCCGACCTGCTGGGCCTGCCCTGCGTGACCCGTGCCAGTGACGTAAAAGTCAGCGACGGCACCCTACAGGTGGAACGGGTGCTCCTGGACGGCTTCGAGACGGTGGAGACCAGCCTTCCCGCTGTGGTTAGCATCAGCAACGAGCTGGGTGAGCCACGTTACCCCCAGTTGCGACAGATCATGGCCGCTGCCAAGAAGCCGGTATCCGTCTGGTCGGCGGCCGACCTGGGCGTGGACCCCTCGCAGGTGGGTGCCGCTGGCTCTGTCCTCTCTTTGGACCGCCTGTACGTGCCTGTGCACGAGGCCAAATGCGAGTTCATCGAGGGAGAGACCATGGACGAAGCCGCCGAGAAGATGGCCACCAAGCTTCGGGAAGCGAAGCTCATCTAGGGGCCTGCCTGGGCCGAAGGTCGGCCGACCTGGCGGCCCCGGCAGGCAGACCGGAGCAAGGAGAGATGCACGATGGCTAACGAAAGCGGAATACTGGTTGTTGCGGAGGTGGCCGAGGGTGCCCTGGCCGCTATCACCTCGGAGGTGTTAGGCGCCGCTCGGCGGCTGGCCGACGAGCTAGGCCAGCCTGTCCAGGCAGCCCTTCTGGGGCAGGGGGTGGAGCCCCTGGCCCAGGGGTTGATCGCCGCGGGGGCGGATAAGGTCTATGTGGCGGACAATCCTATCCTGGCGGAATACCAGAGCGATGCCTTTGTCCCGGCGGTCGAGAAGGTCTGCCGCGAAGCCAATCCGTCCATCGTCGTTCTGGGCCAGACCGATATCGGACGTGACTTGGCCCCTCGCCTGGCCTATCGCTTGGAGACAGCGGTGGCCATGGACTGCCTCGACCTGGCCATCAGCGACGGCCGTCTGGTGATGACCCGCGCCTGCTATGGGGGCAACGCCAATGCTCAGCATACCTGCAAGACCATGCCCCAAATGGCCACCGTCAGGGTCAAGTCGCAGGAGCCTCTAGCACCGGACACCTCTCGCCAAGGGGAGGTGGCCAAGGTAGCTGTCGACGTTGATCCCTCCGCTTTGCGCATCAAGATCACCGGTAGGCGCAAGGAGGAGGCGGAGGGCATACGTCTGGAAGACGCCGAGGTGATCGTGAGCGGAGGCCGTGGCATGGGCAGCGCCGAGGCATTTCAGACCCTAGAGGAACTGGCCGGCCTGATGAAGGGCGCGGTAGGCGCCACCCGCACGGCCTGCGACATGGGCTGGTACCCGGTACCGAAGCAAATAGGGCTCACCGGCAAGGTAGTGAGTCCCACCCTCTACATAGCGGTGGCTATTTCCGGTGCTAGCCAGCACATGGCTGGCCTCAGTGGGGCCAAGAACATTGTGGCCATCAACAAAGACCCCGAGGCCGGCATCTTCCGTTACTGTCGCTATGGCATTGTGGGCGACTGGAAGGCGGTTGTTCCGCCCTTCTTGAACAAGGTTCGCCAGCTAAAAGCAGGATAGGCTTTTCTTTCGCAAACAGAAGGGGCATGAGCCCGTGCCTCTGCGGGCTCATGCCCCTTTGGTTTGATCCCTGGGGAAGCCGTCGCTACGATGGATAGGCGCTTACCCAGAGGTAGGCGCGTCGGTTTCCCTTATAGCCAATTTCTTGTAACATAGACATGCCTATGTTTGTGATAGGGCTTACCGGAGGCATTGGCAGCGGCAAGTCCACCGTTTCAGACATGCTGCGTGCCAAGGGGGCAACTATTGTCTACGCCGACCAGATAGGCCACGAGGTCTATCGGCCGGGCAGGCCAGTGTGGGAGCAGGTGGTAGCTGCCTTCGGCCGCCAGGTGGTGGGCGACGACGGCCAGATCGACCGCGGCAAACTGGGCCAGATAGTGTTCAGCGACCCGGAGGCCCGCCGGCGTCTTGACGCCATCACTCACCCGCCCATGGAGCAGATGATGGCCGAGAGGCTGGAGGAATTGCGGCGACGGGGCACCAGAGTGGCGGTGCTGGAGGCCGCTATCCTCATCGAGGCTGGCTGGGCTCACCTGGCGGACGAGGTCTGGCTGACCGTGGCTTCGCCCCAGGTGGCCGCTCAGCGGTCGATGGAGCGCAGCGGCCTCAATCGGGAGCAGGCAGAGGCCCGCATCGCCGCGCAGCTCTCCAACGAGGAGCGGCTAAAGCACGCTCAAGTGGTCATCGATACCAATTGTTCCCTGGCAGAGGTGGCGCAGCGGGTTGATGAGCTCTGGGATGAGCTGATTGCCCGATTGACTGCTAAGGCGACATAAGGGACGCCTGTCGGCGGGCAGGGAAGTAGCGAAGGAATATGGAATCCGCGTCGGAGCACACAGAATACAGACAGTACGCCATCGAGGAGTATGTCCTCAGCGAGGAGCCTTTCTACCTGCCGCTGAAGGATGAGGTGGAGCTGTTCACCGCTGCCTTCGACCAGAAGATACCGGTACTCCTTAAGGGGCCCACCGGCTGCGGTAAGACTCGCTTCATCGAGTACATGGCCTATCGGCTCGACCGGCCCCTGACCATCGTCAGGGACGCCACCAAGCAATCCCAGGGGCCTGCCCACCACGGCCTGCCCCTGGTGACCGTGGCCTGCCACGAGGATCTAACGGCCAGCGACTTGGTGGGGCGCTATCTCTTAGAGGGGGAGTCCACGCGCTGGATCGATGGGCCCTTGACTCGCGCCGTCAAGGCTGGTGCCATCTGCTACCTGGACGAGATCGTCGAGGCGCGCAAGGATACCACTGTCCTCATCCATCCCCTTACTGACCACCGCCGTATCCTGCCCATCGACAAGCGGGGTCAGATAGTGGAGGCCCGCGATGGCTTCCTGCTGGTCATCTCCTACAACCCCGGCTACCAGAGTGCCCTCAAGGACCTGAAGCACAGCACTCGCCAGCGGTTCATGGCCATCGAGTTCGGCTACCCGTCACGAGAGCTGGAGGCCCGCATCATCCAGCATGAAGCCGACGTTCCTGGCTCCCTGGCCCTGGAGCTGGCCAAGCTCGGCGAGAAGGTGCGCCACCTTAAGGAGCACGGCCTGGCCGAGGGGGTGAGCACTCGTCTGCTCATCTACGCTGGCAGGCTCGTACAGAAGGGCATACCCCCTCGTCGCGCTTGTCAGGTGGCGGTGGTCTGGGCCCTAACCGATGACGGCGAGGTGCAACGCAGCATAGAAGAGGTGGTGTCCTCTATCTTTGAGTAGGTCCTCTTTACGTCGCCTGGTAGGCCGGTTCGAAAAGGAACTGGCTCCCTTTTCCACCGCCCTGGCAGCAGAGTTCCGCCGCAGTGCCGAGGTGGCCTGCGATCTGCTGGAGCCGGAGGAGGTGGCCTTGTGGGCCGAGGATGGCCTGGAACTGGCCCGCCATTCCTGGCGCTCCTGGGAGGCGGCCAACGAGTACTTCCGAGCCACGCCTCAGGTGCTGCCCCTCATGGGATTCCCCGCCTTGCGGCAGTGGGCTCAGCGGGGGCGCGACCTGGTGGAGCTGTCGTCATCCCTGGCGGCCGCCTACTTCCGCGCCAGCCCGGGTACCCTACCTCATATCTCTCTGGCCCAGATAGACAATTGGCTGATCTTGGGGCAGCATCTCTACAAGGGCACCTGGCGTTCGGCTTCCCTGGCGGTGCAGTTCTTCGACATGAGCCCAGCCCTTTTGTCCCAGCTCTCTCTGGACGAGGTCAGAGCCCTGGTGCGATTCGTGGACGTCCTGGCCGAGCGCTCGTACGACCTGGCCACCCACTGCCTGTCAACGACGCCCACGTCCCTATCGCCCCTACCCCGGCAGGACCGCGAGGCCTTCATACGTTTCGCCGAGGTACTGGCATACACCGGTTGGGCTGACGCTCGCTCCTATCTGGAGAAGGGCCCCATTCTCCTCAGTCACGTCCAGGCCTCCCAGCGTTCGCGCTTCCTCAACCTCACCCGCGAGGTGGCTCGCCAGGAGGGGCGGCAGGCCTTCACCTTTTTCGCCGAGGGAGCGCGCGCTCTCAGTCAGGTTGGAGGCGAGGTTCACCCCTATCTGCTTTCCCTGGCCGAGGACCTGGCCTCCCGCTCGCCGGTGGCGGCCATGGAATTCCTCAACAGCCTGCCCCAGGTGCTGGTTCGCATCAGCGTGGACGACCTGCACCACTGGCACGCCTTTGGCCTGGCCCTGTTGGAAACCAGCATCGAGGGTGGCACGGCCTTCTTCCGCCTGGAGTCCAGCAAGAGCGATGAGGTTCTGGAGTCCCTATCCTCGCGGGTGGAACTGAGCAGGGTGGCGGAAGTCTTGCGAATGTACTGTAAGGCCCTGACCGGTAGCAATGTGGCTATTCACTCCACCGATGCCCTTACCGAGAAGAATATCGGCTGGGTGACCAGCGAGCGCCCCTCCACCGAGGGCACCTCTATTTATCTGCCGGCGGCTGTGGACGAGTATCAAGACAAGGCGCAGAGCTTCGCCGTCTACAAGGTATACGCTACTCATCAGGCAGGCCACCTGGAGTTCGGCAGCTTTGGCTTCCTCTTCGAAAGGCCGGGGCACATTTTCCCCGATGAGCGCCATCAGCTGGAAAAGCAGCGAGGTCGGCCCAAAGAGGCCCTGACCGACATCGAGCGCTTCTTCGACCTGTTCGACGACCGTCGCCTGGCATCCGACCTGTTCGCCGTCGTGGAGGACGCCCGCATCGACCGCCTGGTAACCCAAGAATATTGTGGCATTCGCTCCATCTATCGGCGCATCCAGGACAGGGAATTGGAGAAGCGGCCGCAGCCGGAAGAGCTGCCCCTGCGTCAGGCCTTCGTGGAGAACCTGGTCCTGGCCAGCCTGGAGGGCTTCCAGCGCATGCGCTGGCCCGCGACCATGATCGGCATCCTGCGCAACGCCCTTGGCCTCCTGCGAGGCGTCCAGCAGCCTCAGGCTAGCGTGGAGGACTCCGCCGAAGCCACTGCCCGCCTCTACAGCCTGGCCCAGAAGATCCCCAACATCGTCAGCGATCTGGACCGGCAGTGGGAACATCTGGAGGAGGAAGAGGTTGAGCTGCCCCAGGACCTGGACGCTCTAGGCCAGGCCCTGGCCCAGCTCATGGAGAGCGGCCAGGAGCAACCCTATGAGAGCCCCCAGCCGGTGGAGTTTAGGGGCGAGTTCAAGCCGGAGCTGGTGCAGCTCCTTATGCGCCTGCGCCAGGAGAAAGAAAGCAGGCAGACCCAGACAGCGCCTCAGCCGCTGTCGCCAGAGCAGTTGCAGCAGCTTCTGGACAAGAGTGTGGAGATAACTCTCAGCGAGCTGGCCGAGGGTGACCTCTCCGAAAGCTCCGCTCTCTTCTTGGCCAACCTCTTGAAGGAGACCACGCCCCAGCGGCCCGAAAAGCGCCTGCCCTATCACGAAGGGCGGCTTCCGCCGGGCATGCCCAGGGAGGGCGAAGAGGGCGAGCTGCTGCCCGAGCCCAGCTACTCCTACTATGACGAGTGGGACTTCCGGGCCAACGACTACAAGCCCCGCTGGTGCCGGGTGGCCGAGTATTCTCTGTCCGAGGGCGCGGCTCAGTTCTTCGAGCAGACCCTCATGAAGAACGCCAGCCTGGTGGCTCAGACCCGCCGTCAGTTCGAGCTCCTGCGGCCGGAGGTGTTCCGCAAGATCAAGCGCCTGCTCGATGGCGAAGAGTTCGACTTGGACGCCGTGGTGGACTTCCTGGTGGAGCGCCACAGCGGCCACCAGCCCACGGGCAAGGTCTACTGGCGGCGCAACAAGGTGGAGAGGGACGTGGCGGTGGCTTTCCTTCTGGATATGAGCGCCTCCACCGACGAGGAGATCATGAAGCATGAGCGCAGCTACGGTCAGGACGAGTTCGGCGATGACCCCCGCCGCTACTTCTCCTGGTGGATGTCGCGGCGAGCCCAGGACTTGCTGACCCCGCCCAAGCGGATCATCGACCTGGAGAAGGAGAGCACTGTCCTCCTCATCAAGGCCCTGGAGACCATCGGCGATACCTACGGCATCTACGGCTTCTCGGGATACGGCCGGGAGAACGTGGAGTTCTACGTCATCAAGGACCTAGAGGAGCCCTTCAGTGAGCGGATCAAGCGGCGCATCGACAAGATCGCCCCCGTGCGCTCCACCCGCATGGGGCCGGCCATCCGCCACGCCATCACCAAGCTCGACGCCCACGATGCCAAGGTGCGTATCCTCTTTCTGGTCTCCGACGGCCGCCCCCAGGACCACGGCTACGGCCGCGACCGCACCGAGAAGGAGTACGCCATCCACGACACGCACGTGGCCCTGCAGGAGGCCAAGCGCAAGGGGATCGTCCCCTTCTGCCTTACGGTCGACCGCTACGGCCACGACTACCTGAAGCAGATGTGCGACGACATCGGCTATGCCGTCGTGGCCGACATCGAGTCCCTCCCCTCCCGCATCACCACCCTGTACCGCAGGCTCACGGAGTAGCAGACCACGTGGACCCACGCTCTGGCTAAGGTCCCCTCTGTTTCCGCTACACCTCACTCTCTTATCTAGCGAACGTGATCTTGGCTGGCACGTAGGCAATCTGGGCTCCCACTGGCGTCATATCCTTTGGGATCTCGAAAACAACACGCCCTGTTGTCCATTCTCCTGGCAGCAAGGTCTGAAAGCCACCCTCATCTCCACCCAGTCTGTTTACCTCTTCTTTGGTTGATCGGCTTGGAGCATATTCCTCTGACCGCGCCCCCAAGGGCGGGTTCCAGACCTGGTAATAATACCCGCTAGGGGCGGTCACAATCTCGCCCGCATCGAGATAAGGGGTCTCCTGCTGCTTCACCCAGTCATTGCTAAGCTTGTACTGGACTATTACGAACTTCATGCCAGGCTTCGCGGTGAAGGTGTAATAGCCGTCGATGTAGGGTCCATCTACTGCAATGTCACTTTCTAGCCACGACAGCAAGGTCATGGTAAAGCCGGGCGTATCATAGTTCCCACCGACGCCACCTATTGTATCCCCCATCCCGATCTCTGGCTGGACAACCACCGTTTGCGTGGGCGTTTGCGTGGCCTCGAGAGTAGCGGTGGCCTCTGGACTGACCGTGGCCTCACGATCAGCCTTCTCCCCCGCGCAGGCGGCGAGAAGTATGAGCGCCGAGGCTAAGGCTATGATTGGCGATCTGTGCATGTCGTTCCTCCCTTCCTCCTACTTAGGACTTCCGCTCCCGCCCCAGCAGCGCCCGCCGCAGCACGAACAGCGCCGTGGTGACTGCCCGCCGCTTGATCGCCGCCCGGCTCTGGGCGAAGGTGTAGCTGATCGCCTGCCCCGACGTGTCGGGGTCGTCCAGGCAGATGTGGATAGTGCCCACCGGCTTGTCCTCCAACGGCTCGGGGCCGGCCACCCCCGTGATGCCGATGCCGAAGTCGGCGGCCAGCCGCTCGCGGACGGCGCGCGCCATGTCCCGGGCCACCTCCTGGCTCACCACGCCGTGGCGGCGGACAAGCTCTTCGTCCACCCCCAGGGCTATCTTCATCTCCGCGGTGTAGGCGACGAAGCCGCCCTTGAAGTAACTCGAGCTGCCAGCGGCGTCGGTGATGGTGCTGGCCAGCAGGCCGCCCGTGCACGACTCCATGGTGGCCACGCTCAGCCCCCGCTCTCGCAGCATCGCCCCCACGGCGGCCTCCAGCGTCTCGTCGTCGGCGCCCCAGATGGTGTTGCCCAGGATGCCTCGCGCCTCCTCCTCCATGGGCGCGATGAGGCGCTCGGCCTCCTCGCGGCTGCCGGCCTTGGCGGTGATCCGCAGATGCACGCCGTCGGGCTTGGCGTAGACAGCCAGGCTGGGATTGGTGGAGCCGAGCAGGGGGCCGACCATCTCGTCGACGCTGCCTTCGCCGATGCCCATCGTCTTCAGGGTGCGGGAGACGATAACCCCGCCCGTCGCCAGCTTGGACAGCCTGGGGGTCACCTCCTTCTCCCACATGCGCTCCATCTCCACCGGCGGGCCAGGCATGGCTACCAGAATGCGCCCCTCGCGCTCCACCCACCAGCCGGGGGCAGTGCCCCGCGGGTTGGGGATGGGGCGGGCAGAGGGGATGAGGGCGGCCTGCTTGACGTTGCGCTCGGGCATGACGAGGCCGCGGCTGGCGAAGAAGGCGCGAAGCTGGGCCTCCAGCTCCCCGTCCACCGACAGGGGCTCGTCCAGGACGGCAGCGATGGCCTCGCGGGTCAGGTCGTCCTCGGTGGGGCCGAGCCCGCCCGTGGTGAGGATGAGGTCGGAGCGCTCCCAGGCGCGGCGGATGGCCTCGCTGAGGCGGCCCAGGTTGTCGCCCACCTGGGTCATCCAGCAGAGGTCGATGCCCAGGGCCGGCAGGCGAGAAGCGACGTACTGCGCGTTGGTGTCCAGGATCTCGCCCAGGAGGATCTCGGTGCCAATGGAGATAATCTCGGCTCTCATGGAAGCAGCGCCAGGATAGGCCAAGGCGATCGCCTCGTCAAGGCGGCGAGCACATGATAGTATGGAGCGGAGGTCATACAGTGACGAAACGAGCTGACAACCGCCGATCGGCGCTCTTCCTCTTAGCGGCTAGTGGAGTGAGCCTGGGCGCTTTTGGTCTGCCCCTCCTGCTGTCTCCCCTCAAGTGGGCCAAGAGGCTTCGCTGGCAGGTGCCCGAGGATACGGACCTGGCCGTCTACCTGGGGCGCTCGCTGGGGGCGGTGGCCGTGGCCCTGAGCCTCGGCGGCCTCTCGGCCGCTCGCGATCCCTGGCGGTATCGCATCGTCTTTCAGATGGCTGCGGTGGCCGCCGCCTTGCTGGCCGGCGTGCACGTCCGGGGGGCGATAGAGGGGAAGCAGCCCTGGACGGAGACGGCGGAGATCCCCTTCTGGACTGCCATGGCTATCGGTGCCATCGCCTGCTACCCGCAGGAGCCTGAAGAGTAGGCCCGCAGCACCAGCCGCTCCTTTTCGTCTCGCCGCAAGCAGGGCACCGCCGCCAATCTGTCCCGCCAGGCGCAGAAGGCCAGGTCCTGGCCGAGGCCCAGGGTGAGCAGGTCGCGGCCGTGGGCCGTCTCCCGCAGGGCTGTCTCCTCCCGCCCCCGCTGGGCGCGATAGTCCTCCAGAACGGCCCGAGTTTCATCCGCTAGTTGCAGGGCGGTCGGCCAGCGTTGGCCTTGCTCGACGATAGCGTCCACAATGGCCCCGGCGCCCAGGGCGTCCTCGGCAGCGAATGCGCTGCCGCCCTCCTCTCCCGCGCAGACAACGGCGATACCCAGCCCTCGTGCCGCCGCCTCCCTCCAGGCCGCCGAGGCCACGGCGCCAGCATTCAGCAGACAGCCGACCAGCACCAGCGGCGCGGCCGCGGCTGTCAGGATGGCCCTCGTGCCGTTGCTGGTGCAGAGGATAGCCCGTTGGCCTTTCAGGTCGAGGGCACTGAACTCAGAGGGCGAGTTGCCATGGTCGAACCCTGACGGTGGCAGGCCACCTTCCTCGCCGCACAGCAGGTAGCCGGGCAGCTCCTGATGCAGCCTGTGTGCCTCCTCGATAGTAGGGGCCAGCAGCACCTCCTGGGCCCCTCGCTCCAGCATGGTGACGATGGTGGAAGAGGCCCGCAACACATCCACCACAATGCAAACCTGGCCGGAGAGGTCGGTCAAAAGGGCTGGAACTGGCGCCACGTCTAGCCTCACCGTGGGCTCCTTTCGCCTTGACGCTGCCCGTCGCCACTTATAATATGCGGCGGAAAGGGGGACGCCAACCCGGAGATCTCCTGTCCTGAGAGGTGGAGCCATGTTCTTTGCCAAACTACGAGAGGCTATTCAACGCAACCATAGCTTCCTCTGCGTTGGCCTTGACCCCGTTCCCGCCCGCTTGCCCGAGAGGGACGTGGCCGCGTTCAACCGCGCGATTGTCGAGGCCACCGCCGACCTGGCCTGCGTCTACAAGCCCAACCTGGCATTCTACGAGGCCCTGGGCCCCCAGGGGATGGAGGTGCTGCAGCGGACGGTCGAGGCCATTCCTAAGGACATCCCGGTCATCGGTGATGCCAAGCGGGGCGACATCGGCTCGACGGCAGAAGCCTACGCCCGCGCCCTGTTCGACGCCTACGGCTTCGATGCGGTCACCGTGAATCCCTATCTGGGCGGCGATGCTCTCTCCCCCTTCCTGGAGCGGGCCGATAAGGGGGTGTTCGTCCTCTGCCGCACCTCCAACCCCGGCGGTGCCGACCTTCAGGACCGCCGGATAGCGGCTGATGGTGGTGCTCGCCCCCTGTACGAGGTGGTGGCCGAGCTGGCCCGCGACAAGTGGAACGCCCATGGCAACGTGGGGCTGGTGATAGGAGCCACCTACCCCGAGGAGTTGGGGCGGATCCGCCAGCTATGCCCCGACATGACCTTTCTTCTGCCGGGCGTGGGCGCCCAGGGCGCCGACGTGGCGGCGGCCGTTGGCAATGCCTTGGACGAGGAGGGCGGCGGGTTTATCATAGCCTCGTCCCGCCAGATCCTCTACGCATCGTCGGGCAGGGACTACGCTCAGGCCGCTCGGAGGGCGGCTCAGGACCTCCGCGATGAGATCAACCGCCAGCGGGAGGTCGCTCTGGCATCCCGCTCAGGGCGGGGAGGTCAGGCGTGAGGTGACGGACTTTGGTGCTGGACATACGTCTGGGTGATGTGGTTCGCCTGCGCAAGATGCACCCTTGTGGCAGCTTCGAATGGGAGGTAGTGCGCCTGGGGGCCGACATCGGCATACGCTGTCTGAAGTGTAATCGGCGGGTACTTCTGGAGCGTAGCGTCTTTCGTAAACGATTCAAGGCCTTCGTAGTGCGCGGCGAGGAGGAGACACCTGAGGCTCCGTCAACCCCTGTGCCCGAAGGATATTGATGCAGGAAGGGCAGCTCCTACGGCCGCGCTCGGACATCGTGCAGGCGGGCCCTCTTCTAGAGAACCGTCGCTTCGTCTCCCTCTGCCTTGCTCGTTTCCTCTCCTCCACAGCCCAGCACGCCATCTACTTCGGTCTCCTCATCGTGGTGGTGGAGCGCACCGGCTCCAGCATCCAGAGCGGCCTTCTCATTTTTTCCTTCCTCCTGCCCGGCGTTCTGACGGGGCTGTACGCAGGGGTGGTGGCTGACCGCTCGCCCAAGCGGTTGGTGATGTTCTTCAGCCAGGGCCTGCGGGCGGTAGCCTGCCTGGCCTTCTTCCTCTGGGGCGATAGCCTCTGGCGGCTGTATGCTGTAACCCTCGGCTTCGCCACAGTGGCTCAGTTCAACTCTCCTGCTGAGTCGGCGGCTGTTCCGGCCATCGTCCCCTACGAGCGGCTGGCCTCTGCCAACGCCCTCTTGAACCTGACATCGATACTGGCTCAAGGCGTGGGCATGCTGGCTCTGGCGCCTCTGTTCATGAAGACAGTGGGCGAGGAGCCTCTGTTCATCGTGGCAGCCCTGCTCTTTGCCGGCGCAGCGTTCGTCGTCACCTCCCTATCGGGCCTGGAGGCAGGCCGGGTCCGTCGAGAGCGACCGGCGGCAGTCGGCGGCGGTCTGACCGAGGAGTTCAGAAAAGTCTGGCGGACTATCCTCCAAGATAGCGAGGTCTACTCCGCTGTAGTTCAGCTCACCTTGGCCACTACGGCCATCCTGGTGCTGGTTGCCGTCCTGCCTCACTACCTGAGCGAGGTGCTGGATACGCGGGTGGACAATGCTGCCTTCGTCTTCGCCCCTGCTGCCATCGGACTCCTTGCCGGGCTGCGGCTGGCGCCCTGGCTCGGTCAGCGGATTGGCAACGCCCAGGTAGTGACGACGGGCTTCCTTCTCTTTCTGGTCTGCCTGGCAAGCCTGGGGTTTGTGGAGGAGTTCACCGGCTTGATGAGGGACCAGGCCACTCCCTTCACTGACGCCATAGAGTGGACGGGGCTCTCTCTGGAGGCGACCGTGGCCATGGCCCTGTCGATACCCCTGGGCTTCGCCTTCTCACTGGTGGGCGTGGCGGCGCGGGCTGTGCTCCATGAACGGGCCCCCGCCGACATGCTAGGTCGTATCTTCGCCATGCAAATGGTCTTGGGTAGCCTGGCGTCCATCATCCCCCTGTTCATCGTCGGTGGTCTGGCCGAGCTGCTGAGCGCCAGGATCGTCGTCAGCCTGGTCACAGCGGCGGTGCTGGTGTTGGCCATCTACAGCCATCTGTGGGTTCGGCGTCAGGTTGAGGCTCTGCCGAGGGCGGTGTGATGGATAGGGCAGGAGAGGAAGCCGAGATCCTGGCGACTCCCGCAACGGGTGCCCTCCTGGCCGATCGCCGGTTCGCTGCCCTATGGCTAAACCAGGCCCTCGGGCAGACCGCTCAATACGCCCTCCTGTTTACCCTCCTTCTTCTAGTCCTTGATCTCACCGGGTCTTCCATCCATATGACCCTGTTGGTTCTCTCCTTTATCCTGCCCTCCGTGCTCTTGGGCATGCCGGTCGGGGTATTGCTCGACCGCTGGCGCAAGGAGAGTGTGCTGCTGGTCGCCAACGTGGTGCGCGCCATGACCTGCCTGTTTTTCTTGTTCTTCCACGGCGATGTCTGGATCATCTACGGGGCGAACCTGGTGTTTGCCGCGGCCAGTCAGTTCTTCAACCCAGCGGTGGTCTCCCTTATTCCAGCGCTGGTGCCCAAAGGCCGACTGATCAACGCCAACACCCTCTATAACTTCACCCTCATGAGCGCTCAGTTCGCCGGGATCGTCTTCCTGACACCGCTGGTGCTCAAGTCGGCGGACGAGGAGGGGATGTTCATCCTGGGCGCTGCCTTCTTTACGGTGGCCGCCGGCCTGACCTTCTTCCTCCGCCCGGGCGACCAGGCCCGTAGAGAGACCCGCTGGGAGGGCCCATTGTTCGGCGGCATCCCCGAGGATTTCCGTGCCAGCTGGCGCGCCCTGCGGGGTGACCTGGCTTCGGTGATGGCCATGGTTCAGCTCACCCTGAGCAGCGCCCTGGTTCTCTTCTTCGCCATCCTTATCCCCCGCTACATGAACGACACCCTGGACGTGCCCGCCGATAACGCCGCCTTCGTCTTCGCTCCTACCGGCGTGGGAGCTATCCTCGGCCTGCGTCTCCTCCCCTGGTTTGCTCAGCGCATCGGCAAGGAGCGGGTGGTGACCGCCGGTCTGGGGGGTATCGGCTTCTGCCTGGTGGCCCTCGCCCTGGTGGATCCCCTGGCCGCTCTCTTGGAGGGCACGGGGGTGTTGGACCCGGAGGGTGTAGGCGGGTTGGGCCTGTTGGTGACCCTCACCATGTTCTTTGCCTTCCCCCTGGGGTTGAGCTACGCTCTCATCAATGCGCCTGCCCAGACGGTGCTCCACGAGCGGGCCCCTGCCGAGATGCGGGGGCGCATCTTCACCACCCAGGTCGTCTCGGCCAACTTCTTCTCCCTCCTGCCCCTTCTCCTCGTTGGTGCCTTCACTGACCTGTTGGGCATAAGCCTTGTGCTCATATTTATTGCCTTGGGGGTGTCCGTGGCTGGTGGCCTGAACGTCCTGGTGGCTCGCCGCAGCGAGCGGTTAGCGGCGTCAGATGCCTCTGCCCGGACGATATCGCTTCAGGCTCAGGATGGGGTGGTGCCTTCAGTCGACATTGACACCAGAGAAGAGGCTAAGCTAGAATGAGGTAGCCTCGGTATGGAGATGGGAGGTGGTAGTGTGATCGAAATGATCGTAGAGAGCATCCGGGTGAGCCTCATGAACTATCAGCGTGTAGTCATCCTCAAGGAGAAGGAGTCCGATCGCTACCTGCCCATCTGGATAGGCCCGGCCGAGGCTGACGCTATCGCTGTCCGTCTGCAGGAGGTGGCCGTATCGCGGCCTCTCACCCACGACCTCCTCCGCTCGATCATCGATACCCTGGGTGGCAGCATTCAGTATATTGTGGTCAACGACCTAGCCAATGATACTTTCTATGCCCGCATCATCATGGAGGTGGACGGGCGGACCATGGAGATCGATTCGCGGCCTAGCGATGCCATTGCTCTGGCCGTGCGGGTGCAGGTGCCGATCTTCGCTGAGGAAACGGTGCTGGATAAGGCAGGCGTTCGCCTGGATCAGGAGAGCGTCGGAGAGAAGGCGGGAGAGACGGAGGGCCATGCTGAGGTGAAGCCAGAGGAGTTGGAGAAGCTCTCCCCCTTTCGCGACTTCATCGACAGCCTGGATATGGACGACTTTGATAAGCGTACCTCCTGAGGGGCAGTGCTCTCGAGAGTTCACAGAGGCCCCAAGCAACCGATGGCTTGGGGCTTCTTGGCGGTATGGGTTAGGCAAGGGTGTAATAGCGGCGACAATAGGTGACATCCACAATACAGCGGCCGAAGCCCGCTTCCCCGTTGCTGGCGGCCAGGCTCTCGCCGGCGATGGCGCTAAGGAGCCAAGATGGGCAGGCTGCCACCAGCCGTCAGACTATTGGGGATTGGCTGGTATTTCGCTTTTTGCATAATTGTTGGCATCGTCGGCGGCGTGCTGCTTGACCGACAGGTGGAGAAAGACCATATTTTCGCCCTCTTAGGCCTTTTCCTGGGCCTTGTCTTGGCTTTCGTCGGGGGCTATGTCATGCTGCTTGAGGAGCTGGGTTTGCGTCGGCCACGGCAAGGGGACGACCAATGAGGGGCAATAGGCTCCGACTGGCCATCGTTGGCCTGCTCGTTCTGGTTTTGGCGGGCTTCGTCTTCCTGCGCGGTCCTACTCCCCATATCGAGATCAAGCCCGAGGTCCTCTATTCGATCTGGAAGGTCAACATCACCAACACCATGGTCACCTCCTGGCTGGTGGTGGCCCTAATGATTGCCCTGGTGTATTTGGCCAGCCGACGCTGGGAGCTTGTTCCACGCGGCGTCCAGAACCTGCTGGAGGCCATTATCGAGGGCTTCTTCAATCTGGTGGTGAGCATTGCCGGCGAAAAGAACGGTCGTCGCTTCTTCCCGGTGGTGGCCACCATATTCTTCTTCGTCCTGTTCGCCAACTGGTTCTCCCTCTTCCCCATCTTCAACGTCATCGGCCTGGGCCAAGAGGATGAACACGGCTTCGTGATGGAGAAGACCGACCTTGGGCCGCTGCCCACTACCTATGTTGGCCTGTCCAGCCTGGACCAGATGAAGGGGCGAACAATAGATGAGGACGACCCCGAGGCAGCCCAGAAGGCGGAGCAGGAGAGGGACAAAGGAAACTTCGTGGGCGAGCTCCGCCCCTTCTTCAGAGGGATCAACACCGACCTCAACACGCCTCTGGCCCTGGCCATCATGTCGGCCGTCTTCGTGGAATTCTGGGGCATAAGCACCCTGGGCTTTTCCACCTATGGCCGCAAGTTCTTCAACTTCGGGGGTTTGCTGGGGGGCATACGAAGACTCTCCCCTAGCCGGGTGTTTCAAGGCGTCGTAGATGCTTTTGTGGGCTTTCTGGACCTTGTCTCGGAGACGGTGCGCCTGATCAGCTTCACCTTCCGACTTTTCGGCAACATGTTCGCCGGCGAGGTGGTGATCCTAATGTTCACCTTCCTTGTTCCTTTAGTTTTCACCTTGCCCTTCTACGGCCTCGAGCTGTTCGTGGGCCTCATCCAGGCGTTCATCTTCGCCGCGCTGACGTTGGTGTTCGGCATGATCGCGGTGACTCACGGCGGGCCTCCTGGTGCTGAGGAGGCGGGGGCCGAGATTCACCAGGCGGAGACGGCAGAGGACCGATCGGTAAACCTTCAACAATAGCAGCAAAAGGAGGTATATAGATGGAGCTGCTGCTAGCGATCATCCCACCTGTGCAAGCCGCTGCTCAGTACCTGGCGCAGGGTACGGATTTTAACATAACCGACGACGGAATGAAATACATAGCGGCTGGTTTGGCCATGGGGCTGGGGGCCCTGGGGCCAGCCTTCGCCATCGGCAACCTGGTGGGGCGGGCCATGGACGCCTTGGGCCGCAACCCAGAGGCCCTGCCAGCCGTTCAGGTGAACATGATCCTCGGTCTGGCCTTCGCCGAGGCCATCGGCATCTATGCGCTGGTGGTGGCCGTCATGATCGGCTTCGTCTTTTAGGCCAGCGCCGGAACTACGAGGAGATTCAGACGATGGAGCCAATCTTCCTTGCGGGGTTTGTTGACGGGCTGAAGACCCTGGGGATTAACCTTCCCAGCCTGTTGGCCCAGCTTATCAACTTTACTCTCCTTCTGATTCTGCTGAGCGTCTTTGCCTACAGGCCGGTGATTCGCCTGCTGGACGAGCGGCGACGGCGCATCCAGGAGGGGCTGGAGGCATCGGAGCAGGCCAAGCGGCAGGCAGCCCAGGCTGAGCAGGAGGTGCAGGCTCAGTTGGAGCGAGCGCGGCAGGAGGGACAGGCCGTCATCGGCCAGGCCCAGCAGATAGCGGCCCGCATTCAGGAGGAGGCTCGCCAGCAGGCGCGCCAGGACGCTGAGGCGTTGCTAACCCGCGCCCGCAGCGAGATCCAGCTCGAGCGGGACAGCGCCATCGCTGAGCTGAGGCGGGAGTTCGGCGGCCTTGCTATCGAGGCCGCCGAGAAGGTCATCGGCCAGGCGCTGGACCGTCAGGCTCACCAGCGCCTTATCGAGGAGGTGCTGGCCGAGTCGGCCCTGGGCGGTGATGGCGACCAGCAGGCTTCCCGGTCAGAACCCAGCCCATGATTCGCGACACCGCAGCCAAGCGATACGCCCAGGCGGCCTTCGAGATCGCCCGCGGGCGCAATAGTCTGGAGGAGTGGGCCGCCGACCTGGCCCTGGTGGCCCTGGTCATGGGCGACCCTCAGGCTGCGGCCATCCTCAGCAGCACCAAGGTGGCGCTGGCCGACAGGTATCGCCTGTTGGGGGCGATTCTGGAGGGGGTCGACCCGCTGGTCATGAACCTGGCCAAGTTGCTGGTGGCCAAAGGGCGGGTGGGCATCGCCCCCCAGGTTGCCGAGGCGTATCGCGACTTGGTGGACGAGCACAGCGGCGTCGCCCACGCCAGGGTGGTCACGGCGGTGCCCCTGGCCGATGCCGAGCGGCGGGCGGTGGAGGAGAGGCTGAGCCAGATAACGGGCATGAAAGTGATCGCTCATCTCGAGGTGGAGCCGGCCATCGTTGGCGGGCTGGTGGCCCGTGTAGGCGACCGCCTCATCGACGGCAGCACTCATAGCAAGCTCCTGGCCCTGAAGAGAACTCTGGAGGGTCAGGAGCGATAATCCCTGGAAGGTGGTGACGGGGGAATGGCGGTACGCCCGGAAGAGATAGCTTCCATCATTCGACAGCAGATCGAGCAGTTTGGCGCCCAGGTCGCGGCGGTGGATGTGGGCACGGTAGTCGAGGCCGGCGATGGCATCGCCCGCGTCCACGGCCTCCAGGGCTGCATGTACGACGAGATCCTTCAGTTCCCCAACGACATCATGGGCCTGTCCCTGAACCTGGAAGAGGACACGGTCGGCGCTATCATCCTAGGCGACTACACCGAGATCAGCGAGGGGGACGAGGTGCGGGCTACCGGGCGCATCGTCGAGGTGCCGGTAGGCGATGCCCTCATCGGACGGGTGGTGGACCCCCTGGGCAACCCCCTGGATGGCAAGGGGCCGGTGCCCCATGATAAGACCAGACCGGTAGAGCGCATCGCTCCCGGCGTGGTACACCGCAAGGGTGTCGATACCCCCGTTCAGACGGGGATCAAGGCCATCGACTCCATGATCCCCCTCGGCCGCGGCCAGCGGGAGCTGATCATCGGCGATCGCTCCACCGGCAAATCGGCCATCGCTATCGATACCATCATCAACCAGAAGGGCGGCGACCTCATCTGCATTTATGCGGCCATCGGCCAGAAGACCTCCAAGGTGGCCCAGGTGGTGGCTACCCTAGAGCAGCACGGCGCTATGGAGCACACTATCGTCGTGGCGGCCAACGCCTCCGACCCCGCTGCCCTTCAGTATCTGGCTCCCTACGCCGCCTGCGCCATGGGCGAAGAGTTCATGGAGCAGGGCCGCGATGCCCTGGTAGTCTACGACGACCTCAGCAAGCATGCCTGGTCCTATCGGCAGATGTCCCTGCTCCTGCGCCGGCCGCCCGGCCGCGAGGCCTATCCCGGCGACATCTTTTACCTCCACAGTCGCCTCCTAGAGCGGGCGGCCAAGCTGGCCCCTGAATACGGCGGCGGCTCCCTCACTGCCCTGCCCATCATCGAGACCCAGGCGGGGGACATCTCCGCCTACATCCCCACCAACGTCATCTCCATCACCGACGGTCAGATCTACCTGGAGGCCGACCTGTTCAACGCCGGAATCCGTCCGGCCGTCAACGTGGGGCTCTCGGTCTCGCGGGTGGGCGGCGCCGCCCAGACGCGGGCCATGCGTCAGGTGGCCGCTCGCCTCCGTCTGGACCTGGCTCAGTTTCGCGAGCTGCAGGCCTTCGCTCAGTTCGGCACCGCCGAGCTGGACGTGGCCACTCGTCGCCAGTTGGAGCGAGGCCAGCGCCTGACCGAGGTGCTCAAGCAGCTCCAGCACGTGCCTATGCCCTTGCATCAGCAGGTGGAGATCCTGTACGCAGCGGTGAACGGCTACCTGGACGACGTGGCAGTCGCCAAGGTGCAGCCCTTGGCCATCTCCTTCCACCGCTTCATGGAGACTAATCACCCCGACATCGGCAAGGACATCGACGATCAGAAGCAGATTACCCCCGAGACCGAGGACAAGCTGAAGGCAGCCATCGCCGAGTTCAAAGAAAGCGCTCCCCTACTGGAGTAATCATGGCCACCCTTCGTCAGATTCGCCGTCGCATTCGCACCGTCGGCAGGTGCGCCTTGGGACCGCAGCCTGAAGGCTGCGGCATCGGTGGGCTATGGGATGCCCCAGGCTTTAGCCTGGGGTGCGAGGGTCTGTGGTAATGGCCACCCTTCGTCAGATTCGCCGTCGCATTCGCACCGTCGGCAGGTGCGCCTTGGGACCGCAGCCTGAAGGCTGCGGCATCGGTGGGCTATGGGATGCCCCAGGCTTTAGCCTGGGGTGCGAGGGTCTGTGGTAATGGCCACCCTTCGTCAGATTCGCCGTCGCATTCGCACCGTCGAGAACACGGCCAAGATCACCAAGGCCATGGAGCTGGTGGCTGCCTCTAAGATGAGGCGAGCCCAGGCTCGCGCCCTCGTCGGCCGTCCTTATGCGGAGAAGATGCGCTCCGTGCTGGCCAGCCTGGCCGAGACCTTGCCCCTTCAGGAGCCGGAGGTCATCCATCCTCTCATGCGCCAGCGGCAGGTGCAGGCCATCGACATCATCCTCATTACGCCCGACCGCGGCCTCTGCGGCGGCCTGCCTGCCGGTCTCAATCGCCACACCGCCTCCTTCATCGTCGAGCGCCAGTTGCCCGCCAGGCTTATCTGCATCGGTCGCAAGGGGCGCGACTTCTTCAGTCGTACCGGCATGGAGGTGGTGGCCGAGTTCGTCGGCCTGGGCGACTACCCCAGCTACGAGGACGTGCGTCCTGCCGCTCGAGTGGTTATGGACGACTACATTCATGGCCTAGCCGATGAGGTCTATCTGAGTTATTCTTTGTTCGTCAGTACCATGGTTCAGCGGCCGCACATCTTTAAGCTGTTGCCGGTGGAGCCCCCTGCGGAGGCGGCCACCTGGGGGGTGGACTACATCTATGAGCCCTCGCGGGAGGACATCATGGCTGAGCTTCTGCCCCGCTACGTGGAGCGCCAGCTCTTCGAGGCGGTGCTGGAGGCGGTGGCCAGCGAGCAGTCGGCGCGCATGGTGGCCATGCGCAGCGCCACAGACAACGCCAACGACATGATCCGCGAGCTTACCCTCACCTATAACAAGGCCCGCCAGGATAGCATCACCAAGGAGCTCTTGGAGCTGACCGGCGGCGCCGAGGTGCTGAGAGGGGAACGCTGAGTTGCCGAACTGTGGACGAAGAGGATAATAGGGTGAGTAATCTAGGGCAGAGGTGGCCGGCCCCGAAGGGCCGCAGGCTTATAGAATGGTGATGCTATGGCGAAAGGAAAGATAGTTCAGGTGATGGGCACTGTGGTGGACAGCGAGTTCCCCGTGGATGAGCTGCCGCAGGTCAACGACGCCATCGAGATAGCCATGGACGGCAGCAAGCTGGTGGCCGAGGTGCAGCAGCACCTGGGCAACAACTGGGTGCGCTGTCTGGCTATGGGTAGCACCGATGGCCTCCGTCGCGGTGCTGAGGCGGTCGACCTCGGCGGCCCCATCAAGGTGCCAGTAGGGCCGGGCACCATGGGTCGCCTGTTCAATGTGCTGGGGGAACCCATCGACAACCTGGGCGATGTTGAGGCTGCAGATTACTGGCCCATCCACCGTTCGCCGCCTTCTCTGGATGAGCAGGAGACGACGACCACCGTGCTGGAGACGGGCCTTAAGGTCATGGACCTTATCTGCCCCTTCCCCAGGGGCGGCAAGGTGGGCGCCTACGGCGGCGCCGGCGTGGGCAAGACCGTCATCATTATGGAACTCATCCGCAACATCGCTCGTGAGCACGGCGGGACCTCCGTCTTTGCCGGCGTGGGCGAGCGCTCCCGCGAGGGCAATGACCTCTGGTTCGAGATGAAGGCATCGGGCGTCATCGACAAGACCGTCCTCGTCTTTGGCCAGATGAACGAGCCGCCGGGCGTGCGGGCCCGCGTCGGCCTCACCGGCGTCACCATGGCCGAGTACTTCCGCGACCTGGAGGGGCAGGACGTTCTCCTTTTCATCGACAACATCTATCGCTACATCCTGGCCAACATGGAGGTTTCCGCTCTGCTGGGGCGGATGCCCTCGGCCGTGGGCTATCAACCCACCCTCGCCACCGACGTCGGCGCCCTGGAGGAGCGCATCACCTCCACCAAGCGGGGCTCTATCACCTCCTTCCAGGCCATCTACGTGCCCGCCGACGATTACACCGACCCCGGAATCGTCACCACCTTCGGCCACCTGGACGCCGTTGTCGCCCTGGACCGCGCCATCTCCGAGCAGGGGATCTATCCCGCCGTCGACCCCCTGACCTCCTTCTCCCGCATCCTCGACCCGCGCGTCGTGGGCGAGGAGCACTACCAGGTGGCCCGCGGCGTGCAGGTCGTACTCCAGCGCTATCGGGAACTCCAGGACATCATCGCCATCCTGGGCATGGAGGAGCTGTCGGAGGAGGACAAGCTGACGGTGATGCGCGCCCGCAAGATTCAGCGCTTTCTCTCCCAGCCGATGTTCGTGGCCGAGGCCTTTACCGGCCGCGCCGGCAAGTACGTGCCCGTCCGCGAGACGGTGCGGGGCTTCAAGGAGATCCTAAACGGCGAGTGGGACCACCTGCCGGAGCAGGCTTTCTACATGGTGGGGCCTATCGAGGAGGTGGCGGAGCAGGCCGAGAAGATGGAGGCCGAGGCTAAGGCGGCATAGTAGAGCTTGACTTTTCGGAATCCGGCGGAGTAGACTTAGAACGCCCGTTCGGTGAAGCATGGGGAGCCATGGTCGATGGCGCTGTGCTATGTGGTTAGGTCGTGGAGTACGGTCCCTGGCCCGAGTGGGGTGGTGCTATCAGTCAGCTGCAGCGTGCACCCCGGCTTAACCAGATTGGCGGAGGTTCTTGAAGCGAGTTTTCCGGGATTGAATGTTGAAGTGGATGCGAAGGGGCGGGTCTTCTCCTGGGGGACCGAGGCAAACCTAACGCTTTCGGGTGCCCTGCCCGACACTGGGGCCCTAGATGACTTGCTGCGTCTAATGACAAGGTTAGTCTCCGTGAACGATGACGCCGACGTGAGTCACTGCCTCGATCTGTACAGGATCCCTGAGGAGAGCGCGGCGTCTCCAGAGGAATGGCCGTACACTAACATAGGGCAGGCCGTCTACAGAGCCAAGTACCGCGGGGACTATCAGTCGTCGATGTCAGCCGCCGACATGATGGCGCAGGTGATCCGAAGGCATCCCGCTCTAGCCTCCGCAAATGTACTGTGCGCGGTGCCCCCTGCCTCTGACCTGGGGAATCGAACCGACGCAGCCGATCAATGGGTGCGGTCGTTGTCAGAGCGGCTGGACGTACCCGCAATCACTCTGCGCAGGACCCGCACGGTTCGGCCTCAGAAGGGGATTGGGGATACCGTCGAACGGCGTCGAAATCAAGAACGTTCCATGGCTGCAGATCCTGACGCCAGAGAGCGCCGTGTCCTTGTGGTGGATGATCTGTACACGAGCGGCGATACGGTTCGAGAGTGTGTGAGAGCCTTGTGTGCCGAGGGAGCGTCGCAGGTGTTTGTCCTGTGCGCCGTGAAGACCGCGAAGGGTACGCAGGGCCTAGGTGAGTTGCTCGAAGCACGGGAAGACTGGGGGTGATCGTCGGTGGACTATTCCGTGATCTCCCCAGCGGACAGTGAGTATCCAACCCAACTGAACCACATTCTTGGTGGAGCACCGCTCTATGCCATTGGCAACACAGGACTTCTAGAAAGGCCAGCCATCGGCATCTGCGGATCTCGCAACGCATCGGAGAATGCCCTAGCTGCCGCTCATCTGGTCGGCCTCGAAGCTGCCAAACGCGGGCTGGTGACTGTCAGCGGCTACGCGCGGGGTGTAGACCGGCTGGCTCACAAGGGCGCGCTTGAGGGGGGCGGGGCCACCATTGCAGTACTGCCCCAGGGAATTGACTCTTTTCGCACAGTCAAGGAACTGAGGCCGTTGATAGACCTTAGCAATAACTTCCTAGCCGTCTCCATGTTTGAGCCAGACTCTGTGTGGGCGTCGTGGAGGGCGATGACGCGAAACAAGGTTATTGTTGGGCTGTCCCTAGCGCTGCTCGTAATAGAGGCCCGCGAACGTGGCGGTACGATCAATGCCGCGTTTGAATGTGTTCGCCAAGGGAAGCCGCTTTGGGCAATGGCTTACTCAAGTGAGACAGCCGGCCGCGAAGGCAATCGAAAGCTCCTGGCGGCCGCAGCGATACCGATTAGACACCGCGCGGATCTCAGCGCAGCACTGGATGCTGCTCTATCAAGTCCTCCGGAGGAAGTGCGCCAATTGGCGCTGAACCTGTTGTAGGCTGGTTGTGGAATGCCGAATCTGAGAGTTGACATCGTCACCGCCGAGAGGGTCGTCCTCTCCGAAGAGGATGTCGAGCGGCTGATTGTCCCTGGCATCGAGGGTGAGCTGGGGGTTCTGCCCCTGCACGCGCCCCTTCTGACCACCATCAAGCCGGGGGTGCTGCGCGTCGTCAAGGGCGAGGAAGAGACGACCATGGCTATCACAGGCGGCTTCATCGAGGTGCGAGAGAATCGGGTCACCATCCTGGCCGACGCCGCTGAGAGGGGAGAGGAGATCGATGTCGCGCAGGCGGAGGCGGCTCGCCGCCGCGCCGAGGAGCGCCTGGCCTCGCGGGAGGCGACCGTCGATATTGTGAAGGCGGAAATGGCTCTCAAGCGGGCCCTGGTGCGCCTCAAGGCAGCCGAGCAAATCCGGCGGCGTCGCCGCGGCGCCCCGCCACCAACGGGCTAGACCTGGCGCTCTTCCTCCAGCGATGGGACATGCTCATGGCAATCGAACGCTTCATCATCGAGGGTGGACACAGGCTCCAGGGCACAGCGGAGGTAAGCGGCTCCAAGAACGCTGCCGTGGCTGCTATGGCCGCTTCCCTCTTGGTGCCCGAAGAGTGCTATCTGGAGAACGTCCCCGCCATCGGTGACGTCAGGTTCATGGCCGAGGTGCTGGAGAGCTTGGGTGCCGAGGTCGAAAGGCCGTCGTCCTCAACGCTGCGCCTCAGGGCCGCCCGCATCACCTCCTTCTCCCCACCCACGGAGCAGGTGGTGAACCTGCGGGCTAGCTTTATGGTCATGGGTCCCCTGTTGGCTCGCTTCGGCCAGGCGGCCTGCAGCCCGCCCGGGGGCGATGTCATCGGCCAGAGGCCCATCGATGTCCACCTGGCTGGCTTTGCTGCCATGGGGGCGGATATCCGCCGCCAGGGGGAGAAGTTCGTAGCCCAGGCCAAGAGGCTGCGGGGCGCACGCATCTTCATGGACTACCCCAGCGTCCTGGGCACTCAGAACCTTACGATGGCCGCCACTCTCGCCAAGGGCACTACCGTCATCGTCAACGCGGCCGCGGAGCCGGAGATCGACAGCCTGGCGGAGATGTTGAACAAGATGGGCGCCCGTATCCAGGGAGCGGGCTCCCACACGCTGGAAATCGAAGGGGTGGACGCTCTCCATGGCACCAGTCAGCGCATAATCCCCGATCGCATCGAGGCGGGCACCTTCGCCATCGCCGCCGCCATCACTGGTGGTGACGTGCGCATCTGCGGGCTGGAACTTCAGCACCTGTACTCGCTGGTGGCCAAGCTCAGGGAGGCAGGGGTCCAAGTAGATGAGGGTGAGGGCGTCCTGCATGTGCGCGGTGCTGGCCAACTGGCGGCAGTGACTATCCAGGCGGTACCCTATCCTGGCCTGGCCACCGACCTTCAGGCGCCTATGGCCGCTCTTCTCACCCAGGCGCGGGGCGTGAGCTACGTCCACGAGAGGGTCTTCGACAATCGGCTGTTGTATGTCAGCGAACTGCGAAAGATGGGGGCGGAGGTGGTTTCCACCGGCACCACCGCCATCATTAGCGGGCCCACTACCCTTGTCGGCACCAGCGTTCGCGCTCTCGACGTGCGAGCAGGGGCGGCGCTTGTGCTGGCGGGGCTAGCCGCCCGCGGCAGGACAGTGATCTCCGATATCTATCACCTGAACCGCGGCTATCAGTGCCTCGACGGCAAGCTGCGGTCTCTGGGAGCAGACATCCAAAGCGAATAGCGTTTTCGCCGTCGATCGATTCTTGGGTTGGGGGTGGGGAGTATGTTCGGCAGGAGAATAGGGGTAGACCTGGGCACGGCCAACGTGTTGGTCTACGTGAGAGGCAAGGGCATCGTCATCAAAGAGCCCTCGGTGGTGGCGGTGGCCCAGCGGGACAACAGCATCGTGGCTGTGGGAAGCGAGGCCCGTGACATGCTGGGGCGCACGCCGGGGCCTATCGCCGTGATTCGTCCCATGCGCGATGGCGTTATCGCTGACTACCTGACCACCGAGGCCATGCTGCGCTACTTCATCGGCAAGGTGGTGGGGTGGGTCCGTCTCATCAGGCCAGAGGTCATGGTCTGCATACCGGCAGGGGTGACCAGTGTGGAGCAACGGGCGGTGCGTGACGCCGCCGAGGCGGCTGGCGCTCGCCGGCCAGCCAATCTGGTGCCCGAGCCCCTGGCTGCTGCCATCGGCGCTCGCATGCCCGTGGACACGCCCCGGGGTCACATGGTGGTGGATGTCGGCGGCGGCCGCACCGAGGCCGCAGTCATATCCATGTACGGCATCGTCACCAGTGAATCCGTGCGAGTGGCTGGCGACCGCATGGACGATGCCATCGCCACCTACGTCAAGCGCCGCCATAACCTGATCATTGGCGACCGCACTGCCGAGGATGTCAAGATCGCTGTCGGTAGCGCTCTCCCCGTGGAGGAGGAACTGACCACAGAGGTGCGCGGCCGTGACCAGATCAGTGGTCTGCCCAAGAACATCACTGTGACCTCCCAGGAGATCAGCCAGGCCATTCAGGATCCCCTGGCCAGCGTTCTGGGAGCCATCCGGGCGGTGTTAGAGCGGACGCCGCCGGAGCTGGCCTCCGACGTAGTAGACAGGGGCATCGTCCTTACGGGGGGTGGTGCTCTCGTCCGTAACTTGGACCGTCTGATCTCCCAGGAGCTCGGCATCCCCTGTTCGCTGGCCGAGAACCCTATGGAGTGTGTGGCCATCGGGGCCGGTATTGCCCTGGAGCACCTGGACCTCATCCGTCGTGCTCAGCCCGCCGAAGGCGATTTCCTGGCCGGATACTAGCGCCGCTTCGCTGGCTTTTTCAGGGCCTTCAGGTAGAAGGTCATGCTCTGAAGGGCCAGGACGGGGTCGATCTGGCGCAGCTCCACGTCGGGGGGCCTGTGGGGGCGAAGGGGGGCGTAATTGAGGATGGCCTTCACGCCGCAGCGAACGAGGGCGTCGACCACTGTTTGAGCTTCAACAGCGGGCACCGCCACAATGCCAATATCCACCGGATCTTCGCGCAGCCTCTGTTCAAGCTCGCTCACGTGTCTAATTGTCACCGATACCAACTTCTGGCCCACAACTTCGTGGTCCACGTCGAAAGCCTGAACGACGTGGAAGCCCTCGCTGGCAAAGCCGTCATACTCCAGGATGGCCCGCCCAACCTTGCCCACACCAACAAGGGCCATCCGCCACCGGCGCTTAAGTCCGAGGATGTGCCACAATTCCTCCAAAAGCTGGCCCACGTTATAGCCACGCCCCTGCTTGCCAAAGCGGCCAAAATAGCTGAGGTCTTTGCGAATCTGGGCCGGTGTTACCCGCGATATCTTGGCTAGGTCCGTCGAACTCACCACCTCTTGCCTTCTGGACTGTAGCAGGACCAAGCAGCGGACATAAAGCGGCAAGCGATCGATGACCACATCAGGGATCTTGGTGACTCTGGCTGTCTTTCGATTGCGTCTCAACTTGCGCCCCGCCGCAACGAGCGGCTATCGTTGGTAATCCCTCGCCGTCCTAAAGCCAGTAGCCTTGTGCCTTTTTTCGCAATCAGTTTACACTATTAAGGCCCTGGTCCGCCAACTTGGGCCCAGGAGGAACCATCATCTCTTAGTATGCTTGTCCTTCTGCTATTGGGATACGATAGCTACAGAGGTTATAATGCACTACGAGCCTGTCGCTGTGGAAAGCAGGGGATCGAGGCGGCATAGCTGGCGAGGGTTCGAGGAGGCACACGTCCCGTGAAGCGAGTACTGGCGGTACTAGGTCTGGCTTCTCTCCTGGCACTGCTGGCCCTGGCCTGTGGGGGAGGCTCCGAAAGCGTCCTCCCCACGCCTGGCCCTGGGGGCGAGACCGTGATCAGGATCGAGATGCGCAACAACAGCTTTTCCCCCAGCGCCCTCACCGTCAGGGCGGGAAGAGACTACCTCCTCGAGCTGCGCAACAGGGATGGAGAGGCTCACAATCTGCGGATAGCAGGCATCGACAATGAGTACGAGACCGACGATGATTTCGTATCTGACAATGTCGATCCCGGCAAGACCGGCAGCCTGGGATTTCGGATCGGCCAGCCGGGCGTCTACGACCTTCGCTCCGACTCTCAGCCCATTACCATGGTGGGCACCGTCACCGTATGGGAGGCCCCGCCGATCGCCACGCTTGTGCCTGCCACCCCCAGCCCGACGGCGGAGGCTGAGTCGCCAATCCCGATTTCCACCCCCACTGGCGAATGACCTATTGTAGCTCCTCCTGCGTTGGCACCGGAACGTGGGGCTGCGCAAGCGAGAAGTGATCGAATGAGAAGAGGGCAAGGCGTCACAGAACTGGTGGAGCGGATGCTGGCCGGCGATACGCTGGCCTTGCCTCGTCTTATCAGCCTGGTGGAGGGGGAGAGCGAGGCGGTGGCGGACATCATGCGCCGCATCGGCCCTCACACCGGGCGCGCCTACTGCATAGGGGTCACCGGGCCGCCAGGGACCGGCAAGAGCACGATAGTGGATAAGCTCACCGCCATCATGCGTGAGAAAGAGCTGTCGGTGGGCATTGTGGCCGTCGACCCCTCCAGTCCCTTCTCCGGCGGCGCCCTCCTGGGCGACCGCATACGCATGCAGCAGCACTATCTGGACCCGGGCGTATTCATCCGCAGCATGGCCACTCGCGGCAGCCACGGTGGTCTGCCTGTCACCGTCCAGGGGGTCATCAAGCTGCTCGATGCCAGCGGCCGCGACGTGATCGTGGTGGAGACGGTGGGCGTCGGCCAGACAGAGCTGGATGTGATCAATGCCACCGATATCGTCATTGTCGTGCTCACGCCCGAATCTGGCGACGCCGTCCAGGCTATGAAGGCGGGTCTGTTCGAGATCGCTGATATCTTTGCCATCAACAAGGCCGACCGTGAGGGAGCCCCACGCATGAAAGCTGAGCTGGAGGCGTTTGTGGCCATGAAGCCGGGCGAGCCCATCCCCGTCGTGCTCACCCAGGCTCACCGCGGCGTTGCCATCGATGAGCTGTACGAGGAGCTGAAGCGTGGCCGCCGCATCCAGGAGGAGAACGGCGAGCTGGAGAGGCGTCGCCGTCAGCGCCGCCGCGAGGAGTTCCTGGAGATGCTTCAGCGCAAGGTGCGGGCGCGTTTCCTGGATTTCGCCGAGAAGGACGGCCAACTGAAGGGCCTCAGCGAGCGAGTGGCCGCAGGGGAGCTGGACCCCTATTCAGCCTGCGCCCAGGTGCTGGACGATCGTCAGTGGTTGGACAAGTGGCTCACCCAAGGGGGATAGGGGAAAAGCCCGCCGGCCGCTACGCGCGGTTTCCGTTTGTGGGCGCCCCCGCCCGGGGGCTTGTGCTTTGGGTTCCTTAGCCCTGGTCTAGTTGTCTACAGGTAGGCCCGCAGGCGCTCGACGAGGGCTTGCGCCTGCTCTTCAGGCGTGCCCGCCAGGAGTTGGCGCTTTCTCTCGGCGGCCTCGGCCTGGGCCACGCTGTCCACGATCGTCGGCGAGCCCGGGAGTCCTATCATCTCGGGGTCAACATCTATGTCTTTGGCGGTCCAGACGGTGACTGGCCCTTCTGCCTCCGCCCAGGTCTTGCGCTCCATGTCCATGAAGCGCGGCTCGTTGGCTCCTATCTTCACCGAGACCGCGCAGGGCAGGGGCACTTGGATAACCTCGTATCCGCCGGCCAGCTCTCGCTTGGCCTTCACCATCCCCGAGTCTGGCAGTACTTCCAGGTCTTCGGCATAGGTGATCTGGGAGGTGTTCAGCCACTCAGCGATGCCGGGCGGTACCTGGGCGGTGGCGCCGTCCGAGGACTCCTCGCCGCAGAGGATGAGGTCGTAGTCGCCGATCTTGCGAATGCCTTGGGCCAAGGCGTAGGAGGTGGCCAGGGTGTCCGCGCCGGCGAAGGTCCTATCGCTCAACAGGTAAGCCTCGTCGGCTCCCATAGCCAGGGCCAGGCGCAGATAGGGGTCGAACATTGGTGGCCCCATGGCCACGACGGTAACCTTGCCGCCGTGCTGCTCTTTCAGGGTAAGGGCGATCTCGAGGACGTTCATGTCGGGAGGATTGATCTCCGAGCGAACGCCATCGCGCTCGATAGTCCAAGTTTCGGGGTTTACCTTCACCTCTTCCGGCTTAGGGACCACCTTCACACAAGCGATAATGTGCAGCGGTCGCATCGCTCTTACCTCCCACCGTTGCCGCCGCGGGCTCTCTTGACAGCCTCGATGAGGGGCGGCAGCACGTTGAACATATCGTCGACGATGTAGTAGTCGGCCTGCTCAAAGATCGGGGCCTCTGCATCGGTATTGATGGCTACGATGGTCTCGGCCTTCTCGACGCCCACGGTGAACTGGAAGGCGCCGCTAATGCCGCAGACGATGGCTAGCTTGGGACGAGTAACGTAGCCAGTCTGGCCTATCATGCGGTCACGCGACGCCCACCCTTCGTCCACGGGCACGCGCGACACTCCCACCTCGCCGTCCAGGAGGCTGGCCAGTTCGTTGACGAGGGTGAAGTCGCCCTGGCAGCCCCTGCCAGCGGCCACCAGCACCTCGGCCCTGGTGATGTCCACCCCGCCACCCACAACGTGCTCCAGTACCTGAACCTTGATGTCCTCCTCGGCCAGTTTCACTGGCACGCTGATGACCTTGCCCTGGCGAGCGGTGTCGGGCTCCGGCACCGCGAACACCCCGGGGCGCACGGTGGCCATCTGGGGTCGGCCGTCCGGGCACTTGATGTAGGCAAGAATGCCGCCGCCGAAGCCGGTTACCTCGCCGATCAGCAGGCCCGTTTCCTCTTCCAGCTTCAGGTCCGTGCAGTCGGCGGTGAGGCCGGTGCGCACCCGCACAGCTATGCGACCGGCCAGGTCGCGACCGTTGGGGGTCGCTCCCAGGAGAAGGATGTCTGGCTTCCCCTTGAGGATAAGCTCCGTGAACACTCTTGTGTAGCCATCGGTGGTGTACTGACGCAGGAGGGGATGATCCGCCACTCGCACCTCGTCGGCACCGGCAGCGATAGCCTCCTGGGCCAGGCCGCTCACCTGGTCGCCTAGGAGAACGCCCACAAGGGGGATGCCCCGGCCATCGGCCAGTTCGCGGGCTTTGCCCACCAACTCCAGGGATACGCCTTCCAACCGGCCCTCATCCTGTTCTAGGTACACCCAGATGGCGCTGGCTTCCTGGGCATCGTACAGTGACTTGGTCATCGTCTACGACCTCCTGGAGGTGACATCGTTGGTCACCGCCTCGCTCTGCAGAGCCAGGTGGGCTACCTCGGCAAGGTCCATCACCCGCAGCTTACCCTTGCCAACCACGCTCAGGCTGTCCTCCAGGCAGGACAGGCAGTGAGGACAGCAGGTGACCACTACCTCTGCCCCCGTCTCTGCGGCCTCCTGTATCCTCAGGTCGGAGAAGCGTTCGCCGGCTGCCGTCTCCATCCACATCCGGCCGCCGCCACCGCCGCAGCAGAGGCTATCCTCGCGACTACGCTCCATCTCCACCAGCTGGAGGCCGGGAATGCTCTGAAGGACTTGGCGAGGCTCGTCGCATATGCCGTTGCGGCGACTCAGGTAGCAAGGGTCATGGTAGGTTACCTTCAACGGGAGCTCGTTCTCGAACTTCAGGCGCTCGGCCTCGATCAGCTCCAGAAGATACTGGCTGTAGTGCAGAGGGCGGAACTCGCCGCTGAGGTTGGGGTAGCGGTTGGCGAACATGTCGTAGGAGTGGGGGGAGACGGTGACTACCGTCTTCACCCCTGCCTCCTGGAAGAGGCGGGCGTTGGCGTCGATGATCTCCGCCGCATACTCGCCCTGGCCCACGCTCCTCACGGCGTCGCCGCAACTGGGCTCGCGCTCTCCCAGGGTGCCGAAAGTCACCCCCGCCGCTTCGAGCAGCGACACCAGGGAGCGTGCCACCTTCTGGATACGCCTGTCGTAGGCGGCGTCGTCGCCCACGTAGAGGAGGATCTCGTCCTCGGGCGAGAACTCCTTGACGGCCATCCCCTTCGTCCACAGGGGGCGCTCCGACGGCGGGCGGCCCCAGGCATTGCCGTCGAAGTAGATGTCCCACAGCAGGGTAGGAAGACCTTCGGGGACCTCACGCTCCTTCCAGGCCAGTTGGCGCAAGCCGAGAATGGCCTTCGTGATGTCTACCTCATGGGGGCAGCGACTCTCGCACCACTGGCAGGTGGTGCACAGCCACAGATTGTCGCTCCAGCCGGGCAACCCTAGCTGGGCCTGGCGAACGATGCTCCGAATGCTGATGGTTTCGTCTTTCACCAGCCCCCAGGGGCAGATAGCCGTGCACACCCCGCACTGGAAGCAAGGCGCTGCCGCTCCTCCCGTGGCCTTATCGACCCGTTCCCAGGTCTCGTCTTCTAGGAGTACGCTATCAACTTGCTGGCTCACCACTGGCCACTCCTTCGGCTAGTTTCTTGGCATAGTTCTGGACAACCTCGTGCATCTCTCGCATCTTGGCGGCCCACTCCTTGCCTTCGGACGCTGAGTTCCAGTGAAGCTGTAGCCGCTCAGGCTCGATACCCTGGCGGGTGAACTTGCGATGCCAGAACTGGAACCGTTTGAATGTTTGCTGGTTGGCATAGTTGTAGTGACAGTCGGATCCCTTTTCGGTCAGGCGACAGCCCGTGACCAGCACCGCCCCCGCTCCCTTCTCGAAGGCGCGGGCGATGAACTCCTCCTCCAGCCGCGCTGAGCACATCAGCTTGATGATCCGAGAGGAGGGTGGGTACTGGATCTTCTCGATGCCCGCCTGGTCAGCGCCGGGGTAGGAGCACCAGTTGCAGGTGAAGACCACCACCTTCTCCTCAGGCTTCTCGGCCAGAGCGGCGTCGATCTGGGCCAGGATCTGCTCCTTGGTGAAGTAGGGCATGATGACGGCATCGTAGTTGCAGACGGCGGCGCAGTTGCCGCACCCCGTGCAGGCCGCCTCGTGGAAGACGATTTGGCCTTCCTTTACCTTGCCGATGAGTTCGATGGCGCCGAAGGGGCAGGCGGGAACACAGATGCCGCACTTTATGCACTTATCCTCCACTAGGTGGGCGGTAATGGGTTCCTTCTCAATGGTGTCGCGAGACAAGATCAGTCCTGCCTTGGATGCCGCCGCCAGAGCCTGGGCAATGCTCTCCCGCACATCCTTGGGGTACTGAACCGTCCCTGCCAGGTAGATGCCGGGCGAGGGCGCCTCGGCGGGGCCCAGCTTGGGATGGCGCTCTAGGAGGAAGCCGTCCTCGCTGCGGGACACCCTGAGCTGCTCGGCGACGTTTTCCTCCTGGGGCTGAAGCCCCACGACCAGCACTAGCAAGTCGGTAGGAATGCTCAGGTCCACGCCCGTGAGTTTATCATTCAGGGCCACGGCGCCGTTGGGGTAGGTGATGACTTTGTCTGGCGTGCTGTCGGGGTCGTAGCGGAAGAACTGGACGCCCTCTCTTAAGGCCTGCTCATACATCTCCTCGGACTCGCGGCTAAAGGTACGGATATCGCGGTAGAGGACGCGCACCTTCTTGCCAGCTCGGCGTAGCTTCAGCGCCTGGCCAATCATCGATGTGCAGCCGTAGCGGCAGCAGCCAATGCTATCGGTGCGAGAGCCCACGCAACCGATGAAGGTGACATGCTCACCAGGCACGTCAGGCATCATCCCCGCCAGCTCCAGGTTGGTGACAACACGGGGGTCCTGGCCGTAGTTGAATTCGGTTGGCTGGTAGGGTCGGGCGCCCATGGCCAGGACTATGGCGCCTGCCTCTAGCTCCTGGCCATCGGTCAGGCGAGCGGTGAATTCGCCCACGACGCCACCGATGTGCTCGATTTCCGTGCTCAGGTGTAGGTGAACGCCGGTCTCCTCTACCTCCCTCTTCTTGTCCTCCATAAGGTCGCGCGCGACCGGACCGGACGGTGAAAGCCGGCCCAGCCGTCGTAGCATGCCACCTAGCTCCGGCTCCTTCTCCACAAGGTGAGTCTCGTAGCCTTGCTGGGCGAGGTTGGCAGCGGCGGTCATACCAGCGATGCCCCCGCCGATGACCAGTGCCTTCTGAACAACCGGCGCCCGGCCCGTCTCCAGCGGCTGGAGCAGACGGGCCTTGTCCACCCCCATCTTGATCATGTCGCGGGCCTTGGAGTTCGCTTCCTCCGGATAGTCCTTGTGTACCCAGGAGTCGTGGTTCCTCAGGTTGACCATTTCTAGGAGGTAGGGGTTAAGGCCGCCCAGGCGGCAGGCGCGGCGGAAGGTGGGTTCGTGGGTCCAGGGGGAGCAGGCGGCTATCACCGCCCGGGTGATCTTCTTCTCGTGGATGATTTCGGCGATCTCCTGCACCTGGTTGCCGGCGCAGCTATACATCTGACTCTGGGCGTGGACGACGTCCGGCAGGGTGAGGGCGTACTCCACTGCCTTCTCCACATCGATGACGGCGGCGATGTTGGTGCCGCAGTGGCATACGAAAACGCCGATACGTGGCTCCTCTACGTTTTCGATGGGTTCGCCCATCTCCGGCTCCGGCCATTCTCTGTGGTCGATGTGGGTTAGAGCGGAGGCCGCCGCTCCACTCCCTTCGGCGACGCTATCGGGGATGTCCTTGGGCCCGGTGGCGCAGCCGGCCGCGAAGATGCCTGGCCGGGTGGTGGTGATCACTCCTCCCTCGGCCTCTACCGTCTTCAGGAAGCCGTCCTCGTCCACCTCTATCCCCAGCACTTCGGCCAGCTTCTCCAGCCCGTCCGGTGGCCGCACCGCTGTGGCCAGGACCACCATGTCTGCCTCGGCCGTTTCCAGCTGGCTGGTGTCGGTGTTCTCGTAGCGCACAATGACGCCCTTGCCATTGGGGCTGATCTCCGCCGGGTGGCCACGAATGAACTTGGCACCCTCCTGCCGCGTGCGGTCGAAGAATGCGTCGAAGCCCTTGCCGTAGGCTCGTACGTCCATGTAAAGGACGGTGATGTCCTTAACGCCGTGGGTCAGAGCCTGGTAGGTCTCCTTGATGGAGTACATGCAGCAGAAGCGAGAACAGTAGCGGTAGAAGTGGCGGTCGCGCGAGCCCACGCAGAGGACGAAGAAAATGTTCTCGGGGTGCTTGCCGGTGGAGGGCTTGATGATCTCGCCGCCGGTTGGCCCCATCGAGGCGAGCATTCGCTCGAATTCCATGGAGGTGAGCACGTCGGGATGCTTGCCGTAGCCATAGTGGCGGAGGAGCGCCGGGTCGATGAGGTCATAGCCAACGGCCACGATGATGGAGGATACCTCCCTGGTCAGCAACTGCTCGCGAGGCATGAAAAAGTCAATACACTTCGGTCCGCAAGCCTCGATACAGCGATCGCAGGGGAAGTAGTTGGGCGGCTCGTTCAGGCAGAGGTCCAGGTCTATGATGTAAGGGGCAGGCTCAGCCTGGTCCATGGGAGTGTAGATCGCCTTACGGGACGCCATGCCCACATCGAACTCGTTGGGTGCCCACTGGGGGCAAGCCTCGGCGCACAGGTTGCAGCGCGTACACTCGTCGGTGACGAAGCGCGACTGCTGCCTGATGCTGACACGAAAGCTGCCTTCCTCTCCCTCTACCGACTCCACCTCGGCGGGGGACAGAACCTCGATGTTCGCGTGCTCTCCGACCTCGGAGAGTTTGGGCATCTCAATTCATATGGAGCAGTCCAGGGTGGGGAAGTTCTTATCCAGGGCGGCCATCTTGCCGCCGATGGTAGGCGACTTCTCCACCAGCACCACCTTGCTGCCGGAGTTGGCCAGGTCTAAGGCCGCTTGAACGCCGGCGATGCCGCCGCCTATAATTAACACCGTGTCCTTCATGACGCCTCCTGCTTCTTCGCATAGTCGTAGCCCGCGTTGAAGGCCTTGAGGTTCAGCTCCACGAGCCGCGGCCGCAGCGTATTGCGGATCGCCTCCTCCGCTGCCTGGGGGCTTATCAGGCCGGTGACCCCGCTGAAGAAGCCTACCATGACCACATTGGCCACGATACTTCTGCCCAGCTCCTCGGCCATGCGGGTGGCTGGGATCCCTCTGTAGGGACGCTCGTCTGCAAACGGCTTGACCAGGTCCGACTCGATGAGAAGGACGCCATCCTTGACCAGGACGGAGCGATAGCGCTCGTAGGCCTCCTGAAACATAGCCACGAAGTGATCGGGGTGGATTACCAGAGGGTAGTCGATGGGACCGTCGTCGATGATGACGTCGGCGTTGCTGGCACCGCCGCGGGCCTCAGGGCCGTAAGACTGGCTGAAGACGGCCTCCTTGCCGTCGTAGAGGGCCGCCGCCTTGCCAATAAGGAGGCCGGCCAGCATCATGCCCTGCCCGCCGAAGCCGGCCACTCTGATCTCGTGTCGCATGGCCTACTCTCCTTTGTTCTTCATCATCGCCAGGGGATCGAAGGGTGGTCTCTCGATGTCCACAAAGTTGCCCATGACGAAGGGAGCATCTTTACGCCGCAGGTCGATTTCCAGGTCCGCCAGATTGGCGTTATGGTCCACCACGCAGCGCTCGCGGTACAACCACACCTCCTCTAGGGCGTCACCAATGTCGTTGGGGCTGCCGAAGCCCACCGGGCAGGGGGACAGCACCTCAATGAAGGTGAAGCCCTTCTTCTGCATAGCCCGCAGGATGGCGTCCTTGAGTTGGCGGACGTGCAGGGCTGTCCAGCGGGCCACAAACACTGCCCCCGTTGCCGCCGCCAGATAGGGCAGATTAAAGGGGTGTTCGGTGTTGCCGTAGGGGGCGGTGGTAGCTCGTGCGCCCAGGGGGGTGGTCGGTCCTACCTGGCCGCCGGTCATGCCGTAGTTGAAATTGTTAATGCAGATAACATTAATGTCCACGTTGCGGCGGGCGGCGTGGATGAAGTGGTTGCCGCCGATGCCGAAGAGGTCGCCGTCGCCGCTGAACACGGTTACCTCCATCTCTGGCTTCACCACGGCTATCGCCATGGCAAAGGGGATGCCCCTGCCGTGGGTGGTGTGGTAGGAGTCGACATCCATGTAGCCAGGGACCCGCGCTGAGCAGCCGATCCCGGACACGCACGCGTGCAAGTCCTTGGGGATGCCCGACTCCAGGATAGCCTGCGCATAGGCGTGGGTGGCAGGGCCGATGCCACAGCCAGAGCAGAAGATGTGGGGCAGCCGATCCGCTCGGAAGACGGTGTCGATTGGGTGACTTTTGACTACGGTCTCACGCATTCTTGTTCACCTCTCTGATAGCGTCCAGGATGGGGTCCGGTGCCATCATCACTCCGCCGGCGTGGTTGACGCCGACTACCGGCAGGCTGGTGAAGCGCTCGGTCTCCCTGGACATCTGGCCCAAATTCAGCTCTGGCACCACAAACGCCTTGACCTGTTTGCTCAGCTCCCTCACCTTGTTCTCGGGGAATGGCCAGACGGTGATGAGGCGCAGGAGACCCACTCGGATACCATCTCGGCGTGCCTCGTTTACCGCCCGGCGGGCCGAGCGAGAGGTGGAGCCGTAGGCAATAACCGCCAACTCGGCATCCTCCAGGAATATTTCTTCGTACTCCATGATCTGGTCGGTGTGCAGGCGGATCTTGTTCACCAGGCGGCGCACCAGGCGGTCATGGGGCTCGGCGAAGGTGGCCGGGTAGCCCTTTTCGTCGTAGGTGAGGCTGTCGTAGTTCACGCGGTAGCCCTCGCCTGCATGGACGATGGGCGGCACCAGATCCTCGTCCTCCGCCAGACAGTGGAGGAAGGACGGATCGCCTGGCTTCTGCCGGGGCCGCTTTCGCTCCACCCGCGGGATCTGGTCGGCGGGTGGTATTACTACCCGCTCTGTCATGTGGCCGATCAGCTCATCGGCCATGACGAACACGGGGATTCGCCAGCGGTCGGCGGTGTTGAAGGCCTTGATCACGTGGTCAAAGGCCTCCTGGGGCGAGGAGGGGGAGTAGGCGACGATCTCGTAGTCGCCGTGGGAGCCCCACTTGCACTGCATCATCTCGCCCTGCCCCACCGCGGTGGGAAGGCCGGTGGAGGGAGAGCCTCGCTGTATGTTGACGACCACACAGGGGGCCTCCATCATGGCCGCCATCCCTATGTTCTCCATCATCAGGGAGAAACCAGGGCCGGATGTGGCAGTCATCGCCCTAGCCCCGGCCAGGGAAGCTCCCACCAGGGCGGACATGCTGGCCAGTTCGTCCTCCATCTGGAGGAAAATGGCCCCCACCGCTGGCATGCGGCGGGACAGTCTCTCAGGCGTCTCCGTGGAGGGGGTAATAGGGTAGCCGGCAAACAAATCGCAGCCGGCGGCCATGGCTCCTTCGGCACAGGCGTGGTCGCCCAGCATGAAATGGCTGCCGGTTAGCACACGCTCTTCGGCACTCATTCGGCGGTCTCCTCTTCGATGATCTCCTCGGTGTAAATAGCGAACTCGGGGCAGAGGATGGAGCAGAACTGGCAGGCAATGCATTCGTCTTCCTTGCCCTCGGCTACGACGGGATAGTGGTACCCTTTAGCGTTCATTTCAGTGGTTTCTACAAGGACATCTCGGGGGCAGAAATCGATGCAGAACCTGCAACCTTTGCAGCGCTCAGGGATTATGAATACCTGCCCCCGCGGGATACGCACCGCTGTGCGATCCAGCGGTTGCCTCAGGAGGGCTTCCGCCATTTTGGCACCTCCGCAGAAAGCGAGCCCCTCCGGCGAGAAGCACACTCGCCGGGCTTGGTCCTATTTAGCTTGGTCGCCGTTCAGCAAGCTGGCAAAGGTGACACTGCTCAGCTTAGCCACACCCAAGAGCAGTACCTCTTGCCCCACCTTATACACGGGGCAGGAGGACTCGAGGCCACACTCGTCCGGAGCCAACAGACAGCGATCCATCCTCACGGGCCCGTCGACGGCCTCGATCACGTCCAGAAGGGTAATCTGGTCCGGCGAGCAAGCCAGACCGAGGCAGCCCAAGCGGCCTCGTCTGTTCTCCAGGATGCCCGTCCTGCCCAGACGCTGGGAGATTCTGCCCACGTAGGATGGTGAAAGACGCTGGCGGTGGGCGATCTCCTTGATCCGTGCCTCCCGATGGATAGACAGATCCAGCACTACCCTTATGGCATAATCGGCTTGCCGGCTCACACGCACGTTCTTCTCGTTCGAAGAAAAGTTTAAAACCGCACCATGTTTAATCTTAAACTAATGCTAAGGTATGGCTCAACCCCTACAGTTGTTGTAATACCCTAAAATCAGTGGCTGGAAAACGCCATTTTGCAATGATGGCTTCCGGTACGGCTGAGTAGACCGTCTCTTGCTCTTGCCGCCCTGGCGCATTCCTAGCATAGTCAGCAATCCGTGATTCAGCAATCGCAAAGAAGTACCCACCGCTGGGTGGATCCTCAGAGGGCTTGAAGAAGGGAAGCCATGTTTCGGGCTTCCCTGGGCAGCCCCATCCACACCTGACAGAGGGTATCAACTAGTCCGAGTATACAATGACCGCTCTTACGGTCAACACGCAGGTAGGCCAACCACAACGACTGCTTTGCCTGATGGGCATTGCGCCCTGTATCCTAGGTCCATCATTGTCTGACAATTCTGCGCTGCGGGCGTCGAAGAGGGAGAGCCTTGATTCAGGCTAACGGCAGAGCTTCGCAGCCTGAAGACATATGGGTGGCCAGCACCTGCGGCATGTGTTCCAGCCAGTGCTCCATCCGCGTCCATCGGCTGGACGGTGTCGTCAGCATGGTTGAGGGCAACCCCAACAGCCCCCTGGGGATGGGCCGCCTCTGTCCCGGCGGCCCGGCCGGCATCCAGCTCCTGTACGATCCCTATCGTGTGAACTATCCACTGAAGCGCACCAACCCGGAGAAGGGTATCGGCGTTGATCCCCGCTGGCAGGAGATCAGTTGGGAGGAGGCCCTGAACATCATCGTCGAGAAGCTGAGGAAGGTGAGACCGGAGGACCCCCGTGGGCTCTTCCTCTGCGGAACGTCCGTCTCCCCGTCGACCCTGACGTTCGCTCTGGGCGTGTTCATGCCTGCCTTCGGCAGCCCCAACGGCTTCATCTGCGATGACCAGCACTGGGGCAATGCTCAACACGTCATGGCGCGCAGGCTCCACGCCTCCGGCGCCACTAACCCCGACGTCGCCTATTGCGACTATCTGCTCATCTTCGGCTGTGAGGCGGACTTGGCTGACTACTACGCCTTCACCACCATGGCCCAGAAGATGGCCGACGCCCGTGTGCGGGGGATGAAGGTGGTGGCGGTGGCCCCCTACATGGGCCCGGCGGCGGAGAAGGCCGACGAGTGGCTGCCCATCCGGCCGGGCAGCGAGGGTGCCCTGGCTTGCGCCTTCCTGAACCTTCTGCTCAACGAGTATAGCCTCTACGACGCCGGATACATCCGCCGCCACACCGACGGCCCGTACCTGGCGGGGCCAGACGGCTGCTACGCCCGCGACCAAGCCTCCGGTAAGCCGCTGGTCTGGGACGCCGCCGATGGCAAGGCCAAGACCTTCGACGAGGGCGTACGGGATGCGGCCATCGATGGCAGCTACGCCGTCGACGGCAGGGAGTGCAAGCCCGTCTTTCAGCTCCTGAGGGAGCGGGTCAGCAAGTGGACGCCCGAAGCCGCCTCGGAAGTGACCACCGTTCCCCCAGAGACGATTCGCCGAGTGGCCCGCGAGTTTGGGGAGGCGGCCCGGATCGGCAGCACTATCGTCATCGAGGGGCAGGAGCTGCCTCATCGGCCGGCGGCCGCCACCTACTTCGGGGGGGCTTGCGGCCACGACAACGCCTGGCTCACCTGCCTGGCCATCGAGCTGCTGAACGAGGTGGTGGGCGCCAGCGACGTGCCTGGTGGCCTTCTGGGCGGCAATCCGCTGTCATACGGCCATCCCCAGATGGAGATGCCTCGCTGGGCGCCCCAAGCCGATGGCGACGGCCTCCTCCTGCCCAGCGAGCCCCAGGAGGTGATGGCCGGCAAGCCTGTCCAGTCTGCCCCGCTCCAGAACTGGGGGGACTCTATCGGCTGGCCGATCATCACCTGCCTGACACCCCTCACGGCGGCCGTCCGCGACAGCTCCGCCTGCGACTATCAGCCCGAGGTGCTCATCAACTGCGGCTCCAACCTGCTGATGGGCCTGGCCAACCCTGAGGTGAGCTTTGAGGCTTTCAAGAACTGCTTCGTCATCTCCTTCAACCTCTTCTCCGACGAGACCGCCGAGGCTCTGGCCGACATTGTCCTCCCCGATGTCTGCTACCTGGAGCGGCTGGACCCCCTGCCCAACTGGCTGGGCCATGGCCTGTCGGTGGGCATGGGCGACTGGGCCTACCAGATCCGCCAGCCAGCAGTGGAGCCTCTCTACGAGCGCCGCCACTGCTGCGAGGTGCTGCTGGAGATCGGCCAGAGGGTGGGCTTCTCCGATCGGATGAATGTCAGGGCCAACCTCCTCTACGGCTTTGAGCCGCCCTACGCCCTGAATCCAGAGGAAGGATATTCCTGGCAGCAGATAGCTGACAGCGTCTACAAGAGCTGGTTCGGGCCAGAGCACGGGCTGGAGTGGTTCAAGGGGAACGGCGTCCTCACCTGGCCCAAGCGGTTGGAGGAGGCCTACTGGAAGCCCTTTAGCCGGGCTCGCGTACCCCTTTATCACCAGTGGGTCCCTCGCTTCGGCGAGCAGATCAGACAGATCGCTGAGGAGAGGGGAATGGGCGACATCGATACGTCCCGCTTCCTATCCCTGCCCGACTGGCGTCCTTGCCAGGCCTTCCAGCCCCAGCCGGGATACGACCTCCAGGCCATCTGCTACCGGGCGCCCTGGCACACCTTCCCCCAAGCGTACGAGAACCCCTGGCTGGAGGAGGTGTGCCGCAGCGAGCCCTACAGCTACTTCATCTGCATGAACTCGCGCACCGCCGGCGATAAGGGCATCAGCGATGGCGACCCGATCTGGCTGGAATCGACAGAGGGCCGCCGCCTGAAGGGCAGAGCGAGGCTGACCGAGGCCATTCACCCCCAGGCGGTGGCCATTGCTGGCAACGGCGGTCACTGGGCAGAGGGCATGCCCCTGGCTAGGGACAGGGGCGTCTTCTTCAACTCATTGCTGACCTTCGATCTGGAGCACATCGACCTGGTATCCCTGACCATCGACGGCGATGCCAGGGTGAAGGTCTACAAGGCCTAGAGGAGCAGCCCGTGCGATACGGCATGGTCATCGACCTCAAGAGGTGCATCGGTTGCCATGCCTGTCAGATAGCCTGCAAGGCGGAGAACGGCACCCGGCCCGGCACCCTATGGGCGCGGGTGCTCAAGCAGGAGCTGGGAACCTTTCCCAACGTGCGGCGGTTCTCCCTGCCCCTCCTCTGCATGCACTGTCGCCTGGCCCCCTGCGTGGAGGTCTGCCCCACAGGGGCGACCCAGAAGCGGGCCGATGGCATTGTGACCATCGACCCCGACAAGTGCGTGGGCTGCCGCTACTGCCTGATGGTCTGCCCCTACGGCTCTCGCTCCTACCAGGCCGAAGAGTGGACCTATTTCCCCGGCGATGGCGTCAACCCCTATGAGGCTATGGCCTACGCCAGGCATCCTACGGGCATCGTGGAGAAGTGCGACTTCTGCCTGAGCAGGGTGGAGAGGGGCTTGCAGCCGGCCTGCGTGGCCGCTTGTCCCGTCAAGGCCAGGACGTTCGGCGACCTGCACGACCGCCAGAGCGACGTCAGTCGCTTGATCGATGAGAGGGGCGCCTTCCGCCTGCGCGAGGAGGTGGGCACCTGCCCCTCGATCTTCTACTTGTCGCCCTAGAGGTGATGACGTGCCGTCGATAGATGCCCTCGACCAGCGCCTCCAGGACCTGACGCTGCCCTACCGTCCCCAGAGGGAGTGGATCGAGGGGCGAGGTCTGCTCGTCGTCATCGCTCACTTCTTTTCCGGCGTGGCGGCGGGCGTCTGGCTCTTCTCCCTTGCCCTGGACTACGACGCCGGCCTGATCATCAGCATCGTCGTGACGGCTGTGCTGGCGGGCGGTGCCCACCTGGCTTTTCTGGGTCGCTGGCAGCGCTTCTGGCGGATGATCCTCAGGCCCCACAGCTCCTGGATCAGCCGCGGCCTCCTGGGGATAGCCCTCTTCCTGGCGGGGGCCGTCCTGTACGTCCTGCCCGGGGTCAGGGATACCACCTTTGGTTCGGCGATGCTGGCGGTCTCCATCCTGGGGGTGGCCCTGATACTGGTGCACAAGGGATTCGTCTACCTTGTCTCCAAGGCCATCCCCTTCTGGAACATCTCCCTTCTGCCCTTCCTCTACATCGCCTATGCCCTTCGAGGTGGGGCGGCCCTGCTGCTGGTAGCAGCGGCTGCTGCCGGCGACGTGTTCGACATCGACCTCCTAGAGGCTATCAAGCTCTGGGTGGTGGTATCCAGCGCCGTGCTGCTCCTGCTGTACCTGGCGCTGGCCAACAACGCTGGCCCTGCCGCCAAGCGTTCGCTGCAGGAGCTGGTGGCGGGAAGGCTCTCGCCCGCCTTCTATGCTGGCACCATCTTCTTGGGGCTGGTGATCCCGATAGCCCTGGGGGCCATCGGCGCCACAACCGGCCTCTGGCGAGGGCTGCTTGCCTTCGTTGGCCTGTCCTCGCTGGCGGGCGACTTCTTCGTCCAGTACTGCATTGTCAAGGCGGGCATCTACCTGCCCATCGTCGGCGAGCTGCCGCCAGCTCGCTCCTACCGCGGCAGACCTCGCCTATTCTAGGCGGGGGTCCGCCGCTGCTGGCACCCTGAATCCGGGGGCATGACCCCGCTAGCGGGGAGGAGGTAGGCGATATGGGTCAGCTCTATCAGGGCATACCGCGGGGAGAGAGCCCCTGGTTCCCCATCATCAACCCGGAGCGGTGCGACGAAGCCGTCGCTGAGCCCTACGCCCGAATGGCGGAGGGGAAGCTCTTGTGTGTCCCCTGCTCTGGATATGAGCGGTAGCGAAGGCAGGGGGCGATGGCGGTGGGCAGACCCACGGCCAAGGGGTCGGCGGCCTCCCGGGCGGGTTCCCCCTGACCCTAGCTGGCCTTGACGCCCAGGTAGGCCTGGGCCATCTGGGCCAGCACTTGATCTGCCTCCTCCATGAAGGCCTGCACCACATCCTCTGCCTTATCGACTTTGTCGATGAGGCCCGAGATCTGGCCGGCGCACATGAAGCCGATCTCGGTGTCGCCGCGGGCGGTCGCCGCGTCCATCTTGTAACCGTCCACCATCACCTGGAAGGGGAAGGGCTTTATCTCATCCTCTCGTCCCTGCCAGTCCTCAACGTACTTGTTGCGGATAACCCGGCAGGTCTTGCCGGTGAACGCCTTGGTGATCACTGCGCCCTCCTCGTTGCCCTCGACGATCTTGTTCTTATAGTTGAGATGGCCAAAGGCCTCATGGGTGGCCACAAAGCGGGTGCCCACCCAGATGCCGCAGGCCCCCAAAGCGAGGGCGGCCACCAGGCCCCGGCCATCGCCGATGCCGCCCGCTGCCGCTACTGGCAGCGGCTTGACGGCATCCACCACCTGCGGCAGAAGGGCCAGGGTGCCTATTCGGCCGGTGTGGCCGCCACCCTCGTGCCCCTGGGCGATGACGATATCGGCGCCACCCTCGGCGCAGCGGCGGGCGTTGCGAACGTTGCCTACCACCGCTATCACCTTCATGCCGCGGCGGTGCATCTCGGCCGAGTAGGGGCCGGGGTTCCCCAGGCCCGAGGCGAACACGGGCACGCCCTCCTCGTACACTGCCTCCATCTGCTGCTCCAGGCCGGGCATCCCCTTCGCCAGGAGGAGGTCCACGCCAAAGGGCTTATCGGTCATATCCTTCGCCTTGCGGATCTCTTCGCGCAGTGCATCGGGCGCGAACATGGCCCCGCCTATCATGCCCAGGCCGCCGGCGTTGGACACAGCCGCCGCCAGTTCGGCCCGGGCCACGTCCGCCATACCGGCCTGAATAATGGGATATTCGATCCCCAGGATCTCCGTTAGGGCTGTCCGGAGCATCGTTACCTCCTTGTGCTCGCCTCTCTCTGCGGCGCTATCGCCATTAGCCTTCCTTCCTCCACCTGTATCTCTACCTTTTCGCCTGGGGCCAGAGGGAGGAACTCCCCATCGAGGTAGAAGGGCAGGGCCTCAGGGCTGGCCAGGGTTACTTTCTGGACGCGATAGCGATGGGCCTTGGCCAGGTTGTCCCCTTTGCCGCGGATGATCTGAAGTACATACCAGGGCCGCTGCCACGTTGGCACATCGCCCAGGATCAGCAGGTGCAGGAAACCGTCGTCGGGCCTGGCGCCGGGCATCAGCCAAAACCCGCCCTCCGTCTGGCAATTGCTCACGCTGGCCTGCAGGCTCTTGCCCCGGTAGATGAGCTCCCCGCCGGCTATCTCCACCTCGACCGGCTGGAAGCGCAGCAGTGCCCGCATCAGGGCCGGGATGTAGGTAATGGGCGAGCCGGCAGCCTTGTCGGCCTCGCCCTGGGCCAGGCTGGCGACGACGGCGCTCAGGCCCGCGCCGGCGGTGGTGGCGAAGTAGCGCCGCTCGTCGCCCCGTATCAGCAGCCCCAGGTCCACCCAGCGAGTATGCCTCCCTCTGGCAATGGCCAGGGCCCGATCCAGGTCGGTAGGGATACCCAGGCTAGCAGCGAAGTCGTTGCCCGTGCCCACCGGCAACACGCCCAGCGAGGTCTGGAAGCCGGAAGCGGCGATTCCGTTTATCACCTCGCCGACAGTGCCATCACCGCTCACCAGCGTAATCGCGGGGTGGCCGGCCGCTGCTGCCTCCCTCGCCAGTCGCTCGCAGTCGCCAGGGCCCCCGCTGATGGCCAGTATATCCCCCGGTGCGAGCACAGACTTGACCCGCTCAAGGGCTTTTCTGCCTCTGCCTCTGCCCGCCGCTGGGTTAACTAGGAAATACATCACGCGTTGGCGCTGGTTAGGTGAGCCCGAGGCTTTGGGCCACCTCGCCCAGGGAGACATCCAGGGCGTCTAAGACCTCGTCCACCTCCTCTGCCTTGATGATCAGAGGCGGCATGATCTGGAGGGTAGAGGGCCGCAGATGGGCGTAGACAGAGATCGCGCCGTGCTGACCCATGGCCCGGGCCATCAGGGGCCCGCACATGTCGTTGGCCATGTCCAGGCCGATCATCAGCCCTCGCTGGCGCACCTCGGAGACGATCCCGGGGTGCTTGTTCTGGAGGGCGGCCAGGCCCTGGGCGAAGCGCTGCCCCATCTCCTGCACGTGGGCCAGGAAGGCTGGCTCGCTGACCTGCTCCAGCATCGCCAGGCAGGTCACACAGCCCAGGTCGCCGCCGCCGCAGGTGGAGATATGGATGAAGGGGTCAGCATCGAAGAAGGCCTGGAGCTTGGGCCGATAGCAGGTGGCCGAAATGGGGTAGACGGCCGCGCTCATCCCCTTGCCCAGGAACATGATGTCGGGAACCACTTCGTACTCATCGATAGCCCACAGGCGGCCGGTGCGGCCCAGTCCCGCTTGCACCTCGTCGATGATCAACAGGACGCCTGTCTCGTCGCACAACTGGCGCACGCGGGGGAAGTAGTCTGGCGGTGGGATGAGCATTCCTCCCGTGGCCGGGATCGTTTCCATGATGACGGCGGCAGTTTCGCCATCGATGGCCTCTGCCAGGGCCTCGATATTGCCGAAGGGGACGCGCCTGAAGCCGGGGGCCAGCGGGCCGAACCCCTTGGAGAAGCCGTCGGTGGCCGCCAGGGCCAGGCCGGTGTGGCCGTGATAGCCCCCCACAGTGCAGATGATGCCAGCCTTACCGCTGTAGCCGCGGGCCAGCTTGATGGCTACGTCCGCTGCCTCGCCGCCGCCCACGCCAAACACGGTGTAGGTGATGTCGCCAGGCGTCAGCTCGGCCAGGCGTTTAGCCAGGGCCGCCCGATACTGACTGACCAGGAGGTGATCGCCGATGTCCAGGTAGTCAAGGGCCTGGCGCAGGGCAGCTATGATGCCCGGCGGCCGATGACCCAGGTTGAATACGCCACCCGCCGATCGACAGTCGATCCACGAACGCCTGCCGTCCAGATCCCACACCCGCACCCCCTCGCGGCGGCCGGGGACAACGTCGAACCCTATCTGCCGATAGGCCGCCACCTTGGAGGGCGACACGTAGCTGGCGAAGTCGTTGATCACAGATTCACTAGTGGGGTCAGTATCAGCCATGAACACCCCCCTTCCCGCCTGGCGCCTGGCAGGCGCTACATAAAGCGAACGTCACGAGTATACACCGAAGGCAGATAGGCGGCTAGTCTCCGTTCAGAGGCTGGCTGGCGGTCAGGCCCTTTGCTGGAGGATCATGCTCGCCACCGTTCGCCCGCCCATCATGCAGCCGGCGTAGCCGTGGCCGAATAGGGTATTCGCTCCCACCATCCAGAGGCCAGGCACCTCCGTCTGGTAGGGGACGCGCGCGGCCGTGGCCTGGTCGAGGGTATGTTCCAGGCCGTAGCTCGTACCGCCGCTGGACAGTGTGAACCGCTCCTGGGTAAGGGGGCTGGCGGACTCCTGCCAGACCACCCTGCGGATGAAGCCCGGCATCATCTCTTCCACCACCCTCAGCATCCTCTCCTCCATCTCCCGTTTGGCGGCTACGTAGGCCGGCGTGTGGCGGTACCCCGACCTCGTCGGGGCGCTCGCCGGGCTCTGGGACACGCCCCAGGCCTGGGGCTGGGCAGGAGCTATGCTCATGAGCTGGAGGTTGGTGTAGCCTTTGGGAGCGATATTCTCGCTCAGCGGGTCCTTGAGGGAGGCTATGGGTATGAGCACAGCCGGCCTATCGGGGAGACGGCCCTCGTAGCAGGCGGCGAACTGCTCTTCCACGCTGTAATCCGGAAACAGGGCCAGATGGGGGCTGGGCAGGCCCAGTTCGGAAGGATCGACCTCCATGGCCATGTAGATGATGAACAGGGGGAGAGCCATGCGGTAGCCCTTGATTCGCTGGGCAAGGGCGGGGCTGAGGTTCTCCTCGCCCACCATCTCCAGGAAGGTGCGCTTGGCATCGGCGTTGGACAGGACGATCGGCGCCCGCAGCTCCTCGCCGCTGGCCAGCTCTACGCCTACCGCCTTCCCGCCCTCCACAATGATCCGCTCGACCTTCGAGCGCAGGCGCACCTTACCGTCGCCGTCCTCGATGACCGATAGAAGGGCCTCTACCATGGCCCGGCCGCCGCCACGCACAAAGTAGGCGCCCCCTATGTAGTGGTCGACGACCATGGCGTGGGTGACCGCCGGGGCCTTGCTCGGAGGGGCGGCGTAGATACCACAAAGGTAACCCAGGACGTGCCGGAGAGGTTGACTTATCTCCAGGGCGTCGAATATCTCGCCCAGGGTGCATCGGCTCGCTGGCTTGCCCAGCAGCTCTTGCAGCGGCTGGCGCCCGGCGGCCGGTGCCCGACCGGCCGCCGTCATCATAAAGTCAACGTAACGGTCAATGGCTCGGGCCTCCTGGGGGAAGGTCTCTTGCAGGCGCTGGCGGTAGCGCTCCCATCCCACTGGCATGTGGAAGACCAGGTCGGGCAGGTGCAGGGTCTCGAAAGCGTCCTGGTTCAAGGGCACGAACTCCACCCGGTCGGCGACGCCGAGCTGCTCCAGAAGGGTGGAGAAGAACTCTCCTGGGCCGCATCTGCCGATGTAGTGGAAGCCGACGTCGAAGTCGAACATCTTCTTGCGGCGGAAGGTCATGGCATTGCCGCCAGGTAGGAAGTGCTTCTCGACAACGAGAGGGCGCAGGCCGCCCTTGGCCAGGAAGGCAGCGGCGGTCAGCCCCCCGATGCCTGACCCGATAACGATGGCGTCGTATTGCTCAGCCATGACTGCTTCCCCTTTCACCCACTGAGGCCTTGGGAAGTAGACGGCGGCAGGGGGCCATCACTTTCCCCGCCTGGGAGCGGGAAGCTCGCCCAGGGCCATGCGGACGAGTTCGATGATGTGATAATTGCCGAGGCCCCGCGCTTGCACATCCTGGGTCATGGTGGCCCGGCAGATGGGGCACAGGTAGCACATCGCTTCCGCTCCTGCCTCCTGGGCATCGTCCAGGTTGCGGGCGCGCAGGGCGGGCGCCGCTTCCGGCTTCAGGATGGTCACCGCCCCGGAGCAGCACAGCGCATTCTCCCGATCGTACTGCCGCTTGACCCGCTCCACGCCGATCCGCTCCAAGACGGCGTCTACTGCCTCCTCTTTGGCCGGAGATAGCCGCGAGGCGCAGGGTCGCTGGTACGCCACCCGGAGGTCGAGGGGCGTGATGTCTCCGCTGTGGGCGTCAAGATAATCGCGAAGATATTCCACAAAGTGGACAGGCCGGAAAGGCACCGTGATGCCCATCTGGGGCACTCTATCGACCAGCATGCTGTAGCAGTCGTCATGGACGAGGATGACCTCCTGGGCGCCGGTGGCGGCCAGGTTATCGACGAACTTTTGGGCATGGCGCTCGGTAACCGAGGGCGCACCCAGGTGGTCAAAGAGGATGTAGCAGAAGAAGTGCCGCCCCTTCACCACCGGAAGCCCCTCGAACAGCCGCCCCTCGAACAGGTCGGGGTCGCTGCCGCTGAAGACGCAGGCAGACAGGACCTGCCCTTTAGTCTCCGGCACCCTCACCTCCGTGGTGACGGCGAAGGTGGCCTCCTGGCTAGCGACCAGCTGCGGCGGCACCTTCAGGGAGTCGAACTGCTCCTGGCGCTCCATGATGAGGTCGAGCGGCCGGGCATCGGTGGGGCAGTACTCGTTGCAGGCGAAGCAGGTGATGCAGGCCGACAGGATGGGCGCCTCCCGCCCGGCGATCAGTTCTTCGATCTCGAAGGCGGCGCGCTCCTTGTCGTAGTCCACATAGAGGCAGCGCACGAAGCAGTCGCCACATCGGTCGCAACGACTTTCATCAAACATCTTTGAACCTCCCTTGGAAGCCTTCACGGCCGGACGGCAATGAGGCTTCTCTATACTATCCTGTCGGTACAAAGTTCGTCCAGGGTGGAGAGACGACCCGCCTGAAAGGCTCCACGCATTGGTCGTTTACCAGGGAAATACGTCACCGAGGCCACCCGCTGGCTATATAATGGCCGTACGTGGCAGAAGGAGGGTGACTCGATGGTGGAGATGACCGGCAAGCAGGCCTTGATGGAACAGTTGGTGGCTGAGGGCGTGGGGTACGTCTTCGGCAACCCTGGCACCAGCGAGCAGCCCTTCATGGACATCGTTCAGGACTACCCCCAGATTCAGTATATCCTTGCCCTCCAGGAAGCGACTGCCCTGGGTATGGCCGATGCCTATGCCTGGGCCTCTGGTCGGCCCGCCTTCGTCCAGCTGCACATCGCCCCCGGTCTGGGCAACGCTATGGGCATGCTCTACAACGCCTATTGCACGGGCACACCACTGGTGATCTACGCTGGCCAGTACGAAACCAGGGGGGTGATTCAGGAGGCCCTCCTGGCCGCCGACCTGGTGGGCATGGCGCGGCCCGTCACCAAGTGGAGCGTGGAGGTGCAGGACGCCGCCGACATCCCCACCGTGCTCCGGCGTGCCTTCAAGACCGCCGCCGAACCGCCTCGCGGGCCAGTGTTCATCTCCATCCCCCTGAACGTGATGGATCAAACCGCCGGGATGACCATCGCCCCAGCAACCTATCCCCGCTGGCGGGTGCGCCCCGACCCGCAGGCGGCGGCAGAGGCAGCAGACCTTCTGGCCGCCGCCCGGTCGCCGGTAATCGTCTGCGGCGACGGCGTAGCCCTGTCTGGCGCTCTGGAGCAGGCGGTTCAGCTAGCCGAACTTATTGGCGCTCAGGTATACAGCTCCTTCTCCGCCGAACTGACATTCCCCACTGATCACCCCCTCTATCAGGGCCTGGTGAATATCATCAGTGGGGCTGGCCTGCGCACGCAGTTGGCAGCGGCCGACGTGTTGCTCATCATAGGGGCACCTGCCTTCCGCGTTGTCTATTCCATGCCCGAACCACCCTTCCCCGCCCAGACCAAGATCGTCCAGATAGACGCCAACCCTTGGGAGCTGGCCAAGAACTGGCCGGCAACCCTGGCCATCGTTGCTGACCCTCAGATGGGCCTTCGCGATCTGCTTCAGATGTTGGCCTCGAGGCTCTCTGAGGCGGCCCGCCAGGGGGCTGCGGCTCGCCTTCGGGCCGCCCGCCAGCAAAAGGAACGGGCCCAGGAGTCCCTCGAGGCGGCCGCTCGCTCCACGCCAGACGCCGTACCTATAGCGGTACCTCGCCTTATGAAGGAGTTGGCTGACTGCCTGGAGCCGGGCACGGTCGTCTACGACGAGGCGGTCACCGCCTCCGTCCACCTTAGCCACTATCTGAAGTTCGACCAGCCCGGGACCTACTTCCGGGCGGCGGGTGGCGGCCTGGGCAGCGGCCTACCTGGTGCCCTGGGCGTCAAGCTGGCTCGGCCCGATACCCCTGTGCTGGCCGTAGTCGGCGACGGAGCCGCCCTCTACACCATCCAGGCCCTGTGGACCGCTGCCCACTATCGCATTCCCGTGACCTACGTCATCTGCAACAATCAGAGCTATCGCATCCTGAAGCTCAACATGCTCCAGTACCTCGGCGAAGCCATGGCCGGGCGCAAGTTCATTGGCATGGACTTGGTGGATCCCGTCCTCGACTTCGCCCAGATCGCCCAGGCCTTTGGCATCCGTGGCCAGCGGGTGGAGAGCTCGGAGGAACTCGGCCCCGCCCTGCGTTCGGCTTTGCGTTCGGGGGAGCCCTCTCTGGTGGACGTGGTCATCGAAGGTGGCTTAAGGCGGGGAATGCGTGGCCCACAGGCCGCGAGCGGGTGACGGTGCGCTCATTTGCCCCCTGCCTTTGCCAAGCCTTATCAGGCAGCTCACTGGTTGCCCCTAGGTACTACATCGACTAGACTAGCCCTGGCGGTTAGAGTCTGTACTTCACCGCTTGGCTTTGGCCGTTACTGTCTTAGGGAGGGAGAGATATGGATGCACAGGCGCTTGAGCGGGCAAAGGAACACTTCGCAAAGCTCATCGAGGAGCAAGCGGAGCGGATAGAGCGGATGAAGAAGGATGAGCAGTGGGTTGACTACGAGAAAGTCAAGCCCATCATCATCGGCGTATGCTTGGGAGACGGCATTGGCCCCTACATTTGCCAGCAAACCCAGAGAGTTCTCGAGTTCCTGCTCAAGCCAGAACTGGAAAGCGGAAAGGTGGTCTTTAAGACCATTGAGGGACTGACCATCGAGAATCGGGCCAAGCATAACAAGGCCATTCCCGACGATGTGCTGGAGGAGCTCAAGCAGTGCCACGTCATTCTCAAGGCGCCCACCACAACGCCGCGCGAGGGAGACCCCTGGCCCAACATCGAAAGCGCCAACGTGGCCATGCGGAAGGAGCTGGACCTGTTTGCCAACGTCAGGCCGGTGAAGGTTCCGGAGCACGGCATCGACTGGATGTTCTTCCGCGAAAACACCGAGGGCGCTTATGCCCTGGGAAGCAACGGCATCAACGTCACGGACGACCTGGCCATCGACTTCACGGTGACCACCGCCCAGGGTGCCGAGCGCATCATCCGCCTGGCCTTCGACTACGCCAAGAGGACCGGCATCAATAAGGTAACTGTGGTCACCAAGGCCAATGTCATCAAGACCTCAGACGGCAAATTCCTCGATACGGCTCGCGAAGTCGCCAAGGACTACCCCGAGGTTGAATGGGACGACTGGTACATCGACATCATGACTGCCAAGCTGGTAGACCCCAAGAGGCGGAGCCAGTTCCGCGTAATGGCGCTGCCCAACCTCTACGGCGACATCCTGACCGACGAGGCGGCGGAGTTCCAGGGTGGCGTAGGAACAGCCGGCAGCGCCAACATCGGCAAGCGCTATGGCATGTTCGAGGCCATCCACGGCAGTGCACCTCGCATGGTCAGAGAGGGCCGCGCTGACTATGCCGACCCCTGCAGCCTTATCCGGGCGGCGGCTATGATGCTGAACCACATCGGCTTCACCGACCACGGCAAGAAGCTGGAGATGGCCCTCGATATCTGCGGCAATTACGAGAAGAAGCTGGTAGTCACCGGCCGACCCACCGGCGCCAAGGGATCCGAGCTCGCTGACTATCTCATGGAGACCATCCAGGACCCCGAGCTGGAGAAGCGCTGGCAAAGCTACCAGCCCGAGGCTAAGGCGGCGTAGGAGCGCCTACCCACCGAGAACCGGAAAAACCTGCGCGCCGAAGCACGACCGACGGGCGGCTGCGCTATCCACGCTGGTTCGTGGAAGCGGCCGCCCCAGCTTTTCAGAGCGCACGCGCACCGTCTTCCCCCGCGACCTCTTTCTCCATTACCATGTGTACCACAGCGGTTTTTCCCTCATGGTGCTGCTCATGAGCGGGGGCAAAAGGCTGGCAGGGTTGTCCCCAGGCAGATGGGAGGCAGAACGATGAGGCTACGCGATAGGACAGCGATCGTGACGGGCGCCTCCACCGGCATCGGTCGGGAGGCGGCGCGCCTGTTCGCCCGCGCCGGGGTCAACGTGGTGCTGGCGTCGCGGAACGCAGAGGCTCTGGCGCGAGTAGCCCAGGAGCTTCAGCCTTACCGTGGGCGCTCCCTGGCGGTTGCCACCGACGTAACGGACGGCCAGGCGGTGGAGGCGATGGTGAAGACGGCGGCCGAGGAGTTCGGCAGCGTCGATATCCTGCTGAACAACGCCGGTCTGGGCCTGTACGCCCGCCTCTCTGAGGGGAGCATGGAGAACATCCGCCGTCTGTTCGAGGTCAACGTCTTCGGTGCTCTCAACTGCATTCGAGCGGTGGCACCATACATGAAGCAGCAGCGCAGGGGCCAGATCATCAACGTCTCTTCGGTAGCGGGGAAGATAGCGGCGCCTTACGAAGGGGCCTACGCCGCCACCAAGTTCGCCCTCACCGCCATCTCCGATGCCCTGCGGCTGGAGCTTTTCGACCACGGCATCATGGTCATCACCGTGTACCCGGGGCCAATCGGGACGTCGTTCCGGGACAACGCCCTCAAGGAGATCGAGCCGCCCACGGCCTATCGGGCCTTGCGCCGCATACCGCCCGTGCGGGTGGCCGAGGCTATTGTCAAGGCGGCGCGGGACGAACGGCCGGAAGTGTACGTCACCTGGTTCGACCGAGCCGCTGTGACCCTCAAGGGCATCTCGCCTCGCTTCATCGACTGGGGGATGCGGCGCTTCTACCTGCGGCGGCGGGGCCACGGCCCGGGCGACAAGCTGTAGAGCCTGCCTTCGGCCCACGCTGACCGACCTCCTTGCCAACCCTCGCGGCTGCGAGTAGGATGGGGCTGACGTGGCCGGAGAAGGTAATGCCACACCGGGGAGGGGCATATCATGCCGACTGGCGGATTGCCCAGTGAGAGGAGAAGGTTGCCCAGTGGTAAGGGGTCGCGAGACAAGAAGTGCTGGACGTGCAAGTGGTGGGAGGGCCCGCAAGGCCGATCTTGGACCAGCGACGGCAAGCACTGCCTGAATCCTAATGGCCCTTACCACCACTGGTTCCCTCAGCTCCTAGCGCAATTGCGGCAAGGCCTCCTCGGCAGCATTTACGATCTGATAGACCAACGGTGATGCTGTGAGAGCAGGATGGGTACCTACTTGAGAGAGCGCTATATCGTTTGCTGTCATTCCGGCAGCGATAGCCTGAGCCATGACATTGGCAATTTCACCTGCCGTCACGCCTCCACAGGCCTCACCGCCTAGCAGTTTTCCTGAACTTCGGTCAAAGATGAGCTTCACTCGCAGCTCCTTGGCTCCGGGCATTGAGCCAGGGTGCTTGTCCACCGCAGCCGCTTCCCCAGTAACCAGGTTAAACCCGAACTCCCTGGCTACCCTCTCCGTGAGTCCAGCAACTCCTATGGCCGTGCCGCCAATCATGGTTGAGAACACGCCTATCGTGCCCTTGTTTCTTCGTCGGCGCGGCTCAAAGAGATTGGCCGCCGCGATTCTAGCTTCCCTAGCTGCTACCGAGGCAAGGCGGGTGGCTGTAGGTTTACCGGTGAAAAAACAGAACTTCTCGGCACAATCGCCAATGGCGAAGATATTGGGGTCACTAGTTATCATGTACTGGTCAACCAGTATCCCTTTCTGCTCGCCAATGTCGAGTCCGGCGTCGCTGGCTAGCTCAGTGTTGGGAACTACGCCTATGGCCAGGATTACTACATCTGCCTTGAAACGCAGCCCTTTCGCACACTCCACATACTCGGCTTTCTTGTCGCCAACAATGGACTCCACTCGGCAGGTGGTATTTACCTGTACCCCAAGCTCCCTCATCCTATCCTCGATGGGGATGCAGAAGTCCTCATCGCAGTTCATATAGAGGCAGTGCTCTAACAGTTCGACAACAGTTACCTTAAGCCCCATCTTGCGGCACTCATCGGCAAATTCAGCCCCGATGAAGCCGCCGCCAACAACGACTACATCCTTTGCCTGCTTCAGGGCATCCTGCAGTTGCTTGAGGTAATCCATGTCCTTTCTGATGGTGAAAACATTCCCTAGGTCGGCTCCCGGTATGGGGGGAACGACCGGCCGTGAGCCAGTAGCTAGCATTAGTCTGTCATACCCGATGGTCTCTCCACCAGCCGTGGTCACACTCTTGGCCTCCCTATCAACAGACGTAACATTGTCAACTATCAACTCGGCATCGCCCAAGAGGGTGACGGGCATCACGTCCTTTTCCGCGGAGCCCAGAGTTCCCATGATATAAGGGATACCACAAGGGATGAGAGTCTTCTCCTCCTTTCGAATAACAATGATCTTGTCGAGCTTATATTGCTTTTGGGCGGTGATCGCTGCCTCCATACCAGCAGCACTCCCCCCTACAATAACTACATCCGCCTTTTTCATTTTGGGGCTCCTCCTACCAAATTCACCTACGACAACGCTCTATCCTGGCATACTAGGCGATGACCCTAGCATTATCACAAACCAGTCTGACTCGCCCCCTCAATTCCCCCGAAACCACGTCTAGCCAGGTATGTACTACCGAGGCCTAGCGCGTCTCGGCGATAACCTTGTATCCTCCCATACTTCTGCTCCATTACTCTTAGCTCAGCAAGGTAGACGCGGGAACTGAGCCCACAGCCCTCGCGGGCGACGGCACGACTCTCGAAACCCTCGATTGCCGCGAAGGGGCTCAATTACGAGCAGCCCCTACATGTCATGGTCGTCTTAACACCACGAGACTATCGACATCGCAGCCGATATGCCTTGCGATCACCGGGCACTTGACCTTCAGCAAGTAGAAGATACTCTTGTCGGCTTCGCTGAGCGTCTCGTAGTTGCCCTGCCCCTTGGCGATGACCAGGTCGGCGGACTGGAAGCGGCGTCGGAACGCTACCGAGCATGTTTCCAGGATCGTGCCAGGCGCGTCGGAGCCGTTATCGATGACTTCCACTAGGTCCGTCATACCGGTGGCGAGAGCATCGGACATCGTTGCATCGTTGATCACCGGGCTTCCCCTTACCACGTATGTTACCTTCTGGCGGGGCAGTTGCTCGATCAGTAGCCGGTCAAAGACAATCTCTCCCGCGTTATCGCCTAGATAAAGGATGCTTGTTGCTCGGTCTGCTGACTCGCGCAGGTCCTCGACAGCAGACTTGCTCAAAGGCGCGACGAGGGAACTCTCAATCGTTTCCTCAACACGCGAATCCTCCAGACCATAATTGCTCGCGAAATCGATTATGTTGCCGGCGATCGCCACACGAACCGCTGTCTCCAACGGATCGCGGGACCCCTCGATCCTTTTCTCGAGCTCCGGATAGAGCGCCAGCGCGAGCCGGTTGAAGTGATCCTTGATATTGCGATAGGGATCGTCATCGGCGACCAACCGCCGGATGAGGCGGTGCATGTGCTGTCCCATGACCGGAGGGGAATTGTGGAAATCCAGCTCGCCGACTTCTCGAAGAACCTCTCGTAGCACCTGCTCGTGGACTGTCTCATCGTCGGTAACGAGTCGCGCCGAATCAAGGGCCTGGCGGACAAAACAAGGGACGCACTCTAGGAACGTTCTCATTGATTCACCCAGTGCTCCATCATGTTGAGCCCATTTCCTATCGGGTCAGTCTATCTCTCCCCGCTACGTGCCTATCCCGGCACATTATATGCTAGGTTCACCTGAGGGGCGATCCTGGTAGATATGAGGTCCAAGAAGCCATCCGTATCTGGAGAATCCGGACCAGATCAAACGCGTCGGCCCGAAGAGCGGAAGCCCGGCCTTTCGACCGAGGTATCGCGTTACTGCGCTTGGAGCGGGTGATGGGACTCGAACCCACGACAACCTGCTTGGGAAGCAGGCACTCTGCCAACTGAGTTACACCCGCCCCGCAGATACGATCCTAGGCTTGCGCCGAGCCGTTGTCAATGGCGGGCGCAGCCCGGGCTGCCCGTTGGCGCATCTCCAGCAACACCAGCCCCAGGCCCACCAGTACCAGCCCCAGCCCCAGAAGGGTGAGGACGGTATAGTTACGCAGGGCAAGCCAGGTCGCGTCGTTGCCCAGATCGAGGAGGCGGGTCATCAGATAGTCGTCCTGGTCCTCAATGGCGGTGCGAAAGGCGAAGCGGACGGCCACCGCCCCCAGCAGTGACGGCACCGCTGCTCCCAGCAGAGCGGCCCCCAGCGCCACCACCCGGCCCATCCCCTGGGTCGACAGGAGAACCAATCCCCCCAGAGCGAGCGACAAGAGGCCCAGAACGATGGCGGCGATGCGCAGCGCCTGATGATTATCGTCGCTGAGGAACCCCAGGCCGCGGTGCACTCCCCCCTCCGGCGAGAAGACGTCGATGTCTTGCTCGGCCTCGGGGTCGGCCAGGGCCCACACCGACATGCCCTCCTTGTAGATGGCCTCGGCGGTCTCGCTCAGCAGGCGCGACCGCAGTTCCGCCGTCGAGATGGTGGCTGCGTCCTTCCGCGGTATCTCCACCGCCAGCGGAAAGTGGGGGACGGTGACAGTGGCCTCCTCGCTGTCCTGGGCCGCCTCCGCCAGATTGACCTGGATGGTGGGCAGCATGGCATCGATCTCCGTGAGGTCGGCCGTCGCTCGCGAGAGGATGCGCTGGGCCGTGCCGGAGGAGGTAAGCTGCATCCCGTTGACTACCAGGAAGAGGGCGATGAGGGAGAGGGCGAAGAGGATGCCGAACAGCCACTGGAAGGCGCCGCGCAGAAGGGGCACAGCGGAGATAGGTCCCGGGCCTGTCATCTCGGCTCCACCACCAGAGTATCGGCCAGCCTATCGTGGAGCGCTCGCCGCTGCTGGTCGAAGGCGATCATCAAGAACCCTCCGAACAGGATCAGGGTCGAAAACAGGTAGCCTACCAGGCGCAGCAGCGCTGTCCCCACTCCCAGAGGACGCCCATCCCGGCGCAGCACCTTAATGGCCATGGCCATCTTGCCCACCGTTTGGCCTCGCCAAACCCAGAGAGCCAGGAAGTAGAGGGGGAAAAAGGGGAAGAAGTAGATCAGGAGGATGATGGCAGCCAGGTAGAAGGCCGAGTCGGGCGGGTCGATGTCGCCGAAGTCGCTGCGCAGCAGAAGCTGCAGGCCAGCGATGGCGATGAACAGCAGGAAAACGGAAAACAGCACTATCAGGTCGAGCACGAAGGCCACCAGCCGCGTCTCGAAGCTGGCGTAGCGCAGACCCACCTGGCTGGAAACGTTGGCCACTCTCTGTTCGATCATCGACGAAGCCCACCCGCTGATAGGCAGGTTCAGCGGCGATTATAGCACGCCTGCCAGCAGCCAGGCAGGTCCTATCGGTACATGGAGGCGATCAACAGGCAGACCCCCAGCGGTCACTCGGTGGCTATGCTTCTCCCTGGAGCACCTCGAGCATCTCGCGGGCCAGTTCCATCCCTCGGCCGATGCGCCCGGCAAACTCGACGTTCTGGCGGCAGAGCTCCTGGTTCTGGCGGCGAAGCCTGGCTATCTCCTGGCGGAGCTCCTCCGTCTCATCTGTCCAACCCGTCCAGGGCATGCCCTCCACCGGCCAGGGGTTGGCCTCCAGAGCTTGCCACCTGATGTCGTCCATGTGCTCGTAGGACCAGAAGCTCACGCCCTTGCTGCCACGCTCGCTGGCGATCTGGCCGAAGCGCTGTAGCTCCTCGGCGCTGGGGTAGGCGATGGAGCCCTGGGCGTAGGCTCCCGCCACGGGGAAGATCCTGTCTGCTGCTATCCCCAGGGAAGCATAATCCTCGTACGTCCAGTCCAGCGCCTGTTCCACCGGCCAGCGAAAGGCGTTCCAGTAGACCTGGGGCAGCGTCCCCGAGCAGTGGCGTTCGAAGGCGGCATAGGGGAACTGCTGATGATAGCGGGCGATGGCGAAGGTGGAGTAGAAGAGGGGGAAGGCCTGGCCCACGCCCTGGCGAAGGCGCTGGCAGAAGGCCTCAGCTACGTCCGGACGGCCCTTGAACTCGCTCTCCACATCCATCACGTAGGCATCAGCCTCTCCATAATGGATTGTCTCGATGGCCCGCTGCGCCTCGCCCTGCCAGTCATGACCATAGAGATAGGCCCAGCCAGCTACCTTCAGGCCGAGCGACTTGAGGGCGCGGCATATCTCCCGCCAGGGCTGGCCCTGGTCGAACCAGTTGGGGCCGTCGTGGGCCTTGACCAGGGCGCCACAACAGCCTGCCGTCTTCAGTCGCTGGGCCACCCTCGTCGCCTCGCCGTCGTCGCAGCGACGCCAGTTCCAGATCCAGACCCACTTGCCGTCGAACATAGGTGCGCTTCCCACCCGATAATGCCTGGTTGGCAGCGGCAGTTGCAAGAGCTAGCTGGCACCCCAGGGGGAGCGCTGGGTGGGGATTGAATAGGGCAGGGGCGAACCGTATACTGGGGAAAATCAATGGCGTCATGTTGAGAAGGAGGGGATCATGGCGGAGACTGGCAGAGCTGCCCTATTCACCGACACCGGCCAGCCCTACGAGATTCGGGAGATACCTCTGCCCGAGGTGGAGCCCGATGCCATCCTGGTCAAAGTCATCACCGCCGGCATCTGTGGCTCCGACCTTCATGTCTGGCGGGGCGACATTCGTGTGGCAATGGCTGGCCCCGGCGCTCGCATCATGGGTCACGAGATGGTTGGGCGAGTGTACAGGCTGGGGGCCAACATCAGCACCGATTCCCTGGGCCAGCCCTTAAAAGAGGGGGATCGGGTCATCTATCCTTACTTCTTCCCCTGCCGTCGCTGCTACCAGTGCCTGCGGGGCGAATTTCACTCCTGCCCCGACCGCTATCCGCCCCCGCCTATCGTCGATAACTTCCCCCACTTCACCGGCGCCTACGCCGAGTACTTCTATCTGCCGCCGGGTCACTTCGTGTTCAAGGCGGGCGAGGACCTGCCCGATGAGATGCTGGCACCCATCAACTGCGCCCTCTCCCAGGTGACGTTCGGCCTGCACAAGGTGGGCATAACCTTCGGCGACAGCATCGTCATTCAGGGGGCGGGTGGCCTGGGCATCAATGCCACAATGGTGGCTAGGGAAATGGGGGCCAGCCAGATCATCGTTATCGATGGCATCCCAGAACGACTGGAGCTGGCCAAGGCCTGCGGAGCCGACCACGTTATCGACATCAACGAGGCCGCCTCGTCCTTCGAGCGCATCAACAGGGTGAAGGAATTCACCGATGGACGGGGCGCTGATGTGGTGGTGGAGGTGGTGGGCGTGCCGGAGGCCATTGCGGAAGGGCTAGGCATGGCGCGGGTGGGCGGAAGCTACCTGGAGATGGGCAATATAACCATGGGCAAGGTAGCCACGCTCGACCCCTCACAGTGGGTCTGGTCCAATAAGCGCATCGTGGCCGTGAATATGTATGACCCCTGGATCCTGCCCGTGGCCCTGGATTTCCTGCGGCGGACGCGGGACAAGTACCCTGTGCACAAGGTGGTCTCCCACAAGTTCCCTCTGGAGCAGATAAACGAGGCCTTCCAGGAGGCGGAATGGGCCAACAAGCAGACCGCTGTCACCCGGGCCTGCATTGTGCTCTAGGGAGCGAGCGGCGGCCGTCGGTGAACAGCCATGACTCGACCGGGAGAAGATCGAGGCCCGGCTGGGCCTAGAGTGATAGAGGTGTAACATGGCAGTTCGATCACCTGAGGAATTCAGAGAGAGCCTGAGGGACGGTCGTCGCGTCTTTACCCAGGGCGAGCTGGTTGAGGACGTGACTACCCATCCCACTCTCAAGATCAGCACCGAGACGGCGGCCGGGGACTTCGTCCTAACGCACTCGGAGGATCCGGCCGTGCGTGACCTCTTCGTGGCACCCCACCCCGAGACAGGCGAGCCCATAAGCCGCTACTTCCTGCCTCCGCATACTTCGGAGGATCTGGAGAAGCGATTGGAGATGATCGGGCAGTCCATCCGCCTGACCGGCGGGCTCCCCTTCGGCAAGGACGTCGGTACCGACGCCATGTACGCCATAATGACCACGGCGCAGCAGATGGGGAAGCCGGAATACCTGGAGAGGGCCCAGAACTACCTGGAGCACCTGCGCAAAAACGACCTCAACCTCTGCGGTGCCATCACCGACGTCAAGGGCGACCGAGGCAAGCCGCCGGCCCAGCAGGCGCACCCCGACTACTATGTGCACGTCGTCGACCAGAATAAGGACGGTATTGTCGTCAGGGGCGCCAAGATTCACATCACCGGCGCCCCGGTGGCCAATGACATCCTGGTACTGCCGACCCGCCAGATGCGGGAGAACGAAGGTGAGTACTCGCTGGCCTTCGCCATCCCCGCCAACACCAAGGGCATCACGATGGTCTGCCGGCCCAGCCGCGGCGAGCGCGGCCCCTCGGAGTACCCCGCTGCCCTCCCCGTGCGCGGCCTGGTGGACGCGATGATCATCTTCGACGATGTCCTTGTGCCCTGGGAACGAGTTTTCATGTGCGGGGAATGGCCGTACTCCATGCTCCTGGCCTACACCTTCGCCACCTACCATCGTTTCACAGCCGTGAGCTACAAGATCCCCGCCGTGGAGATTCTGGCCGGCTGCGCCGTCGCCATGGCCGAGATGAACGGCATCGAGCGGGCCGGGCACATTCGTGCCAAGCTGGTGGACATCGCCGCCTACGTGGAGACGCTGAAGGCGCTGGCCACCGCCGCCATCAAGTCGCCCGTCATGTACGACGACCTGGCCGTACCCAACCCCCTCATCACCAACATGGCCAAGCTGCACTTCGCCAGCCACTACCACGAGATCATCGGGCTGGTTCAGGATATCGCCGGCGGCATCATCACCACCATGCCCTCCTACCTGGACTGGCAGAACGAGGAACTCCACAAGCGGCTGGAGCACTACCTGGGCGGCTCTCCCAGGTACACTACGGAGGAACGCCTTAGGATGGTCGCCCTCACGCACCGCATGGTAGCCTCCGCCGAGAGCGCTTACATGGAAGTGGTTACGGTCCACGGCGAAGGCTCCATGGAGGCGCAGCGGATGATGATCTACGCCGAGTCGCCTTTTAAGGATTATCGGGACTTTGCCCTGGCTGCCGCCGGCATCGAGTCGCACGGCTAGATGCCGGCGCGCGTCGCGACGCAGTCGTAAACTGGCGGTGAGCGTTTGACCTGGCCCACCCGCCTGCCTTGGGGCAGCGAGCAGCCATCTCTATCCCGAGCTTGCGTCGCGGGCAGTCGCTAGCGGTTCGTCCGAAAGCACAAGGTGATGATCTCGTTGGGTTTGAGCGATAGCCGCACCCTGCCATCCTCGACCTCGGCCTGGCCCAAGGGCTCCTCCTTCAGGTTGACCACCTCCACGGCCGCGTAGGGCTCCTCCAGGCGCACCTCGCCCCAGGTTGGCTGAGAAGCGATGTTGTACAGGCGGACGATGATGCCTTGCCCGTCCTCGGCCGCCCTCAGAGCCGAGAGGACGAGGGCGCTGGGTCCGATGGACAGGAGGCTGGCCCTGGGCGCAAGCTGGCCCTTGCCCGCTGTGGTGGTCACGCCGCGCAGGGGGTGGGCGAAGCGATGAGCCTGGACGAAGGCCGACTCCCAGCCGCCGCTGTGGGGAATGAGCGAGTAGTGGAAGACGTGCTTGCCCAAACACTGGGCACCCGGCGTAGCGATGGGCGGGCCAGCTAGTTCCCGCCGATTGGGCAGCCGTGGTCGGGCCAGCCAGCCGACGCAGCGCAGCAGGGTTAGGGCGATAATGGCTCCATCGGGGCCATCGATGGCCTCGTACTCCGGCAGGCCGCGATTGGCCAGAAGCAGGCCGCGTTGACCGTCGTTCACATCCACGAAGGACTTCTGGGGGTGGGTGCCGATCGGCGCCTCTGCCCAGGTGCCGTCGTCCTCAGGCACGGCCAGCGGCCGGGCCAGCACGCCGAAGTGCTGCTCGGCATGGCAGAACTGGGCATGCAGGCCGGTGGGGAAGTGCACCCGCAGGCGATGGTCCTCCGCTTGGTTATCCACCTCCGTCTCGAAGTCCAGGCGCGGCACGCCCGCATAGATGCTGGCCCGACTGACGATGCGATAGGTGCGCCGCCGACGTGAGCGTCCATGGCCGTCGGCGGTCAGTCCCTGGGGAAGGCTGTAGTCCAGGGCGATCTCCAGGGTGGAGCGAGCGGCGCCGTCCTCCACCAGGCGAATGCGAGGCGGGCGGCGCGGCCTGTCCACCAGCTCGTCGTGGGCGGGAGGACAGTAGTTGTACTCGTCGCCGCAGTCGCCGCCGTCGACGAAGCGGTTGATGCCGTCAAGGGTCACGCCGGACGCCTTGTCCGTCAGGGAGATTGTGCCATCCAGAGGGCTTGCCTCCACGCGGAAGTAGTCGTTCGCAATGGCCTGAGCTCGCCGTGGCCGCCTGGGGCGGGTCGGCTTGCCATAGATGATGCCGAAGGTCTTGTATCCGTAGGGGGGCACGTCGCCTGCCAGGAAGCCCACCTCGCCTCGCTCTTGGATAGCGCCAGGCGAGGGTAGAGCGCGGCGAACAGGCTGCAACGGAAGCCGCCTGCCATCCTCGTCCTCCAGCGCCAGCGGCTGGCGGCCATCGTGAAGGGGAAGGCGGGCGGTGCAGAAATCGCTGCGGGGGCCATTGAGAGGGTTGAAGACCACCACATGCGTCCCACCCTCCGGGGCGGCCATGTCGGCAATGCAGCGCAGGGCATGGCGGCTGACGGCTTGGGCCAGTCTCTGGCAGCGCCGGAAGCGAACGGCCATTTCGTCGTGCACCTCGTCGATGCTGCATCCGCAGATGGAGTCGTGGGCCTGGTTCTGAAGCAGGAGCCTCCAGGCTGTGCTCAGGAGGCCGGCATCAGAGGCGGCTCTGTCAGCGCCTTCGTTGCGAGGGCGGGGCAGGTTGGCCCAGACCGAGAAGGGCTCGGCCCAGCGCAGGAGCAGATCCTCGCACTCCTGATTGCGCTGCTTGATCCACATGCGGGCTGATGTGACCCCGGACAGGATCAAAGCTCGCTGGCTCGAGCGTAACTCTCCCTCGACGCGTGGCCAGGAATGGCTCCTTGCGCCCATCTCCTGGCGAACCGCCTCGATGAACGTGGGCAGCGTGGCCTGCACCAGCTTGGCGTCGTCCAGGCTTTCGTTGGCCAGGGCGATGACGGCTGGAAGCTCCGGCTGCGGCTCGAGGTGATCGTCACCGTTCATCACCAGCAAATGGGTGGTGCTGGCCCAGGGCTCCAGGACCTGCCGAATGCTGTGCAGGCGATTCATCAAGGGCTCTCGCTCCAGGGGCAGGGCTCGGCCCAGGCTGTAGCCCTCGGGCAGGTGGATGGTCAGCACCTGCGAGCCGTCCGGCGCCCGCCAGAAGAACTCGGAGGTGGCCATCGACCTATCGACCCCCCGCCAGATGACGGCTGCCGAGATGCCGAAGCCGGCCAGGATGGAGGGCATGTGGACGATCTGGCCAAACATGTCCGGCAGATAGCCCACCATCATCGGCGGCCCGAACTGGCGAGCGATGGCGATGCCTATCTGAAGGTTGCGGATCAGGGACTCGCCGCCAACCAGGAATTCGTCCGCAAGGACATACCAGGGGCCCACCAGCAGGCGGCCGGCCTGCACCTGGCGGGCGATGTCCTGGCGGCGGTCGGGGCGTATCTCCAGGTAGTCCTCCAGAATGATGCTCTGGCCGTCCAGCATGAAGTGCCTGTAGTCGGGGTTGGTCTCCAGGAGGTGAAGCAGGCGGTCCAGCATGACCACCAGGCGACTGCGGAAGCCCTCGAAGGGGAGATACCACTCGCGGTCCCAGTGAGTGTGGGGGACCAGCATCAGCTGCCGCATTTGAGCAGGGGCCATTCTTAGCTCCTATTTGGCATCTATAGTAGCACAGACAAAATGGAAGGCACCCGTTGGCTAGCCATGGTCATCGCTCTTGTCAACGCCCGCCTTCTCACCCCCGACGAGGAGATCTCCCGTGCCACCGTTATCCTCGAGGAGGGCCGCATCGTCGCCCTGGGCGAGGGCTTGCCGCTGTCCGCGGGGGCCCAGATCATAAAGCTGGTGGCCCTGGATGAGGGCCTGGAGTCGGCCATGACCTTCGTAGGCGGGGAATTGGCCTTCCGCCGGCCCAAAGGCTTAGCCCCCTAAGCGGCGTTTCCCTGACTTCCCCGCGCCTGTTCGGTCGCTCTCGCAAGCGCCACTGTAATGACGGCGGCTGCCGTGCGTCTTTCTTGGCAGAGGAGATAACACGGAAATGGCAACCGGCAGCCCAATGCAAGAGGCGGCACGGGTACAGTCGGAGGAGGGCTCAGCAGGGGAGCGAATACTCGCCTATCCCCCCCGGCCATCCCTCTTACTCCTGGCCAACGCCATTCTAGGCGTGGTGGTCATAGTTGCGGTATTCATCGCCCACCTCCATCGGGAGTACACCGTAGAGTTCCTCACCGCCGTTTCGGCCTTTGCCGCCCTGGAGATATTGGGGTTTGCCTCTGCCTACGTGTCCCGAAGAAGGCTTGAAGAATCGCAGCGGCGATATCAAGCGCGGCTGTTCATTCGCAACCTGGAGCTGCAGGATATGGCCATGCGGGACGACCTGACCCAGCTCTTCAACCGCCGCTATTTCTACAATCGCCTGGAGCGAGAGCTGGAACAAGCGCGCAACTTCCAGCGGCCGCTGGCGGTGGTGGTGCTGGACGTTGATCGCCTGAAAGTGGTCAACGACACCTACGGCCACAAGGCCGGCGACTTGCTCCTGGCCACCTTAGGCGGATTACTGGTGCAGCATACTCGCACCTGCGACCTGCCTGCCCGCATCGGTGGTGACGAGTTCGGTATCGTCATGCCCGAGACGAATAAGTCGGCGGCCTTCGCTGTGGCCAGCCGTCTGCAACGGTCTCTGGAATCGGCGTCGGTATTCGAGGAGAACGGCAAGCGGCTCAAGCTAAAGATATCGCTGGGGGTGTCGGGCTATCCTTGGGGCGGCGACGATGTGGACGCCATCGTGCAGTGGGCGGACACCTATATGTACGCTGCCAAGACTGTCCGCGGGGGCGCCAGCGCTTCTCCCCCCACGACCCACCGCAGCAGCAAGCGCTAGCGGGCGGGCTACTCGCTCAGACCCTGAGGATGGCACCCATGAATTGTAACCGATGGCAGACTTAGGCGTCTTATCTTCTGAAGGTAGGAAAGGCAAGGCCAGGACTTTTTCTTATGCAGGACACGCAACAGGGAACTGCCAGCGTGCCGAGTGCCTATAGCATTGCTAGGCGGACCGAGCGTGATCATGCGCCGGTCGCCGATCTGGGGCGCTATCGCTGGCTGATGCGCGGCGTGGGGGCACTCATGGCCGTCGTCTCCGCGGCCGTTGTTTGCGTCGCCCACACCGCTGTTGGCGACGGCGAATTCTACCTGATAACGGGTATCGTCTCCCTGAACAGCCTCTTGGGCCTTTTCGCCATTGCTGACCACTCGCGCAAGACCCACGTGGGGTTGGAGCGGCGCTACCGAGCGCGCCTTTTCATTCGCAATCTCGAGCTGCAAGACATGGCCATGCGGGACGACCTGACCCAGCTCTTCAACCGGCGTTACTTCTTCGAGCGCCTACGGCGGGAGCTGGACCGGGCCCGCGGTTTGCAAAGCCCCTTGGCCATCCTGGTGCTGGACGTCGACCGGCTCAAGGGTGTCAACGACACCTACGGTCACAAAGCGGGCGACGTGGTGCTGGTCAACCTGGCCAAACTGTTGGTGAAGTGCACTCGCACCAGCGACATCCCTGCCCGCCTCGGTGGCGATGAGTTCGGCGTGATCATGCCAGAGACGGATAAGGACGGGGCTTTTGCCGTGGCCAAGCGGCTCCAGCGGGCCTTGGAGGTTACCCCTGTCTACGAACAGGACGGGGATTCCCTGAGGATGAGCGTATCCTTGGGGGTGTCGGGCTTTCCCTGGGGCGGCGAAACTGTGGATGAGGTGGTTCAGTGGGCAGATACGCACATGTATGCCGCCAAGACTTCCCGCAAAAACAATGCTGAACCCTTGTCCAACGTCCGCGAACGCTCGCGGAAAAAGGTCTAGGTGCGGAAAAGGCCCCATCCGCCCAGCATGGGGGTGGGGTAATGAAGCCAGAATCGATTAAGGCATGGGTGCTAGGAAAGGAGAGCTTCGGCTTAGGAGCAGGGCTCAAGAGTATTTGGCGGTGGCTGACAGGCTACGCCTTCATATGGCAGTTCACCCTGCAGTTCACCCTGGTGTTCGCCCTGCTCAGCCTGGTGCTGGTGGGCCTTACCGGCCTTGGCCTTAGTCAATACCTGGCCCACTCTATCAAGGACGGCGAGATCGGTGATGCGGTCGAGCAGGCCGAGGAGAATGTCTCTCGACTCGTCATGACCCATCTATCGCCGGGGCAGGCTATGACACCCCTGACGGGAGAGCAGTACGCCGAGTTCGATAGCTTCGTCCAGAGTGAAATCATCTCGGCTGACACGATTCGGGTGAGGCTCTGGGGCCAGGACGGCACCCTGGTGTATTCGTCGGACGGCCCAGGGCAGATTGGACAGAACTTTCCCCTTGACCAGAGGCTAGCGGCTGCCTTCAGCGGCAGCACTGCCTCCCAGGTGGCGGACAGCCCTGATGATCTGGCGGGCCCTGCCGGCGTCGACTCCCGGTCGGTGCTGGCGGTCTACACTCCCCTGGCCTCTGAAGGTGAGGCCGATGTGGCGGTTGCCTTGGAGGTACACGAGGCTTATGCCCCCATCGCCGACCGTATCGACAGATCTCAGACTGTCGTCTACATAGCGGTCGCTGGCGCCTTGGGCTTCTTGTATGCGGTTCTTTTGGCCATCGTCGGGCGGGGCTCCGCCGTCATGAGCAGGCAAAGGGGCCAGCTGATGTTGCGTGGCCAGGAGCTGAAGCGCAGCCACGATTCACTCCTGCAGGTGCTGTCCGCCGCCCTCGACCTGCGGGATCAGGCGACCAAAGGCCATTCCCTGCGCCTAGCTCGGCTGGCCTTGGCTGTGGGACAGGAGCTTGGCTTCTCTGATGAGGAGCTGAGCCACCTTGAGCAGGCGGCGATGCTCCACGATATGACCAAGTTAGAGTTGCCGAAGGCGATTCTAGAGAAGGCTGGCCCTCTCACGGACGACGAGTGGCAGAAGATTCAGAGGCATCCAGAGCTGGGCTACGAGATGGTGAGGAACGCTCCCTTCCTTCAGGAGGCAGGGGAGATCATTCTTTGCCACCACGAGCGCTACGACGGTGGCGGCTATCCCCGCGGCCTCAAGGGGGAGGAGATACCCCTGGCGGCTCGCATATTCGCCCTGGCCGATGCCTACGATGCCATGACATCTGATCGTCCCTATCGCAAGGCGGTGTCCCACGCCGCTGCTGTGAGGGAGCTCAAGGGCGGTGCCGGTACCCAGTTCGACCCCAGAGTGGTTGAGGCCTTTCTGGAGGCCAACCGCAAAGGGCTGATTGCGGACAAGGCCTTCCGGCGGAGGAAGGGCGAGGAGGCGGCCGTCGTCCATTTAGTAGGCCAAGCGGCTTCGGGGGAGGAAGCTCATGACTGATGGCAGCCACCGCTACCCCTACGACGCCATCACCTCCGACAGGTCCTATCGCAAGGCCATGCCCCACCAGTATGCCCTGGAAGAGACCAGCCGTAACGCTGGCAGCCAGTTCGATCCCCAGGTAGTGGAGGCTTTCCTGCGCGTTGGGATGAGGGCCTTATCCGACACGAAAATACGATGCGAGAACACGCTGTTCCCCTACCGTATGCGGCAATGTAGTTCCGACAGTGGCAGGCGACGCCTGCAAGGAAGGACTGTCGCACGACATAGCTCTTTGAGAGGCGTTGGCGATGGTGGAATCGGCTCGGGTATTGTTCCAAGCGGAGCTGATCACAGATGGCTTCTGTATGGTGGGCCGTCTGGATCTGCCTTCTACCCAGGCCCGTCTGGCAGACATCCTTAACTTCCGCGGCGAGCCCATCATTGTGCTCCACGACGTGGAGGCGAGGAGGCTGGGGCCTGAGTCGGACAAGGTGTTCAAGTGGCCGATGGCCCAGATCCGCAGGGAAGCCATCATCTTGGCGATACCTCGTGAACATCGCTTGCCAGCGGCCGAGGTTCAGCCGCCGCTGGAGTACGTGGCCAAGGAGCCGCACAGGGTCTCCTTTCTCTTGCCCGCCTTCGCTGTTGTTGGCGACCTCCACCTGGCCAAGGGAGCGGACATTGCCACCGCCCGTCTCATGGGCGGCTCGGATTTTGTGCCTCTGACCGACGCCGAGGCTACCTACCTCCCTCATCCCACCCTCGTGTGGAGGGCGGCGGTCATCGTAGTGAACGTCGCCAAAGCCGAGGTCTGCTCTTTCGGCCCCGATCTATTCCCCCAGCAGCTTTCCTAGCTAGCGCACCCTCCGCAGTAGGGTATCAGCATGCCCAGCGGTGGCGTAATGTCCCCGTTGGCCGGTCAATCGAGGTCAAGAAGCGGTAAGGGGAAGTGAACAGATGGTGGAAATGGGAGGTGTTCACCGGGCGTTAACTGACATAACGATGCTCATCGCCTTACGCTGGCATTGCGGAAGGCTGACTTCCGCGATGACCAATGCTGACGGCAAGGGTATCTTGGATGGCAACCCGGCTGGCAGCACGGGCCGGCCTGGCCTGCTGCTTGCTTCTGGCTCTCCTGTGGACGGCCAGGATTGCTCTATCCGACGACGGCCCGGTGGCTTCCCATTGGCAGCAGGAACCTGCCCCCGCTCAGTTCTCCCCTTGGTTTCCTCTCTACGACAACGAGATCCTATTCTGCCTCGAGGACAGGGCCGGCGTAGGCGTCAGCGACGCCTGGGTGCAGGACAACCTCTCTCGCCACTGGGGGGTCGACTCCCGGCCCTCGTGCACGCCAGGGGGGACACCCGACCTGCGTATCGTTATCGAGGACTTTGGCAGCCCTCAGCCGGCTGGCTGGGCACGTGTGGATGTGCCTACCAACCAGTGGAACTGGTTCGACCTGCGCTTCTACCAGCACTGTGAAGTAAGCCTGAACGCCGTCATCTTCTGGCAGAGATCTAGCTATGTCTGGCCGGGCACTTCCACCTTCGTGCCGGACGTCCCCGAAAAGACCCTGCTGCACGAGTTCGGCCACTGCACTGGCCTGCCCCACCGCGAGGAGCCCGGCTATCAGGGAGCCATGTATCCCACGATGCTTTACTACCCCAACCAGGAAGAGGTGGCTTCCCTCCACTACGACTACAACGCCTGGCTGCTCTTTCGCCTGATTCGGCCCGTCCTATGGGTCATGGGGATGGCCGCTTAGAGCCGGCCGTCGGCAGATGCAATGGCCTGAACAAAAGCGAGGCCGCCCCATCGGGCGGCCTCCTCATAGCGGGCCGTTTGCTCTCAGTCGAACAGAAGGCGAATGAGCACCGGAAGTATCATCCCTAGGACGGCCAATATGGACAAGACCAGGAGAATCCTTCGCAGCCAGGGGCTGGGCTTTTCCGCCGGCTCCCACGCGCCGTAGCCTGTCGCCTCCGACAGATCATAGTCGGGATGGCGGGGGTCGGTAGGGTCTAGCTCCCAGGTGGTGCCGTCCTCGTCAACGAAGCCTGTATCGGGGGCCTCTTCTTCGTCGCGCTCGCGCTCTCGCATCACGGCGTCCTGTCCGACCGGGCACCACCCTGACCTAACTTGGCGAGAGACTCCTCCCACATCCTGATGTGCCCTCTCTCGTCTTCCTGATTCTGTTGGACCAGGGCTCGTGACTGATCATCGAAGGGGACCCGGTCCAACAGCCGCTGGTAGTCCTTGACGGCCCGCTCCTCGACCCAGATGCCGGTCCTCAGAGCCGCACGCTGTCCCAGAAGACTGGGTACGAAGCCTATCACCCATCCAGCCAGGGCGTAGAAGGGGCTCAGCATGGAGGGGGAGCCGCCCAGCTCCTGGCGGCGGGCAGCGAGCTCGCGCTCGTGTCTTTCTTCGGTGGCAATAGCATCCGCCAGCCGCTCGGCGGTTATCTCGCTTCGTCCGAGGCGCCAGCGTTGACCACGGTAGATGCGCACGGCCATAATTTCCAGATTGACCATCGCTCTAAATGCTCTTAGAACCTCACGAGTTGCCATTGGTCATCGCCTCGGACGAAACAAAGCTAATGGTCGGGGCGACTGGATTTGAACCAGCGACCTCCTGAACCCCATTCAGGTGCGCTACCAGGCTGCGCCACGCCCCGACCATCGCCCATGCTAGCACAAGCGTATACGCTTCGCAAGGCAAGTCCTCAGCGCTGCCCGCCGCTCTTGGGCACATAGATCACCCCCTCCTCGCGGTCGCCCACGGCCTCCGCCTGTCCCTGGCCGTGCAGATAGGCCGTGTAGGCGGCCACGATAGCGTCGAGCTGGTCGTGGCCCAGGTCGCCCTCGTGCTCCCGCAGGCCGGGCACCAGGCGTTCCAGCCTCTCGCGAAGCCAGTGCCGACCGTCCTTCGTGGTCTTCTTGGGGATGGGCCACCCGAACAGGCGCACCTTGGAGGCGTAGGGATAGATCTCCATGGCGGCATATCCCCGCTCCTCCAGCGCCCGCTGCAACCCCATGGCCCGATAGACCATGGCCTTGATTATCGACCGCTTGGTCGTTCGGAAGAGGCCTATGCCCTCCTTCAGCAGGGCGCGCTCGGCGGCCTTGAGGCCGTCGGGCGAGGCGGGCGCGCAGGGGCAACTCTCCTCCAGGCAGCACATGCCCTCCGGCAGGCTGATGGGGGCGTCGATGGCCAGGTAGCGGGGCCGCCAGCGCCGGGCGAGGGCTAGGACATCGTCGTCCTCTCGCACCAGGCCCAGGTCGTGCAGCCTTCCCTGGTCGTCGAGGACGGCGAAGGCCGAGGGCCGCTGTGGCCCAGACGTAGGGTCGAGGCCAAGGTAGGGCGCCATCGCGTCGTCAGGAGGCGGCGTGAGCGATGACAACGATGGCCAGGCCGACGACCGCCACAGCGGCGAACTCGGCTGCCGTGGGCAGGTCGAGCTGGCGGAGGAGGTGGTTCTGCACGACGCCCGTTGCTACGTAGAGGCAGAGGAGAAGGAAGGCAGCGGCCAGGAAGCTCTCCAGGGGCAGGAAATGGAGCGACCAGGTCACCTGCGCCAGCACCGTGGCGATGGCCATCGAATAGAGCAGCGTCGGCCGCAGCTCAAGCTCCACCTCGCGCAGCATCTCCAGCGAGAGGAGGAGGCTCACCAGGCCCACGCAGAAGGCCGTCGCCAGCAGGCCCACCTCGAATTCGTAGACGACCGAGAAGAAGGCGAAGGCGGCGACATAGGCGGCGACGTTGGCCACCAGCCGCGCGGGAGTGTAGGCGGGCGAGCGGGCGTCCACCGACAGGTACTGGCCGTAGAGCAGGGCGGCGAACAGGGGGACGGTGGCGAAGGCTGCCCCTAACGACCAGTAGCCGCTTACCACGTCCTCCAGGAAGAGACCGCCGCCCAGCGTAAGCAGCGCGGGCAGGATGAGGAAGGCGACGGTGTCGTCCGGGCGGGTGAAGGGGCTGGCCGGATGGGACCGCAGGACGCCGTCGGTGCCCAGGGCGGCCAGGCCGGCCACCAGGAGGAGCAGCCAGGGCTGGGTCGGCTCGATGGCCAGATAGAAGGCCATCCCCGCTCCCAGGACGATGGCCAGCAGGTTGGCACGGTCGAGTCGGGGTACAGCCTGGACGAACGTATCCACGGAAGCGATCGTAGGCGGGCGGACACATAGTGTCAAACCGCTGCCCCCGCCCCCGCGAGCTCCTCCATGACCCGTTGGAGCGCCTGGGGCCAGGCGGGGCCCAGGCGGGCTCGCTCCAGGCGCAGGGTGGTCCGGCCCAGGCGGACGCCCTCCGGCAGGCGGCCTCGCAGGGCGTCCGCCGCGAGCTGGTGGCCCTCCTTCAGGCGCACCACGATCTGACCATCCTCCGTGGCCATGGACTGCACCCCCGCCTGGAGGGCCAGCACCCGCAGCCGCACGATGTACAGGAGGTTCCTGGCCAGCGGCGGCGGCGCCTGAAAGCGATCGTTCAGCTCTTGGGCCAGCTCGTCCACCTGGCTCAGGCTGTCCATCTGGGCCATGCGCTGGTAGAGGGCCAGGCGTAGGTTGAGGTCGGGCACGTAGCTCTCGGGCAAGTGGGCCGACAGGGGCAGGTCGATGGTCACCTCCGGCCCTTCCTTGGACGGCGGAGGCGGCGGTTGCCCCCGCATGACCGCCCGCAGGCGCTCCACCGCCTCCGCTAGCAACCGACAGTACAGCTCGAAGCCGACGGCGGCCATCGGGCCGCTCTGCTCCGGCCCCAGGAGGTTGCCGGCGCCGCGGATCTCCAGGTCGCGCAGGGCGATCTGGAAGCCCGCCCCCAGCTCGGTGGCCTCGAAGATGGTCTGGAGGCGCTTCTGGGCGGCCTCCGTCAGGCGGGCCTTGCGGTCGTAGATCAGGTAGGCGTAGGCCAGGCTCGCCCCTCGGCCCACGCGGCCGCGAAGCTGGTAGAGCTGGGCCAGCCCCAGCTTGTCGGCCTGGTGGATGACGATGGTGTTGACGTTGGGGATGTCCAGGCCCGATTCGATGATCGTGGTGCACACCAGCACGTCGATGCGCCCGTTCACGAAGTCGAGCATCACCTGCTCCAGCGAGTGCTCGGGCATCTGGCCGTGGGCCACGGCGATCTCCGCCTCGGGCACCACCTCCCGCAGATGGCGGGCCACGTAGTCGATGCTCTGCACGCGGTTGTGGACGAAGTAGACCTGGCCGCCGCGGTCCAGCTCGCGCAGGACGGCCTCGCGGATGAGCCGCTCGTCGAACTCCGACACGTAGGTCTTGATCGGCAGGCGCTCCTCGGGCGGCGTCTCCATCGTGGACATGTCGCGGATGCTGCCCAGGGCCATGTACAGGGTGCGCGGGATGGGCGTGGCCGAGAGGGTGAGCACGTCCACCTCGCGGCGCATCTGCTTCAGGCGCTCCTTGTGGGTCACCCCGAATCGCTGCTCCTCGTCAATGATCACCAGGCCCAGGTTCTTGAACTGCACGTCCTTCTGGATGAGGCGGTGGGTGCCGATGACGATGTCCACCGCCCCCGCGGCCAGGTCGGCCAGAACCTGGCGCTGCTCGGCCTCCGAGCGGAAGCGCGAGAGCATCTCGATGCGCAGGGGGAAGCCGGCCAGCCGTTGGCTGAAGGTCTGGAAGTGCTGCTGGGCGAGGACGGTGGTGGGCACCAGCACCGCCACCTGCATGCCGTCCAGCACTACCTTGAAGGCGGCCCGAATGGCCACCTCCGTCTTGCCGTAGCCCACATCGCCGCATACCAGGCGATCCATGGGCCGCGGCATCTCCATATCCTCCTTCACCTGGCGGATGGCCAGGACTTGGTCGGGCGTCTCCACGTAGGGGAAGGAGGCCTCCAGCTCCATCTGCCAGGGGGTGTCGGACGAGAAGGCCTGGCCGGGGACCACCTCGCGGGCGGCATAGAGTGCCAGCAGCTCCCTGGCCAGCTCGCCGACGGCGCGGCGCACTCGTGCCTTGGTGCGAGCCCATTCCTGGCTGCCCAGGCGAGTGAGGCTGGGGGTATGGTCGCCTGGCCCCACGTAGCGGCTCACCCGGTCCAACTGTTCGGTGGGCACGAACAGCCGGTCGCCCTCGGCGTAGTGCAGCTCCAGGTATTCGCGCTCATGGCCGTCGAAGGTCAGGCGCACCAGCCCGGCGAATCGGGCGATGCCGTGCTCCACGTGCACCACGTGGTCGCCCGCTGCCAGCGCGGCCAGGAAGGCCTGGCGGTCGATGCCCCGCCGAGGGAGGGCCCGCCGCTGCTTGGTGAAGCCGAAGATCTCCGTATCGGTGAGGAGGGTGAGGTCGTAGGAGTCGGCGGTCAGGCGCCAGCCGCCGGGCAGCGAGCCCTGGATGACGGCCAGCCCGCCCGGCTCGATAGGCGACGCGACCTCACTGCTGGGCGTCGCCACCACGTCCTGCTCGCCGAGCAGGTCAGACAATCGAGAGGCCTGCTGGGAGACGATGACGAAGCTCTTGCCCTGGCGCAGGCCTGTCAGGGCCTCGCTGATGACCGTGCGCAGGCGGCCGCCGTAAGCGGGGGCGGGCAGGAACGGCGGACGTAGGGAGCCATCGCCCTCGCCGCTGGCCCAGCGCGATAGGTCGGTGCGCCGCCGGTGGTTCTCCAGGCGGGGCGCCAGCTCTCGCCAGGTCAGATGGGGCAGGGGCAGGCCCGCGGGTAACTCGCCTTTCTCCTCCAGCTCGGCTCGTACCTCCTGGCCCTGGGTCTCCAGCTCGTCGAGGGCGGTCGCCAGGTCGGAGGGCTCGTCGCAGACGACGACGGCCTCGGGGGCCGGCAGGCCGGGGCCGACAGGTCGGCCGACACTCGGCCCCGACCTTCGGCCCGGCAGGAAATCAAGCAGGGTGCCCTGCGCCAGGAAGGGGACGTAGAAGGCGTCGCCGCTGAAGGAGGCAGCCGCCGCCAGGGCCGACAGCTCCTCCTGAAAGCGGTCGGCTACCTGGGGCAGGCAGCGGGCGAAGTCCAGACGCTTTCGCAGCTCCTCCAGGCCCGACGGCGGCAGAAGCACCTCCCGCGCCGGGCCCACCGTCATCGAATCCAGGGGCGAGACAGACCGCTGGCTGGTGGGGTCGAACAGGCGCAGGCTCTCCACTCGATTGCCCAGCAGCTCGATGCGCAGGGGCATGTCGCTAGTGGGGGGAAAAACATCGATGATGCCGCCGCGGCGGCTGGCCTGGCCGGGCTCGTCCACCAGGGGCGGAAAGCGATAGCCCAGGACGGCCAGGTGACGCAGGAAGGACTCCGGCTCCAGAGGCGAGCCCACGCTGACCGTGACCACCGCCTCGGCCTGGGCGCGGGGCGATAGCGTGCGCTGGGCCACCGCCTGGCCGGAGGCCACAACGATAGGGGCGTGCCCATCACTGGGCGCTGAGAGGAGCGGCAGCACCCGCAAGCGATCGCGCACCGCCTCCGGGTCGGGCGCCAGGCGCTCGTAGGGCAGGGGGTCGCGCTCCGGGAAGAGCAATACCCGCCCCTCGTCCCCCAGCCAGACGGCCAGTTCCTCGACCAGGGCCCGCGCCCGGTCCGGCCGTGCGGCCAGCACCAGGACGGGGCACGATAGGCCCTCGGCCAGGGCGGCGATTGTCGCCGCCTTGGCCCCGTCGCTTACCCCCAGCACCAGCCGTCGCGGCGAGCCCTGCTCGAGGGCCGCCAGGACACCGCCCAGGGCGCTGGTGGAGCGTATCAGCGGCAGTAGGCCGGACAGATTCATCGCCAAACGCCTTTAGGGGCTGGCCACTTCGACCAGCCCCTCAGCGATATTGTAGCAGTCTGCCACTAGGCAGGCAACCCGATTAGTTATAGCGGTTCATGGCCGCTGCCAGCCCCTCGCGGAGGAGGCAGGCCACCGCCTCCGCCGCTCGCTCCACCGCCGCCTCCAGCGCCTCCTGCTCCTCGGGCTCGGGCTCGCCCAGGACGTACTTGGCCACGACCAGAGGGTGGGTGACGGGCTCTCCTTCGGCTGTCCGCGGTCGGCCGATGCCGATGCGCAGGCGGGGGAAGTCCTCGCTGTCGATGGCGTAGATGATGTCGCGCAGGCCGTTGTGGCCGCCGTCGCTGCCGCGCGGGCGCAGGCGGATCCTCCCCACCGCCAGCTCAAGGTCGTCGCAGATGACCAGCATCTGCGGCGGCGATAGCTTGTAGCGCTGCAGGAGCGCGGCTGCCGCATCGCCGCTGCGGTTCACGAAGGTTCGGGGTTTGGCCAGCACCAGGGGTTGATTGTCCACCTGCCCCTCGCCCACCCTCGCCCAGCGGCTGCTCTTGAAGCGAATGCTCCAGTTGCGGGCCAGCCGCCTGACGCACCAGAACCCCACGTTGTGGCGATGGGCAGCGTAGGCCTGGCCGGGGTTGCCCAGGCCCACCACCAGGCGAACATCGGAGAAGGGGCCGGTCATGCAGCCGAAGGCTCGCTGGTGCCGGGGGTCAGTTGGGGCCACTCTTTCTCGGGGAGGGCCTGCTGGCTGGTGCTGAAGGCATCGTGGATAACGCGCGCCACTTCCCCGGCTAGGTCCTCCACCGCCTCCTCGCTCAGGTCGGGGATTGGCTCCTGCAGCTTGGCGAACACGGGCGACAGCAGAGACTTCACGCGCGCCTCTATCAGGAGGCGACGGAGGAAGCCCAGGAGTTCATCGTCGAGGACGTCGGCCAGGGAGCGGGCCTGGCTGGCCTGAACAAGCTGGATAAACTGCTCCACCCGCGCTTCGCTGCTGGCGGCGAGGATCTGGTGCACCGCCTTGGAGGATAGGCGCTGCAACTGCTGGTTGAGAGCCCTCTCCAGGCGACGCTTCACCCGCTGGACGTCCTCCCAGGGCGGCTCGTCGTTCATGGAGATGCCGCAGACAGGGCAGCGGGGAGCCTCCCTCAGCTCTCGCTCCAGAGTGGTGCATAGTGTGCAGGGCGCGATGCGCTGAGGAATGTCTTCATACTCGGCCAGAGCTTCCGCACCCAGGGGCGGCCCCAGTTCTCGGAGGGTATTCAGGCGGCGCAGGGCCTGAGCGTGAGAGACCATGTCCAGAAGCTGGGCGTGGAGGGTCAGAATTGTTTCACAGTATTGTTGGTGGTGCTTCAGGTAGGCGGGCTGATAGCGCTGCCGGAAGCGCTCGAAGGTGGCTCGCATAGCAGGCCACCGGTGTGGTTCGGCCACCAGGGTGGCGAAGGAAAGTTCCTCCAAAGCGAGGGTGCGATCGATGGCCAGTTCGGGCTCGCTCTCTGGCACCACCGCCTCGATGAGGAACCGCCGCATGTGCGCCGTCTTGCCGGCGTCATCTGGGTTCTCGACCAGGGCACGGCAGAGGTAGATGTCCTCGGCCAGATCGCCGGGGCTGGGGTACAGGCGGCAGGCGGTCTCGGCGAAGGTTGCTGTGGTCGTGGCTTCGCTCAGGGAGGCCAGGCTCTCCGGGGCGCTGGCCATTCGGGGCATGTCGGCCAGGAGGTCTTGAAAGCGTGGCGCCTTCTCTCGCGCCGCCTCCCGGACTTGGCTCAGGGCTGGCAGCAGCTCCGCCAAGCGAGCGTCAGGGGCGGCGTCGGCGGGCGCGGCCAGGGCGACGGCCAGGCTGTGCAGATAGGGCTGGGCTGCCCGCTGGGCCAGCAGGGCCTGGGCCAGGAGTTCGAGGCGGGGCGCTGTCTCGCGAGGCGGGAAGATGTCGGCGGGGCTGATTTCCAGGGGTGGGTTCTCCAGAAGCTGGCCGTTGGCCAGGGCCGTCATGGCGCTCGACGAGAGGGCGAGTGCTTCCTCACAGCCTGGCGCTTGCTCCTCCCTCGCCTTATAAGCGGTGGCTGTCTCCCGCAGGCGAAGCCCGCGGTGGACCGCCTCGCTTGGCGCACAAACGGCTACGCCTGCGGCGATGGCGCCCAGGCGGCCGGACAGCGGCTCGCCGAGGATGACGATGCAGAAGTCGTCGTCCGCCAGTTGCCCCAGATCCGGGCGCCAGTCCTGGCTCACGATGGCTTGGCCGTAGTGCTCGCAGCCTTGGGCGTCCACCACGGCCAGGCGACAGCGTTGCTCCACCAGTGAGTCTGCGCCTCCGGCGCTGTCCTGTTCAGGCGGCCCAGGAGGCTGGCGGTCGCGATGAGGGTCGAATCGTGACATACTCATTACTACATTGGCCAAGACGCAACTGCATATTTTAATCGCCCGACCGCCGCTTGTCCATACCCATTCCTGCGTAGATTGGGCCTTTGGGGAACGGTCAGGCGATGGGATGTCAGGGCTCGTGCTAGTCGAGCAGCCCTTCCCGGAGAGCCCGCACGCCCGCCTCCGTGCGAGAGGCGGCGCCCATCTTGTCGAGGATATTGGCGAGGTGCTTGTGAACCGTGAGAGGGCTGATGCCCAGTACGGTGGCGATCTCCTTGTCCGATTGGCCGGCCGCCACCAGGTGGAGGACGGTGAGTTCGCGGAAGGTCAGGCGGTAGCCGTTCACTTCCCGCGTCCGCCGCTCCACTCTGCTCTCGATCTCCTCCCTGGCCTTCTGGAGCGCCTCCTCCGCCCGCTTGCGCTCGGTGATGTCGCGCCCCGTACCGTGCGCTCCAGCGTACCGGCCCTCCTCATCGAAGATGGGATACCCGTTCCACTCCGTTATCCGCGTCCCGGTCGGCGTGACGTAGCGGCTCATGGTCCCCGTTGCCAGACCCTTGCTCTGCACCATCTTGAGGACCGCCCGGATAGTCGATAGTGCGTCCTCGGGCTGCAAGTAATCTACAATTGGGGTACCTAATATCTCCTCTCTTGACCTGCCAAGGAATTCGCACATCGCGTCGTTGACGAGACTGACCCTGTTGTCCTTGTCCACCCTCAGGATTGTGGCCCCTGTCAGGTTGGTGGTATCGATGTACTCCTGCGTCTTAGTTGCTAGGGCATCGGTCATCGCGTTGAAGTCGCGGGCGAGGGAGGCCACTTCCTCCGGGCCGGACACGTTGGCCCTCGCCTCCGGGTCGCCGGCGGTGATCGCCCTGACGCTAGCCCGCAGTGCGCCCAGCGGCCGCACCACCGACAGGACGAGCACTCCCACGCCAGCGGCCACCGCGAAGGCCAGACCGCTGAGACCAATGGTGAGCCAGAGGGTGGTGTCTGCGGCCTGGTCTGCTGCCGCTGTCATGCCGGCCAGCGCCGCCACGCTGGCCAGGAGCAGCAGGCCCATTGCACCCGCGACGATGGCTCGGCTTCGCGCTGATCTAAGACCAAACATGGCGGGCACCAATCTTCCCTACGGACGTAAGCACGGACGTGAACAACGCGTGAATTATTATAGCGATTAGCAGCGATTGTGCAAGTTGTGAAAAGAGGGTGCAGGATCGAAAACGGCTAGTCTAGCCCGGCCCGGAAGCGGTGGTAGCCTATCACCTTGCTCAGGGCGTTGGCCCCCTGCTGGAAGCCGGCAAAAGTGGCGATGCCTCGCTCCAGAAACTTGCTGCGTATCTTCACCATCTCTCCCTCTAGGTGCCCCGGCTGGAGGATCATCAGAAATGGCTTCTGACAGCGCTCCTTGTAGTTCGACAGGAAACTCAGCAGGTTGTCCAGCAGGGTATCGGTCATCAGCCTGTGGCTCATCAGGAAGGTGGCCGCCGACTCCAGGACGACGGCGTCGACGTTGGCGTCCTCCTCCAGGATGTCCAGCATGCGCTCCAGATTGTCCATCCGGAAGCCCATCATCATGGTGCCGCCGGCGTCCAGGGGGTTGCGGTAGCTCCCGCCGATGATGTTGAAGAAGGAGGCCAGCTTCTCGTAGGAGGCGGGTGTGAGGAGGGGCACCTCCAGGTTGGTTCGGCCGAAGGCATCGGCGATGACTACTGACTGGCCGCCGGTCATGGCCACCAGCCCCACTCGCCGGCCGGTGCCAGGCTTGATGTAGAGGAGGCCCTTCACCACGTCGACCATCTCCTCCAGGCTGTGGGCGGTGACAGCTCCTGCCTGGCGCATGGCGGCGTTCCAGAGGGCTTCCTCCGTGGCCAGGGCAGCGGTGTGGGAGTAGATAGCGCGGGCGCCGGCCTCCGTCTGGCCGCCCTTCCACATCACCACCGGCTTCAGGCGGGTAGCCCTTCGTAGAGCATCGAAGAAGCGGCGACCATCGCGGGGGCCCTCCACGTACATGGCGATGACCTCGGTCTGGGGGTCATTGGTCATGTAGTCCAGATAGTCGTCCACGTCCAGCACCTCGGCGTTGCCGTAGCTCACCGCCTTGCTGCACCTGACGCCGTGGACGTAGGCCAGGTGGCTGAAGTTGATGCAGTGGGTGCCGCTCTGGGAGATTAAGCCCACATTGCCCGCTTCGCCCCAGGGCTGTTCCGCGTTCTGGCGGAGGCCCAAACTGGGGTTGTAGATGCCCATGCAGTTGGGCCCGATGAGGAGCAGGCCGGCCTTGCGAGCCATATCGCCCAGCTCCCGCTGAAGACGAACGCCCTCCTCCTGCTCCGTCTCGGCGAAGCCGGAGGTGAACAGGGTGACAGCGGTCGCCCCCTTGCGGATGCAGTCGTCCACGACGCGAGGGCTGATCGCCCGGCGGACGGCGCAGACCACGTAGTCGACCTCGTCGGGGATGTCCAGAAGGCTCATGTAGTTGGGGATGCCCAGGGCCTCGATGCCGGGGATCTCGTCCTCGTTGATCTGGACGGAGTAGACCTTGCCCGCGAAGTCCTTCAGAGCGTTCAGCCAGAGGTAGCCCATGGCTCGCTTGTCGCCGACCACGGCCACCGCGCGAGGATTGAACGCTCGCTCCAGCTTCTGGTTCAGGTCCTTCAACCAGGCGTCTCCCTCTGAACAGTCTGGTGGTCGCCGATGAGGCTCGTCTGGCAGGAGCAGAGGGCGGTGTGGGGGGACATTCCCTGCCTCAGGACAGCACGATGCGGGCGTCCACGGCCAGGGCGCCGTCCTTGTAGGCGAAGATGGGGTTCAGGTCCAGCTCCTGGATCTCGGGGTGCTCCTCCACGAAGGTCGAGAGGCGGATCAGCATGTCCTCCAAGGCGGCGAGGTCGGCCGGCTCCTGCCCCCGAAACCCCTCGAGCACGGGGAAGCCCTGGATGTCACGGATCATCTGGCGAGCGTCTCGCGGCTCCAGGGGGACAATCCGGAAGGCGACGTCCTTCAGCACCTCCACGAAGACACCCCCCAGGCCAAACATGAGCACCGGCCCAAACTGGGGGTCCTTTGTCATGCCCATGATCACCTCGACGCCGGGGCGGGCCATCTTCTGCACCGATACGCCCAGGACGGTGGCCCCCGCCTCGGCGCGGCGGGCCGTCGCAACGATTTCGTCGAAGGCCGCTGCCACTTCCTCCTCCGAGCCCAGGTTGAGTTTCACACCGCCCACATCGCTCTTGTGGCTGATGTCGGGCGAGACGATCTTCAGAACGACGGGCAGGCCTATCTGGCGGGCGGCGGTCACCGCCTCCTCGCGGCTGGCCGCCAGCTGGGCGCGAGCGGTGGAGATGCCTGCCTCCGCCAGGACCTGCTTCGATTCCACCTCGGTGAGGATGGTGCGTCCCTCGCTCTTGGCCTTATCGATGATTTCGATGGTGCTCATGGGGGTTCATGCCTTCCTTGGTTTCTGCAATACGCAGGCGGTGCCTATGATAGGGAAGGTTGAAGATAGGGTCAACCAAGCGAGAGTGTTGAAATACCCTCGTGCTCCGTTCATGGTTCGACAAGCTCACCACGAGCGGAGATGCGCACGCACCCCAAACCGCTCGCCCTGAGCCTGTCGAAGGGCGAACGGGGCGTTTTTTTTAAACAGCCTCGAACGCTAGGGCAAGGTCAGCCCTCGCTAAGGGAGCGCTGGATGGCCTCCCTGTAGTATCCCCAGTAGGCCGGCGGCAGGAGGCAGCCCACGGCAACCATCACCCGCTCCCGCGCCCGGCGGTCCCGGTCCTGGCGCGAGCCCTCTTTGGCCGCGGAGAGAGCGAAGGGCTCGCCGAACCTGACCATCAGCGTGTCATCTTCTTCCCACACGCCCGCCGGCACCAGCGGCAGGCCGCGTTCGCTCAGGGCCTGCAGGAACAGCCCGCTGCCCTCCAGAGGCTCTCGGAGGATGCCCGAGCCGCCCGCCTCGGGCATGAGGACGACAGGCTCTCTCTGGGCGATCCTGGCGATGCGTCGCAGAACAGCAGCCCGCCCCACAGCCCGAGAGGCCTGGCGGGGCATAACCACCAGCCCGTACACCTTGCCGACCCGTCTGAATAGCCAACGAATGAGCCCGACCGGGATAGGAATAGGGCCAACATGGTATCCATACCACTCGCTGGTAATCACCCAGCGGATGTTGGGGGAAAGGGGTCGCCGCTCGGCGAGGACGGTCGTGATGAACATGGCGAAGTGGTAGGCCCGTAGGCCGCGGCGAGCATAGTGATTGGTCACCAGAACGAAGGGGCCCTCAGGGGGTACGTTCTCCAGCCCATGTACCTGGCGGCGGTAAGGGTTGGCCGCCATCACCCTCTGGCTGTCCTTCAGGAAGGAGCGTCGTCGGCCCAGGAGAAGGTCCAGGCCAAAGCCGGCAAGAGACAGGCGGGGGAACTCATAGTTAGGTGGGCGCAGATTTGCTGCGCTAGTGTCTCGACTCATGAGGGCAGCATGCGAAAGCTTGTCTTGCCAGCCCTTCCTTCGGCCTGAATAGAACCGGTGAAGGCTAGATCACCGGTCCCTCATGATACTCCCCGAAGACCTCGCGCATGACACCGCAGATCTCGCCCAGGGTGCAGTAGGCATTGACAGCGTCGAGGATGTAGGGCATCAGGTTCTCGGAGCCCTGGCAGGCCTCTCGCAGTGCGGTCAGGGACTGGCTGGCCCGCCCGCTATCCCGCTCGCTGCGCACCCGCCCCAGGCGCTGGCGCTCGCGCTGCTCGCCCTCGGTGTCCATCGCCAGGATGGGGATCTCGATGGGCTCATCCATGACGTACTCGTTAACGCCCACGCTGATCCGCTCCTTGGTCTCGATCTCCCGCTGGTAGCGGTAGGAGGCCTCGGCGATCTCCCGCTGGAAGAAGCCGGCCTCGATGGCGGGGAGGACGCCGCCCAGGTCCTCGATCTGGCGGAAGTAGTGGTAGCACTCCTGCTCCATCTGATTGGTGAGGTTCTCCACGAAGAAGCTGCCCCCCAGGGGGTCGACCGTGTTGGCTGCCCCCGACTCGTGGGCAATGATCTGCTGGGTACGCAGGGCCAGCCGGGCCGCCTTCTCGCTGGGCAGGGCCAGGGCCTCGTCCCAGGAGTTGGTGTGCAGCGACTGGGTGCCCCCCATGACCGCCGCCAGGGCCTGGATGGCGGTGCGCACCAGATTCAGTTCCGGCTGCTGGGCGGTGAGGGAGCAGCCGGCCGTCTGGGTGTGAAAGCGCATCCACCAGGAGCGGGGGTTGCGGGCGCTGAAGTGCTCCTTCATCTCGCGGGCCCAGATGCGGCGGGCGGCGCGGAACTTGGCCACCTCCTCGAAGAAGTCGTTGTGGCAGTTGAAGAACAAGGAGAGTCTAGGGGCGAACTCGTCGATGTCCAGGCCACGCTCCAGGGCCCAGCGCACGTACTCCAGGCCGTCGGCCAGGGTGAAGGCCAGCTCCTGGACGGCGGTGGAGCCAGCCTCGCGGATGTGATAGCCGGAGATGCTGATAGTGTTCCAGAGGGGCAGCTCACGGGTACCGAACTCGATAGTATCCGTCACCAGACGCATGGAGGGCCCGGGCGGGAAGATGAACTCCTTCTGGGCGATGAATTCCTTGAGGATATCGTTCTGGATGGTTCCTCCCAGTCGCTGCCGTGGCATACCCCGCTTTTCGGCGGCGGCGATGTACATGGCCCAGATGACAGCGGCAGGCGAATTTATAGTCATGGAGGTGGTTATCTCGTCCAGGGGCAGGCCAGCGAGCATGATCTCCATGTCGGCCAGAGAGGATACACAAACGCCGCACTTGCCGAACTCGCCGGTGGCCTCGGGGGCGTCGGCATCGTATCCGTATAGGGTGGGCAGGTCGAAGGCTATGGAAAGACCCGTCTGGCCGTGCTCCAGCAGGTACTTGAGACGAGCATTGGTCTCCTCGACGCTGCCGAAGCCAGCGAACATGCGCATCGTCCACAGGCGGCCGCGATAGCCGGTCGGGTGGACGCCGCGGGTGAAGGGGTACTCCCCTGGCCAGCCGACGTCTCGTTCATAGTCGATTGCGGCGACGTCGCTGGGGTCGTACAGTCGCTGGATAGGCCGACCGGAGGTGGTGGTGAACCGCTCCTGGCGTTCCTGGTCGCCGTCCTCGATTCGCTTCTCCCAGGCCGCCCGCCGCTGCGACAGTGCTTTCAGCTTGGTAGGGTCGTACATGTTCCTATCCCGCCCTTCGTCTGTCCGCCAGCGGACTGGTTTGCTACGGCCAGGATAACATATCAGTTATCGTTTTGGTAACGACAGATGCCAGCTCTTGCCGGCCACGGGGATATCAAGATGATCATTCACATGGGCCACTAGGCTTGACAGATGTGGTAAAATCATTCATGCGTGTTAGCGTGTTAATAGACTAGGGGAGGGGAATGGTCGACACCCCGTTCGATAACTACCTGGACCTAGTGGAAGCAGCGCGAACCCTGGGCATTCACCCCCAGAGTCTGCGGCGTCTGATCAAGCAGAAGAAGGTTCCCGCCCTTCTGTTTGCTGGCAAGTACCTCATCGAACGAGATAAGCTGGAGATGTTCAAGGCCAACTACGACCCTCGCCCCGGCCGCAAGCCCGTCCGCCGCCTCCTCTGAGCGTTCTCAGCGGCTACCGCTAGCTGGGGGGCTTGATCTCGATCTCCTCGTTGACGTCTGTAACGTCCAGCTCCAGCTTGGCCTCGTACTCCTGGCCGGTCTCATCGGTCCCTGCCACGTGAACCCGCAGGCGCACAGGCCAGCCTCCGTCTTCCGCCAGCCACATCTCGAGGCGGTTACTCCAGGACCGCTTCGATCTTGTCGGCCATGGTCTTCGCTACCGGCAGCACATCGGCGGCCTCACCGCCCCCCATCGCCACCGTTACCACCATGGCCATGACCGGCCCGTCGCCAAAGAACGCGTACTCGGCATCCATGGTCCCCAGCCCCTCTATCTCGAGGGTCATGCCCAGGCCGAAGCCACCATCGCCCAGGCTGGACACGTCGATCTCCCGGGTGTCCACGACCTCCATGCCGGCCAAGCCGCCCAACAGGCCGAAGGCGTCCTCCAGCTCGTCGACGGACATATCCTGGATTTCGTCCAGGGCCTTGCCCACCTCGTCGCTGTCCTCCAGGTAGAAGGCCATCGACATGATTATGTCTTCGCCGGCGTCGTCGGCGAGCATGCTCATGTAGGCCGCGCCCTCACCGGCGCCCGCTTCCGCCAGGAAGTCGTAGTCCATGTCCATGCTCATGCTCATCATCTCGTTGAGCCCGCCCGACACGTCCTCCTCCCCCAGAACGATCTCATCGAGCCGCCCAGCGATGTCAGAGGCCGCCGCTTCCTCCTCGGCCACGCTCGTAGGCGTCGCCTCTTCGGTGCCCTCCGCCGGGGCGGCCGCTGTTGCCTCGCCTCCCCCTGCGGCTTCTTCAGCCGCCTTCTCCTCGCCGCTGCCCCCGCAGGCTGCTAGGCAAACAATTGCCAAGATAGTGGCCATGGCAAGGGCTAAGATTCGCATCTACTCGACTCCTTCTCTCCTGCCGGCAGGCAGGCCTACATCGTGGGAAGTCTAGCACTTCAGGTAGGCCAGGTCAAAGCCAGACCCGTCCCTTGAATTCTGCGATCCCTTGCAAGATGAACTCCACCCCTGATCCTACAACAATTCGATGGCTGTCAGTCAGGTGGGGCGGCGGGACAGGATGTAATCGATGCTCTTGCGGTACCGGTCTTCCTCGATCTTGCCGCTGGCCATCAGGTAGTTGAGCATTGTCTCCAGGCCGAGGATGGATATGAGGTTGTAGCCGTGGGCCTTCAGGCGGTCCTTGGCTCCCTCGTGGCGGTCCAGCAGCACCACTACGTCCTTCACCTTCAGGCCAGCCATCCCCAGGAAGGCGGCCGTCTCGATGATGTTGCCACCGCCAGTAACGAGGTCGTCGATGAGGAGGACCGTCTCGCCCCGTTCATATGTGCCCTCTAGGAAAGGGGTGGTAGCGTCGCGATCCTTGGAGGGGTGGATGTACACCATGGGCACGTTGGCTATGAGGGAGAAGACGGTGGCCAGGTGCAATCCACCGAAGGGGATGCCCGCCACCCGATCGAAGGGGGCGCCGCGAGGGTGGAGCATCCTCTGGAGAGTACATACCTCCTGGTACATCAGGCGAGCCGCTCGTCTCAGGGCTCTGGGCTTGCTGATCAGCAAGCGCACATTGACGTAGATGGGAGAGTGGAGGGTTGTCCTTCCCAGGGTGAAATCGCCAAACTGGATGGCTCCCAGATCCCACAGGGTTCTGGCCAGCCACAGATTACCGGCAGTGCGAGCAGAACGGCCCATATCGCCTCGCCTCTGCTCCAACTAAAGAGGGCCTCGCCGCAGAAGAGGTAGCCCCTGCGAGCAGAGGTCTCAGGAGTGGCAAAACGATACCACCACCCCTAGGCCCTGTCAAGCTGTGACGCTCATGCTTCATCTGGGCAGGGCTCGGCGCCAGCGGCGGACGGCCTCTCGGTTGACGCATTGGGGTGGCACCTGGCCTCGCAGGGCCGTGAGCAGATTGTCCACGGCCATCTTGGCCATGCCCAGACGGGTGGCGACGCTGGCGCTGGCAATGTGGGGCGTGATGATGATGTTGTCCAACCCCAGCAGAGGGTCGTCGGCGGCGATGGGTTCCTCTTCGCTGACGTCGATGGCAGCGGCGGCCATACGTCTCTCCTTGAGGGAGCGCCACAGGGCTTGTTGATCCACTATCGGCCCTCGGGCGGTGTTGATGAGAACGGCTGTGGGCTTCATAAGCGACAGCTCTCGCTCGCCGACAAGGTGGTGAGTCTCAGGGGTGAGCGGTGTGTGCAGGCTAATGAAGTCGGACTCTGCCAAAAGCTGCTCCAGCTCCACATAGGCCAGGCCATAGCGGCGCTCCTCTTTGAGCTTACGGGTGCTATCGCAGTAAAGGACGCGCATGCCGAAACCGCGTCCCCTTTTGGCTACCTCCAGACCGACGTCACCCAGGCCCACCACCCCTAGGGTCGCGTCGTGCACGTCCTGCCCTAGGAGGATCTGCGGTCCCCAGGTCTTCCAGCGACCCTGACGAGTGTAGCGGTCGGCCTCTACCACCCGCCGGCCGGCGGCCAGAAGGAGGGCGAAGGCGAAGTCGGCCGTCGTCTTGGTCAGGATGCCGGGCGTGTTGGTCACCAGGATCCCCCGCTGGCTGGCCTCCTCGACGTCGATATTGTCGTAGCCCACGGCCATGTTGCTGATGACCCGCAGTCGCGGTGCTGCCGCCATGATCTCGGCGTCGATGCGGTCGGTGAGGAGGGTGAAGAGGGCATCAGCATCGGCCGCCTCTGCCAACAGGACCTCCCGCGGCGGAGGCAGCTCGCCGCGCCAGACCCTTGCGGTGACTGCTTCTGCCAGCGGGTCGAGGGCGGCGCTGGGAAGCTCCCGTGTGACGTAGACCTTGGCCTCTTTTGTCTCTGCCACAGTCACCTCTTGCCACGCATGATACTCTAGTAGCGGGCCGCTCTGTCAATCGGCGGGTCCTGCGGGGCTAGCGGGACGGGGCCCTAGTTGTTAAAATGCACGAAGGAGGGAACGAGAGGCGTGGACCCCTTTGCCATCGTCTGCGATAGTAGCCACGACCTGCCGCCAGACATCGCCCAGAAATTGCGCCTTACGGTGGTGCCCTACACCATCAACTTCGGCGTGGACAGCAGTATGGATGACGGTGTGATGACCCTGGAGGAGTTCGCCGATCTCTTAGATCGATACGAGAAGGGCAAGGGGTATCCCACCACGGCGGCACCTGCACCCTCTCGCTTCGCAGAGGCGTTCATGTCCCATGCGAAGCAAGGCCTGTCGCGGATTCTCGCTGTCACCCTCTCCCGCAAGCTGAGCAAGACTTACGATGCTGCCGTCGAAGCGGCGGACATGGTGGAGGAGGAATGTCCTGACTCAGAGATCGAGGTGGTGGATTCCCTCAGTGGCTCGATGGGGGAGGGCATGCTTGTCCTAGAGGCGGCCCGTGCGCGCGACCTCGGCCGTCCCCTCCAGGAGGCCAAGCGCCTGGTGGAGGAGATGAGGGAGCGTTTGCGTCTCCTGGCGGCCCTGGAGACGACCAAGTACCTGCTGAAGAGTGGCCGGGTTCGCCCCTTCCAGCATCTGCTCAGCAGCGCCTTGCAGATTAGACCGATCATCACTACCAGGGACGGGGCTATGGCTCTCTACACCAGGGTGCGGGGGCGCATGGAGAGGGCCGTGGATCGCATGGTTGACGAGGTGCAGCGGACTTACAAGTCGGGCATAGTTTCGGTGGTGGGGGGAATATCCCCTGACCTCAAAGAGATGCTTGTACGCAAGCTATGTCAAAGGCTGGGCCTCAACAGGGAGCAGATCCTGGAGACCAAGATGACGTCCGCCTTGCTACTTCATCTGGGCAAGCGAACGGTGGGCGTCATTTGGGAGCAGGAGCCCGAGCCTTCCTAGCGAGCTGCGGGCGCTGCAGCATTGGCCAAGTTCTTCCTCTTCGACGTTGATAAGACCCTAGTGGACAGCGGCGGTGCTGGCGGTCGGGCCATGAATCTGGCCTTTGCCCAGCTCTTCGGCATCGACCAGGGCTTCGCTGGCATCGATTTCGCCGGTCGCACCGATACGGGCATCTTCCGTGAGGCCGTCGGCGTCCACCGTCTCGATGGCCACTTCCCCGCTCTTCTGGCTCGCTTTCAGGAGGCCTACTGCAGCATACTGCCCAGCACACTTGCCGAAGGGCAGGGGTATGTGCTGCCTGGCGTGCGCGAGGTGCTGGCCGGCCTGCAGGCGGCTCCGGGCGCGTTTCTGGGGCTGGCCACGGGCAACTTTCGTGAGGCTACCCGCCTGAAGCTGGAGCATTTCGGCCTGTACGATTTCTTCCGGGTGGGCGGCTACGCCGATGACTCCGAGGATCGAGTGGAGCTTGTGGCAATAGCCATCGAACGGCTGGCCGAGGCCAGCGGCGGGCATGGTCCCCGCGAGGTCTACATTGTTGGCGATACGCCCCTGGACATCGCCGCCGCCCAGGCCAACGGGGCACGCTCGGTGGCCGTGGCCACCGGTTTCTTCAGCGCCGACCAGTTGACGGCCGCTGGTGCCGGACTGGTGTTCCCCGACTTCTCTTCCTGGCAGGCGGTTCTGGACGCCCTGCTGGGCTGAGGCCGTAGTAGCAGGCGAAGGTCGCCTCTTACGCCCGGGGACGAAAGAGGGTCAGGCGGTAGCCCTGACGGCAATCCTCACGCGGGCCAGCGCGCCGTCCTCGTGGCCGAACAGGGCGGTGACCGCACCACCGTCGTAGTAGAGGGGGACGAAAACGCTTCCTGGCAGGATGCTATCGCTGATCTTGACCCGGATGGTCAGCTCGCCACGCTCGTTGGCCAGGACGACCTCCTGGCCATCTTCGACGCCCAGGCCGGCGGCGTCGGCGGCGCTTATCTCGACGAACTCCTCCCGATGCAGCTTGTCGGCCTCGGGTGAGTGGATGGTGGCGCCCTCCCAGCTCGTGTAGAGGGTGCGGCTGGTGGTGAGTACCAGGCCCTCGCCGGCTGCCATCGGCTCCAGGGCAAGGGGCTGGAGGACAGCGACCGCGGGCTCGATGGCCGCGACGGCCTGCTGGGCCCCCGATTCCAGCTCGCTATAGCGAGCCTGGCCGTAGAGGGGCACCAGGCTGGCTATTTCGTCCATGATCTGGGCAGGGCTGGCGTAGTCCCAGGTGCTGCCGTCCCGCCCCAGGCGTTGGGCCAGGGCAGCGCCGAGCTCGGCCAGGATTAGCCAGCCAGGACGCGCCTCGCCGATAGGGGCGACGGCGCCCCGCAAACGGAGGATGCGGCGGTCGGCGCTGGTGTAGGTGCCGTCCTTGCCGAAGACGCCCACGTCGGGCAGAACCACCTGCGCCAGGCGGGCTGTGTCCGAGAGCAGGCTATCGATGACCAGCAGGAAGTCCAGGGACGAGAGGCAGGTCTTCACCCAGGCCTTGTCGGGCGCGGCGAATAGGGGGTTGTCGCCCACCACTACCATCGCCTTGATGCGCCCTTCCTGGATGGCGGCCAGGGCTTCCCGGAAGCCTAGACCCGCCGCTGATGGCAGGCTGACGCTCCAGTCCTTCTCCACCTCCTGGCGCGCTCCTTCATCCTCTACCGGTCGATAGCCGGGCAGCAGGCCAGGCGTCACGCCCATGTCTTGCAGGCCCCAGACGTTGACCTCCGGCGGCAGGACGAACAGCGATTGCGGTGCCTCCTGTGGCCCGCAGCAGAGGATGGCCAGGTTGGCCACGGCCGCCGTCACCGTCCCTGCTGCCTGTGCTCCCAGGTGGGGGACGGCGTGCACGATAGCGATGCGCCTCTCGCCGGGCGGCTGCTTGGCGGCGTCGGCAAGGGTGAGGGCCGCCCGCTTGATAGCATCGGCCAGCTCGTCGCTCAGGGCGGGCAGGGAAGCCTTGGCCAGATCCTCCAGCCCCGCCGGAGGGGACGCCTTAAGGGAGGCCAGCAGCTCCTGGTCCTGCAGCAGGGCATGGGCCAGGGCTGCCAGGGCGTGCGCTTCCTGGCCGGGATTGGGCCGCAGCCAGACCTGGGCGAAGTCGCACAGCTTGCCCCAGCGAGGCGTGACCACGACCAGGCGAGCGCCGTTGTTCACCACCGCGTCCTTCACTCGCAGGCAGGCCACGTTGTGGCTTGACTCCAGGTCGTCGGCCACCACCAGGATCGTCGTGGCTTTGGCCAGATCGGTCATATCGGAGGGCAGCACCTCCGTGCCGAAGGCGCGGCGCAGCGATTGGGCCACCGCGTCTATCACCGCGCCGCCGCTGAAGCCCACGTTGTTGCTTCCAGTGACTGCCCGGGCCAGCTTCTGGAGCAGGTAGTTCTCCTCGTTGGTGGCGAAGGGCGAGCCCAGGAAGGCGATGGCCTCCGGTCCGTGCTCCTCCCTGATGGCCGCCAGCCGCGACGTGGCGAGCTCCAGGGCCTCGTCCCAGGACGCGGCGGTTAGCTCGCCGTCCCGTCGCAGCAGGGGTTGGGCTAGGCGGTCGTCGTCCCTGATGGCGTCGTAGTGGAAGCGGCCGCGGATACAGAGCTGGTCGTCGCTGACCGGATTGGAGGGCTCCGGCCGCACGATGACTGCCCGCCCCCTCTTCACCCCCAGGCTGATAGTGCAGCCGACGCTGCAATAGGCGCAGGCGGTGGGCACCCAGCCCTCGATCTGGCTGGCCGCCCACTTGTTGGGCTTCTCCATAAGGGTGGCCGTAGGGCACACGTCGATGCAGGCGCCGCAGAAGTCACAGTTGGATTCATGGACGGCGCCACCGGCGCCGAAGGCGATATGTGTGTCCCAGCCGCGCTCGGCCAGGGTTATGGCTCCCGTGTGGCGAATCTGATCGCAGGCCCTGACACAGCGGGTGCAGAGGATGCACATCTGGGGGTCGAACTCCAGGAAGGGGTTAGCCCTGTCAGCCTGCGGCGGCTCGGCCAGGTAGTAGGAGCGAGCCTCGTCCAGCCAGGGCTCGTAGCCAGCCATGCCCACGATGTGGCAGGCGGTCTGGAGGTCGCAGCGGTAGTTCTTAGAGCAGGTGACGCAGCGATGGGTGACCAGGTTGTCGCGCAGGCAGGTGTCGCCCGGCCTGCACTTCATCACCCGATGGCAGGTGAGACAGCGGTCGGAGTGATTGGCCAGGATGAGGGAGAGGACCGCTCGCCGGGTCTCCACCACCTGGGGGGTGTTGGTGCGGACGATCATGCCCTCGGTGACCCGGCTGGTGCACGATAGCTGGAGGCCGCGCAGCCCCTCGATCTCCACCAGGCACATGCGGCAGCCACCGTAGGGGGGTAGGCCCTCCAGGTAGCAGAGGCTGGGGATGTAGATGCCCGCATTGCGCAGGGCTTCCAATAGAGGCGCCCCCTCGGGCGCCTCTATTGGGTTGTCATCGACGATGATGGTGGCCACTTCTCTTCCTCACTTCACCGCCACTAGCTGGCCCGGCCTGGGGGCCTTCTTGCCATTGGGATAGGTGTAGTCGTGGCTCTCCAGGTAGGCCTGGGCCATGCGGGTCAGAGCCTGTTTGTCCCTGTACATATCGTCGAAGACGTAGACGGCGTCGTCGAAGGGCCCACCCGCCTGGATGGCCTCGTAGGGGCAGGCCTCCACGCACAGCCCGCAGAACATGCAGAGGCGGAAGTCGATCTCGTAGCGATCCTTGTTCAGGCTGCCGTCCTCGCGGGGGCTGGTGGCCACCAGGATACAGCCGTCGGGGCAGGCCTGGGCGCAGGTGCTACAGCCCGTGCAGCGCTCGTCGAACCAGAGGAGGTTGGTGCGAGCCCGTGGCGGCACGTGGCGCACCTCCTCGGGGTACTGGATGGTGAAAGGCCGCCGGAACAGGTGCCTCAGCGTCATCAACATGCCCTTGGCGATGCCCAGACCGTACACTATCCTGCTAACCTCTCCTGCTCAGGCGAGCGCTCGTCTCGCAGGAAGGGCGGGAAGAGGGATTCCAGTTCCTTACGCACGGGGTCGTCCGGCGGCAGGTACTTGGAGAAATCGCCGCTGGGCTCCTCCCGCTCCCGCTCGCCGCTGATGCTCATGCGGCCGATCTTCTGCTGAAGAAGCATTAACCCCTGGAGCAGCGACTCTGGCCGTGGTGGGCAGCCAGGCACGTAGACGTCGACGGGGATGATCAGCCTGACGCCGGGCAGCACGCTGTAACCATAGGCGAAAGGACCACCCATGTTGGCGCAGCTCCCCATGGAGATCACCCACTTGGGCTCGGCCATCTGCAGGTAGAGCCGGCGCACCACCGGTGCCATCTTCCAGGTGACGGTGCCAGACACGATCATGAAGTCAGCCTGGCGGGGCGAAGGGCGGAACACCTCGGCGCCGAAGCGGGCGATGTCATAGCGAGGAGTGGCCGTGGCGATCATCTCGATGGCACAGCAGGCCAGGCCGAAGGTGACTGGCCACAAGGAAGACCTGCGAGCCCAGTTCAGGACGTAGTCCACCGAGGTGATCAGGAGGTTCTGATGAAGGGATTTCTCCAGGTCGTCCAAGCTGCCTTGCTCGCTTCCCATTTCGCCCGTTTATTATATCGGCAATTCCCTCTTGGGCAAACAGGCGGCTAGACGGTTGAAACAACGACAGGGCTGTGCTAAAATAGCCCAGTAGCAGGTTTACACAGTAAAATGTTCTAATATTCGTTTGCAGAGATGCTTCACTCACTGTTCGTCATCGAAGACCTCCATGTAAGTGTAGAGGGCAAGGAGATCCTCAAAGGGCTCAACCTAACCGTTGAGCGAGGGGAGGTGCACGCTCTCATGGGACCCAACGGCTCCGGCAAGAGCACCCTGGCTCATACCCTCATGGGCGACCCCCGCTTTCAGGCAACCCGGGGCCGGGTGCTGCTCAAGGGCGAGGACATCCTCTCGCTGCCGCCCGACGAGCGCGCCCGCCGGGGGCTGTTCCTGGCCTTCCAGTACCCTGTGGAGATCCCCGGGGTGAAGGTGCGACACTTCCTGCGCATGGCGGTCAAGGCCAGCAAGGGCAAGGAGCCCTCGGTCAGCGAGTTCCGCAAGCAGCTGTTCGAAAAGATGGCCCTTCTAGAGATGGACCGCTCCTTCTCCGAGCGCTACGTCAACGAGGGCTTCTCGGGCGGCGAGAAGAAGCGGAACGAAATCCTTCAACTGGCCATGCTGGAGCCCGAGATGGCCGTCCTAGACGAGACCGACTCCGGCCTGGACATCGACGCTCTGCGCTCGGTGGCCAACGGCATGAACAAGCTGGCCGGGCCCCACATGGGAATGTTGCTGATCACCCACTATCAGCGCATACTGAACTACGTCGGGCCTCATTTTGTGCACGTTCTCTTCGAGGGCCGCATCGTCCGCTCCGGCGGCATGGAGCTGGCTCAGGAGCTGGAGGCCAAAGGCTACGACTGGATTGCTGGGGAGGCGCTAGCCTAGGTTAGAGGCAGAATGGCCAAGAAGACTGTAGACATCCCCCAGGCCGACTACGCTCAGAAGTACGGCTTCCGCGACGCCGAGGAGCCTCTCTTTCGGGCCCGGCCGGGCCTGTCGCCGGAGGTGGTAGAGGAGATCTCCTGGATGAAGGAGGAGCCTGCCTGGATGCGGGACTTCCGCCTGCGGGCTCTGGAGGTCTTCCAGAAGAAGCCTATGCCTACGTGGGGCGGTGACCTGTCGGACCTGAACTTCGACGAGATGTACTACTACGTCAGGCCCACCGACCGCCAGGCGCGTAGCTGGGACGACGTCCCCCAATATATCAAGCGAACCTTCGACAAGCTGGGCATCCCCCAGGCCGAGCGGGAGTTCCTGGCTGGCGTGGGCGCTCAGTACGACTCGGAGGTCGTCTATCACAATCTGCGTGAGGAGCTAGTCAAGCAGGGGGTGCTGTTCCTGGACACCGACAGCGCCCTGCGCCAGCACCCCGAGCTGTTCCAGGAGTACTTCGGCACGGTGGTGCCGCTGGCCGACAACAAGTTCGCTGCCCTCAACTCGGCGGTGTGGAGCGGCGGCAGCTTCATCTACGTGCCCGAAGGTGTTCGCGTGGAGATCCCCCTTCAGGCCTACTTCCGCATGAATGCCGAGAAGCTGGGCCAGTTCGAGCGTACCCTGATCATCGCCGAGCCTGGCAGCTACCTGCACTATGTCGAGGGCTGCACCGCCCCCATCTATAGCGCCGACTCCCTCCATGCAGCGGTGGTGGAGGTCATCGTCAAGCCGGGGGCCCGCGTGCGCTACACCACCATCCAGAACTGGTCCACCAACGTCTACAACCTGGCGACCAAACGAGCGGTGGCCTACCAGGAGTCAATCATGGAGTGGGTGGACGGTAACCTGGGCAGCAAGCTCAACATGAAGTATCCTGCCGTCTTCCTCATGGAGCCGGGGGCTCGCGGCGAGATGCTTTCCCTGGCCTTCGCCGGCAAGGGCCAGCACCAAGACGCCGGCGCCAAGATGGTGCACGCCGCCCCCTACACCTCCTCGGTGGTTGTCTCCAAGTCGATCAGCAAGGACGGCGGTCGCAGCAGCTACCGTGGCCTGGTAAAAGCCTACCCGGGCAGCGTGGGAGCGAAGGCCAGCGTCCGCTGCGACGCCCTGGTCTTGGACGATGACTCTCGCTCCGATACCTATCCCTACATGGAGATCGAGGAGGAGCAGGTAAGCATCGGCCACGAGGCCACGGTCAGCAAGATCGCCAGCGAGCAGCTCTTCTATCTGATGAGCCGTGGCCTTAGCGAGACGGAGGCGGCGACGCTAATTGTCAGCGGCTTCATCGAGCCCGTGGTCAAGGAGCTGCCCATGGAGTATGCGGTGGAGTTGAACCGCCTCATCCAGCTCCAGATGGAGGGGGCCGTCGGCTAGGCCGGCGGCCGCTTTTCCCTCCTGACAAACCTAGCGTTAGACAGGGGGAGCGGGTGTCTCCTTCGCCCCAGGGGGAAGGGAGCGATGCTCGCTCTTGAGCAAGAGGAATTGTGCCGTTGACTTCGATCATGAGACAGGCCGCGAAGGGCTTTTCTCGCCGGGCGGTGGAGGAGCTCTCCTCCCTCCGTAGCGAGCCGCCCTGGCTGCGTCAGCGCCGCCTGGAGGCCTGGCGGGTATTCGAGGCCACGCCCATGCCCACGCCGCAGGACGAGGACTGGCGGCGCACCGATATCAGTGCCCTCGCCCTCGACGAGCTCCTGCCTTTCGCCGAAGCACCCTACCCTCAGGTGGATAGCGTAGCTCAGCTACCCCAGGAGCTACGCGCCTTGCTGGGCGAGGGCCAGCCGGAGGGCGGCCTTCTGGTTCAGCACGACTCGCAGGTGGTTCACGTCTCGCTGGCGGAGGAGGCAGCGAAGCAAGGGGTAATTTTCGCTAGCCTGGAGGAAGCCGTCCGCGAACAGCCGGAGCTGGTGGAGCGCTACTTCATGACCCGTTGCCTGCCCCCAGAGCACGGTAGGTTCGCCGCACTCCACGGCGCCCTGTGGAGCGGCGGCGCCTTCGTCTACGTGCCGCAAGGGGTGGAGGTGGCCCTGCCATTATGCGCCTGCCAATGGCTGGCCAGGCCGGGGCTGGCCGTCTTCCCCCATACCCTCATCGTCTTGGAGACGGGGAGCAAGCTCACCTTCATCGCCGAGCAGTTCTCGCCGGAGCTGGACGGCCAAGCCCTCTCCTGCGGTGCCACCGAGGTCTACCTGCAGGCGGGAGCGCAGGTCCGCCACGTCTCGGTGCAGCAACTGGGGCGGCAGGTGTACAACCTGGGGGCGCAGCGTCACCTGCTGGAGGGGGACAGCAGGCTGGACTCCCTGATCATCGGCCTTGGGGGGAAGCTCACCAAGTTCTTCGTGGAGAGCGTGCTGGAAGGCCCGGGGGCCAACGCCCAGATGCGCGGTGTGGTCTTCGGCAACGGCGACCAGCACTTCGACCACCAAACGTTGCAGGAGCACATCGCCCCTGACTGCGCCAGCGATCTGCTGTTCAAGGTGGTGGTCAAGGATCAGGCCATGTCGGTGCACCTGGGCATCGTGCGGGTGCATCGCGATGCGCGCGGCACCGACGCCGCCCAGACGGTGCGCAACCTCATCCTCAGCGAGGGGGCCAAGGCTCATCCCATCCTACCTTTGGAGATCGAGGCAAGCGACATCAGGCGCTGCAGCCACGCGGCAACCGTCGGCCAGGTCGACGAAAACCAGCTCTTCTACCTGATGAGCCGTGGCCTCAGCCGCCAAGACGCCCAGAAGCTCATCGTGGATGGCTTCTTCGAGCCCGTTCTGGAGGCCATCCCCCAGTTGGGCGTTCAGCACAGGCTGCGGCGAGCGGTCGACGAGAAGCTGGGCTTGGTGACGCCATGAGCGACTTCGTCAAGGTAGCGGAGACCAGCGACATCCCGGCGGGGAGACTGAAGGTGATCATCGTTGGCGATAGGCGTATCGCCCTGTGCAACGTGGACGGGGCGTTCTACGCCATCGACGACCTCTGCACCCACGACGGCGGCCCTCTCGATCAGGGAGAGCTGGAGGGCGACGTCGTCGAGTGCCCCCGCCACGGCGCTCGCTTCAACGTCAGGACGGGGAAGGTACTGGCCCTGCCCGCCGTCAAGCCCCTCAACACCTACCCCCTCCGGGTGGAGGGTAGCGAGATCGAGGTGGCTCTGCCATGAAGCCGGCCAGGGTGAGGACCATGTTCGACGTGCAGGCCATCCGCCGGGATTTTCCCATCCTTGGTCGCCGGGTGCATGGCAAGCCGCTGGTCTATCTGGACAACGCCGCCACCACCCAGAAGCCCCGGGCCGTCATCGACGCCCTGGTTCACTTCTACGAACATCAGAACGCCAACATCCACCGGGCCATTCACACCCTGGGCGAGGAGGCTACGGCCGCCTATGAAGAGACGCGGGCCAAGGTCTCTCGCTTCATCAATGCGCCCCGGCCGGAGAACATCGTCTTCACCCGCAGCGCCACCGAGGCTCTGAATCTGGTGGCCGCTGCTTGGGGTCGGGCCAACCTGAGACAGGGGGACGAGATCGTTCTCACCCAGATGGAGCATCACAGCAACATGATCCCCTGGCAGCGCCTGGCCCAGGAGGTGGGGGCCACCGTTAAGTACATAGGCGTCACCGATGAGGGGACCCTCGACCTGGACGGCCTGGGCGACATTATCACTGAGAAGGCCAAGCTGGTGGGAGTGACTCAGGTCTCCAATGCTTTCGGCACCATCAATCCCCTGGGCAAGATCATCGCCGCAGCCCATCGGCGGGGTGCCCTGGCGCTGGTGGACGCAGCCCAGAGCGTGCCTCACATGCCGGTGGACGTTCAGGCCATGGACTGCGACTTTCTGGCCTTTTCCGGTCACAAGATGCTGGGCCCCACGGGAGTGGGTGCCCTCTACGCCCGCTACGAGCTGCTGGAGGCGATGGAGCCCTTCCAGAGCGGTGGGGAGATGATCAGCCGCGTGCGTCTGGAGGGCGCCACCTGGAACGATGTGCCCTGGAAGTTCGAGGCGGGCACCCCCAACATCGCCGGCGTCATCGCTTTCAGCGCTGCCCTGGACTACCTTTCTGCCCTGGGCATGGAAAACGTCCGTGCCCATGAGCAGGAGCTGACTGCCTACGCCCTTGACCGCCTTCGCCAACTGGAGGGCATCATTACTTACGGTCCCCAGGACGCCTCCCGGCAGGGCAGTGTGGTATCCTTCAACTACCCGGACATCCACCCTCACGATGTGGGGACGATCCTGGACCGGGAGGGTGTGGCTATCAGGGCCGGCCATCACTGCGCTCAGCCGTTGATGCGCCGCTTCGATATGGCCGGCACCGCCCGCGCCAGCTTCTACATCTACAATACCCTTGAGGAGGTAGATGCCCTCGTCGAGGGTATTGAGAAAGCGAGAGCCTTCTTCGACCATGCCCCTGAATAGAGACGTCGAGCTGGATGAGCTCTATCGAGAGATCATCCTCGACCACTATCGCAGCCCCCGCAATCGCGGCTCCCTCGACCAGCCGAGCGCTAGCAGCGAGGGCGACAACCCTCTCTGCGGCGACGAGGTGAGGGTCGATCTGGATATTCGCCACGGTCGCATCTCCGACGTGCGTTTTGAGGGCAAGGGCTGCTCCATAAGCCAGGCCTCGGCCTCCATGATGAGCGAGGCCATAAAGGGTCTCAGCCTGGAGGAAGTGGACTCCCTGTTCGAGATGTTTAAGGGCATGATGTACGGCACCGACCAGGTGGACGTGGAGGCTCTGGGCGACCTGGAGGCCCTTCAGGGGGTGCGCAAGTTCCCCGTGCGGGTCAAGTGCGCCACCCTGGCTTGGAACACCCTGCAGGAGGCCCTGGAGGAGTTCAGCAAAGGCCAGGGCTAGCTCACAGCCGGTGGCGGCCCGAGAGGGAGGCGATGGTCAGGGGGAGTATCCGTCAGCTTCTTGAGGGCTTCATCGAAGCTGGGCGGGTGAAGTGAAACACTTGTGTCGTCATGCTTCTTTTCAGACATAAGTTCAGCCAAATATTATACCACAATCTCTTGACAAACAGAACAGATGCGGTGATAATATAGACAAGTGGGCTAGGCTTGTGTCTAGTCGGCGGATGGGGATCGCGCAGGCGGTCCCTTCAGCTTTTCCAGATACCTTGATATCGATCATCCCACGGCACGATCTTAAGACCAACTATCGAGTGTCCCGTCTCTATACCTGGACATAACTTCTTCCTGATCACAGGCCACCGCCCCGGAGTTGATCCGGGATCGACTACCTTTTGCCCGCACGGTCGCGCTATCAGATCGGCCAGTTGAAGACCTGTGCAGTTCTGGCTCTTCTCCCTGAAAGCAACACCAGGGAAGAACTGCTGACGGAACCAAGTAGCTGAAACATAGGATGTGCCATCCAGGAAGAGCCGGGCAATCTCATACTGGATGGTCGCGTCTTCTTTCGGGCCACGTGATTCTATCACCAACCGAGCGCGTGCCCCATCGAATTGCCCATGCAAGGCCATTGCCAACCGCTCCATCAAGAAGTGCATTGACATTAGGTAAGGATGTTGTGGAAGGCTGTCATCCAGAGGTTGAAGGCCTATTTCTTTGACGTAGGCGGGTCGATTTACTACGCAAACAACGGCAGTGAAATCGAGGCGATCTAAGACTCTGTCTAGAGCCTTGATAGCCTTCGCACACTTAGCACGATCGCCGCCGCACCAAAATGAACGCCTGCGCCATCGGATATCTGGTTCATGAACCTGTTTGTTGGCTGAACCAAGATAGTAGTGCTTCCAGCGCTTCCACTTGCGGTCAACTTCCTGTAAGACGCTATCTCGGATGATGACGGCGGCAAGGCAAAAGGCTTTGAACTTCTCCTTCGCCTTACGAGAATGAGCACCGCACTCGTCGATGAATACGGTGCAGGTTTCTTCGGTGTCGGTGAGTCCAGGACGACGTCTCGGGACAATCTTTCCACCGGCGCTTTCGACTAGTGTTTCGAGTTCGTCCTCTCCCTGCTTTATGACATCGGTGAGCTTGTCTACGGAATAGTTGTTATCGCGCCGAGTTCGCAATGCCCACCGTAGGAAGTGCAGGTATCTCTCCTGCCGATCCTTGCGGCGTGCTGCAACACGTGCTTCGCGGGCGGCTGACAAGTCCTCTGGCGTTGCTTCCTCTCGTCGCGACATGAGCGCCTACATGATAGCATGCAAGGTGCGTCAAGGTAACGTCCACCTTCAGGGTGTGTGAAAGGTATAATGGCCCCTTTAGGTCTGCCTCCCATGGGTAAACGCTGCTGTCGCGCTGTCTAATCAGTGGTCCCCAGGCTGGGATCAGGCGCTAACCTACCAGCCGTGAAACAGCAGGCTATTAGGGGAAGCGGAAGGTTGCGAAGTCCTGAGCGACCAGCACCCCTTCCAGGCCGCTGACATCGGGCTCCGCCTCAAGGTGGGTGAGGATGATGGTGGTGGACAGCGGCAGCCTCTTTCTGACCTCCGGCACCTCGGCAAAGCTCAGGTGATCCGGCCCTTTGCCTTCGCTATAGTTGCAGTCCAGCACCAGCACGTCTGCCCCTTCCGCCAGGGCGAAGAGCTCGTCGCAGAGCTCCGTATCGCCTGTGTAGGCGAGCACTTTGTCAGCCAAGCGCAGTCTGTAACCGAAGGAGGCTAGCGTGTCGTTAGCGTGTTTCATGGGGAAGGCCTGGAACCGAAGGTCGTCCACCGTCTGCTGTCGGCCTGTCTCGACCTCCAGGTAGAGGCGCTGGTAGCCGGCGTCGGCGTGACTGAGGTTGGGGAAGGCCATCTCCGCCAGCCCTTCAATCATCTCCTCAACACCGGGCGGGCCCACGATGTGCAGGTCCTCTCGTCGCGGCGTGAGGTGAAGGTACTCCAGAAGGAGAAAGGGCAGCCCTAGGAAGTGGTCGCCGTGAAAGTGGCTGATGAAGACGGCGCGGATGTCGGCCGGGGGAACACCCAGGCGCTTCAGGTGGGGGAGAAGGGTGGGTGGCGCGTCGAACAGGTAGCGGCCGTTGGCGAGGAACGAGCTCCAGTAGCGCCCGCCAGGAGTAAAAGCATTGCCTGAACCCAAAAAGGAAAGCTCCAACATGAGACGTGCCCTTCTCCCTTCTAACCCTACGCATCCAGGAAAGAGCTGAGTCCTGACCTTCCAGCACTCAGCCCTCCCCCGAACTATTCGCTTTGTCGGCGATGCCTATTTCTTGAGGGATGCTGATTGTGCAACCCTCGTGGCGTTCCTCCCGCAGATGGGTCTAGTCCCTGCGACCGAAAATAGCTACTGAGCAGGTAAACGACCCTGGTCGGCCGCCCAGGTTGTGGGTCAGGCCGATGTCTGGCTTCTTCAACTGGCGCTCGGGCGGGCCGGGGGCCTTGCCCTGGATCTGCTTGTAGATCTCGTAGATCATGCGCAGGCCGCTGGCACCAATGGGGTGGCCGAAGCACTTGAGGCCGCCATCCGGATTGACCGGCAGGTCACCCTCCAGAGTGAAGGCGCCCGACTCTACGTCTTCCTTGGCCTTACCCCTGGCGCTGAACTGAAGGTCCTCGTAGATGATCAGCTCAGTGATAGTGAAGCAGTCGTGCACCACGGCCAGGTCTATCTCCTGGCGGGGGTTTGTGATGCCCGCCTCCTCATAGGCCTGCCGCGCAGCAGCAATGTTCTCTGGGAAGTGGACGAAGTCATAGTCGTCCCTGAGCATACCCTGTCTACCACCTACCGCGAGACCTATGCCCTTCACCAGAACATAGTCGTCCCGCATCTTGCGGGCGTTCTCCGGCGTGGTGATGATGGCAGCAGCGGCACCATCGCTGACCCCGCAGCAATCGAACAAGCCCAGGGGCCAGGCGATCATAGGGGCGTTCAACACCTGCTCCAGCGTTATCTCTCGGCGCAGGTGAGCCTTGGGGTGGAGGGCACCATTGTGGTGATTCTTCACCGCTATCTGACCCAGGACCCGCTTGCCCTCGTCGTAGGACAGGCCATAGGTGTGAAAGTAGCTAGTGGCCGCCAGGGCGAACTGGACCGGTGGCGGACTGGGCGGTTCCACGCCCGATCCTGACGCTACCCCAGTGGCAAGGCCAGCGAAGCCTGTGTCCTTTAGCTTCTCCACCCCCACTGCCAGGACAATGTCATAGATGCCGGCAGCCACGGCATAACAGGCATTCCTGAAAGCATCGGTGGCCGTGGCGCAGGCGTTCTCCACCCGCGTAATCGGAATGTAGTCTAGCTTCAGGGCCTCGGCCGCTGGCTGGCCAGTGTTGAAGCTGGCGACGGTGCCCAGCCAGGCCGCCTGGATATCCTTGGCCTCCAGACCGGCATCCTCATAAGCCTCGTAGGCGGCCTCCACCATCATGTCGAGGCCGCTGACATCCCAGCGTTCCCCGAACTTCGTGCAACCCATTCCAACTATGGCTACTCTGTCCTTAATACCTTCTGTCATTACCGTCCCCTTAAAGCTTATGCCCTTACCGGTATGGATTTCCAGTAGTAGTTGTGAATACCGCCTGCGGAACGTATCTTGCGGAAACTCATCTCCACCGGCATGCCCACGCTCAGATCATCAATCTCCCGGTCGGTCATCATGGAGAGCATGCGACCGCCCCCCTCGAAGTTTATCACCGCTATCACCAGGGGGACATCCGTGGTGCCTGACAGGTAATCCATAGCGTAGGTAAACACGGTTGCTGGCTTGTCGGAGAGGCGGACATTGTCCATCTCATCCTTGGCGTGGCACTCTACGCAGACGCGCTGGGGCGGGAACTGCACGTAGCCGCACTTCCTGCACTTGGAGCCGTACAGCTGGATAACCCGATCGGTTTCCCGCCAAAGGGCGGAGGCGGAAGGGCCGCTTGGCGTCGGCCGGCGCACTCCGGCCACAGTCATCAGGCCCCGCCAGCGGAGGTACTCGTCGTAGGTCTTGAGGACCCGCTTCGCCTCCACGTGCTTCTTTACGCCGCGACGCTCCTGACGGACCTTGTCGATCCCCTCGCCAGCCTTGATGGAGTAAACATCGCAGCCATCGCCGTAACCGGCCACCATGATCCTGTCGCCGGGCTTGGCTTCCTCCAAAGCTGCCACCAGCAGCATCAGGGGGAAAGCGACACCGGTATTCCCCACCTGGCTGTAGAGGGGGTCCTGTACCTGAGCGGCTTCGAACCCCATCACCCTTGCCAGTTCGGCGTGTCTGCGGGCGTCGCTGGAGTGGTAAGCGACCTTCTGGAAGTCCTTGGGGGCCAGGTTGTTCTTGGCCATGAAGGCCGATACCGCCTCTGGAATGACCCGGAAGAAACCCTCCTCGATGACGAAGCGGTCTTCCCAGCTCCTGACGGTGCTTTCGTCGCTGGAGCGCCATACGTCCAGCATGTGGTCGGTGATGTGGTAGTCCGCCTCCACCTCAGCGACTACGCCGTCCTTGGCGATGAGGAGGGCCACAGCCCCGTCGCCTATCGCCCGGTCCAGGCCGCCCTTGGGGGTCGCCATGCGGCAGTCAGAGGCGATCACCAGCATGTTGTTGGCCGTGCCTGCCTGGACAGTGTCCATGGCCATCCTTAGGGCGGTAGTCCCCGCCCGAAGCACATCGGTGACGTCGGCGCTGGTGATGTCCCGTCGCAGGTCGAGGGCGGTGGCGATTAAGGCTGCCCCCTGCTTCTCAACGTAGGGGGAGGTGGTGGTGGCGTATAAGATGCCGTCCACCTGGGACCTATCTATCCCCCTGAGACAGTCCACTCCGGCAGCGACCGCCATGGTTATGCTGTCCTCGTCGAAGTTGGCCACTGCCTTCTCAGCGGGAAATCCCCACCCTGCCGTTTCCTTGCCCAGGCGATACTTGGGGACATAAGCTCCGTAAGATTTGATACCTGTCATGACACCTCCTAGCGAAGCCCATTCAACGACAATAGTCCATATCAACCCCCCGTCGGCTCATCGCAACCCACGCCGCCGTCGGTTCAGCACAAGGTCGTCCCTTTCTGGGTGCCACGCTGGTTTTAGCGTGAATGGAAGCGCTGAGTCAAGCCCATTGCTGCTCAAGTTTACCATAACGGAGTGCGGGGACGATTGGATTGGCCGTGATAGACTAGGCGCTGGAGAGAGGTCGATGATCCGCTACCTGTCGGCGCCTCGCTTAAAGGAAGGCACCTGCCAGGGCTGTGGCAAGAGCTCGCTGTTGATCGCCGCCAACGTGGCCGTCTGCCTGGACTGCATCCGCCAGCAGCCCGAGAGGGTTCTGCCTCACCTGAAGGCCGTCCACGGCGAGGCCAGAAGGCAGTTCGGCCTGCCCGCCGAGCCGCCCCAGGCCGCCGAGGGCGCTCCCTGCACCTTCTGCGCCAACGAGTGCCGTATCCCCGAAGGCGAACTGGGCTACTGTGGCCTGCGCAGCAATCGTGGCGGGAAGCTCCTGCACCTGGGCGGAACGGCCGCCAAAGGCATCCTGGAGTGGTACTACGATCCCCTGCCCACGAACTGCGTGGCTGAATGGGTCTGCGCCGAGAGGGAGAGCCGCGGCTTCAAGAACCTGGCGGTGTTCTACGGAGCCTGCAGCTTCGACTGTCTGTTCTGCCAGAACTGGCACTACCGCACTCTGGCTCGCCGCCTGGCGCCGGCGATGAGCGCCCAGGAGCTGGCCGATTGCGTAGACGAGCGGACGGCCTGCATCTGCTACTTCGGGGGAGACCCTTCGCCCCAGATGCCCCACGCTATCGCCACCGCCCGCCTGGCCCTGCGTCAGCGGCGGGCTCGCCCCCTGCGCATCTGCTGGGAGACCAACGGCAGCATGTCGCCCTCCATTCTGCGCCAGGCGGCCGCCCTGGCCATGGACTCCGGCGGCACCATCAAGTTCGACCTGAAGGCCTGGGACGAGAACCTTTACCTCGCTCTGTGCGGGGTGAGCAACAAGCGGACGCTGGAGAACTTCGCTTGGCTGGGCGAACTCTTCCGGCAGCGACGGGAGCCGCCCTTCCTCACCGCGAGCACCCTCCTGGTGCCCGGCTACGTCGATGCTCGCGAGGTGGGCCAGATCGCCCGCTTCATCGCCTCCCTCGACCCGACCATCCCCTATAGCCTGCTGGCCTTCTACCCCCACTTCTTCATGGGTGACCTGCCCACCACCTCGCGCCGTCACGCCAGCGAGTGCCTGGAGGCAGCCAAAGCGGCGGGCCTGGTCAACGTCAAGATCGGCAACCTGCACCTGCTCTCGGACCTGTACTAGGGCACGCTTTCCTCCAGCCCCCACAGCTTCGGCTGGCTGACGCCCTTGGCCTGAATGAGCACCTTGATTCGGCCCAGGCCAGCGGGGTCGATCAGCTCGGTCACCGCCCGCCGCCGCGCATAGTACTCCTCGAGGGACGGCCCGCCCTCGCTTTGACGCTCCAGGCCGGCAGCGATGCCCAGGGCGGCCAGGAAGCGGCCCTGGCTCGTCAGCCCCAGCGGCTCCAGGCCGTGCTCTCGGCCTGCCTGGACGAGGCTGGTGAAGTCGACGTGGCTGGTCATGTCCTGACGGCCCAGGCGGGCGTAGGGGTTCGTGCTGGGGTTGTGGCGATAGAAGCAGAGGAGGGTGCCGTCCTTGCGCCAGGGCGCGTACAGCTCCTCGGCCGGATAGCCGTAGTCGAAGGTGAGGACGAAGCCATGGTGGAGGGCTCTGCCCACTGCCCTCATCCACTCCAGGGCCTCCAGATTTACCTCGGCCGAGCAGCCCTCGCCGGGCAGGAGGCCGAGGCGGTGGAAGTAGTCCTGGAGCAGGGGCGTGGAAAGAGGGCCAAGGCTCTCCACGAAGCGCTCCTCCTGCCGCTCCACGTACAGCTCGTGCAGCAGGCCGTCGCGAACCACCAGTCGGTGGACAGGAAAGCTGTCGATCAGCTCGTTGCTGAGGAAGCAGCCGCTGACGCTTTCAGCGGCGATGGCTTCCAGGGAGGGCAGCCAGGAGACCTTGGCCAAGGAGGCATCGACCTGGCGCAGAAGGCGCCGCTGATTCTCCACTAGCCACTCATTTAGTTCGATAAGGCGGTACTCCAGCGCCTGGAAGAACTCGGGGGCTCGCTTGCCTGCCCAGGCCAGGATGTCGCGGGCCAGAAGGCCGCTGCCCGCCCCCATCTCCACGACGGTGAACGGCTGGGGCTCGCCCATCGCCTGCCACATCTGCCATAGCTGCTTGGCCACCAGGGAGCCGAAGATGGGGTGCACTTCGGGGTTGGTGAGGTAGTCGCCGTGGCGGCCCATCTGCTGGCGTGGCGAGGAGTAGTAGCCGTGCTGGGGGTGGTAGAGTGCCATGGCCATGAACTGGCGAAATGGAATGCGTCCCTCCGCCGCAATGCGCTCTCTGATAGCGGCTTTCAGCGCTTCGTTCTCGGTGGCCGATGGGAACTCGTCCTCGTTGGGGCGCAAGCTCTTCCTCCTGGGTAGGGCGATCATATCGCAGGGCGATGGCTGCTGCCAGGCAAGCGGTTGAGGCGGTCATTGGGGACTGCTAGGATGATTGTATTGGTGAGAAAGGTTGTAGGAGGAGGGCCATCGGCGCCAGGGGAATGGAAGGTTAAGGCATGACCCAGGTGCAGAGCATCTCTCAGATGAGCACCCGCGTCAAGATGCTGGTCATGGCGGGCACCCTGCTGGGCCTGTTCACTGCGGCCATGGACCAGACGATAGTGGGCACGGCCATGCCCAGGGTGGTGGCCCATCTGGGCGGCTACGAACATTACAGTTGGGTGTTCACCGGCTTCATGGTCGTGTCCACCACGGCCGTGCCCATCGTCGGCAAGCTCACCGATATGTATGGCCGCAAGTTCTTCTTCCTGGGGGGCATCGCCGTAATGATGGTGGGCTCGGCCCTCTGCGGCACGTCCCAAAGCATGATCCAGCTCATCGCCTTCCGGGCCATCCAGGGCCTGGGAGCGGGCACGATTATGGCCACCGCCTTTGCAATCATTGGCGATGTCTTCCCGCCAGCCCAGCGGGCCCGCTGGGCCGGCCTCATGACTGGCGTGTTTGCCGCCGCCAGCGTGGCGGGGCCTCTCATCGGTGGCTACATTACTGACAACCTCAACTGGCGTTGGGTGTTCTATGTGAACCTACCCCTGGGTGCCGTGGCGCTGTCCGTCTTCTTCTCGGTGATGCCCTCCGTGCGACCCGGGGTGAGGCACCAGCTAGACTACTGGGGCGTGACGATGCTCATCCTGGCCGTCGTGCCCCTGCTTCTGGCCTTCTCCTGGGCCAACGAGCAGTATCCCTGGCTTTCGCCGCAGATCATAGGCCTGCTGGCCTTCGCGGCCCTGGCCACTCTGGCCTTCGCTGCTGTGGAAAGGCGGGCCGCGGAGCCTATTCTGCCTCCTGCCCTCTTCCGCCATCCCATCTTCTTGGTGTCTGCCAGCGTCACCTTCCTGACCGGCATGGCCATGTACGGCAGCATCATCTACCTTCCCCTATTCGTCCAGGCAGTCATTGGCTCCTCGGCCACCAACTCCGGCCTGGTGATCATGCCCATGATGCTAAGCCTTTCCATCACGGCTGCCATCACGGGGCAAATCTTGGGTCGATGGGGGCGCTATCGCATCATCGCCGTGGCGGGGCTGGCGGTGATGGCCGGCGGCATGTTCCTGATGTCACGCATGGACGCTACCTCTACCAACGCCATCGCTACCCGCAACATGATCGTGGTGGGCATCGGCCTGGGGGCGATCATGCCCATCTTTGTCCTGGTGGTTCAGAATGCTCTCCCCTACCGAATGCTGGGCGTCTCTACCGCCGCCATCCAATTCTTCCGCTCTGTGGGTGGCACCATGGGGGTGGCGATCATGGGATCGATGGTTAACAGCAGTTTTTCGGCCGAGCTGACCGCCCAGACTCCACCCCAGGTCCGGGAGTCGACCCCTCCTGCTCTTCTAGAGCGCCTTCAGAATCCTCAGTCCCTCCTCAACGCCGACCTGCTGGCGGGATTGCGGGAGGCCTTCGCAGGCCTGGGCGAGCGTGGGCCGGCCATGTTCGAGCAGGTCATGCTGGCCACCCGCACGGCCCTCGGCATGGCCATAGCCGACGCCTTTCTCCTGGGCATGGGGATAACGCTGGCCGCTCTCCTGGTGGCCGTCTTCCTGAAGGAGGTGCCCCTGGCCAAGACGTGGGCCGTGCCCGAGGCAACGGCCGGCGCCATGCCGCTGGACCGCTTGAGTTCACCACCTGCCGCCGGCAGTCCAGCGGCGACGGCTGACCCGCCGCCGACGGGAGCGGACGAGCCGGCTGGCGATGGCCCTGGCCCTGACGAACGTCCGCCTGACCCCGATCGTCCGCCGGAAGGGTAGGCCCTGCGGCCCCCTTGGTGTACTTGCGTGGATGCCGATTGTGCTGACCTGTTGACGTCAAGCTGCGCGTATCGCATAATGCCCACGCCTGGCCGATCGGTGGCGTAGGCAGTTCCTCACGGAGGCATTGGCGTGCAACCCAGAGTCAAGCTGTGGGTGGAGAAGGATGGCCTGCTGGTCTTCAGCGACTACCGCGCCGAGTTGCTCGATCATATTGCCAAAACGGGCTCCATCAGCGGAGGTGCGGAGCGGATGGGACTCTCCTATCGACGGGCCTGGGGGAAGATCAAGGAGATCGAGCACAATCTGGGTGTGCGGCTGGTGTGGAGCGAGGTGGGCGGCCTCGGCGGCGGCCGGACCAAGCTCAGCCCGGAGGGTGAGGAGCTCTTGGCGCGCTATCGAGCCTTCCGGGCGGCGGCAAAGTCGCACGTGAAGCGGGACTTCGTTGAGGCGTTCGGCAGAGGCGGTTAGTTTTTTGGGGGGTCGTTATGCTCACTTTGGCATACCGATCCAGAAAGGAGCTTCAAGATGGTGACGCGCTGGATGTGGATGGGCCTGCTAGGGGCCCTAGCCATCCTGATGGCGGTTGGGTGCGGCGGTGGAGGAGAGGAAGTCATCCTGGCCACGACCACCAGTACGTACGACAGCGGGCTGCTGGACACCCTGGTGCCCATGTTCGACGACGAGACGGACTATGAGGTTAAGATCATCGCTGTGGGCACCGGCCAGGCTCTGGCGATGGGGGAGCGCGGGGACGCGGACGTGCTCCTTGTGCACGCGCCGAGCTCCGAGCTGGAGCTCGTCGAGAGCGGGGCGACGATCAACCGCCAGCTCGTGATGCACAACGATTTCATCATCGTTGGGTCTGAGGACGACCCTGCGGGCGTCGAGGGCATGACCTCGGCCGCTGATGCCTTCGCAACCATCTACGACAACGAGGCGACCTTCATCAGCCGTGGCGACGACTCAGGCACGCACAAGAAGGAGAAGGCCATCTGGGGGGATGCGGGCCTGGATCCTGAGGGTAAGTCTTGGTATGAGCAAAGCGGCCAGGGCATGGGCGCAAGCCTCCAGATCGCCAACCAGAAAGACGCCTACACCCTCTCCGACCGCGGCACCTACCTGGCCCAGAGCGAGAACCTCGATCTGGTCGTGCTCGTTGAAGGCGATCCGGTCTTCTTCAACGTGTATCATGTCATGCAGGTGAACCCGGACAAGTTCGACAAGGTTAATAGTGAGGGCGGTGCTGCCTTTGTGGACTTCATGATCTCGGAAGAGGCGCAGAATATCATCAGGGACTTCGGCGTTGACAAGTTTGGCCAGCCCCTCTTCATTCCCGATGCTGGCAAAGACGAATCGGAGCTGACCCCAGGCTAGCTGACGGGAGGTGGAGCCGTGGACCTCGTATGGGATGGGATACGAGAAGCTTTTCGCATCATCGCTAACGGCGACTACTCGGTGTGGGAGATCGCCCTTCGCTCCGTGCTCGTGTCCGGTACGGCCACGGCGATTGCCCTTCTCTTCGGGATCGCGGTGGGGGCGGTGATCGCCTTCAATGAGTTCCCGGGCCGCAATCTGGCCTTTAGCCTGGTGAACACCGGCATGGGCCTGCCGCCGGTCGTCGTCGGCCTTATCGTAGCAATCACGCTCTGGCGAAGCGGGCCCCTGGGTGACCTCCGGCTCATCTACACGCCCGCGGCGATGGTGATTGCTCAGACCGTCATCGCCGCGCCCATCGTCACGGGCTTCACAGCGGCGGCGCTGCGCAGTCTCCATCCGCGGCTGCGATCTCAGATTTATGGTTTGGGGGCCTCACGTCTCCAGATGCTGTGGCTGGTGCTGTGGGAGGCCAAGCTGCCCTTGCTGGCGGCAGTGATGGCCGGCTTCGGAGGGGCCATCTCCGAGATCGGGGCATCCATCATGGTGGGAGGCAACCTGGCGGGCGACACGCGGATAATGACCACGGCAATCGTGCTGGAAGTCAGCAGGGGTCAGTTCGCGGCGGCCATCGCCCTCTCCTTCATCCTTCTGGCCCTGATCTTCGTCGTGAACCTGATCCTGACGACCGTGCAGCAGCAGGAGCAGCGGTCGTGAGTGAGCCCAAGCTCTCCCTTCGGGACGTCCGGGTGCGGCGCGGCAAGGCCGAGCTCATCAGAGTGCCGCATCTGGACGTTCCAGCAGGGGAGGTGCTGGTGATTGTAGGGCCGAACGGGGCGGGCAAGAGCATCTTGCTGGAGACGCTGGCCTTGCTGCAAAGGCCCACCCGGGGCCGGGCATTCTTCGAGGGGCAGGCGGTTGACGGCCGCGAGCTGGCCCTGCGGCGCCGCATGGCGGTGGTGTTCCAGGATCCGTTGCTTCTCCGCCGCTCGGTGGTGGACAACGTCGCCATGGGCCTGCGACTGCGCGGAGTGCATCGCTCGGTCCGCCGGGAGAAGACCGCGCTCTGGATGCGCCGGTTTGGCATAGACCACCTGGCGAGGCGTTCCGCCATCACCCTCTCGGGCGGTGAGGCGCAGCGCACGAACCTGGCCCGCGCCTTCACTCTCGAGCCGGAGGTGCTGCTACTCGATGAGCCCTTCAGCGCCCTCGACCCGCCTACGCGTGAGGACCTCCTCGACGATCTGTCGGGCGCCCTGCGGGACACGGGGGTGACCACTGTGTTCGTAACCCACGACCGGGCGGAGGCCCTGCGTCTGGGCGACCGGGTGGCGGTGATGATGGGCGGCAGCATACGCCAGGTGGGCACGGCGGCGGAGGTGTTCGCTGCGCCGGTGGATGGGGAGGTGGCGGCCTTTGTAGGCGTAGAGACCATCGTCGGCGGGCGCGTACAGTCTATGGCCGACGGCCTGGCGACGATCGACGTGGGCGGTGCGGCTGTCCAGGCCATGGCGCCCGAAGTCGATTCTGGCGGCGAGGTGCTGGTCTGCCTGCGGCCCGAGGATGTGGTTCTGGAGCCCGCCGGGCTCGACAGCCGTCCCACCAGTGCTCGCAATCACCTTCGCGGGACCGTCCGCCGCATAACGACGGTCGGCGGTCAGGTGCGGGTGGTGCTCGACTGCGGCTTCACTCTGGTGGTCCTCATTACCAAGCAATCGCTGGAGGAGATGAGCCTGGGAGCGGGCGATGAGGTAGTGGCCTCCTTCAAGGCCACCGCTGCGCACGTGATACCTCGCAGAACCTAGGAGGCTGTTGAAGAACGGGCTATTCGCCCTTCGACAGGCCCTTCGGCTGCGCTCAGGACAGGCCCAGGGCGAGCGGGCTTCTAGTTCCGTTCGTGGTGAGCTTGTCGAACCATGAACGGGCCACGAGGGTATTTCAACAGCCTCCTAACCCTGACGTTGTCGGCGCTGGCCTTCGCCCAGGAGCCCCAACATCTCCAGACTGTTGCTGGTGATCCCGTCTATGCCTAGCTCCAGCAGCTCATGGGCCCGCCAAAGGTCGTCTACCGTCCAGGTGTAGATGGTCATCCCTAGGCCTTTCAACCGCTCGATCAGGGGCTCTTCTATCAGCGACTGGTTCAAGCAGATACGGCGTATGGGGTCGTCTTCGAGCATCGCCTGGAAGGCCTCGAGTTGGTCGGCGCTGCCAATCGAGTAGTGAACCTTCAGGTGAGGGGCGGCTGCCCGCAGGTGGCCGAGGAGAGACCAGTTCTGGCCGCATATGGTCGCCTGCTCCTCCATGCCCATGCGCTCGAGCATTTCTGCCAGGGCCTGGGCTAAGGCCTCTTCTCGGTCTCCATATTTTCCCTTGAGGTCCAGAAGTAAGCCTCGCTTGTCCTTGGCCTTGGCCAGGACCTCCTGCAAGGCTAAGGGGTTGCGTTGCAGCGCTACGTACCATCTCCACAGAGGGAGCCGCAACCGGTGTTCGCTCTTGAGACCCAACGAGCTCTTCTCGTCGATCAGGATGGGCAGGGGGCCGAGTTTGCGCTCGTGGCGAACGGTCATCTTGCCATCCTGGAACCAGACGTCGGTCTCGATGAGGTCCACTGGCCCGATGAGGGCGCGGGACAGCCGCCGCTGGCTGTTGCCAAAGCCGTGGGCTATTCGCACTGGCCCATTGCTTGTGGATGCCATGCTCTAGTTGATGGGTCCGCTCCGGTGGCGGTGCAGGAAGTCGAGGACGATGGCGTTGGACTCCTCGGCGCACTCCATCAGATAGCCGTGGCCGGCCTTTGGCAGCACCACCAGTTCGGCGTTGGGGATGCGTTCGGCGAGGATGCGCGAATTCTCGGCCGGCACGATCTTGTCGTCGCTGCCGCTGACGATGAGAGTGGGGCAGCGGATCTGGGGCAGCCTATCATAGGCCTCGTGGCCCACTGCGGCCTGTACCTGCCGGGCGAAGGCATCGGGCGGCGGGCGGAGTTCGGCTTCGGCCAGGGCCCGGGCGATGAGATCCTGCCGCTTGCGGGCAATGAACTCGTCGCTGTACATGAGTGGCAGGCCCTTCTCCGCCGCTTCTTCAGGGCTGAGGGTGTTGAGGGAAGCCATAAGGGTGATGTGCTCGGGGAGAGCAGCGACGGCCTGCTGGCCGCCACAACTGGTGGAGCCCAGAACCAGCGTCCGCACCCGCTGGGGGTAGCTCAAAGCCAGCTCCTGGGCGATGAGCCCGCCCATCGACTGGCCGTAGACATGAGCTGAGGCGATGCCCAGGGCATCCATGAGGGCTGCGGTGTCGTCGGCGAATAGGCGTATGCTGTAGCGGCTGGCCGGCTTGTCGCTGCGGCCCGAGCCGCGGTTGTCGAAGGCGACGACCTGGAATGCACGGCTGAAGGGGGGGATCTGCATGTCCCAGCCACGAGTATTGGCACCCAGGCCCATGATCAGCACCAGGGGCTCCCCCTGGCCATGCACCTCGTAGTATAGCTGGATGTCGTTGACCTCGACCTTAGGCACGCTATTCGTCCTTCGTCCGGGTTGTGGGTGGGCGCGAAAGGCCCATGACAAGAAGCCACCGAAGGCTCATTGTAATCGATCCTGAGGCGGGGAAGCGAGAGCCGAGTGTCACTCGCCGGGCTCAGTGGGGACAGAGGCGTTCGGGGACGAGCTCCGGGTTGGCGTAGCCGTAGTACCAGATGTCGTCGAACTCCTGGCGACTATCCTCCACATAGGCCAGGAAAGCGGTGCAGCCCTGGCTCAGGGCTTGGGGGGAGACCTCACCGTCGGGGTAGGCCTGGGCGAACCCCAGGGCAGCCTGGGCGTGGAGGCTGTCCGGGAACTGCCCGGCCAGTGCGGCGATGGAGTCGACTAGGTCCTGGGCGGAAGACTCGTCGTCGGCCGGCAGGCTGGCTAGCTGGGCCAGGTAGAGGCGGAAGTGGACGTAGGGGATGAGCTCGCTGCGGCCGCTCTCACCGCTGAAGCTCTCCTTCCAGTCCCAGAGGGTGGCGTCGTTGATGGCCTTGTTGTAGAGTTGCGCCGCTTTCTCGAGGTCGCCGGCAGCATAGGCCTCGTCGCCGTCCACGACGGCAAAGTACAGGAACTCGGAAGGTTCGAATTCGGTCTTGACCGAGACGTACTGGGCGCCGTCCCAGGCGTAGGTCAGGTTGATATCCCTCTGCGGCCCTGCTCCTACGGAGCCGATCTGGCCCGCCGCCACGTAGAGTTCTTCGATGCCGTCGCCCTCTACGTCCACGAAGCTGATGCCCCGAGCCCAGGGCACGGTAACCTCCTCGTCGATAATGTCCACGTATTGCTGTCCGTCCCAAGCCAGGATGTAGACGGACGTCCAGCAGGTATGGGCGCCGCAGGAGTCAGCGGTGAAGCTGGCTTCCAGCCTGCCGTCGCCGTTGAAGTCGCGGATTCCCAGGATCACGGGCTGCCAGGGGGGAGAGGGCCCCAGCGTTGTGCTCGATCGGAAAGCCACCTCGTAGCCGGCGACGCCGCGGTCGAATATGAGTACCTCGGAATCGGGCCAGACGCCACTCAGGACGGGGTTGGTCACCCGCAGGAGATATTCGTCTTCGCCATCGTTATCTAGGTCGCCGGCGGCGCAATCGACAGAGCCGGACTCCTCGGCCCACCCGGGCACAGGTGTGGGCATGTCCCAGGCTGCGAAGAGTTCCGCCAGACAGGAGGGCGAACCGCTGGCCACGGTGAGGTAGCCAGCGATGGCAGCAGGATAGTCGGCGAAGTCGCCCGGTTGGCTCGGCACGGCGATCACCGTGGGCGTGGCGACGGCCGTCGGGCTGGGCAGCGGAGTTGGCGTAGGCGTAGGCTCAGCGGTTCGGGTTGGCGTGGCCGTGACTGCAGGAGTCCCCGTCGCTGTGGGCGTCACCGTCGGCGCCTCTTCTTCCTCCCCCTCGCAGGCAGTGGCCAAGGCCGCGGTGAAGCCAGCCACAACGAGACAGGTCAAGGCAAGCCAAAGACGGCTGGTAGCGTGCACGGCGGCAGTATATCAGGGGAGTCGAAGGTTCTGCTAGGCGAAGAGGGCCTTCCGGTACTGGCGCGCTCGCCTGGCCAGCGGTCGTATCTCCTTGGGGGCGAACACGCCCTCCTCGGTGATCAGGGCCGTCACCAGGGGGGGCGGCGTCAGGTCGAAGTAGACGGCGGGGATGGCTAGCCCCGGCTGCCTTTCCTCCGGCGCTTCTTGAGCGGCTCTTGGTCGGCCCGGCGCCACCTTGAGGGTCTCCGTTGCTACATAGAAGGGAACGCGGGCGTTTCGGGCGAGGAGGGCCAGGGCGCAGGTGCCCACCTTATTGACCACGGCGCCGTTGGCGAAGACAGTGTCGGCGCCCACGAGCACCGCCGCCGCCTCTGGCATGAACACTGCCGCCTGGGCGTCGCTGATCAGGGTCACCAGGGCGCTCAGGCGGGCCAGAAGACGGGCGGTAGTTCTGCCCTCGTTCAGTGGGGCCGATTCGGTGACGATGATCGGCGACCCCTTGGATGCTAGGCGCTCCAGGACGGCGAAGGTCGTCGCCGAATAGCTGTGGGTCATGATCGTGCCTGGGGGCAGGGCTCGCTCGGCGCGACGGACAATACGCTGAGAGACCTTTGGCCAGCTATCGGTTATCTGGCTGGCCCGGTCTAGTGCTGCCCGGCGCATGGCAGGCAAGCCGCCCGGCGTCTTCTGGCTAGCCGCGAGTACGACGGCACCGACGGCATTGCTCACAGCGGCCATGCTCGGTTGGGCCTGGGCCAGCGCTCTGGTCACCTCTCCGACGTAGGACAGGAATTCTGCAGCGCTTTGGGCCGGGCAGTCCTCGAGCGAATGGGCGAGAACATTGACGGCGTCGCGGGCCAGCCAGCCGGCGCCGTGAGTCCGATCCTGGCTGATGGTCTCGATGGCCTGGGATATGTGGGGGCTGATGGTGGTCATGGCCGTCGCAGTGGGTAGACCCGCATGAGCGTCTCCGCCAGTTGAGGGATGGTCTCGTACTGGAATATCTCCTCCGGCCGGATCCAGCGCGTTTCGGTGTGCTCCCAGTCCGCCCGTATCCTGGCGGGCTCCCTGACCTCGAAGAGGAAGGGGTGCACTATCCACCGCCGCTCGGCTTCGGTGTCCACCACCTCCAGGGGCTCGCCTGTGCGCAGTAGCTGCACGTCCTCCCCGGCCAGGCCCGTCTCCTCTTCCATCTCCGTGTAGGCCTGGGTCAAGGGGTCGGTTTCCTCGATATAGCCGCTGACGCCCGCCCAGCGGCCTCGGTAGGTGCCTACCTGCTGGCTGCGCCGCAGCAGAAGGATCTCCTCGCGGCCGCCGCTGCGGTGCAGGAGGAAGCAGGTGACGACCTTCGCCTCTCTCATCGCGCCCTCAGGGGCAGTATACGCCGCCTGCCCAGATGGGTGCTATACTTCGGGGGGCAGGCAAGGGGTAACCGGTTCGCCGTTGGTGCGGGGTTCGACCATTCCGCGGGTTTCAACCCGCGGCTTCCGGGAATCGAATGACGGTGCCGCGGGATTCATCCCGCGGGGTTGGAAAGCTCACCCACTGGGCGCGAACCAATAAGGGCAAGAGCAGTGTCTACAGCAGAGCTGCCGGAGCTGATTCGAGGGCTGCTGGAGCCAGCCGCCTATCCCTATCCGGCGGGGAAGGTCGAGCTGGTGCAGACCCATATCTCCTACGTCTTCCTGGCGGGCGATTTCGTCTACAAGATCAAGAAGCCGGTGGATTTCGGTTTTCTGGACTTCACCACCTTGGCCAAGCGGCGCTACTACTGCCGCCAGGAGGTTATCCTCAACCGCCGTCTCTGCCCGGAGGCCTACCTGGGGGTGGTGCGGGTGGCTTGGCAGGGCGGACGCCTTCGTCTGGAGGGGCGAGGCAAGGCCGTGGAGTACGCCGTCAAGATGCGCCGCCTGCCAGCCGACCGCATGATGGACAGCCTGCTGGCGGCGGACAAGGTATCGTCGACCATGGTCGAGGCCGTGGCCGAGCGGCTGGCCGACTTCCACGCTCGTGCCGCTACCAGCCCGGCCATCGCCCGCTACGGAGCGCGGGCCATCCGCATCGCCTGGGAGGAGCACTTCGACCAGTGGGCCGTCTACGTTGGCGATACCATAACGGCAGAGCAGGACCTCTATCTGCGGGCCTACGTTCGCTCCTTCTTCGTCCGCCAGCGGCCCTTGCTGGAGCGGCGCGTTGGGCAGGGGCGCATCCGCGACTGCCACGGCGATGTCCGCTCCGAAAGCGTCTGCTTCGTCGATGGCATCTGCATCTTCGACTGCATCGAGTTCAACCGCCGATTTCGCTACACGGACGTGGCGGGGGACATCGGCTTTCTGGCCATGGACCTGGACTTCCACGACCGGCCCGACCTGGCTGACGTCCTCGTGCAGCACTACGCCCGGGCGGCAGCCGACCCCGAAGTTCTAAGCGTCACCGAATTCTACAAGTGCTATCGGGCCTGCGTACGGGGCAAGGTGGAGAGCTTCAAGCTGGACCAGGCGGAGGTCAGCGCAGATGAGAAGGAGCAGGCCCGCTCGGCGGCTCGCCGCTACTTCCGCTTGGCCTGCCAGTACGCTGCGCATCAACCGCCGCCCGTTCTCCTCATCACCTGCGGCCTGGTGGCCACTGGCAAGACGGTGCTGGCCGAGGCCCTGGGCGAGGCCGCGGGCATGCCCGTCATCTCTTCCGACGTGGTGCGCAAGGAGCTAGCCGGGCTTGCACCACGGGAGCGTCGCTTCGAGCCTTTCGGCAGGGGCATCTACTCGCCGCGCTTCAGCGAGCGCACCTACAAGGCCCTGCTGGAGCGAGCGCGCCTGGCTCTGGCCGAAGGGCGGTCGGTGATTGTCGATGCCACCTTCGCCCAGCGCCGCCAGCGCCAGCGAGCGAGAGAGATCGCTCAGGCGATGGGTGCCAGCTTCCTTTGTCTGGAGTGCCGAGCCGACGAGCAGGTCGTTCGCCAGCGGCTGGAGGAGCGCTTGCGGACCGGGCGCGATGCGTCCGACGCCCGCTGGGAGATATACGAGACCCAGAAGCAGGTCTTGCAGCCGGTGACGGAACTGCCGCCCGATGAGCACATGGTGGTGGACTGCGGCCGGCCACTGGCCCAGTGCCTGGAGGAGGCCCGCCGAGAGCTGGCGCGGCGGCTAGCGCCTCCGCCGTAGGCCGCGTTCAGACTCCCGTCGAGCCGTGGCCCGTCGGGCCGCGCTCCGTCTCTGAAAGGGCGTCCACCTCCACGACCGGCAGGTCGGCCCAGCGGCCGATGACCAGTTGGGCGATGCGGTCGCCGTGACGGATAGTGTATGAATCGAGGGCGCCGAAGAGGTACATGGTGACCAGCACCTCTCCCCGGTAGTCGCTGTCGATGGTGCCGAAGGCGACGCCTACCCCCTTGGCCGAAAGGCCGGAGCGGGGCCGCACCTGGGCGTCGTAGCCCGGCGGCACCTCGATGGCGATGCCCGTAGGCACCAGGACAGGGTCTCGCCCCAGCTCGATGGCGTTCGCCTCCTCGATGCAGGCAAACAGGTCGAGGCCGGTGGAGCCAGGGGTGACCCGCTGGGGGAGCCTGGCTCCCGGCCGCAGTCGCCTTACCTTGAGGATGGACGCACCTTCAACCATAGTTCAGAGAGTAGCTCGAGGCTGTTCAAATACCCATTGTCTCCGTTTATGGTTCGACAGGCTCACCACGAACGGAAATATACACGGCAACTCAAGACTGCTCGCCCTGGGCCTGTCCTGAGCGCAGCCGAAGGGCCTGTCGAAGGGCGAATGGGGCGTTTTTTCAACAGCCTCCTCTGGTATGTGCAAACCGATTGTAGGCTGGGTTGGTCGTCTGGTAAAGGCGTCTGTCAGGCCTGCCTGGCGGGCATAGTGGTAGTGCCCTAGGGGTGTCTTCCTGCGGGGTGCAGATGCTCGCTGGTTGGGGTTATGCTTTGCTGGTCGATCCGTTGTTCGCTTGCTCGAGGACTTGGTACCACCAGGCCGTTGTCTTGCGGTCCCAGTGTCCCCAGCCGTCCTCTACCGTTTTCAAGACCGACTGCACCGTCATGTAGCCGGCGCCCCTGCCTGGTTGAAGTTCGGCGACGTAGATGGGGGTGCCGGGGTCAATCTCGCCGCGCATGACGCGCAGCTTCATCGCCACCCAGTTCGATGCCAGCGACTCTTGTAGTTCGGAGTGGGGCCTCCCCATTGGGGCTGTAACGAGGTCTCTTATTCCTCTGAGCAGAGCGGATATCATGCGAATCACAGCTACTTACCTCTCACTATGTCCTCTACGGATGCTGGTCGGCCATCGCCGAAAGGGTGAGCAAGGGCCGCACCCCCTCAACGCCAGGCTAGCACTTTGGCCTCGGTGTGTTACATAACAGCAGGGTGAAAGGCGGTAGAAAGCTGGTTAAAGAGGTCCGCGCTATTCGGGTTGCAGCCGTCGTGGTGGCCTAGGCCTGGCCCCAGCCGCCGCTCCCGGCCGTCGGCCAGGCTCCTTCCCCTTGGCCCTATCTGTATGCTACGCTGGTCTTGCTACGGTCAATACATTATGACAGACGAACCCCAGAGGCCGAGGGGTATGGTGGTGGACATGCATGTCCACACCACCATCGGCTCCCCCGACAGCAACCTTACGCCGCCGCGACTGCTGGAGGCCGCCCGCGAGGTGGGCCTCGACGGCGTGGTCATCACCGAGCACGACGCCTCCTGGGACAGGGAGCGGCTGGAGCGCTTCCGCCAGGAGAGCGGCCTCTTTGTCTGCGGCAGCCGCGAGTGGGAGACCGACTTTGGCCACATCATCGTCCTGGGCCTGCGCAGTGATGCCCGGGGGATTGAGCGGGCCGAGGAGCTACGTCGCCTGGCGCTGGCCGAAGGCGGCTTCATGATCATCGTGCACCCCTTTCGCTTTTTCCCAGGGCCCTCCAACCGCCTCTTCACCCGCCAGTACGATCCCTCGTCCTTGACGGCGGCGGAGCTGACTCAGCACCCTGTCTTCGAGCTGGTGGACGCTATCGAGGTGCTGAACTACGCTTGCACCCAAAAGGAGAATGAGCTGGCTCAAGAGGCGGCGCGGGTGCTGGGGAAGCGGGGCGTAGCCGGCAGTGACGCCCACACCTACACGGAGGTTGGCCGCTGCGTCACCATCCTCCAGCGGGTGGTCGGAAGCGAGGAAGAGCTTATCGAGGAGCTGCGTGCCGGCCGCTACCACCTGGCCCAGCGCGGGTCCAGCGGGGAGTACGTGCCGCTGACCTTCGCCACACCCTGAGGGCTATCCGGTGGCGCCGGCTATGATCAGGCGGACAGCCACCGCAAACAGGGCTACAGCCAGAAGGCGGACGATAACCCCTGCCGGCAGGCGCCCAGATAGCCTAGCGCCTATCTGGGCTCCGGCAACCACCCCGACAGCCAGGGCTGTCATCCTCGCCCAGCCTTCAGCCAATGACCCGTCCACTATGTGCACCACGGTGCCGGTGAGGGCGGTGAACACCAGAATGAAATGGGACGTGGCGGTAGCGACGTGGGCGGGGAAGCTGAGCAGGCTGACCATGACTGGCACGTGGATGATGCCGCCGCCCACTCCCAGGAAGCTGGCGATGAACCCCACCAGGAAACTGATCGTGATGCCCAGCTCACGATTGAAGCTATAGTCGTAGGTGATGCCGGCAGAATCCGTGAGGGCTCGCTGGGCGTTGGGCCGCAGGCTTGCCGACCTCCTGCCGCTCGTCGCCCCTGCCCGCAAGGCCATGTAGATCGACAGGGCGATGAGCAGCAGGCCGAAAGTGAGGTCGAAGCCCTGCCTGGGCACCCAGTTGGTCGCCGCCGCTCCCACGATGGCTCCAGGTATGGTGGCCAGGGCGAAGGTGAGGCCGGTACGGTAGTCTATGCGGCGAAGTCGGGCGTAGCCCAAAGAGCCCGACAGAGCGTTGAAGAAGACAACGGCCAGCGAGATGCTGGTGATGATAGCTGGCTCATCGTCTGGATAAGCGAGGAGCAGGACAGGGACCAGGATGAATCCACCGCCCACGCCGATGATCGTGCCAAAGCCTCCCACCACCACCCCCAGCCCTACCAGGAGGACAGCCGTTAGCGGGGTCATGGCTGGGAGAGCATCTGGTTCAGGCTGCCCCTCTTGTAGCCCTCTAGGTCCAGGGTGACGTACCGGTAGCCCAGCCCTCGCAGTCTGTCCACCACTGCCCGTCGGTTGTCTTCCGACATCAGAAGGGCTATGCCTGCCTCGTCTGCCTCGATGCGGGCCATGCTGTCGTGGTGGCGGAGGCGTAGCTGGCGCACGCCCAGCGAGCGGATGAACTCCTCGGCCTGGCCGATGCGATTCAGCGTTTCCACGGTCACCGGCGTCCCGTAGGGGATGCGGGAGGCCAGGCAGGCCATAGCTGGCTTGTCCCAGGTGGGCAAACCCAGTCGGCGGGAGAGGGCGCGGATGTCCTCCTTGGTGAGGCCGGCCTCTATCAGGGGGCTGCGAACGCCGTGCTCACGAGCGGCCTGCTGGCCGGGGCGGAAGTCGCTCAGGTCATCGACATTGCAGCCGTCGGCGATCCAGGCCATGCCCCGCTCGGAGGCCACCCGCCTGAGCTTGCCGTACAGTTCGTGCTTGCAGTGGTAACAGCGCTGGGGGGAGTTGGCCACGTATGCCGGGTTCTCCATCTCAGCCGTCTCGATCAGCAGGTGGGGTATGCCTATTTGGCGGGCCAGCTCCTGTGCCTCCCTCACCTCCGAAGGCGCAACTGCCGCTGACAGGCCGGTGACGGCGAGGGTGTTTTCCCCCAGCACATCGAAGGCCACTGCTGCCAGGAAGGTGCTGTCTACCCCTCCCGAGTAGGCCACCAGCAGGGAGCCCATCTCCGCCAGGATCTGCCGCAGCCGCCTGAGCTTCTCCATCCAACCCCTCCCTTGCTAGCCCAGCCGACGGTGATCATATCACGCAGCCCTGGTCAGAGTAAGGGCCTCGGCCGTTCGGCCGAGGCCCCTTGGTCGTGACGGATGCTGGAGCTTAGGGCGTGAGGGCTATCTTGAGGACGCCATCGCGCTTGCTGCGGAAGAGCTCGATGGCCTCCGGTGCCTGGGAAAGCTTCATGCGGTGGGTGAATAGGGGCGACAGGTCGACCTTGCCGTACCTTATGATGTCCAAAAGGTGGTTCAGGCGGACATAGCCCCCGGGGGTGAGGGTCATCACGACCTTGCGGTGGTAGAAGGAGGGGGCGCTCGTCGCCATGGAAGCCTGGGGCAGAATGCCGTAGACGCCGATGCTGGAGACAGTACCACCACGTCGCACCGCTCGGGTGGCCGCATCGAAGGTCGCCTGTAGGCCGACGGCCTCCACTGTCACGTCCGCCCCCTGGCCGTTGGTCAGGTTCATGATCTCTGATACAGGGTCTTTCTCCTGGGGGTTAATGACCACGTTAGCGCCGAACTTCTTGGACGCCTCCATCCTCTCCGGTATCGACTCCACGGTGATGATCAGGCCGGCGCCTCTGGCCCTGGCCCCGGCGGTGGCGCAAAGGCCGAGCGGCCCCTGGGCGAAGATAGCCACCGAGTCGCCGATCTTCAACTCGGCCCGCTCGATAGCGCCGAAGCCGGTGGACATGATGTCGGTGGCGAGAATAGCCTGCTCGTCGGTAACCTCGTCGGGGACCTTTGCGACATTGATATCGGCGAAGGGCACCACAAAGTATTCGCCCTGAGTCCCGAAAAGGCACCTGCCGCCGCCGGTGCAGATGCTATAGTCACCCGTGTGGCACTGGAGGCACTTGCCACAGCCGGTGAGGCAGGGGGAGCACACCCGCTCGCCTGGCTGGAAGCGGGTCACGCCCTCCCCCACCGCGTGCACCGTGCCCACGCCTTCGTGGCCCATTGGCAGTCCCGGCAGGCCGGCCAGGAAGCCAGCCAAGGAGCGGTACAAGACCACCAGCAGCTCATTGGGGAGCTCGTCTAGGAAATGCATATCGCTGCCGCAGACGGTGGCGAGGGTAGTCTTGATCACCATCTCCCCGGGGCCAGGTGTGGGTATGGGGATGTCCATCATCTCGACCTTGCCCAGCGCTGTCTTAATACAACTCTGCATGTCGTTGCCTCCTCGTGGATATGCCTGCCGTCTAGGCAGGCGTAATAATCACGCCCGATTCTCTGCTTATCGGGCGGCGAATGTCAAGGTGGTTCAGCACTACTTCGCCGAAGATGGGCTGGATGAGCTGACGGGCCCCGGCCTTGATTGAGGGCCGGCTATCTGATAAGGTGGAAGCCGTCACAAGCGAGGTGGCACAGATGACACAAGCGGCGACTCGAATCGAGCTGGCGGTAACGCCCCGAAGCATCCTGGGCAAGAAGGTCAAGGAGCTGCGTCAGCAGGGCATAACACCGGCCAACATTTACGGTCATGGCATCCCCTCCCAGGCTGTGCAGGTGCCCACGCCTGACTTGGTCCGGAGCATTCGCGTAGCCGGTCTCAACACCATGCTTCAGCTTCACGTAGAGGGTGAGAAGAAGCCACGCCCTGTCTTCTTCCGCACCGTTCAGCGCAACCCCATCACCGACGAGGTCCTGCATATCGATTTCTATCAGGTGTCGCTCAAGGAGAAGATCAGGTTGGAGGTACCCCTGGTCATCGTGGGTGAGGCCCCGGCAGTTAGCGTCCACGGCGGCATCCTTCTGCAGAGCGTCAACGTCGTCACTATGGAGGGACTGCCCGGCGATTTGCCTCCCCACATCGAGGTGGACGTTTCGGGCCTCACCGAGATCGACGACGCCGTCCATCTGAAAGACCTGGAGGTGAGTCCAGACGTCACCCTTCTGGTCGACCCCGAGCTGGTGGTGGCAAAGGTGGCCGCACCGCGTCTGGTTGAGGAAGAGGAAGAGGCTGAGGTGCCAGAAGAGGAAGTCGAGGGAGAGAAGGTAGAAGCGGAGGAGGAGAAACAGAGGGAGGAAGAATAGCCAGGCCGTGCCCTATGGGCCCAGCCGGCGGCCGAAGAGGTTCCGCTGTCCCCGTATGAATTCGGCCGCCGCAAGGGAGCGGCGTCCTGCCTGTTGCAGTCGCAGGATCGCCAGCAGGCCCTCGCCCGTCTGAACGGCGAGGGTTTCTTTTTCGCCTACTTCTGGCGGCAGCATCTGCCTTTGCTCGGGGGTGAGAGACAGGACCGTCCCCGGCTCTCCCCCGCCGCCAACCGATAGAGGCCAGGCTTCCCAGATGAGCAGGGTCTGTCCCTCCAGCGTCGTGAACGCCCCCGGCCAGGGGTTAAGGGCCCGCACCCGCCGCCAGATATCGACTGCTGGCAGATTCCAGTCGATGGCTCCGTCCTCCTTGCTCAAGAGGGGGGCCTGGGTAGCCAGCGAATCGTCCTGCGCTTGGGGCTCTATCTCATCGGCCAGCCAGCGGGGCAGAACCTCCAGCAGCAGCTCGGCCCCCACCAGCGCCAGCCTCTCGCCGAGGCTGCCGCTGGTGTCCCAGGGCGAGATGGGGATGGCTCGCTGGCTGAGAATGGGGCCGGTGTCCATTCCAGGGTCCATGAGCATGGTCGTCACCCCTGTCTGCTGGTCGCCGGCTAGGATAGCTGCTGCGATGGGCGAGGCGCCGCGGTGGCGAGGCAGGAGGGAAGGGTGGACATTCAGCACACCCTTGGCAGGGATGTCCAGCACCGGCTGGCGGAGGATCACTCCGAAGGCGCAGACTGCAATGACATCGGGCTTGAGGGAGGCCAATTCCTCCACTGCCTCCGGTCGGCGCAGGCCGGGCGGCTGGAAGACGGGCAGACCGTAGTCGAGGGCGGCGGTCTTTACGGCGGGTGGCGTGAGGGCACGCCCTCGCCCCGCGAGACGGTCGGGGCGGGTGTACACGCCCACAATGTTGTACCCTCTTTCCACCAGTCCACGCAGGCTGGGGAGGGCGAATTCGGGGGTGCCCATGAACACCACTCGCATGGTCTGCGCTCCTGTCCGGCAGGCGGGCAGATTCTAGCACGGCTCCCAGGGCAACCTCAATCGCTGTTGGGGTGTTATACTATGTGAGATGCGGAGAACTGGTCACTGATGCTGAAGGGTGTTGTGTTCTGCCGACCGCTGGCGGCGCTGGCCCTGGTCCTGGTTTTGCCTCTGCTCTTCCTTGCTTGTGCGGAAGAGGGGAAAGAAGCTCCCTCCGAAATTGGCCTACACATCAGCACCGTCACGCCCACGCCGACACCCCCGCCCGTCTTGACGCCGGCAGTGACTGCAACGCCCAGCCCCACGTCTACCCCTGTGCCCAACGTGTGTCTGGAGAACCCTGACCCCGCCAGTCCTGAGATCATGGTAGTGGAAGAGCCTCAGGAGAACGATGCCCTGACCAGCCCTGCTCACGTGCGCGGCTGGGGCGCTGGCATTGGCTTCGAGGATGCGGGGGTGCAGGTGGCCATTTACGACGCTACCGGCGAACCGGTGGCTGAGGTGAGAGCTCCTCCCCTGTCCCCCGAGGGTCGCATTCCGCCCTCCACGCTGGAGGTGGGCGAATTCTCCGCTCCCTTCGCGGTGGATATCACCTTCAGCGCTATCGTCGCCCAGCCAGGGTGCGTGGAGGTGTTCGAACTGAGCGCCGCCGACGGCAGCCCCATCCACGTGGTTCAGATCCCCGTGTTGCTCCAGCCCTAGCCGTTCTAGGGACGTACGAGTACAGGCATCCCCAGAGTCGCTTCTAGCAGCTCAGCGGCGCTTGCTTTGGGCGCTGCTATCTCCAGATAGCCGCTGCTGCCAACGACCGCCACGATTTCGGCACCCTCCTGATATGTGGGGCTGAGACCTGCAATACGGCGGCCGGCCACCTCCACCGTTGGCCTTTCGGCCGGCAGGTCTTCGCAGCGGACATCGGTCACCAGGTTGCCGAAGACATCGATGTGAATGACTCGACCCCTAAGGTTGCCATCAGGCTGAAGGCGGCTGCGAAGGGGTGCCAGGGCGAACACTTCCTCTACCGGTGGGCCCAGTTCCTCCAGCGGCACGCCCAGCGAGATGTGAGCAGCCACGGGAGCAAAGATATCGCGGCCGTGGAAGGTGCTGCTCACGGGCCGGCGGAAGTAGTCCTCGTTGGTGAGGGAAACGGCTCGATAGCCCTCGGGAAGCCTGACAGGAACAGGCTGATCGTGGCCCCAAGCCGCCTCTCGCACCTCGTCGGGCAGGGCGGGCGAGAGCAGGCCATTGTCCGGCCCGACGAAGGTGGCGGCCGGCGTTCGCACAGCCAGGGCCCGTCGCTCCGTCCCCACGCCCGGGTCGACCACCCCCACGTGGATGGAACCGCGGGGGAAGTAGGGCCAGGCGGAGGCCAGCAGGAAGGCGCCCTGCTCGATGGCGTGGGGGCGGACGGCGTGGCTGATGTCCACGATGGGGGCCTCTGGGCTAATGGTGAGGATGACTCCCTTCATGGCGGCCACGTAGGGGTCCTCCAGGCCGAAGTCGGTGGTCAGGGTGATGATCGGGTTCGCCATGATATCGAGGGCTCGCCTAAGGGCTGATGCGCTTCGCCTTGACGTACCACTGGTGGACGTTGGCGAAGCGAGAGGCGGGCTCGAAGAGGACGCCCAGGCTAAGCCCCTTCACGTCCTTGTCGACGAAGTAGTTGTAGAGGGGATAGAACAGGAGGATGCTGGGCACCTCCTCGGCGAAGATCTGCTGGAACTCCCTGTAGAGGGCCTTGCGCTGTTCCAGGTCGCTGGTTTGGCGGGCCTCGCTGAGGACTCGGTCCAGGTCTTGGTCGCTGTAGCCAGCCAGGTTGAATCCCCCCTCCCGCACCTGCGAGCTATGCCAGGCCGGATAGGGGTCGGGGTCGTATCCCTGGTCCCATCCGTAGATGACCGCTTGGAAGCGGTGGGGCAGCAGGAAGTCGCGCACGAGGTCATCGCCGGTCTGCGATTGCAGGCTGGTATCCACCCCGACCGCCCTGAGCTGATGCGCTATCTCCTGACCGATGGCCACTCGCTCGGGGTCGTTATCGGTCAGGAGGTCCAGGCGCAGCTCCCGGCTCTCCTTCTCCAGCACCCCCCGCGAGTTGATCTGCCAGCCGCTCTCTTCCAGCAGCGAACGCGCCTTCTGGGGGTCGTGCCGATAGCTCCTGACGTCGTTGCTGTAGGCCCAGGTGCCAGGGACGATAGGATTATTGGCCAGCTGGGCTCTTCCGTCCATCCTATCGGCGACGATGGCCTCGCGGTCCAGGGCGTAGAGGAGGGCCTGGCGCACCGATCTGTCGTCGAGCGGAGGCATGCGGGTGTTGAGATAGAGAAGAGTGTAGCTATTGCGGCGGCTGGCCAGACGCTGCAACTCCTTGTCTTGTTGCAGTTGCTCCAGGATGTCAGGACTGGCTTCTGGACCCAGGAAAAGACCCTGCACCCGCCCATCTTGAAGAGCGGTAGCGGCTGAAGAGTAATCGGAGAAGAAACGGAGCTCTATCTCGGCGATTGCGGGCTCTCCCCAATGATAAGAGGGATTGCTTTCCAGAAGAGCCCTCTGGCTGTTGAGAGCCGTGAGGACGAAGGGCCCTGTACCTATGGGTTGCTCATTGAAGGGAGCGATGAACAGTCCTTCGGCGCTCAGACCCTCCAGGCGGTGCCGAGGCAGGATGCCGATGGTGGTATGGGCAAGGAAGGGAGCGAAGGGCTCAGGCAGCTCGCAGACAACGGTCAAATTGTCCCGTTTGGCACACTCCACCTGCTTCCAGAACTGCCCCAGCGATGGCTCGCCTCCGAAGTCGGGGTCGCTGAGAGCACTCCAGGTGAAGATGACGTCGTCAGCAGTGAAGGCTGTGCCATCGTGCCAGGTGACGCCCTGACGCAGATGAAAGGTGTAGACGCGAGCGTCGGGGCTGACCTCCCAGCTCTCGGCCAGGTCGGGCAAGACCGTCCCGTCAGGGCCCAATCTGGTGAGGCCGGAGAAGATAAGGGTAGCCAGGTCCTTGTCCACGTCATTGAAGGCCGTGTAGAGAGGATTGACGCGCAGGGGGCTTCCCGCTACCGCCTCCAGATAGCGGCCGCCATGTACGGGTGCTTGCGGCCCTGACCCCTCCCTGGTGGCGTACCACAGGGCCGATAGGGCGACGATGGCCAGCACCAGGCCGGCCAATAGCGGCCAGCGGGAACGTCTGCTCACTGACATGCCTCCTGGGACGCCTTAGAGGCAAGGGAGATGAAGGCTCCTGTTTCTCACGGGGCGCCCATGACCTGGAGAGGGTGTCGGCTTAGAGGCCGGCACGCACGCTCACGGCTGAGATGAAGAGAAAGATGGCCACCAGGATTATGGTTAACTGGAAAAGGGTCTTCTCCACGCCGCGGCGGGTGCGGACGATGGAGGTTGGCCGTGTGCCGAATCCCCCTTCTCCCCGCGCCTGGGCGAGGATGATAACGATCAAGGTCACGGAGATGATGATCTGGACGATGCTAAGATAGTCCTTGAACTCCATGTCTTGTCGCCTTCGCTCCAAGGGGGGAGGCCGCGCTCTCGACTAGGCGGGGGCGCTGGCCACCTTGTCAGCCGCTTCCTCCTCCGCCGCCAGGGTCTGGTTCAGGTGATTGCGGTCGTAGTACAAGCGAATCAGGGTCTCTCCCAGCTTCTTGGAGTCGTGATGGTAGCGGTTCTCCTGGCTGACGACGTCGGCCAGAATGAGATGCCCTCTGAGGGAATCGCCGCCGTTGATCCGCACCGGCTGCGAGCGCGGTGTCTCGGGCAGGCCGTCTTCGATGTTGCTGTTGGCCAGAACATAGCGGAAGAGGCCCTTGCCCACATGGCTCTCCAGGACGCGCACGTGGTCGACCACCTTGAAGCCGTCGGTCTCGCCGGGCTGGGTGGCCACATTGCACACGTACACCTTGAGGGCGGAAGATGCCTTGATCGCTCGTCTTATGCTATCCACCAGGAGGTTAGGCAGGACGCTGGTAAGCAGGCTGCCCGGCCCCACTACGATCATATCCGCGTCCAGGATGGCTCGGATGGCCTCGGGACAGGCCTGAGGGTTGGCGGGTTGGAGGCAGACTTCCTTGATGCGGCTGCGGCTCTCGCTGATGTTAGCCTCGCCCTGAATGGTCTCTTCGTTCTCCGTCTTGGCCTCCAGGGTAACGTTGACCAGGGTGGAGGGGACGATCTGGCCGCGCACGGCGAGGACGCGGCTGGTCTGCTTGATGGCCTCTTCGAAGTTGCCTAGGACGCCGCTCATAGCCACGATAAACAGGTTGCCAAAGCTGTGGCCGGCGAGGTCGGAACCGTCGGAGAAACGATACTGGAAGAGCTTGGTCATGAGAGGCTCGGCGTCGGCCAGGGCGGCGATGCAGTTGCGGACGTCGCCTGGGGGCAGGATGCCCAGCTCGCGGCGCAGGCGGCCGGAGCTGCCACCGTCGTCGGCGACCGTGACTATGGCTATGAGGTTGCCGGTGTACCGCTTAAGGCCGCGCAGGAGGATGGAAAGGCCCGTCCCGCCGCCGATGGCGACGATCTTGGGCCCTCGCCGCAGGTAGCGCTGGCCCCAGATGATGTTCACCAGGCTTGAATCGCGCTTGCGGGGGAGGACAGCCGATAGGAGAGAGCTGTTGAGGTGCCAGAGGGCGAAGAGGGTAAGGCCGGCACTGGCGGTCATGAACATGATGCCACGCCAGAAGCGGGGGATGAACTGAAGGGTCAGGTAGTAGAAGACGGAGGGGAAAGTGTAGGAGACGTAGGCCTCTCGCAGGATGTAGGCGATGCCCAATCCCATTATGGCCACCCCCAGCATCAGCAGCGCCAGCCAGCGCTTGATGTGCATGCCTGGGTATAGCCACTTAAGGAAATCGGCTTCCCGGAGGCGATTCATGCTCTTATAGTTAATAACGCAACTTGACCAGAAATGGTTTACCCGCCCCCCGCCAGCTTCTGCCGCAGCATCTGGTTCACCAGACCAGGATTGGCGCGACCGCGCGTCTCTCGCATCACCTGCCCTACCAGGAACCGCAGTGCTTCTTGCTTTCCCGACTGATAGTCTCTCACTGCCTTGGCGTTGGCCGCAAGTACCTTTTCCACCGCTGCCGCCAACTGATCCGAAGCGCTGATCTGAGTGAGCTCCGCCTCGTCCACGATCTGGTGGGGCGACTTTCCTGTTTGGAACATCTCCTCGAACACTGTCTTGGCAATCTTACCGCTAATGATACCACTGTCCATCATGTCCAGCATCTGGGCGATATGCTTCGGCTTCACCAGGGCATCCTCGATTTCCATGTTGGCGGCGTTGAGGAGGCGGGCGAAGTCGCCGACCATCCAGTTGCTGGCCGCCTTGGCCCGTTGCCTGACCTTGGTCTCCTCCTCACCCGCCAGCGAGGCCAGGCACTCCTCGAAGAACTCGGCCTTGGCCCGCGTCTCCGTCAGGAGGTTCACCTCGTACTCCGTAAGGCCGTAGCGGCGGAGAAGGCGCTCCTTCTTGGCGTCGGGCAGTTCCGGCATGCGGGTGCGAATATCCTCCACCCACTCGCGAGCGAGGGTTAGCGGCGGCAGGTCCGGTTCGGGGAAGTAGCGGTAGTCGTGGGCGTACTCTTTCGTTCGCTGAGAGACTGTGCGTCCCTCCTCCTCCACCCAGCCGCGCGTCTCCTGCTCGATGCGGCCGCCCGCCTCCACCACCTGTCGCTGCCGCTCCACTTCGTAGGCTAGGGCCCTGTAGACAGCGCGGAAGCTGTTCATGTTCTTCACTTCTACCTTACCCAGGAACTCCTCGCTGCCCAGAGGACGGATGCTTACGTTGGCATCGCAGCGAAACTGGCCCTCCTCCATGCTGGCCGTGCTTACCCTCAGGTACTGGAGGATCTGGCGCAGCTTGATCAAATACTGGCGAGCCTCCTCCGGCGAGCGCAGGTCGGGCTCGCCGACGACCTCCATTAGGGGCACGCCAGCACGATTGACGTCCACCAGGCTGTAGCTCTCCCCCGCTTCGTTCTGAACGTGGACTAGGCGAGCGACGTCCTCCTCTAGGTGGACGCGGGTGATGCCAACCCGTCTCTTCTTGCCGTCCGCGTCGATCTCCAGCCAGCCGTCGTGGGAGAAGGGCATGTCGTACTGGGAGATCTGGTAGCCCTTCATCAGATCGGGGTAGGGGTAGTTCTTGCGATCGAAGCGGGAAAACTCAGCGATCTGGCAGTTGAGGGCGAGGGCGGTCATGATCGTGTACTCCACCGCCTGCCGGTTGATGACCGGCAGGACGCCGGGCATGCCCAGGCAGACGGGGCAGACGTGGGTGTTGGGGGGAGAGTCAGCATAATCGGCGCTGCAGGGGCAGAACATCTTGCTCTTGGTGAGGAGCTGAGCGTGCACCTCCAGGCCGATTACGGTTTCGTACTCAGTAGCAACGGTGGCCATAAACAAATCGCACGCTAGTATAGCAGTCGAAGCTCCCTGGGGCAAGGCTACGGCGATAGCCCTGGTGCCGAGGGCGGGATTCGAACCCGCACGAACCTGGCGGTTCAGCGGATTTTAAGTCCGCCGCGTCTACCGATTCCGCCACCTCGGCACTCTACATAACAGTCACACCAGCCTTGGCTTGTCCGTGAATGGTGCCTTGCCCTGGAATACAAAACTCAGAACCCGGGCAGGTGCCGATGTTCTGAGTTGGCATCGGTGTGTTGGAGGCGACGGGCGGATTCGAACCGCCGATCAGGGTTTTGCAGACCCCTGCCTTAACCACTTGGCTACGTCGCCCTGGAGCGGAAGACGGGATTCGAACCCGCGACCCCCTCCTTGGCAAGGAGGTGCTCTACCGCTGAGCCACTTCCGCTCCCTACACTTCCTGGTGCCGAGGAGGGGATTTGAACCCCTACACCCTTTCGGGCACCGCCCCCTCAAGACGGCGTGTCTACCTATTCCACCACCTCGGCAGCCTGCTATCTATATTACATATTTTGCCCATCTTGGCAAGACCCTGGCCGGCCCTGCCCTGTGGACAGCGGCCACCGCGGATGATATAATCGTCCGCGTCGTTTTGCAGAGGTTGAAGGTGTTTCGCCTTCCTTCCCGCTGGGGCCAATTGTGATGGACAGGCAGCGCTTTGAGCATCTGGTTGTGGAAGCGGTGGAGGCTCTACCGCGGCGCTTCCTCGACAGGCTGGCCAACATTGACATCGAGGTGAGGAGCTGGCCTAGCCCGGAGGAGCTGCGATCGGCGCGGGTTTCTGCGGGCGCGACGCTTTTGGGTCTCTACGTCGGCATTCCTCACCCGAGGAGGGGGGGCCACTATCATTTGGCGCTGCCCGATCGCATATTCATCTACCAGCGCCCTATCGAAAGGCTGTGTCGCAGCGACGATGAAGTCAGGGAGCGCGTCGTGCGGGTCATCAAGCACGAGATCGCCCACCATTTTGGCCTGACAGACGCTGACCTGCGTGACACCAGCGTATCCTGAAGACGCTCGGTGGCTTGCCCACGAAGGGCATGCTATCGGGCGGCTGAGGCGGTGCTTAGTTGCGGCAGCGTTGCCTCCCGTTCGGCGAAGGCATCGGCCTACAGTCTCCCCAGGACCCCGGCAAGCTTGTCCATCGCCGCACTGCGTAGCTTCTCTAGTTCGGCCTGCAGGTCCTTGAGCTCTTGGTCGGTGAGGACAGAAGAGAGGTCCTCGGCGAGGCGATTTCCGACGGGGAAGGCCTCAGCAAGCTTGTGTTCGCCCTTTTCCGTCATGCGGACCCACGTCTTGCGGCGATCACGCCTGTCAAAGACTCTTTCCACCAGTCCCGGCTCTTCCAGCCTGTCGACCAGCCCAGTTATCGTCTGGCTGGCCTTGACCATGGCTCGCCCTATCTCGCCGGTGGTGAGGATCCCGTCGCCCTTTTTCAGGACGCACAGGAGATGGAGCTGGGGAAGAGAAAGAGCATGGGGCAGAAGAGCCAACTCGGTCAGCTTGAAGATGGCGTTGTAGGCCTGATAGATCGTTGTCCATTCAGCCATACCCCTGCCGCCCTCAAGCTGGGCTTTCCCAGCTTGTTGTTGTCGTGTCGTCATTAGACTTATCCTCCTTCTTCTTGTACCTTGGGCGTCGGCGGTCGCCGCGCCCGTTCCTTCTGCTTACCTCCGTAGCGAATTCAAGTACTCCTTTAGCCAGCGCCGCGCGTCCTCCCAGATGATTTCTTGTTGCCCCAGCAGATCGGCGAACTGCCCTCCCTGACACAGTGTGAAGAACACATGGGCCAGCACACGAGGGTCCACGCTATCCACAATCTGTCCGTCGGCAATACCCTTGCGCAGAACCCCCACCAGGTTATCGGCTAGCCTTGCTAGGTGTCCATCCACCCTCCGTCGGAAGCCCTCGTGCACGGCCGCCATGCGACCAGCAACACCGGCCGCTAGAGAACCTGTCGTTTCCAGCTTCATAGAGCTGGGCAGGTCGTCGAGCCCCTTGAAGAGACGGTCAATGGGATGTTCCTTAGTTGCCAGGTGCGAGGCTGCCCCTTGTTCGGCGAATAGGCGAAACGACTCGTCAATAGCAGCATAGCCCAGTTCTTCCTTAGACGAGAAGTAATAGTACAAGACGCCCCTTGCGCAGCCGCTTTCCCTGAGGATATCGGCGATGCTCGTGTTGTAGTAACCACGGGTCGCGAACAGGTTGAGGGCTGCCTGAACGAGACGTTTCCTTGAGTCTTGGCGGCTGGGCATTTGACCAACTGGTCGGTATTCTAGCAACTCTCTCATATTAGTGTCAAGTGCCAACACTGTGCCCGAACCCACGGTAGCTTCCCCAGAGGCTTGGCCTCCATGCACCCCTCGTCACCGAGCAATGGAGCAGGGCCTGCGTTGGGTCGGTACGTCCTTGCCGCAACGCTGCTGCACACGACTGTAGTGTGACGACTGCAACGTCCTTCCTGTGGCCATCTCCTTGAATGTGTTCCTTGGGTCATGGTGCTGTTCGCCGGAATCTTGGCAGTTGCTGAGGTCGTCATGTTGTCATTATTGCCGCCCGATGTCAAGAGTCGGAAAATTCCAGAAATCTCCCACGCGAGGCGGCGGACACGAGTCTGGCAGGGGTGGAGGGATTCGAACCCCCGACCTGCGGTTTTGGAGACCGCTGCTCTGCCAGCCTGAGCTACACCCCTGCCCTCGGCCAGGCTATTGTAGCCAAGAAGCCTACGGCCGGTCAAGAACGTGGCTCTAGCTCTAGCGACGGACGCGTTTGTTGCTGGCCAGCCTGAGGCGTATCTTCTGCCAAAGCTCGGCCAGCTTGGCGCGGCCGCCACCCAGGAGCCAGCCTTGCCCCCAGAGGTGGTCGTACTTCCCTGTCTTCACCCGCGGGTACTCGGAGGCCACTTCCGCACCGAAGAGGAGGACCACTGCGCTGAGGTACATCCAGAACAGGAGGGCCACCACCGCTCCCAGGGAGCCGTAGATCACATCGTAGCGCCCAAAGTTCGCTAGATAGAAGCTGAAGCCATTCTTGATTATCTCGAAGAAGATGGCGGCTATCAGCGCCCCCGGCCAGACATCGCCGATCTTGATGGGGGCATTGGGCACGAAGCGATAGAGCACGGTGAAGGCCCCGAAAGAGAATATCACCGGCATCAAATACGGTATCACTCGCCAGAAGAAGGCGGTGTTGCTGGACAGAGGGCCGAGGATGTCGGAACTGGCCTCCTGGGTCGTGCGGAGGAGCGCCGTGGTGCCAATAGACAGCAGAAAGAACGCCCCTACTCCGGCCACCATGCCCAGGTCGAGTAGCTTCTGCTTAACGACGTGGCGCGAGGATTCGATATCCCAGGCTATGTTCAGGGAGGTTCGGATGGCCCCGAACATGGCGCTGGCCGACCAGGCCAGGCCCAAGAGTCCCACCATGCTCAGGGGAATGCTGATGCCGGAGATGGCGCCTATCGCCTCTCTCACCTCGTCTCGTCCCTCGTCCGAGGTAAGAGGAATGAACTCCAACACGTTGTCTATCAGGTCTTCCTGAAAGCTGCTGCTCTGGAGGAAGATGCCAAATATCGACACCATGAAGATAAGCAGAGGGAACAGGGAGAAGAGGGCATAGTAAGAAATGGCGGCCGCCATCTGAGTACAGCGGTCGTCGCCAAATTCCCGGATAGAACGAACAGTCAGGATGAGCAGCCGTCGCACGTTCTTGATGCCTTGCTAGTAGTATACTACTGAGCAAGGTGCGGGAGGATGTGTAGGAAAAGGCGAGAACTTCGCTGGGGGGGGGTGGCTGATGTGGGGGCGGCTGCCTGAGCCAGGGAGGCGGTAGAAGGAGCCCTCGCTTAGGCTGTGACAGCTCAAGCGAAATGGCATTTCAGGGGCAACTATTCGTGCTCCCGCCGCTCACCTCTGTTTGCTCTGGCCTGACAGATGGCTATCGGCGGCTGGCTGTCGCCTTAAGTGACATCGCTAGCCGTTTCTTCCGGCGAGGCCTCTGCCTCGGTCGTCTCGGTTGCCCCGACTCCTTCAACCTCCGCTTCCAAAGCCTCCTCAGCTATCTCGCTGGGCGGTTGTTCGCTCCTTCTCAGGCGGCTCGTCACTCCTCTAAGCCTCTCCACCGCTGGCCCTATCCCGGTGCGAAGCTGCTGCCGTATCTCCTCGGCGGGCCGGGGCGCCAATATCAGGCCGAGGGCACCACCCATGAGTCCGCCCATCATCAGCCCAAGGGCAAACCAGGTACTGCGCCGGAAGCCTGCCATACCATCCTCCTGCCGTCTGAGCCATTGTCCCGGTTTAGCCAGAAGCTGCCAGCGAAGGCGGGCTGGCCTCGTGGCTGAAGATGCTTCGGCTCTAGTTCCAGAGGGTCAAACTCGTAGCCACACTCGTCGCAGGCATAGAACGGCCCCCACATGTCGGACAGCTCGAATAGACGGCTACCACAATGGGGACAAGTCCCAAAAAATACTACCGAAGAGTAGCCTATCGACACCATTCTTTCCCCTCCTCCTGGGAAAGCGGTTGTAGGGGGATGGGGCGGGCGCGATCGGCAAAAACACGCCCGAGGCATAGCCTCGGGCACACACCCTATCGTACAACGCTATGCCTCTTTCAATGGCCTACGGGGTTAGCTGACGGGTTCGGGCTGAAAGAGACTGCCCTACCTGCCACCGGCAGGATTCACCCCGGAGAATGGGTCCCCCGTTCCCCTGCTGGGGATTCGGCCCCAGAACCCCTACGCTATTATGTTATCGCAACTGCGGGGAGCGCACCTTCAACCCCGCTTTGGTTATGTGCAAGAAGGTTGGTCAGCCCTAGACGCCGCGCGAATCTCTTACACCTCCCTTTGCATATGGAGGCGGGTCTTGCAAGGGGGTGCGGCCCTTGTTGCGAGGAGAATTTCTCCCTGCGACCCGCCGCACTAAGGATGCACCAACAAAGAATATCTTAACCTTATTACGATATTTTGTCAACTCTTATTGGCAACTCAATATCACCTGCAGCGGTCCTGGTCGCCCGCAGGGCTAGCAGGCCCTTACGCGTTCTCCCAGCAGCCTTTGCCCGAAGTCGAACACCGAGCGTTCGCATTCCTTCTTGTGCCGCCCTGACAGTTTTCGTCTCGGGGCTTGTCGCCCAGCATGGCGACAATTGCTAAAGCCCGTCGCCTAACGGCTCTGCCCGACTGCGCCGATGGCGTTCGGCACAAATCACAAGATGGCGTTGGCCCACAGTAGGAGAGCCGCGGTCTCGATGAAACAGCGGGCCTCTCATTGCGGATTCCTCGCCCGCCAGCAGGCCGAGTAGGGCAGCCTGGAGCTGTCGGCCCTTAGTGATGGTGTGAACGTAGCCGTCGGCGCTGCCGACGTAGACTACCCTGTCCACTACTGCCGGGGAGAAGCAAAACCAGCGGCCGCCTAACGAGCCGGCGCCCGTCTCGTGGCAACGTTCGCCCGCCTAGGGGATGACGCCGCCCTCCTTGAGAGCGACGATCCTGTCCCAATCGTAGTCCAGCTCCAGCAGAATTTCCTCTGTGTGCTGGCCCAGTTCCGGCACGTATCCCTGCGGCTGCCAAGGGGTGCCGTAGAAGTCCGCTGGCGTGGCCACCCCCTGAATTGGTCCTTCCGGCCCGGGCACATCAACGAAGGCCCCTGCTTCCTGGGCGACCGGGTCGTTCACCACTTCATTGATCGAGTTGACCGGTGCCCACCAGACGTTCTCCTGGTCGAAGGTTTGGCCCCACTCATCGAGGTTCTTGGTAGCGAAGACCCGATCCAGTTCCTCAACCAGCGTCGGAGCGTTCTGGAGCCGGAGGGAGATGTTGGCGAAACGGGGATCGTTCTGTAGGTCCTCCCGCTCGATGGCCCGACAGAGATCGGGCCAGTGCCGGTCGCCCTGGAGCAGGAGGAGCCAGAACCAGCGACCGTCGCCTGCCTGGTAGCAGTTGATGATCGGGTTGACGGCATGGAACCGATCGTAGGCTTCGATGGGCAGCTTGGTACGCAGGGCTATGCTGATGTCCCACCCCATCATGTACACGCCGGTGCGAAGAAGGGAGACCGAGACCCTCTGCCCCTCGCCGGTGCGTGAGCGGGCCAAAAGGGCGGCACAAATTGCTCCCGCCGCACTGCAGCCAGCCACGTGGTCACCCATGCCGCCGCGCTGGTGGGGTAGCGCCGTTCCCTTGGGCGTCAGAGCGGCGGCGACGCCGGCGCGAGCCCAGAAGGCGCCGATGTCATAGGCGGCGCGGTCGCGGTTGGGCCCGTCGGGGCCGTAGCCAGTCATCAGGCAGTAGACTAGCCCTCGATTCGTTTCGCGCAGCCTCTCGTACGTCAGGCCGGCCGTCTCCAGCGCCTTAGGCCGCACGTTGGTCACGAAGACATCGGCCTTGTTAATGAGGGCGCGGGCAATGGTGCGCGCCTCCTCGGTCCCCAGATTCAAGGCGATGCTTCGTTTGCCTCGGTTGTCCAGTTCGAAGGGAGAGTTGCTGGGGATAGTCCAGCCCGTCAGCGAGGCGAGCCAACCCCGCAGTGGATCGCCAGTCGGCGGCTCGATCTTGATTACGTCTGCGCCCCAGTCGCAAAGGATGGCGGTGGTGGAAGGGGCAGCGACCCAGAAACCCATCTCAACGACGCGGATTCCTTCAAGCGGACCAGACATGAATGCATCCCTCCTGTATTGGCGGTTATGCGTTGGTTGGCCGTCAGAGATCCTCTTTCGCCTGGCGGCGCTCCTCCGCCGCAGAGGGAGCTCCCTGGGGCTCGCTGCTGTCAATGGATCTGGTCAGTTGTGGTCTGCAGTGTCGAGCCGGCGTAAAATCACTCTATGCGACGCCTTGCCGCCGTTTCCCTCAGAGCAGGGGCATGGTAACAAGGCGTATCGCGTTCGAACAGGTGGGCCTGGTCCCGGCCATCGACGCTGAAGCACTGTCGTCACCGCCAGGCCGATGTCCGCGTCCTCGGTGCTGGTCTCGGCTAGCCTGTGCACCAGGAGCCGTCCGCCAGCTTTGGTCGGGCAGCAGAATTTACCACCCCTGCCCACGCGGGGCCTCGCCGCGTTTGTCTTTGTTTGTGGGTTTTGGGGCAAACGTAATCCCTACAAGGGCCGCCAGTGGCTTCTGGTGGCGTCTGAGGGCACTTCTGGCCGTTGGCCCTGCCCTATTTTCCCCTTTGGAGGCGGTGGGGCTGGCGCAGGGGCTAGGCTTTGGCCAAGATCTGCTGCATCTCCTCCGCAGTGTAGGCGCGCAGGGTCTCGCTGGAGACGTTGCCCGCCTCAGCGATCCCGAACAATCCGGCCACCATGGCCTCTTCGCTTGGCGCATCCACCACGGCCACTAGGTCGTAGCGCCCCTGGGTCCAGTAGTGACCAAGGACCTTGAAACCGCGCGCCTCGTTCTGCTTGCGCACCTCCGCGGCCCGTCTCACGGTTTCCTTGACGTTCTTGCGCCCCTCCCTGGTAAAACGATAGAGGACGATGTAGTTAGGCATAGCGTACCTCCTTCTGGCGAGAATTGGATTAGGTTCCCTGATTTTACCACTGAGAGCCAGGCAGTCAAGACCAGGGGCAGAAAAAAAGCTGGCTCTCCTCGGGCAAGTGCCGGTCAACACTACTACACCACTGGAGCGGTAAACACATCCCTCATAGCCAGACAAGGGCTCGCAAGGGTGGCGGGAACCGCCAGAGGTGCTGGGAAGGAAACCTACGGCTTGAGGATGACCTTGCCGAAGTTCGCCCGGTCGGCCAGGATGCCGTGGGCCGTGGCTGCCTCTGCCAGCGGCAACACTCGGTCGACGATGACCTTCAGTTCGCCGCGGCCGCAAAGGTCCGCAACCTTCTGAAACTCCTCTATCGCGCCGGACCTGAGCAGTTCACTGCCCAAGTAGAGACCTGACAGGGACACGTCCCGCTCGACCAGCAGCGCTGCGTCGATGGACACAGGCTCCTGTGAGCTGTTGCCCACTGAGACCAGGCGTCCGCCGCTCGCCAGGAGCTCGATGCTCCTGACCAGGGTCTGTCCCCCCACTGATTCCAGCACGACGTCGACCCCGCGGCCGCCGCTGATGGCTGTGACCGCTTGGGCGAAATCGGTCGTTCGGTAGTTGATGGTTTCGTCCGCGCCCAGCTCGCGGGCCCGCGCCAGCTTCTCGTCGGAGCCCGCGGTGGCTATGACCCGTGCTCCCACGTGCTTGGCGATCTGCACGCCGGCCGTGCCTACCCCTGAGCCCGCCGCCTGGACGAGCGCCGTCTCGCCGGGGCGGAGAGCTGCCTTCTTTACCAGGGCGAACCATGCCGTCATGAAGACGATGGGAATGCCAGCTGCTTCCTCGAAGCTTAGCGACTGGGGAATGGGCACGACCGCCTGGGCAATCGATGCCGCCAGCTCCGCGTAGCCGCCCGACGGCATGATCGCCACCACCTGGTCGCCCTCCCGCACGTGCTGAACCAGGTCGCCGACGGCCTTCGCTACGCCGGCTACCTCCCAGCCGAGGATCAGAGGCAACGGCTGCTCCTCGACTGCGAACTCGCCAGCACGCACTTGCAGGTCGCCCCGGTTGACACCCGCCGCCCGCACTTCGATGAGGACCGACGCCGGGGACAGCGAGGGGTCAGGCACGTCCCGGTAGCGCAGGACCTCCGGGCCGCCAAACGCGTCGATGACGATAGCCTTCATGAGAGGTTCAACTTCCTATCTAAAACTTGGGGCCCCTGGCCGGACTCGAACCGACGACCCGCGGTTTAGGAAACCGCTGCTCTGTCCACTGAGCTACAGGGGCACCCCTCAAGGGCCCACTGAGAAGAGCTAGGGGTCAAGAACTTCACCCTTGACCCCTACCCTCATAATCCTTCGCGTTGGTGGAGATAGCGGGACTCGAACCCGCAACCTCGGCGATGCGAACGCCGCGCTCTCCCAATTGAGCTATATCCCCTTGGCAGTCTCATTATAGGTAGGGCGGCCTGGCGCCGTCAAGAAAGGCCCTCCTTTCCCTTCCTGACGGGAGGCAGAAGGCCTTCCACCAGCTCCACCTCAATCCAGCCCCCGTCCAGATCTATCGCCTTGATCACGTCGTCCAGGGCCGGGATGAGCAGCTCGCCGCCCTCGCCATGCACTACGAAAACATCGTTGCTTCCGGTGCTCAGGATCTGGGTCACCTTGCCTAGCGGCTGGCCTTCCGTGGTGCGCACCTCTAGCCCCAGTATCTGGAACTGATAGTATTCTCCCTCCGATAGGGGTTTCAGGTCCTCCTCTGGCACTTCCAGAAAGCGCTGGCGCAGAGCCTCAGCGGCGGTGGCGCTGTCGATGCCCGAAAGCTTGATGTAGACCTTTCCCTTGTGCCAGCGACAGCGCTCGATAGCGTAGGCGAAACCCTCTATGTAGAGGCTGCAGCCGAGTGCAAATCGCTCCGGGAAGTCGGTCAGGGGCTCTACCTTCAGGTCGCCCTGCAGGCCCCAGGGACCAAGGATGCGGCCGACGGCCACGTATCCCTGGCTAGCGTTTTCCCGGGAGCGAGACATCACTAATGGCTGCTGCCTGCGCTGGAGGCGGATAGGCCTCTGGCGCGTGGGCTGGGGAAGGCCAGCGATGAGGGAAGTTAGGCAGGCGGGTCCCTATCCGATCTCCAGTACCGCCCTTGTTCCCTTGCGGATGGCGGCCACCTTGAGGAGGGTGCGCATGGCGTTGGCGATACGCCCCTCCTTGCCTATCACTCTACCCATATCCGACTCAGCCACCCGCAGGTGATAGACGATCTGGTCTTCCTCCTCCTCCTCCGTCACCACCACCTCATCCGGGTACTCGACAATGGCTCGGGCCATATACTCGATGAGGTCCTTCATGGTTTATCTCCGCTCTCGGGCTCAGGTTCAGCCTCGGGCTCAGGTTCAGCCTCGGGCTCAGGTTCAGCCTCGGGCTCAGGTTCAGCCTCGGGCTCAGGTTCAGCCTCGGACTCAGGTTCGGCCTCGGCCTCAGCCTCCGGCTCGGGTTCAGCCTCGGGCTCGGCCTCGGGCTCGGCCTCAGCCTCGGCCTCGGGCTCAGCCTCGGGCTCGAGTTCGGCCTCAGCCTCAGGTTCGGCCTCGGGCTCGGCCTCGGGCTCGGCCTCGGCCTCGGGCTCGGCCTCGGCCTCAGCCTCAGCCTCCGGCTCGGGTTCAGCCTCGGGCTCGGGTTCGGGCCTGACGCCGGGCCGGGTGACGCCCTCTCCGATCTCCAGTACCGCCCTGGTTCCCTTACGGATGGCGGCCACCTTGAGCAGGGTGCGCATGGCGTTGGCGATGCGTCCCTGCTTGCCTATCACCTTGCCCATATCCGACTCGGCCACGCGCAGGCGATAGACGATGTAGTCTCTCTCCTCCTCCTCCGTCACCACCACCTCATCCGGGTAGTCGACGATGGCTCGGGCCATGTACTCGATGAGGTCCTTCATGGTTTATCTCCGCTCTCGGCCTCAGCCGCAGTAGATTCCTGATCGGCTTCACCCTCGGTCTCAGGTGCACTAGGTTCCCCCTCACCTTCGCTCTCAGCCGCAGGCAGGGTAGGCTCTTGTTCCTCCTGGCCGCGAGCGCTCTTCCTCGCCAGAAGCTTAGTGACCGCTTCCGAGGGCTGGGCGCCGTGCTCCAGCCAGTGCGTCGCTCTTTCCTCGTTGATAACGATGGTCGGGGGTTCTGTCAAGGGGTTGTAGTGACCAATGATCTCGATATTGGCGCCATCACGAGGGGCCCGCGAGTCGGCCACGACGATGCGGTAGGCTGGCCTCTTCTTCTTGCCAACACGCGAAAGACGGATCTTCAGCAAGGGGTCACCTCCCATAAAGAATAGCAGAAATCGCTCTCCAGTCTAGCGCGGCCATGGCGCTCCCGGCGCGATGCGTGGCCCACGTCCCGAGGCCACCATTTGCATTATCTTCTTTGCTTCGCGGTACTGCTTGAGAAGGCGATTGACATCGGCGGGGGTGGTGCCGCTGCCACGGGCGATGCGGCGGCGGCGGCTGGCATCGATGATGTCGGGGTAACGTCGCTCCTGGGGCGTCATGGAATAGACGATAGCCTCGATGTGCGTGAAGTGGCTCTCGTCTACCTCCTCCAAACGGCCAGCGACGCCGGAAAGGCCCGGTATCATGGCGACGAGCTGGTTGAGAGGCCCCATCTTCCGCACTTGTTGGAGCTGCCCGAGGAAGTCCTCCAGGGTGATGGCGCCTCGGCGGGCTCGTGTCCCCAACTCCTCGATCTCCTTCTCGCTGACGGTGGCCTTGGCCCTTTCCACCAGGGTGAGGACGTCGCCCATGCCCAGTATGCGGGAGGCCAGGCGGTCGGGATAGAATGGCTCCAGGGCATCGGCCTTTTCTCCCACGCCCACGAACTTGATGGGAACGCCGGTCACGGCCCGAATGGAGAGGGCAGCACCGCCGCGAGCGTCGCCGTCTAGCTTGGTGAGGATGAGGCCGGTGAGGCCCAGGGCCTCGTGAAACTCTTCGGCGGCGCGCACTGCCTCCTGGCCGGTCATGGCGTCGGCCACCATCAGCACCTCGGTGGGCGACAGGCGACGTCGCAGCTCGATCACATCCGCCAGGGACTCCTTGTCCATCTGCAGATAGCCCACGGTGTCGACAATGACAGTGGTGATGCCCAAGCGGCGGGCTTCCTTTAAGGCGTGCTCGCAGATCTGGAGTGGGCGGGCCTCCCCGTCCTCGCTGTACACGGGGATGTTGAGCTGCTTGCCCAGGGCCTCCAGTTGCTCGGCAGCGGCCACGCGCTGGGGGTCGGCGGCCACCAGCAGGGAGCGCTCGCCGCCCCGTTGCAGATGGAGGGCCAGCTTGGCGGCGGTCGTGGTCTTGCCCGAGCCCTTTAGGCCCACCAGCATAACGACCGTGGACGACTCCTTGGCCCGCTGGAGCTGGCTCTGACTGCCGCCGAGGATTTGAACTAGCTCCTGATTGACGATATCGATAACCTGCTGCATGGGGGTGAGGCTTTGCAGCACCTGGGCCCCCAGCGCTCGCTCTCGCAGCCGCTGGATGAACTGCCGCACCACCCGAAAGTGAACATCAGCCTCCAGGAGGGCCAGGCGCACCTCTCGCAGGGCCTCGTCTAGGTCCTTCTCGGTGATGGTGCCGCGGCTGTCCAGGCGGCGAAGCACCTTCTGGAGCTTTTCGGTCAGCCCTTCGAACATGACTATTCCGATTTTAGAGCGGCAGCAGAGCGCCGTCAAACGGCGGCCCAAGCTCCCACCTAGCAACAGCCTGGAATATTCTAGTACCCTTGGGGACGACAGGTCACATTGTCTTGCCGCTGTGGTAGCGGCGCACGGCAGCCTGCGCCCACCGGCGGCAAGAAAGGAGGGCGAAGAAACATGCAAGAATCGATGCGCACTATGCTCAAGCAGCTCATAGGCATCACCGATGAGGACCTGGATAGGCTACCGCCTGGCATCAGGAAGCTTCTGTCGGCGACTCCCCAACTGGCTGCCTACAGGATCATCGCCGAAGTCACGGACGCCAAGTACTGTACGGCGGGCTGCAAGCCGGGAGACAAGCTCGTCTTCGGCCCCGGCCCCACTCTGAACGTGGAAGAGTCGACTTGCCCTCCCTGCATCGGCGCCCTTGGTCCCATGATGGAGCGCGTGCATATGATGTGGGATCGCATCGCTGAGGGAGCCGACCCGAACGAACTGTGGACCAGGGGCATGCAATGCTTCGACCCGGGAATAGACCACGGAGGTTTGGGGACGGTGCACTTCAAGGTGTACGCCGAGAGGCGAGGATAAGCACTGGCCTCGCGCCCTTCTCAGCCTGCCGCCAGCATCTGCCAGGGTCCCGGCGTTCTAGAGTCCCTTCTGGACGATGTAGGAGCAGAGGTCGCCTGTGCGGCAGGCGTAGCCCCATTCGTTATCGTACCAGGCCAACACCTTCACCATATTGTCGCCGATGACCATAGTGGCGAGCCCGTCGACGATGGAGCTGGCGGGATTGCTTTTGAAGTCGATGCTCACCAGGGGTTCCTCGGTGTACTCCAGGATGCCCCGCAGCGGCTCTGAGGCGGCGTCCTTGAAGGCCTGGTTTGCCTCCTCTCTGGTCACCGCCTTCTCCAGGGTCGCCACAAAGTCGACCACGGAGACGGTGGACGTGGGAACTCGGAAGGCCATGCCGTCCAGCCTGCCCTTGAGCGCCGGCATCACTACGGTCACAGCGCGAGCCGCCCCGGTAGTAGTGGGGATGATGTTCAGGGCGGCGGCACGAGCGCGCCGCAGGTCTTTGTGGACTGTGTCCAGGATGACCTGGTCGTTGGTGTAGGCATGGATGGTGGTCATGAACCCCTTCTGGATGCCGAAGTTGTCGTGCAGAACCTTCACCACCGGGGCGATGCAGTTGGTGGTGCAGGAGGCGTTGGAGATGACCGTATGCTTCTGGGGGTCGTACATCTCCTCGTTGACACCCAGCACGACGGTCAGGTCCTCGTTCTTGGCGGGGGCGGTGATGATCACCTTCTTGACCCCGGCCTGAGTGTGAGCCACCGCCTTCTGGCCATCGGTAAACAGGCCTGTCGCCTCCACCACGATCTCCACCCCAAACTCGCCCCAGGGAATGCTCGCCGGGTCGCGCTCGGCCAGAACCTTCACCGTTTGCCCGTCCACCAGGATAGCATCCTCCCTGGCCTCGATGTGGGCGGGAAAGACGCCGTAGTTGCTATCGTATTTGAGAAGGTGAGCGTTGGTCTTGGGGTCGGTCAAGTCGTTGACGGCCACCACCTCCAGGGAGCTGCCGTGGTAATCGCGAATGGCCTTGAACACCTGCCGACCAACACGACCAAAACCGTTGATACCGACCCTTACTGGCATAGTAGGCTCCTCCTTATGGGCTTGGAATCAGGCTATCAATTAGGACGCCACGGAAGCTCCTCCGTTACGGTCTCCTTAGTATATCCTAGGATCCGCGCGGTCATTCAAGCACCCCATCATTTTCGCCTTGACAGATATGACCCTGCTCGCCGAAGATGGGGCGTCTTCCTTCAATAAAGCCAGTAGCCGACTAAAGGGCGGCTACTGGCTTCATTGGGCGCTTTTGATAACAAGGGGCCAACTCCGACAAGCGGAGCCGGCCCCTTGGGTCTAGCTAAGGCCAGAAGCTCTACTGCCTGCGGCGCCAGCCAACGGTAGCTGCCGTGCCGATGCCGCCCAACATTAGGGCTGCTGCCACACCGATGATGCACATGGCCCACACAGGGAAGCCGCCATCGTCGGAGCCCAGCAGGCCGGCTCCGCCAACCACAGGAGGCGCTGGTGTGGGCGTAGGTGTGGGTGTGGCCGTCGGCGCTGGTGTGGCTGTAGCCTCCGGCGTGGCCTCCGGCGTGGCCTCGGGTGTGGCCTCGGGTGTGGCCTCAGGCGTAGCCTCGGGCGTGGCCTCAGGCGTGGCCTCAGGCGTCTCCTCCACCCCGCCGGTAATGGTCACCACGGACGTCACCCAGGCGTCAACGCCCTCGCCGTCGACCGTATTGGGCCCGTTGCCCTCCGTGTCGCAGAGATCACCGATGCGGTCCCCGTCGCTGTCGGCGTTGTCAGGGTTCTCGACCAGGGGGCAGTTGTCGCCGCGGTTCAGATAGACGTCGCCATCGTGATCGCCGCCTCCGGTGTCCTCATCGGGGGTGGGGTCGCACGCGTTGTCGATGCCGTCCTTGTCGGTGTCGCCGTCGCCTGCGACACGGGGGTCGCCCTCGTTGACATCGAAGGGACAGGTGTCGAGGTCGTTCTCGATGCCGTCGCCGTCAGCGTCCCCTTGGCTCTTGGTGAAGGTGGTGAACGTGTAGTCGCCGCCGGTCGTGGGGTTGATGTTCCCCACGTAGCCGCTTTCATCGGCCGCCGTGGCCGCGTAGTCCTTGGTGATGCCGAACCTCGTGGTGGCGCTAGCCATAGGCGTGCAGAAGTCAGTTATCGACCCAGGTGCGAGCTCAGCGGTAGGGTCATTGAGCACGCTTACCACGCCGTAGCCAAGGCTGGCCTCGAAGGCTTGCCCATGCAAGGTCGTTCCCGGCGCGAAGACAACCTGGTTCAGGGACACCGGTGTGCCGGCCACGCTCGCCATACCGAAGGAGCGGGACGCGGGGGTGACGCCGGGGTACATGGTATTGAGGAAATCGGGGTACTTGTCCACAGCGTCCGGCACGGTGTTACCATCGAGGTCCTGGAACCCATCGTCGAAGCTGACGGTATCCGTCGTGTCGGTGGTGGCCTTCAGCATCTCGAAGTCGACGGGCAGGGCAGTGATGCAGACCCCATTGAGAAGCCCCAGGGTAGCGTCTGAGTGCAGGTCGGCCACGTGGGCCCCCAGGGGGATGTCCGCAGCGCCCATGTCAAACTCCGGCGGCGTGAAGACAATCATCACATCGAAGTTGAAGTCACCTACCGGGATGTTAACTATCGTGCTGACATCTGCATTGGCTCCTGCCTCAGCGTCGGACATGGTGACATCCATGGTCGGATTGTACGTGGCCTTCGCGCTGTCCCACTGGGCGACAACCACAACCACCGCCAGCAATACCGCTAAGGCTGCCAGAGGGCCTATCACACTACGGTTAGCCTTCATTCGCTATCCTCCTTCCTCAAAAAGCACAGACCTCCACCTCCCGATCAGCTCCACACGGAGCCTCAATAGGGAAGGCAGAAGCCCCCGCGCTTGATGATTCCTCTTAGAAAGCCCAACCACCGTCTCCCCGTGGAGACATCGCCACGCTCGGCGCTGCAACTGTTGCTGTGACCCCAAGGCTTTCCTACAGGCACCTATCACCTGCTCGTCAGTTAACACTAGCGCTATGATACCTGCTCATCATTGTTTGTCAATAGCCCTGGCAATTGTTTGTTATTGCTTTTTCATAGTATTCGCTGCTCACCCGAATCCAATTGGGGCTGGCAGCGTTTTGTTAGATGGGTAAACGAGGGCCGCACCCCTCCCGCTCTTGGAACCCAGACGCTGGGCCCGTCCCTGGCCAAGGGGCGGGTTTAGCTATTAGGTAGGCAGGAGCTGAGGAGGCTGGGGAGGCAGTTCCACAAAGGAGGCAAGGGCCTCCCGGCCGCCTAAGCAACGCCAAGAGCCGCGAAAAGTTCGTTGTCCGCACGAATCTTTTTGCGCTCCAGTGCGTCTTAATATACGGCGGGCCATGGAGACAAGTGCTCTGATCAAGGGTTGGGCCCCCTCCCGCCCTTGGCGGCTCGCCTTTTGCTATGCCGTAAAGCCATCCCCCAGATTGGGAGTGGGCCTTTCTGGTTGACCGCCGCTAGCATTTACCGTTTTCCACCCTCCATTCACCCTTTTGGCGCTGCTGTTCACTGGCCTCTTCAGCTGGTTTCAGGCATAATTGCTTTAAGACGGGGGGCCAATTCTGGCATATTATTGTAATGGAATGGTTCCGATCGGGGTGGAAAGCTGTTATAATCTGTGGACATTATCCATTTACATAAGGCCGTGCCACAACAGGTGGCGTTCCCCACGTAGGTGAGGAAAGCAGGGATTAGTATGTGGACAAAGATTCGTTTCAGCAAGGGACTTCTCCTGGCAGCGTGCGCGTTGCTCCTGCTGGGGGGGCTGGTGGTGGCGTCTGTCGTCGCCGGCGTCGGCAGGTTCGCCTCGGGCTCTCCCGCCCTGGCGAACGCTGGCGGCTACTCAGCCGAGCTTGTGTCGCCCACAGTGCCGGATTTTTCGGATATCTACGTCTGGGAGATTAGCGGCAGTAAGCCAGGCCCGGGCAAGGAGATCAGCCATTTCACCATTTGCGGCTGCTGGAAGAAGGGGGACGTGGCCAGCGCGGAAGCCTACAACGTCGGTGGCAGCTCCCTCTCCGTCGACATAGAGTGGTACGGCATCAAGGTCGAGGGCATTGGTGATCGCGACCTGCCAATCACCGTTACCGTACGATTTAACTCCGAGTACCCCAGCGGCGACGATGAGGTTACCGTCTACATCAAGGCCGGTATCCACCATATTCCTATTTCGGTTGGCGGTCCCATCTGCAACGCGGCCGATCTGAAGATCATCGGTCAATGGGTAGAAGGACCGCCGGAGATACCGGTGAGCGAGGACGTGGATATCATTGTCTGGAAGGTGATCCACAACAACGGCCCGCACCACGTTGAGAAGGCCAGACTAACGGGGACACCCACGGCCCCGCCTGACTGCGAGATCACGCCTGGCTCCCACGTGGAGGATATCTACGGGTTGCCCTACGGGTTGCCGGTTAGCGTGGACATCACTATACAAGAGCCGTTCACCATCCACTGCTTCCAGCCCAGCGAGCACACTTTCCACTTCGAGAACTTCCTCAAGAAGCTCAAGCCTTGTACCCTCGTGGACCCCGACATGTCCAACAACAGCTCCGAGATCGATTGGACCGTGCCTGCGATCGCCCACGCCGATCTCCAGGTGGAGCAAAGGATCATCGACTGGCCCACGGACATCGACGTGAGCCAGAACGTAGTGGTGACGCTGGAGACGGTTGTGAAGAACAACGGTTCCTACGGCCCGGTGGCGGCGGAGTTCAAGGGGTGGCTGGAGCCGCCGACCGGCTGCAGCGTTCTAACCGAGCCCATCAGCCAGCAGGTGGAACTGGCCGCCGGCGAGACGCAGACCATTGAGCAGCAGTTTACCATCCACTGCGGCGAGGCTTGCCTGCATACGTTCACCTTCCGCAACAGCATCGAGGCCAAAGACCCACACATCCGCGACATCGAGCCGGAGAACAATGAGGCGTCCCGTTTCCTGTCTGTCGATGTCTGGGCCAAGGCCGACGTGAAGATAAGCAGCCAGGGCCTCGTTGACCCGCCGGAGGAGATAGCCGTCTCTGAGAGCGTAGAGGTCACCCTGCGGAAGACGCTGCACAACAACGGTGGTTACGGGCCCGTCGAGGTCGACATCAGCAGCGAGGCCAGCGCTCCCGCCGACTGCACGGCCATTCCGAGCGCTAACAACCCCGCCTCTGCCAGCCTGCCGGTGAGCAGTGACGTGGTGGTAGACGAGGTATGGACGATCCACTGCTCCCAGCCCAGCGAGCACACGTTCACCTTCGACAACGAGGTCAAGATAAAGACTCTCCACGTGCGCGACCCGAACGGTGACAACGACGCAGCCTCGAGCGAGCTGACGGTCAATGCCTGGGCCGATGTGGATGTGGGAGTGAGCCAGCAGATCGTCAACCCGCCGACGGATATGGACGTGAGCGAGAATGTGGTGGTCACCCTGGAGAAGACGATTACGGCCACCGTGCTGAACGAGCGACCTTACGACATTCCCTCGGTGGATGTGACGGTTACCAAGACGGTCACTGCTCCTGCCGACTGCACGGTGAACGGTGAGCCTGAGGTGACCATCGTTGAGGATAAGAGTGTGAGCACGAGCGAGCCGCTGGTGTTCGAGGAGCGGTTCACCATTCACTGCTCGCGGCCGAGCTCACACACCTTCACCTTCGACAACGATGTGGAGCTCGAAGAGATTCCCCACGTGCGTGACCCGAACGGTTGCAACGACACAGCCTCGAGCGAGCTGACGGTCAATGCGTGGGCCGATGTGGATGTGGGGGTGAGCCAGCAGATCCTCAACCCGCCGACGGATATGGACGTGAGCGAGAATGTGGTGGTCACCCTGGAGAAGACGATTACGGCCACCGTGCTGAACCAGCAACCGTACGACATCCCCTCGGTGGATGTGACGGTGACCAAGACGGTCACTGCTCCTGCTGACTGCACGGTGAACGGTGAGCCTGAGGTGACCATCGTTGAGGATAAGAGTGTGAGCACGAGCGAGCCGCTGGTGTTCGAGGAGCGGTTCACCATTCACTGCTCGCGGCCGAGCTCACACACCTTCACCTTCGACAACGATGTGGAGCTCAAAGAGATTCCCCACGTGCGTGACCCGAACGGTTGCAACGACACAGCCTCGAGCGAGCTGACGGTCAATGCCTGGGCCGATGTGGATGTGGGAGTGAGCCAGCAGATCGTCAACCCGCCGACGGATATAGACGTGAGCGAGAACGTGGAGGTCACCCTGGAGAAGACCATTACCGCCAGCGTACTGAACCAGCAACCCTACGACATTCCCTCGGTGGATGTGAAGGTCACGAAGACGGTCACTGCTCCTGCTGGCTGTACGGTGGACGGTGAGCCGGAGGTGACCATAGTCGAGGACAAGAATGTGAGCACGAGCCAGCCGTTGGTGTTCGAGGAGCGGTTCACGATCCACTGCTCGCAGCCGAGCTCTCACAGCTTCAGCTTCGACAACGAGGTAGAGCTTAAAGAGACTCCCCACGTGCGTGATCTGAACGGTGACAACGACACAGCCTCGAGCGGGCTGACGGTCAATGTGTGGGCCGATGTGGATGTTGGGGTGAGCCAGCAGATCCTCAGCCCGCCGACGGATATAGACGTGAGCGAGAACGTGGAGGTCACCCTGGAGAAGACCATTACCGCCAGCGTACTGAACCAGCAACCCTACGACATTCCCTCGGTGGATGTGAAGGTCACGAAGACGGTCACTGCTCCTGCTGGCTGCACGGTGAACGGTGAGCCGGAGGTGACCATCGTCGAGGACAAGAATGTGAGCACGAGCGAGCCGTTGGTGTTCGAGGAGCGGTTCACGGTTCACTGCTCGCAGCCGAGCTCTCACAGCTTCAGCTTCGACAACGAGGTAGAGCTTAAAGAGACTCCCCACGTGCGTGACCCGAACGGTGACAACGACACAGCCTCGAGCGGGCTGACGGTGGCGGCCATCGCCCAGGCCGATTTGAAGGTGACGGGCATCTCCGTGGACGGCCCGCCGGTGATCGAGGTCAGCGAGACCGAGATGTTCACAGTCTCCCTCACCTTGCACAACAACGGGCCCTACGGGCCGGTGACTGTCCTCGCCCCCGCCCTCAACGTCGTGGAGCCTCCCGACTGCACTGCCCAACTCCTGCCATGCCTTCGGCTGGTGGATCTAGACGTGGACCAGTCGCAAACGGTGGACTGCGGCCTGGAGATCCACTGCGAGAACCCGAGCAGTCACACCTTTGAGGTCAAGGGCTTCGTGGAACCTGGCGTCCACGTCGTCGACCCTGATGGCGACAACAACAGCGCCAAGTTCGACCTGGACGTGGCCGCTACCACCGAGACCGACGTGAAAATCGCCAGCCAGGAAGTGTTGGCAGGCGATTGCGTCTCGGAGCTGCCGAGCGACATTGACGTCGACCAGGAGACCGACTTCTGCCTGCACAAGACCCTTCACAACAACGGCCCCTTCGGCCCCGTCGACGTCTCCGTCAGTGCCAGCCCTACCGTTCCTTCCGACTGCACAGCCATCCCACACGAGGGCAACCCTACCACCGCTAGCCTGCCCGTAGGCATCGACGTCGTCGTCGATGAGATCTGGACCATCAGCTGCTCCGACCCGTGCGATCACGCTTTCTCCTTCGATAACACCATCGGTGTCACTACACCCCACGTGGACGACCCCACGCCCGCCAACGACTCCGCCTCCACAGACGACGTGATCGTTACTCTCTGGGCCGAAGCAGATGTGGAGATCACAAGTCAGAGCATTGTCGACCCGCCGTCTGAGCTCCCCGCCAACCAGGATGTGGATGTCACTCTGCAAAAGATAATCCGCAACAATGGTCTCTACGGCCCGGTGGACATCTCGATAGTCAGCAGCGCCACGGCCTCTGCCAACTGCACCGTTGATCCGCCTGCCCAGAGCCCGCCCGACGAGACTGGCGTGGCGGTGGGCGAGAAGCGGACGGTCGATGAGGTCTGGACTATCAACTGCTCTGGGGTGGGCGACCATACCTTTACCTTCGCCAACTCCATCCTGGTGGCGGCTCCCGAGCACGTCTCCGGTTCCGACTCGGAAGTCACCGAGCTACGGGTAAGCTGGGAGCCGACGCCTACCCCCACGCCCACACCCACGCCTACACCGACGCCCACACCGACGCCCACACCGACGCCGACGCCTACACCTACAGCCACGCCCACACCCACGCTGACGCCTACGCCGACGCCTACGCCCACGCCGACGGTGATACCGGCCGTCCTGCCTACGGTAGTGCCTCCTTCGCCTACGCCGACGGTGGCTCCCGCTACAGCCACGCCAGCGGTACTGCCGGCGACCGGAGGCAGTGGCACAACACCGTTGACCAAAGTTTGGCCTGTGTTGGCCTTGTTGGCTGGTGCTATGGCCTTGATGCTGGCGGGCATAGGCAGCGCTGCGTGGGCGGCAAGGCGGCGGAACAGGTAGGAAGCAGCCTCTTTTCTCTCAGGGCCAAATAGCCGAGGCCCCAGGCGAGCCCTCGCCTGGGGCCTTGACGTTTAGTAGTTCACCTCTTTAGGGCAGAGCTGCTATGATGGGGGCTCCACCCGTATGTCGCCGCTGTTGGCATCCCTGACGTCTATCGACACGTGCACTCGCAGCTCTCCCTCATCGGCGTAGAACCCGCTGCCGTCGATATCCAGGTGCACCGGGTACTCGTCCTTCTCCGCCAGCCAAAGCTCCACGTCAAGCGTCTTGATAAGGATGGCCATGTCGGAGCCTGGGCCGAAGATCTTGGCCATGGCCTGTGGCGCAGATGCCTGGGGAAAGCTGTAGTGGAGACTTTTCACGTCGTTGACCTTCTCTTCTTGCGGCTCCATCTGGGATAGATCGAGGTCCAACATAATGGCCTCGCAGATGTCAGGCGGCTTGTAAGGGATCTCGGACTGCTCCGCCGCTGGCCTCCACCTGCCCGCAAGCTGAACCCACACTTGCTCGCCGATAGCGATCATAGTGAACGGCTTGTCCGAATCGGCTGTGATGACAGCCTCGGTCCGGTCGGGAGCCACGAATGCGGCATCGATAGCGTAGTCGAATAGTCTGGGCGCGCGACTCTCTAGCGTAACGGTGCTGGTGGGAGTTGGCCTGGGCTCGGCAGGAGTCTCGGGCGGCTCGGTTGACTCCAGCGTCAGGTTCAGGGAATAGCGGTAGCTCTTAAGGGCTTGAAGGGCGCCGCAGGGAGCGAGGGCAGCATCCTCCCCCGTTGGTGGGGGCGTTGGCGACCCCTCACCCTCTGGCTCGCCTCCGCCGCCGCAGGCCGCTACTAAGGCGGTGAGCAGGCCAACGATAGCCAGCGCTCCCCATGCCTTCGCCAGTCTTCCGACCGCCGAAGGCCGCGGTCTATGGTTGCACCACCAGCCGCCGCCGTCCCCAGGCCGTCGCTTCGCCACTTGCCCGATGGCCTTCACCTGCTCCTCTGTTCCCAGCGCTTGATATTAGGTTAATCCCGCCCGTCGATAGGGTCAATAGCACCTCACGCCAGACGTAAAACCACCCCGGCAACCTCCAGACCAGCGAGGCCGCCGGGGTGGTGAACCTTTGATCCTAAATCTAGCGTCGCTTGGCTGCCACCAGGGTCCCTAGGCCGGCCACGATCGTCAGCCCGGCCCAGCTAGCTAGGGCCATCGCCCACAGAGGCAACCCAGAGCTCGACCCGGAGAGTCCGCCAGCGCCAGTGGGTGGTGGCCCGATGGGGGTGACCGTCGGCGTGGCCTCCGGCGTGGCCTCGGGCGTGGCCTCTGGTGTCGGCGTGACCGCCGGCGCGGCCGGTGCACAGGTCAGGTCGACGTCCTGAATGCCGGCCTTCCATACGTCTGCACCCTCCTCGACCGGGCTGCAGGTCATCCCGTTTAGCTCGAAGGTGATCGTGCCCCCCTGGAAGCACGGCGGCTCCGACGGCATGCGGTCCGGTATGTCCATAGCGTAGCGGCCACCGGAGATGATGGCGCTACCCCATTGCACGCCGTCGATGCTGGCCGTGAGCCGGTAGCCGCTGGCCGGTTGGCCATCGATGCGCACAAAGCCGTTGTAGGTGCCGGGGAACACCGGCGCGCAGATCTCCACCTCCACCTCGGGTGTGGGCGTGGCCTCAGGCGTGGGCGTGCCCTCTTCTGGCGTAGGCGTGCCTTCTTCTGGCGTGGCCGTGGGCGTGGGCGTGGGAACAGCCTCGATCTTGACCACCGCCTCACCGGCATCGTGGTCGAATTCGAGCGCAACGAGAAGAGTAAAGGTCCCTGCGCTTCCGCCTTCAATATCCGTTATCCAGTTGGTCTCTTCGGTCTCTCCGCTTTCTTCCCCGATTCGGATGGTGTCCTCTTCTTCGAAGCCCGTCGTGTCGTCCACATCTATTTCTGTGTCACCAGCGGACGCGGCCTCCGCCAGGGTGGTCTCCCCGGGTATCTCCTCACCTGGCGCCGGCCCGCTGATCTCCAGGTCGACCTCCAGCGTGCGCTCGATGGGGTCGCCGTCGGGCGTGTCGGGGTGGGGATCGCAGGCGTCGCCGATGTCGTCGGTATCACGGTCCGCCTGGCGGTCCCAGTTCGGGTCCCACCAGGTGGGGTTGCACTCCTCGCTGTCGCAGCCGTTGGGCACCAGGGGGCAGTTGTCCCCGCGGTTGTCAAAGCCGTCGTCGTCGCAGTCAGTGAGTGAGCCAGGGGCGCCGGGCCAGCAGTTCATCGCCTCTCCGCCCAAGGGGATCTCGCAGATGCTGTCGATGCCGTCCTGGTCGGGGTGGCCTGCCACCTCCTTGAACGACGCGTCCACATTGGTGTCGAAGGGGCAGGTATCCCCGTAGTTCTCGTAGCCGTCGCCGTCGGCGTCAATCATACCCGAACTGTACCAGCGGAAGGTGTAGGTGCCGCCATAGTGGGGGTTGCGGCGGACCTGGTAGCCGGCCTCATTGGCGCCGGTAGCAGGGTTGTCCTCGCTCAGGCCAAAGAAGATAGTGTCGCTGGACAGCGGCGTGCAGAAGTCGGTTATCGACTCCCCGGGCTCCGGTTGCGCCGCCGGGTCGCCGATGTCGTTCAGCACGGTCACCGAAGGATAGCCCCAAGCGGCGGGATAACCGAGGGTGCCGGGCTCGAGGACGACAAAGTTTATGGTCACATCCTGGCCACTGACGTCGGCGTAGCCGTACATTCGCTGGGCAGGCGTTTCAGGCACGATCCTGGCGACCATGTCGGGGTACTTCTCTATGCCGTCGTGGAGGCCATTGCCGTTGCTGTCCTCCCACTGCTCATCAAAGGTAATGGTGTCGGAGATATCTGTGCTGGCCCAATACAGGTCGAAGTGGGGGTGCAGAGGGGTATTGCAGGCCCCGTTCATCAGGCCCAGGGTGGCTAGGGAATCGAGCTCCCCTACCTTGGCACCGATAGGCACTTCCTCGCCCGGGAAGAACTCCGCCGGAGTGAAAGACACCAACTCCCTGTAATTGTAGTCCGTTCCAGGCACGTTGAAGAAGGTGGTCACGGTGGCGTTGGCGTCGTGCTCGTCGTCGCTGAGTTCGACATCTACCGAGGGGTTAAATGTGCCCTGGGCTCTAACGCCTCCCTGCACGAGAAGAAGCCCTGATATAGCGACTACCAGGGCCAACACACTGATCGCCACCAGCCCGCCCCACCCACGCGGCTTCGCAAAACCCACTTTCATCGCCTCTCCTCCACTGTATATTACCGATAACGCTAACCCCGCCTCTTCCCAGCAACGCCTCCATCATACTCACTGTTAGCCTATTGTCAATACACTAGGAGCCATTTGTGGAGCTAGTTTGCTGTCTTCGCCCCCTAGTTCATCCCCGTTGCAGCAATCGCCCAAATACAAAGCCTAAGGCTAAAGCAACCACCGCCGCCCCAGCGATGGTTCCGGACACGATGGCCCAGGGGAAACCGCCGTTGTCCTCGTCCTCGGTCGGCACGCTGATGGCTGGCGTGGCGCCGGGGCTGGCGGGCTCCCCCGGCGCTGGCGACGGAGTGAAGGTGGGTACGCTAGACGGTGTTAGCTGTGGCCTGACAGTCGGCGTGGGACTGGGTGGAGGAGTGGGCAGAGAGCTGGGGCAGGGCTCATCGACCCACACCTGGGCATGGCCAACGGCGCCGTCGAACCAGGTGTCGAAGTTCGAGTCTCCTATGGGTCTGGCTGCCGGGTTGGCCAGCTTGATCTCCTCCAGCGTCAGGAAGCTTGAGCCCGTTCCCACCGCCTCCAGCGTTATCCTGGCCAGCACGCCCGAGCCGCTGTGGCCCACATCCACCATATCGACGACGGCAAGGCTGAAACTGCCGTCCTGGTCGGGGACAAAATCTGATAGATTGAGGATTCTTCCGCGTTCAGGTTCGGCCAGGAAAAGCTCGACATCCGCTTCAATCACCTGTAGAACCGAGGGCTCATACTTGAGCTCGCCCTGCCAGCCTTTCAGGTCAACGACATCGGTTATGAAGATGTCGACATCGAAGCTTTGGCCAGCGGCCACCGAGACGCAGGCATCGATATCACGGAGCGAGGTTGCGCTATTGTCCGTGGGGTCGACGTCTATGCCCATGGCTGTGGACACCTGGGCGGCTCGGCCGACCTGCTGGGCCAGGCCGAGCACCGACACCAGCGACGCGAGCAGCGCCAAGCATGCACTGATGACCACGACTCCGCGAAGCAATCCTCCCATGGTGTTGTTCTCCTGGCGGGTCGCGCACCCACGCGTCCCTTCTTTGCCTGACACCGTCTCTCCGACCCTCAGTATAGCGACAACGGCGCTACGAGCAAGGAGCCGCGGTCCATAGCTCGCCGCGATCAGAGCTGGGCACGCTAGAGAGCAAAGGGTCCAGGGGGCAGCCCTACTCCCCGGCCCTTTACTCTGTCTCGCTCAGTCCGTTCGTTCTCCTGGCACCTACTCCTATTCGACTCGCCTCCTGGCGCCGTGGGAGAGACCGACCGCCGTTAGCAGCAGGGCCAGAACGCCTGCCGCCGCTAGGGCCGCCGTCCAAGGCGAACCGCCGCCACCGAACAAGCCTGCGCCACCTGTCGGGGGCGGCGCGACAGGCGTGGGCGTGACCCCGGGCGTGGGCGTGACCCCGGGCGTGGGCGTGACCCCGGGCATGGGCGTGACCTCGGGCGTCGGTGTCGGGACGGCCGCTGCCTCACAGCTCACGTCCACATTCGCCTGCAGGCCAGCCGTCCATTGTGGCGATGGTGTGCAGACATAGCCCTCGACTGCAAAGGTGATGGTTCCGCCTTCGAAACAGGGCTTCACCGTGGGCATTGTCTCCGGTATGTCCATAGCATAGAGGCCGCCCATGACCACAGTGCTCGCCCACTCCTGCCCGCCGATCAGCGCCGCGAGAACGGTGCCGTCGGGCGCCGGTACGCCATCCAGGCGCAGGGTGCCGGCGTAGGTGCCGGGCAGCACCGGCGGGCATATGTCCTCTACGGGTACGGGCGTAGGCGTGGGAGTTGGAGTGGCCACGACCGTGGGTGTCGGTGTGGGCGTCGGGGTTACGGCTGTCGGAGTGCTATCGGCGTCTAGAGGGTCGGAGCCGGCGGCGATCTCCTCTTCGTCGGTGAAGCCGTCGTCGTCATCATCGTCGTCGCAGGCGTCGCCCAGGCCGTCGCCGTCGGTGTCCGTCTGGTCGGCGTTCATCACCAGCGGGCAGTTGTCATCGGCGTCCAGGACCTCGTCGTTGTCGTCGTCGGGGTCGCAGGCGTCGCCAAGGCCGTCCTCGTCGGTGTCTAGCTGGTCGGGGTTGGCGACCGTGGGGCAGTTGTCCTCGGCGTCGATCAGGGTGTCACCGTCGTTATCGCCCTGGCAGGCGTCGCCGACGCCGTCTCCGTCGCTGTCGGCCTGGTCGGGGTTGGGAACGAGCGGGCAGTTGTCGGTGGTGTCGGGGACGGTGTCGCCGTCGTCATCGGCGTCCACGCAGTCAGCCTCGCCGTCTTCGTCCGTGTCAGGCCAGCCCTCGTCGACGTTGCCGTCGAGGTCATTGTCGACGCCGTCGCACACCTCGCAGGTGCTGTTCTCGTTCAAGGGGTCGGAGCCGCAGGCGGTCTCCTCGGCGTCCGTCAGGCCGTCGCCGTCGTCATCGTCGTCGCAGGCGTCGCCGTCGCCGTCGCCATCCGTGTCCGTCTGGTCGTCGGGGATGTCGGGGCATTTGTCGACGCCGTTGTCCACGCCGTCGCCGTCGCGGTCAGGGTCGCAGGCGTCGCCGATGTCGTCCTCGTCCATGTCGGCCTGGTTCGCGTTGGGCGTAGTGTCGCAGTTGTCGTCCAGCCCGTCTGGTAGTGGGTACGGGTAGTCGTCGGGCACGGTGTCCCCGTCGGTGTCCTTCACGACGTCGACGCTCTCGCTCCAGTCGTTATTACCGAGGGCCTCATCGCCGACGCCGCTGGTGGTGATGTCTATGGTCTTGTCGAAGTCGATGGTGCAGTAGTCGCCCGTGTTGAGGGTCACCTGCCAGGTGTGGCTGTGCACTTCAGGGGTGCCGTCCATGTCCAGCGTCGTGCTGGTCGGCGGGGCGCTTCCGCTTGGCGTTCGCGTGCAATCCCCCAAGCTTACAGCCGCCGTGGCGTCGATGCTGACGGCGATCGTGCTGCCCAGATAGCTGCCGTCGTTGTTCATGAGCGTCTCGGTGGTGGGCAGGTCCCTGGGCGTACCGGTCACAACCAGGAACTGGTTGCCGGAGACGCCAAGCTCGTCGGGGAAGTGCCAGTCCTCGATATCGGCGTCGGCCGTGGCGGTCACGTTCAGCGTGAGGTTAGCCGACGCGCTGGCGTCGGGATCGTCGGGAGGGCCGGGGGGATCGTCGGGATCGCTGACGTGCGCTGTCGAGATATCGAGCCTGTTGCTGAAGGTCCAGGTGAGGTCGTCACCGGTATCTGGACAGCGGATCGTCCAGATCTCATCCATTATGCCTAAGCCGCCGCTGACGGTGGTGGTGAGGGGCCCGCTCTTGAAGGCCACCGAGCAGCCGCCGCCGGGCGGAGTCCCCGAGTGGCTTCTGGTCACCTCGACGTCGCCCGTGTAGCCGGTCTGGGTGATCGTCTTGCGCACGCAGACGTCGTAGTCGGTGCCCTGGGGGATCTCCGTGGGCGCGGCGTCGCTGCAGTTGGCCTCGAACACCTGCTGCGTGAAGCTGATGTCCGACTGGGCGGTGACGGCGATGTCCTTGTCGGTGTGGGCGCTGTTGTTCCCCGGGACGGGGTCGACCACGCCGCCGGTGGCGATGGTGATCTGGTTGTCGAAGCCGAAGGTGTGGGTGCTGGGCGAGTCGCACTGGATGGTGTATATCTCGTCGACGGTCTTGGGCACGCCCTGGAGCAGGGTGGCCGAGGTCGGGTTGCCCACGGCCGGAGTGGCCGTGCAGCCGGTGGGCGGGGTGGCGCCGGGGATGACGTTGACGTCGACGGTGGCTATGTTGTCCTGCTGGAGGACCTTGTGCAGGCAGACGTCGGTGGCGGTGTCGATGGGCATCTCGGTGATAGCGGTGCTGCAGTCGCTGGCCAGCACCGTCTGGCTCACGAAGTAGGCGTCGGCGTAGGTTGGACAGGACTGCCCGACGGCGATGATGCCGTAGAAGCCGTTCGGGCCGAAGTAGTTGCCATCCCAGATGTCACAGCCATACTTCTCCCGGCATAGCTTCTCCGGCGGCAATGCAGAGTTGGCGACCTTGACGGTGCTCAGGGTCAGGAAGTAGACCCCGTTCCCCAGGCCGGTGGTGTCCAGGGTGTAGCGGCCGAGGGTGCCGTGGGTGAACGGCGGGTTGGGCTCGGCCCCCGGAGTGCCCATGTCAGCGATGGCGGCGCTGTAGGTGGGCACTGTGAACGTCCCGTTGCAGGGGTCGCTGAAGCTCATCGTGGAGCTCGTCGCCGCCTGCTCGGTCAGGTTGACGGTGGCGTCGTCATGGATGCAAGCGGTTATGGGCCCCAGCAGGGTGCTATTCTTCTCGCCGATGTAGTAGCTGAAGGACAGGATGTCATCGCCGCTGGGGATGTCCTCTAGGAATACGTCGAACTCCACCGGGGCGCCGCCCGACACTACCTCCACGCACTCCTGGATACTGCCCAGGGTGCAGTCGGTGGTGCCGTCGCCGGGGCAGGTGTTGGCCGGGGAGCTACTCGGGTCCATGTCCAACCCGATGATTATGGGGTCAGGACTGGCATGGGCGGCCCTCTCAGAGCCGCCCGTCAACCACATCCCTAGCACTATTACGCCCGCTAGGAGTCCAGCTCCCAGGACTGCGAGCGTGAGCACTCTTGTAGTCGCCTTCATAGCATCTGCCTCCCGCAGCTAACTTCCGCTGCCACCGGGCTGTTGCCGGTCATGATTGGACTTTGGCCACTCTGACTCGATTAAGTTCGGCGGGATTATACCAGACGAGTCAACCTATTTCAACCGCCGCCCCAGCATAAAACATCCCTATTCAACAAAACGCTCAGAACTGGCGATAGGTTACGGCTTAGGGGGAGAAGCAACGTAGTCTCTGCTGCCCAGCGCTTGCTGCTGGGATGCTTCGCGTCGCTCAGCATGACGGTAGGGAGTCGTTGTCACCCTGGCCGCTGCTGTCACCCTGAGCGCAGCGAAGGGTCTCACCTAGGGAGAGTGGACGGTCAGCAGCTTCTCCTGCTCGTGGCACACAGGCGGGCCGCTGCCCTCTGGCGGGTCCTCATCGACTAGCGTGTCGGCGTCGTTGTCGACACCGTCGATGGGATCCTCGTCCACGACGAGGTCGCCGTCGTCATCGAACGGGATGGGTGGTGTCGGCTCGACGCAGAACGCGACGTCCAGCGGGTAGATGTCTTCCACCGCCGGCTCGTGGCACTCGAAGCGCTGGCGGTAGAGCACCCACTTCTGCTCTAGCGGCTGCATCTCGAAGCTGTCCTGAGCGGGCAGGATGCGCTGCTGCAGCGGGTTGCAGCCAGCGGGCACGCCGCTCATGCTGAGGCTGATGGCGGCCGGGTTGACCCAGCCGTTGAGGTTGCCGATCTCGCAGATCACCCACATGTAGGCGCCCATGGTGTCGCTGAGGTTCACCGGCGCCGGACCGAACTTGAGGCAGTACTTGACCTCAAGGTCGTGGCTGGGCGTGGCGTCACAGGCGTCGCCAAGGCCGTCGCCGTCGCTGTCCGTCTGGTCGGGGTTAGGCACGAGCACGCAGTTGTCAGGCTGGATACCGGACGGCGGGCAGTTGTCGGGCACGGTGTCGGCGTCGGTGTCAGCGCAGACGAGCAGGGTCTCGCTGCCAGCGGCCGCCTGGTCGAAGACGACGTGGGCGTCCTTCGGTGCCTTGCTGACGGTGTACTCCACCTCACACCAGGTCGGCAGGCCCTGGTGGTCGGCGTTGCCCAGGTGGATGTCCCAGTCCAGCGTCTCGTAGCTGATGCCGGCAGGCTCGAACACTTGCACGACCTGCTGAGGCGGTGTGACATCGCAGACGACGGGCCCGTCAACCTGGGCCAACGTCGCCGTCTTCTCGATGTTGACGTCGTGCGAGCTGTCGTCGGTGTCGGTCACCGACAGCACATTCACCGTGCTGGGAACGACCAGCAGCGGGTCGGGGCCCATGTCGATGTCCAGCACCGTCTTCTGGACGTGCAGGATGGCGCCCACCGTCAGCTCCGTCAGCGCTACGTTATTGGTTGGGTCGGGGTCAAGCATGTGGGGCTCCTTGGGGCCGCTGACCTCGTTCACCGCCTCGAAGGTGTGGTAGCTGGGCTCGTCGCAGTGGATGGTGAACTCCTCGCTCAGCGTCTTCTCCTCGCCCGCAGCCAGCGCGACCTGCTCGCTGTGGCTGGTCGGGCTGATGGTGCAGTCGGGTGGAGCGGACGCCGTCTCGTCGACGGTCACCGTCACGTCGACTGCGCCGTTGTTGAAGAGGACTTTCTTCAGAGTGACCAGCGCGTCCTGGCTGACGTTGATCTCGGCCGGCGGGTTGTCGAAGTACTGTTCGGTGATCACGACGTCGGCATAGGCCCAGGCGTTGACCGTTAGCGACGTAGAGGCAGTGTTGTTCAGCTCGTCCGGGTCGTACACGTGCTCGGTCAGCAGCGTGACCTCGTTATCGAAGTCGAAGGTGTGGCTGCTCGGCTCCGAGCAGTGGATGTCGAACACGCCGTCCACCGTCACGTCCACGCTCACCGGCACGTCGTTGATCACCGTGGTGACGCTGGCGGGGGTGACATCGCAGTCAGGCGGCGCGCTGGCCAGGATTTCGTCCTCGATGTCCACCGGCTCGTACCAGCCGTTGTTGTGGATCACCGCCCGCACGGTCACCGGCACGGTCGCGCTGACGTCGATGTCCGTCGGCGGGCTGAGCACCTCGAAGCTGACCTTCTTGACGTCGGCCACCACCCAGGCCTCGACGTCGATCCACTGCTTGTGGACGTTGTCCGACAGGTACTCCTCCTCCACCGGCGGCATGGGCACAGCCGAGGCCTCCAGGAAGACCTGGTGGTCGCTCTTCGCGTTACAGTGGATGGTGTAGGTGTACACCAGCGCGTCGCGTAGCTCGGGGGGCGGCGGCCCAACACCCTCGATAAACTCAAGCATGCTATAGAGCACCAGTTCGTCAGCCACGGTGTCGCCGTCGAAGTCCTCCCACAGCGTGTCCTCGATGTAGCCGTCGCCAGCCTCGGGGATCCAGCGAGCCTCGCACTTGTTGTTGGGGTCGGTGACGTCCGACTTCAGCAGGAAGTTCACCTGAGCCTCGGCCGCGTAGTTGCCGTCGAGGATGTGGAGGGTGACGACGAAGTCGGTGTCCTCGCTCACGTCCACGTCGATGGGGTCGTCCTTGGTCACGCTCACCGATATGTCGGTGTCCGGGCAACCGTCGTCGTCGTCAACGCCATCCGCGTCCTCCGGGATGAACGGGCACTCGTCGCTGGGGTTGTCAGGGATGCCATCGTTGTCATCATCGGGGTCGCAGGCATCGCCCAGGCCGTCACCGTCGTTGTCCTCCTGGCCGGGGTTAGGCACATCGTAGCAGTTGTCCTGGGGGTCGAGGATGCCGTCGCCATCCCAGTCCTCCGGCGCAGTTACCACCGGCTGGTTCTCCGCCTGGTTGTTGAGGGTGTTGGGGTCAGGGATGGTGTCAGGGGTGACGTTGGCAATGACCTGCAGGCCATAGCTCCCGGCAGCCAGGCAGTGGATCTCGTACTCGATGGTAGCTACGCGCTCCTCGTACGGGGCCATGACCCCGCCCGGCGGCACGTCGGCCATGTTGAAGTGGATCTTGCTGACCTGGTTGCTGCCAACGATGGCCGGCGGATCAATGCTGCCGCTGTAGGCCGGCTTCCACTCGACGGGGCAGTTCAGATCGGACACTAGCGAGACGTCCACACTGATCGTGTCAGGGCCACCGCCGTTCCGGACGTGCACTTCTACAGGGAACTGCTGGGGGTGGCTCACCGGCACGGCTGGAGTTTCGTCCTTCACCAGCCACACCACCACGTCCATCTCGAGCGGCATGACGGTCACCGGTAGTTCGGTCGAAGCATCGTTGTTGAGTGTGTTGGGGTCCGTCACGTGCGCCGTTGTCACAGCGATGGAGTTATCGAACTGGAATGTCTTCTCGCCTTCCTCCGAGCACTGGATAGTCCAGACCTCATCCACCACCACGTCGGTGCTGACCGGCAGGTTGGCGGAGGTGGGGTTGAGTGGGTCGGCGGTGGCCGAGCAGTCGGCAGGAGGGGTGGCGTTGGCAGAGATAGAGACGTCGACAGGGCCGTAGCCGCCGTTGTTGTGGAGGGTCTTGCGCAGGGTGAGGTCGACGTCCTCAGAGACGGCTATCTCACTGGGGGGGTCGAGGAGCTGCTGGCCGCTGATCTTGACGTCGGCCTGGGCGGTGGCGGTGACTGTGAGGCCGGTGGTGGCGGCGTTGTTGGCGGGCGTGGGGTCCTCCACGTGGGGAGTAGTGATAGCGATGGCGTTATCGAAGGAGAAGGAATGAGAGCTAGGCTCGTCGCAGTGGATGGTCCAGGCCTCGTCGATGACCACGTCGGTGCTGACGGGCAGGTTGGTGGAGGTGGGGTTGGCTGGGTCGGCGGTGGCTGTGCAGTCGCCAGGAGGGATGGCGGAGGCAGCGATAGAGACGTCGACAGGGCCGTAGCCGCCGTTGTTGTGGAGGGTCTTGCGCAGGGTGAGGTCGACGTCCTGGGAGACGGGGATCTCGCTGGGCGGGTCGAGGAGCTGCTGGCCGCTGATCTTGACGTCTGCCTGGGCGATGGCGGCGACCGTAAGCCCTGTGGAGGCGGAGTTGTTCGCGGGCGTGGGGTCCTTCACGTGCAGGGTAGTGATGGTGATGGCGTTATCGAAGGAGAAGGAATGAGAGCTAGGCTCGTCGCAGTGGATGGTCCAGATTTCGTCCACGACCACGTCAGTGCTCACGGGCAGGTTGGCGGAGGTGGGATTGGCCGGGTCAGGGGTGGCTGTGCAGTCGGCAGGAGCGGTGGCGCTGGCAGTGATGTCGACGTCGACAGGGCCGAAGCCGCCGTTGTTGTGGAGGGTCTTGCGTAGGGTAACATCGACGCTAGTGCTGACCGGAATCTCAGTCGGTGGGTTAACGAAGCTCTGGCCCACGATCTTTGCATCCGCCTGGGCCCAGGCATCGACGGAGGGTAGCACTCGCGAGTCCTCGTTGTTCTCTGGATACGGATCCTCAACATGCGGGTCCTTGGCCGTGATTCGGTTGTGGAAGGTGAACGTCCGCAGGCAATGTTGAGAGCAGTGGATAGTGAACTGCTGCTGCACCGTCTTGGTCTCGCCGGCGGCTAGTTCCACCTGCTGGCTGATGAGCTCGGGTACGACGGTGCACTCGGTGGGAGGCGACAGCCAGCCTTCGAACTCCGCTTCCACTGGCTCGTAGAGACCGTTGTTCTTCACATCGGTCTCTAGGGTGACCACCACGTTCTCGCTGACATCTACGTCCGTGGGCCAGACAACGGTTCGCTGATCCACGATCTCCAAGTCGGCCTGGGCGATGGCAGGTACTGTCCATTCCGTATGGGCCGTGTTGTTGCCGCCGTTGGGATCACTGACGTGCGGCTCCTTGATGTTGATCACATTGTCGAAGGTAAAGGTATGCTCGCTGGGCTTGTGGCAATGAATGGTGAAGGGTTCGGTGTGGGTCACGTCTACGCTGACCGGCACGTCAAGAATCTGCTCCACGTGGGAGTCAGGCGTGATCTCGCAGTCAGGAGGTGCTGTTGCGGTCTTCACTGTCTCCAGCTCTACCGGCCCATACGGCCCGTTATTGTGGATGGTCTTCTTCACGACGATGGGAACGTCTTCGCTGACCGGTATCTCGGTCGGCCCCTCCACCCATTGATCGAGGATCTTGGCGTCTGCCTCGGCGGTGGCATTGACTGTCAGCCCGGTGGTGGCGGCGTTGTTGCCGGGGTCGGGGTCCTCCACGTGGGCTGTAGTGATGGCGATGGAGTTATCGAAGGAGAAGGAATGAGGGCTGGGGTTGGTGCAGTGGATGGTCCAGACCTCGTCGATGACCACGTCGGTGCTGACCGGTAGATCGGCGGATGTGGGGTTGAGTGGGTCGGCGGTGGCGGTGCAGTCGCCAGGAGTGGTAACGGAAGCACTTATGGACACATCCACAGGGCCGAAGCCGCCGTTGTTGTGGAGGGTCTTGCGCAGGGTGAGGTCGACGTTCTGGGAGACGGGAATCTCGCTGGGCGGGTCGAGGAGCTGCTGGCCGCTGATCTTGACGTCGGCCTGGGCGGTGGCGGTGACCGTGAGGCCGGTGGAGGCGGCGTTGTTGGTGGGGTCAGGGTCGGAGACGTGGGGAGTAGTGATGGCGATGGAGTTATCGAAGGAGAAGGAATGAGAGCTAGGCTGGGAGCAGTGGATGGTCCAGACCTCGTCGATGACCACGTCGGTGCTCACCGGCAGGTTGGCAGAGGTAGGGTTGGCCGGGTCTGGGGTGGCAGAGCAGTCGGCAGGAGGGGTAGCGGAGGCAGAGATAGAGACGTCGACCGGGCCGAAGCCGCCGTTGTTGTGGAGGGTCTTGCGCAGGGTGACATCGACGTTCTGGGAGACGGGAATCTCGCTGGGCGGGTCGAGGAGCTGCTGGCCGCTGATCTTGACGTCGGCCTGGGCGGTAGCGGTGACGGTGAGGCCGGTGGAGGCGGCGTTGTTGGTGGGGTCAGGGTCGGAGACGTGGGGAGTGGTGATAGCGATGGCGTTATCGAAGGAGAAGGAATGAGAGCTGGGCTGGGAGCAGTGGATGGTCCAGAGCTCGTCCACGACGACGTCGGTGCTGACCGGCAGGTTGGCAGAGGTAGGGTTGGCCGGGTCTGGGGTGGCAGAGCAGTCGGCAGGAGGGGTAGCGGAGGCAGAGATAGAGACGTCGACCGGGCCGAAGCCGCCGTTGTTGTGGAGGGTCTTGCGCAGGGTGACATCGACGTTCTGGGAGACGGGAATCTCGCTGGGCGGGTCGAGGAGCTGCTGGCCGCTGATCTTGACGTCGGCCTGGGCGGTAGCGGTGACGGTGAGGCCGGTGGAGGCGGCGTTGTTGGTGGGGTCAGGGTCGGAGACGTGGGGAGTGGTGATAGCGATGGCGTTATCGAAGGAGAAGGAATGAGAGCTGGGCTGGGAGCAGTGGATGGTCCAGAGCTCATCCACCACCACGTCGGTGCTGACCGGCAGGTTGGCAGAGGTAGGGTTGGCCGGGTCTGGGGTAGCAGAGCAGTCGGCAGGAGGGGTGGCGGAGGCGGAGATAGAGACGTCGACCGGGCCGAAGCCGCCGTTGTTGTGGAGGGTCTTGCGCAGGGTGAGGTCGACGTTCTGGGAGACGGGAATCTCGCTGGGCGGGTCGAGGAACTGCTGGCCGCTGATCTTGACGTCGGCCTGGGCGGTAGCGGTGACGGTGAGGCCGGTGGAGGCGGCGTTGTTGGTGGGGTCAGGGTCGGAGACGTGGGGAGTGGTGATAGCGATGGCGTTATCGAAGGAGAAGGAATGAGAGCTGGGCTGGGAGCAGTGGATGGTCCAGAGCTCATCCACCACCACGTCGGTGCTGACCGGCAGGTTGGCAGAGGTAGGGTTGGCCGGGTCTGGGGTAGCAGAGCAGTCGGCAGGAGGGGTGGCGGAGGCGGAGATAGAGACGTCGACCGGGCCGAAGCCGCCGTTGTTGTGGAGGGTCTTGCGCAGGGTGAGGTCGACGTTCTGGGAGACGGGAATCTCGCTGGGCGGGTCGAGGAGCTGCTGGCCGCCGATCTTGACGTCGGCCTGGGCGGTGGCGGTGACGGTGAGGCCGGTGGAGGCGGCGTTGTTGGTGGGGTCAGGGTCGGAGACGTGGGGAGTGGTGATAGCGATGGCGTTATCGAAGGAGAAGGAATGAGAGCTGGGCTGGGAGCAGTGGATGGTCCAGAGCTCATCCACCACCACGTCGGTGCTGACGGGCAGGTTGGCGGAGGTGGGGTTGAGTGGGTCGGCGGTGGCGGTGCAGTCGCCAGGAGTGGTAACGGAAGCACTTATGGACACATCCACAGGGCCGAAGCCGCCGTTGTTGTGGAGGGTCTTGCGCAGGGTGACATCGACGTTCTGGGAGACGGGAATCTCGCTGGGCGGGTCGACGAGCTGCTGGCCGCTGATCTTGGCGTCGGCCTGGGCGGTGGCATTGACCGTCAGCCCTGTGGAGGCGGCGTTGTTGGTGGGGTCAGGGTCGGAGACGTGGGGAGTAGTGATGGCGATGGCGTTATCGAAGGAGAAGGAATGAGAGCTAGGCTGGGAGCAGTGGATGGTCCAGAGCTCATCCACGACCACGTCGGTGCTGACGGGCAGGTTGGCGGAGGTGGGGTTGAGAGGGTCGGGGGTAGCGGAGCAGTCGGCAGGGGGGGTAGCGGAGGCAGAGATAGAGACGTCGACAGGGCCGAAGCCGCCGTTGTTGTGGAGGGTCTTGCGCAGGGTGAGGTCGACGTTCTGGGAGACGGGAATCTCGCTGGGCGGGTCGAGGAGCTGCTGGCCGCCGATCTTGACGTCGGCCTGGGCGGTGGCGGTGACCGTGAGGCCGGTGGAGGCGGCGTTGTTGGCTGGGTCAGGGTCGGAGACGTGGGGAGTAGTGATGGTGATGGCGTTATCGAAGGAGAAGGAATGAGAGCTGGGGTTGTCGCAGTGAATGGTCCAGACCTCGTCGATGACCACGTCGGTGCTGACCGGCAGGTTAGCAGAGGTGGGGTTGAGTGGGTCGGGTGTGGCAGAGCAGTCGGCAGGGGCGGTGGCGCTGGCAGCGATAGAGACGTCGACAGGGCCGAAGCCGCCGTTGTTGTGGAGGGTCTTGCGCAGGGTGACATCGACGTTCTGGGAGACGGGAATCTCGCTGGGCGGGTCGAGGAGCTGCTGGCCGCTGATCTTGACATCGGCCTCGTAGGCAGCCTCTTCAACGCTCGTGCTTTCCTCTACCGTGTTGTTGCCTTGGTTCGGCTCCGCAGAATCCGTTTGCGCAGAGGCGCTGTTGAGGAGGGTGTCAGCTCCCACCGGCGCATCGGAAGCTACGTCGACGGTGATGTCGAAGGGTACACCGTCGTTGGGCGCGATGTCTCCCAGGCTGCAAGTAAGCGTCCCCTGCGGGTCCTCTAAGCAGGAGTCGGTATCACTGGCGTAGGTGGTGTTGACGTCGAGCGTATCGGTTACTACCACGTTCGTTGCGGTGGTCTCACCGATGTTGTTGACAGTGATCGTGTAGGTAAGGGCTTCGCCCTGGGTCACTGGGTCAAGGTTGTCGCTCTTCAGAATCTCCAGGTCGGCTGGCCCCGCGCAGTCCTCAGCGATAGCGTCGAGTATGGCCTGCAGATCTTCGATGGAGCCGGTCTCCACGTCGCCCGGCGCGATGAGGGCAGCGTATGCTTGACCTTCGGCATCGAAGCCCGCTGGCTGGCCGCCTTGGGTGTCTATGCCGATGAAGGTGATGTGCATGCCAGCGTCCTTGGCGTCGTTGGCTGCGTCGACAGCATCCGCCACGTCGAGCGGGTCCGTTTGGTAGCTCCCGTTCTTACCCGCGTTGCTGTGCGTGGGGTAGCCATCCGAAATGAAAATCATCCAGGTAGGCGTTGGAGTCCCTCCTGCCCCTGCCTCGATGCCCGCTTCCCAGTTGGTCCACCCGCCGCTGGGGCTGTTGTCGATGGCGTCATGTATATCATCTCGGTCGCTGGTCAGCGGCTGCATCACAGTTGCGCTGGTGGAGAAGGCTACGACCCGGAATCGGGCTGTTGGATCGGTGTCAAGGATGGAATCCACGAAGGCGTTGGCGGCATCCTCCTCAGCTTGCAAATCGGTGGAGGTGAAACTTCCCGACCTGTCGAGGACGAGTGAGAAAGCGCTGCCGCACTGCTCAGGCCGGGGCGGGTTGTCGGTGACGACAACGAATGCGATCGTATCGCTCGCCTGCCGGCAGCAGCCTTCTGGAGAACCCAAATCCCCACGGGCACCCTTTGCACAGACCTTGCGGATGCCCGGATCGACCCCGTCCAGCGTCCAGGAGAAGGTCGCTGGGCTGGGAGTGGTGATCGCCTGCCAGTCGTCGCCCCAGCTACCACCACCCAGATCGCTGCAAGAGTTCCAGGGCGCTAGGTCATTGGCAAAAAGCACCTGGGTTAGGTCACTGCCCGAGCCACCCCAGCCACCCCAGCTGACGGTCAGGGTCACCTCCAGAGAGTCAGTGGCGACGTAGCCGTCGTTGATCCTCAGGCGCATCCAGTGCCAGTCTGTGAAGGTCGTGGTGGCAAGTGGGCTCTCGCCGGACTCCGGGCCACCCCAGGGGGAAGGATAGACCTCAACGGTGTAGGTGCCGTAGATGCCGTTGAGCACATAGTAGTATGTGAACTCGCCCAGTTCGTCCGCTACGACGGTGTCCCACCCGGGCTCGAAGCTACCGTCACCTTTGACGATGGTGTCGTCAGGCCGGATTACGGGGATGTCCAGGACGGCATATGGGTCAAAGCCGCTGCCAATGATTGTGACGATCTCGTCGGGTTCGTAGTCTTGTTTGTCGGTGGATATCACGGGGTAGCCGTCCTCTCCGGCGAGGACAGACATACATGCTGTCCCCACGCCGACGAGGGCGGCGAGAAGTAGGATGCTAGCTACTGTTATAGCGACAGGCCGGCGCGCCGCCAGGATCTTGCTCATGCCGCACCCTTAGGAGCTACGGACCTAGCGAGCGCCCTAGTCCGCTATACCCGCGAGACTCGCGCCAAGGCTGAGCCTACACCACAAGCTTCCAAGCGCACTGCCTGGCTGCCCTGCGCACAGCCCATCCTACGTAAGCGCGATTCCCGCGTCAGCTCGCGCGCGAACTAGAATCACACGCATACTAGCAGGCTTCGGTGTGTTTGTCAACATAAATTCGCGAAAAACAAAACAATCCGCGAGAATAAACTATATACGATGAATGACGGCAGACGATACGTTCATAGTTCGTATCAGGTCGCCATTATCGAAGGCGTGTCCGAAGTGAACGGATGCGCAGACAGGGTGGGCCCAAGGCCCCAATGGAGCGCAAGAACAGTCGTGTCGGGCTACTTAAGGCGACCGGGCTACGGCTATCGGAATGGGAAAGCCTTTCTCTAAGGCTCTCCGCAACCTTTCTTTTTCGTGCCCGGCGCGTCTTGTATTATAGCGGGTGAAGGAGAGATAATCCTCTCGCCAGCAGAAGGACTGGGCCCAGACGCGCCAGAAGGGCCGTAGGGGCGCGGACGAGGCAAGATGAGCATGATTGGTGGCCGCCTACCAACCGGAAGGCTTGCAATTCTACTGAGTGGCGCCCTTGCATTCGCTCTGGCGTTGGCCGCCTGTGACGGCGGCGGAGAGGAAGAGCCACCACCCTTCGAGTCGCCTACGGCGGTGCCCGCGAGTCCTAGCCCGTCATCCTCAGTTTCACCGTCCCCCCAGGTTCAGCCTGGCCCCGATGTGCCTCTGGCAACCATTGGCGTGGGCTCCAAACCATGGGCGGTGGCGGTGAACCCGGAGACCAACCGCATCTACGTGGCCAACGAGGGCGATGGAACCGTCTCGGTGATCGATGGAGACAGCGCCAGCGTGGTCGCTACCATTGCGGTAGGTTACATGCCATGGGCACTAGCGGTAAACCCAGAGACCAACCGCGTCTATGTGGCCAACGGGGGCGACAACAGCGTCTCGGTCGTCGACGGCGCCAGCGACACGGTGGTGACCACCTCGGGTGTGGGTGACCTACCAAAGGGAGTCGCGGTCAGCCCTGGGACGAATCGGATCTATGTGGCGAACGCGGGGAGCGACGACATCACGGTGATTGACGGCGCCAATAACGAGGTGCTTGCGGCCGTTCCAGTGGGCCAGGAGCCATCGGCCATCGCGGTGAATCCAAAGAGCGAGCGTGTCTATGTGGCGAACCTTCAGAGCTTCTCCGTCTCGATCGTCGACGGCACCGCTGGCACCGCGATTGCCACGCTGCCTGTCGGCGACGCGCCACAGGCGGTGGCGGTGAACCGGGAGACGAACCGCATCTACGTGGCTAACGGCGAAAGCGCCAGCGTCTCGGTGATTGACGGGGTCAGTGACACAGTAGTTGACACCATCCCCGTAGGCGCCGGCCCGCTGTCTGTGGCCGTCGATCCCAACGCCGACCGGCTCTATGTCGTCAATGCCGCTGAAAGCACTGTCTCCGTGGTCGAGGGCGCCACGGCCAGGGTCGTGGCTACCATACCTGTGGATGGAATGCCCTGGGCCGTAGCGGTGAACTCGGAGACCAACCGCATCTACGTGGCCCAGCGGCAGAACAATACAGTCTTGGTAATCGACGGGGACCGCATCCCTCAAGCGAGCCCTGCGGCTACCATCGGCGTCGACGTCGACATCGATGACAATGATGACGGCATAGCCGACAACACGGCGACATCGCTGGGCACCATCGACTCGTGCATAAGCGTGAGCGAGGGCGCCACCTTTGACATCGACATCGTCATGACAGACCTGGTCGACCTCAAGGTGTGGAGTATGGCCTTTCGCTATGACCCCTCAGTAGTGAACGTCATCGACAGGGATGTCCAGATGCTTCTGGCCGCCAGGGTCGGAAGCCAAGTGAAGGACCAGTCGTATGGTGACCCGGGCCTTAGCGGGGCGTACGATCTTCTGGCCTCGGACGTTGCGGATGAGGCTGGCGCCCATGAGAGCGGCTCCGGAGTCCTCGTTAGGCTAACCTTGAGGGCGGTAGGTTCCGGCATCAGCGAGCTCACGGTGGAGGATCCGTTCCTGTTTCCGTTCCAGTCCGCCGACTCCTCAGGCAGCGCATTGATTGCCGTAGACAAGGCGTGCTCCGGCTAGCTGTTTCCCCACAGCTACTTCGAGCCAACGTGAGCCCCTGAGGGCATGTTCGCTACGCCTGCCCTGTCCCCATTTGTGGCGGCGTATAGCCAGTTGATGAGCGCTGCATAGAGGCTGGTGCTTCCAGCACCTTCTCCTGCGGCGCTGCGACGTCTCCTTTTCTTGCAGCCCACCAGCTGGTGATGCTTTGGCTGGGCCCCCTCTTACTTCATCACCCCGCCCCTGACGGGGTCTTCACGGCGGAGTCATGGCGAAATGACCGGCGAAAAAAACCGGTCGGCGCTCTAGGGATTGGTGCATTGGTCATTCAGCACATGCCTGAACATCAGCACGTCGAAAATGTCGACTTCGCCGCTGGCATCGAAGTCATACCGCTGGTTGTAGTTGGCATCGCCGATGATGGTGTTGATAACGTGCCTGAACGAGAGCACGTCGAAAATGTCGGCCTCTCTGT